>Ga0209172_10004938_pt1 | contig 16947 bp, 15 predicted proteins | sample LarsenN4metaG_FD_184113 | JGI IMG/M metagenome (GOLD analysis project Ga0209172, IMG submission 184113) | Hot spring sediment bacterial and archeal communities from British Columbia, Canada, to study Microbial Dark Matter (Phase II) - Larsen... ... | reverse complement strand
AAGGATTTCAGGCGCATAGCCACCCGCTACGACAAGCTCGCCCGCAATTACCTGGCCGCCGTGCATCTCGCCGCCATCGTCGCATATTGGCTCAATTGAGTCTGGACCCTAATTCGGCACCGGACCGAATCCGCTATCCTGGGGCCAAGATGTTAGACCCGAAATGGCTGGAGGCGCTGAAGCTGCCTTTGCGCGTCACTCTGGCGGTCGCCGTCGCCAGCGGCGTGCTGCTGCTGCTCGACCTGAACGGCGTGCTTGACCTCGGGCCGCTGGAGCCCTTCACCCGCCCGGTGCTGATCATCGTGGTCGCGGTGTCCGGCGCGCTGTCGCTGGTCGGAATCGCTGAGCCCCTGATCGCGCCGTTGCGGGAGCGGCAGCGGCTGTCGCTTCTCGCCACGCGACGCGCCGTACGGAGAAGAGAAGAGGCGGAGACTCGTGCCGAGGCTGAGGCGACGATTCTGGCCCGGCTCGATTTCCTGTCTGCCGAGGAGCTGAGGTTCGCCGCCGACGCGATCCGCAAGAACACGCCGACCTTTTACGCCTACCTCTATAATCCCGCGATCTCTATGATGAGAGGCAAGGGCTTGGTTTGGACGCCGCTTGGCGGTCACGACACCGAGATGGCATTCGCCTTCCACGACTTCGTCTGGAAGGCACTTCTGGCACGTAAGGACGAGTTCATCGCAAAGGACGAAGAGAACAAGCGTGCTGAGGACGCCGCGAAGCTGGCCCAGCGTCGTCGCGGATACTAGCCCGCTGCCACTCGTTGCCCGCAGAGCTCGCGGAGCCGCTCACCTGAGCCGGCAGAACCGTGTCCATGCGATGCCCGGCCCTTCACTGCTTTGCAGCACCGGCACTTGCGCCGCTTCGCGTCTCACGCCGCTCAAGCCGCCGCGATGACGCGTTCGATCTCGACCACCAGGTCCTTCAAGTGAAACGGCTTGGACAGGACCTTGGCGTCCTTGGGGGCTTGGCTTTGGGCCGAGAGCGCGACCGCGGCAAAACCGGTGATGAAGACGATCTTCATCGCCGGATCGGCTTCCGCGCCGCGCCGCGCCAGTTCGATGCCGTCCAGGCCTGGCATCACGATATCCGTCAGCAGCAGGTCGAAGCTCGTATGCTGCAGCTCTTCCCATGCGGAATCGCCGTCGCCGTGCGCGGCCACATCGTGGCCGGCGCGCGACAGGCTCTGCGTGAGGAAGCTCCTCAGCGCGTCGTCGTCTTCGGCCAACAGGATACGCGCCATGTTCGCGCCGCTCCAGTTCCGCGCGCCCCAACAGAGCGGTAGCCCCTAGCATGGCGGGGGTAAAGGGCCGCTGAAAGCGCCTGGCCTTCGTCCTGCATGTGCAAACATTGACGCCATTAACGCTTGCGGCGAACAATGTCTGGTATGGATTTGACCGATCTGGGCCGGGGCGCGGCGTGCGCCGTAACCGAGGAGGCACGCCTTCCCGAGCTGAGATCCGACCCGCCGTTCGTACTGATCGAGCCGCTGCGACGCACCGCGCCGCTCGTTTTCGCCTCGCCCCATAGCGGGCGGCGTTACCCGGCCGAGCTTCTAGCGATGTCGCGCGTGGGTTTGATCAGTCTTCGCCGCTCCGAAGACGCCTACGTGGACGAATTGTTCGCAAGCGCGGCGGCGCACGGCGCAGCGGTGCTGTCGGCGACGGTCGCGCGCGCTTATGTCGATTTGAATCGAGACCCCTCTGAGCTCGATCCGGAGATGTTCGACGAGCGGCCGCCGCAATCGCCGCACGGCAGTTCGGCGCGCGTGCAAGCGGGCCTCGGCGCCATTCCCCGCGTGAGCGGAGACGGACAACCGATCTACCGCCGCAAGCTCTCGCTGCACGAGGCCGAGCGGCGCATCGCCGCCGTGCATCGGCCCTACCATGCGATGCTGCAGAATCTCGTGGCGGAGACGCGCGAAACGTTCGGCTGCGCGGTGCTGGTGGATTGTCACTCCATGCCCTCGAGCGCGCGGGGCGCGCATGCGCCGGACATCGTGCTTGGCGACCGCTTTGGCGCGTCGTGCCATCCGTCGGTGACGGCGCTGGCGGAAGCCACGTTGCGGCGTCTCGGCTATCGCGTTGCGCGCAATGCGCCGTTCGCCGGCGGGCACACAACGCAGACCTATGGCCGCCCCGCCGCCAGCCTGCATGCGCTGCAGGTCGAGATCAACCGCGCGCTTTATGTGGACGAGCGCACCTTGGAGCGCACCAACGGCTACACGCGGGTGCGCGCGGATATGAGCCGGCTGGCCGAGGCGCTGAGCGCGGCGGCGCTGCACAAGAGCCTGGCTTAGTCCTGCGACCTGGACCGCGGGGCCCGAGGGTTTTCTTGGTGAGCGCGAAATGCGGGCCAGAGGCCTTCAGCCCGACTGTTCAAAAAGAAAGCCGCGGGCTTTGGCCCGCGGCTGAGGTCAATAGGGAGGAAACGCCCGATAGGGCGGAGGCGGCGTCGCGAAACGCCGCAACGCAGAGAACCTAAGTTGCGGTGCAGCAAAAGGCAAGGTGAGGCTGGCGTCACGTTTCCTGGAGATTTCGTAAGTGGCTGTGGTAATTGCTTTTTCCTGACGCATATCCATATTGCACGTGCTCACATCCGCTGCTGGATGGGTTCTGCCGCCGGAATGTTCAGGCCTGCCGTTGTATGCGGCGCCGCCGGCGGGCAGAAGCGCCGCTTCGCCCTAATTTGAAAGCCGTTCATGGCCGAACGCCTCCGTAATCTCGCGATCATCGCCCACGTCGACCACGGCAAGACCACGCTGGTGGACCAGATGCTGATGCAGGGCGGCGCCTTCCGCGCCAACGAAGCGCACGCCGAACGCGCGATGGATTCCAATCCGCAGGAGCGCGAACGCGGCATCACCATCCTCGCGAAATGCACCTCGATCACGTGGGGCGAGAACACGCGCCTCAATATCGTCGACACGCCCGGCCACGCCGATTTTGGCGGCGAAGTCGAACGCATCCTCGGCATGGTCGACGGCTGCCTCTTGCTGGTCGACGCCGCCGAAGGGCCGATGCCGCAGACCAAGTTCGTGTTGTCCAAAGCGCTCGCGCGCGGGCTTCGCCCGATCGTCGTGCTGAACAAGGTGGATCGCCCCAACGCCGATCCCGATCAGGCGCTCTCGGACATCTTCGACATGTTCTTGGCGCTCGGCGCCTCTGATGCGCAGGCCGATTTCCCGATTGTCTACGCCTCCGGCAAGGAAGGCTGGGCAGTGAAGGATCTGGCGCACGAGAGGAAAGATCTCGCGGCGCTGTTCGACCTCATCGTCCAACACGTGCCCGAACCGGCGCCCGTGCAGAAGCGCGACGACAAGTTCGCGCTGCTTGTCACCATGCTGGATGCCGATCCGTTTCTCGGCCGCGTGCTGACCGGGCGCATCGAGTCCGGGCGCATCGCCGTAGGCGAAACGGTGAAGTCGCTGTCCCGCGACGGCAAGGAGCTCGAGCGCGGCCGCCTCACCAAGCTGCTCGCCTATCGCGGCTTGAAGCGCATACCCGTCGAGCGGGCCGAAGCCGGCGACATCGTCGCCATCGCGGGCCTGGTGGAAACGACGGTGTCCGATACGGTGGGCGCGATCGAACTCAGCGCAGCCATCCCGGCGCCGCCCATCGATCCGCCGACGCTGTCGATCACCGTCTCGATCAACGATTCCCCGCTTGCCGGCCGCGCCGGCGACAAGGTGCAAAGCCGCGTCATCCGCGACCGCTTGCTGCGCGAAGCGGAATCCAACGTCGCCATCCGCGTCACCGAAACGGCAAGTAAGGACGCCTTCGAAGTCGCCGGGCGCGGCGAATTGCAGCTGGGCGTGCTGATCGAAACCATGCGGCGCGAAGGCTTCGAAGTTTCCATCTCGCGCCCGCGCGTGTTGACGCGCCAGGAGAACGGCCAAGCGCTCGAGCCGATCGAAGAAGTCGTGATCGACGTCGACAACGATTATTCGGGCGTCGTCATCGAGAAGATGAGCCAGCGCAAGGCCGAGCTGATGGACATGCGGCCCTCGGGCGGCGACAAGACGCGGCTCATCTTCCATGCGCCCTCGCGCGGCCTCATCGGCTATCACGGCGAATTCCTCACCGACACGCGAGGCTCCGGCGTGATGAATCGCCTGTTTCACGGCTGGGCGCCGTGGAAAGGTGAAATCCCCGGCCGCCGCAACGGCGCGCTGATCTCCAACGACTCCGGCCAGTCCACCGCGTACGCGCTCTGGAACCTCGAAGATCGCGGCCAGATGTTCATCGCCGACGGCGAGGACGTCTACGAAGGCATGATCATCGGCGAAAACAGCCGCGGCGAGGATCTCGACGTCAATCCGCTCAAAGGCAAGAAACTCACCAACGTGCGCGCCAGCGGCAAGGACGAATCCATCCGCCTCACCCCGCCGCGCCGCCTCACGCTCGAACAAGCCATCGCCTGGATCGAAGGCGACGAGCTGGTGGAAGTCACCCCGGCCGCCATCCGCCTGCGCAAAGCACATCTGGATCCGAACGAGCGGAAGAAGGCCGCGCGGGCGAAGGAAGCTGGCTGAAGGTGTATCCCTTTGTGTATCTTCGTGGTCTTCGTGCCTTAGTGGTTGTTCACCACGAAGACACAAAGATCGGCTCGCGTTAACCCGCCGGCGCAGCCACGCGAACGCCTCGGCGCCATTGTTCCCGATGCGCGGCGACTTGCGCGGCGACGTCCACGGGCTGCGGGCAGACGTATTGGACCTCGCGCATCTGATCGGCGCCGGTCACTTCGGTGGCGTAGCAGCCGATGGGGCGCAGCACTGCATTGGCGGCGGCGCCCCACCAGAGGATGCCGGGCGAGCGGTCCTGAGCGTAGATAGTGACGTTCTGCGCGAGCAAGTCGGCAACGTGCGCCGGCGGGCCCCGCTGCACCAGAACGGTCTGATCGGTCTGATGAAACCAAACCTGGTAACGGTCTTCGCCAACCCAGACGTCGGCGTCGGGCATGCCCTCGTAGCTGAGCGTGTGCCAAGTGGAGGCGCAGGCCGCCGTGAGCGCCAGCGCGGCAAGGATCAGGGTGCGTTTCAGCATGAGCGTCTCAATTTGCGTTCACGTGCAGCATGCGCGGGGAAATGACCAAAGCGTGGCGCCGCCTGTTGGCCGAACCGCGGCGCCTCATTTCTGAACACTCCTCGCGCGCAAGGCTTTTGGGCGCCACGGTTTACGCCCCTTAACGGCAAAATCCGCCCATTTCGCGCGGAATGGAGCTTGCTCTCTCCCCTGTCGCACAAATGGCGGGCCCAGTGGGGGAACCGCCGCGATCAAGGGCGCTCAACAATGGCTAACGCCATCGACCTCCATGTCGGCAAGCGGCTTCGCCGCCGCCGCCGGCTCCTGGGCCTCACCCAGCAACAACTGGCTGAGTCCATCGGCATCCGCTTCCAGCAGATCCAGAAATACGAATGCGGCGCGAACCGCGTCACGGCCTCTCGTCTGTACGAACTCGCCGTCGCGCTCAACGTGCCGGTGAACTACTTCTTCGAAGGCCTGCAGCAGCTCAACGCCCCGGCCAACGCGCCGGGCGCGCCGGCCAACGACCGCGACCTGATCGCGGCCGATGTCCTCAGCCAAAAGGAAACGCTCGAACTCATCCGCGCTTACTACAAGCTCGGCGAGCGTCCGCGCCGCCGCCTGCTCGATCTGGCGAAGGCGCTGCAAGACGAATCCACCGACGCGGCTTAACCCCCTCCCGCCGTTTCGTGGACACGTGACGGGCCCGCCCCTGGCGGGCCCGTTTTCTGTATGTTAGCGCCGGGTCGTGGCAGAGCACGACATCCAGCGTTTTCTCGCCTTTGCGGATGAATTGGCGGACGCCGCGCGGGGCGCGATCCTGCCGCACTTCCGCGCCGGCGGCGCGTGCGACAACAAGAGCGCCGACGCGTTCGATCCGGTGACCGAGGCCGACCGCGCGGCGGAGCGCGTCATGCGCGCGATGATCGAGCGCGCGTTTCCCGAACACGGCGTCCTGGGCGAGGAGTTTGAGCGCAAAGAGGGGCGGAGCGGCTATGAATGGGTGCTCGATCCGATCGATGGCACGCGCGCGTTTATCGCCGGCCTGCCGACTTGGGGCGTCCTGATCGCGCTCGCCTACGAGGGTCGGCCGGTCGTCGGGGTCATGGATCAGCCATATCTGGACGAGCGGTATCGCGGCTGGGACGACGGCGCGGAGGCTGTCGTGCGCGGCGAACGGCTGACGCTGAAGACGCGGAGTTGCGCGCGGCTCTCAGATGCGATTCTCTCCACCACCAGCCCGGATCTGTTCTTCGGTGACGAGGCTGCGGCGTTTGCACGCTTACGCGCACAGGCGCGGCTCACGCGCTACGGGTACGATTGCTACGCGTACGCATTGGTCGCGGCGGGCCACATGGATTGCGTGATCGAGAGCGGCCTCAAGCCCTTCGACATCCAGGCCCTGATCCCGATTCTGTCCGGCGCGGGCGGAGGCGTGTGCAGCTGGCGCGGCGGCGACGCCGCTCAAGGTGGCCAGGTGCTTGCCTTCAGCGACGCGCGCGTGCGCGATGAAGCGCTGGCGCTGCTCGAGGCGCGCTGATGTGGTCACGGCGGGCGTTCGGACAGAAACTCATCGGCGCCTTGCTGGACCGCGGCCCGTCATTGCTGCGTGGAATGCCAGGCATGCTGTCTGCCGGCTTCATCGCGCGCCCGCGCGGCGGCGTGCGCCGGCGGGCGGAAGGGCGAGCGCTCGTGCATGGGCAGTGGCGCGATTTCGCGCTCGACCAGCCATTTCGCGTGGCCTCCATCTCCAAGATGGTGGCGGCAACCGGGTTCATGTCGCTGGTGACGCAGGGACGCGTCGATCTCGATGCCGACGTTTCGGTGTATCTCGGCGAAACGCTGCGCCATCCGGCTTTTCCCGATATCTCGATCACGCCGCGCATGCTGCTCTCACACACGAGCGGCCTGCGCAACGGCGCGGACTTTCCCGTGCCGTTCAACCGCTCTCTGCTGGGGCGCCTGCGCGAGGCGGCGCGCGAGGACAATTACGGCGGCTGGTTGGCGCCGGCGAGCGAGCGGCCTAGCCATTGGTTCAGCTACAGCGATACGAATTTCGCCGTGCTGGCGCAGATCATCGAGCGCGTGACGGGCGGGCGCTTCGACCGGTTCATGCGCGAGATGCTGTTCGAACCGCTCGGGCTCGACGTCGGCTACAATTGGAGCGGCGTCTCGCAACGCAAGCGCGCGCGGGCCGCGGCGGCGTGCGAATGGCAGGACGGCGCGTGGCGGCCGCAAGTCGACGCCGCGCCCCCGCGCGCGCCGGAGATCGTGTTCTATCGCGGCGAGAACAACGACGCCGCCGCGGAGGCTAACTACAGCATCGGCCTCAACGGCTTCGCCTTCGCGCCTCAGGGCGGCTTGCGTGCAAGCGTCGCCGACCTGGACCGGCTGGCGCGCTTTTATCTCGACCGCGCGCGGGCCGGCGACGGCGCGCTCACGCAGATGACGTCGCCGGCGTGGGTGTTCGATCCCGCCGCGCCGAACGGCGATACCCTGAACGGATTCTACCAGGCATTCGGCTTGGGTGTGCAGACGCCGCTCGCCCGCCCGGCGCAGCACGGCCTGCGCAGCGATGCGTATTTCGGCGCGGACAGCGTGAGTTGGCGTGGCCATCTCGGCGACGCCTATGGCTGGATGACCGGCCTCTTCTGGAATGCGCGCGAGAACGCCACGCTCGTCTGGGCCATAAACGGCATGCCGGAGACGGATCGCCCGCCGGGGGCGCGCTCGGCGCTGTCAAGTCCGGAGGAAGCGGTGATCGATGCCGGCCTCGCCGCGCTGCGCTGACACTGCCGGTCAGCGATAAAACTCCGTCCGCCGATCCCTGAAGAAGCCCCAGGCGGCGCGGTGGCGGTCGAGGAAATCGAGGTCGAATTCGTGCACGATCGCGCCTTCCTTATCGCGGCCGAGTTCTTCGACAAGATCGCCGCGGTGGTCGGTGATGAAGCTCGAACCGTAATAGGTCTGCGCCGCCGGGCCGCACTGCTCCGCGCCGATGCGATTGGAAGCGACGACAGGAATCACGTTCGACACGGCGTGGCCCTGCATCGCGCGTCGCCAGGGATCGCGCGTGTCGAGCGAGGGATCGTGCGGCTCCGAACCGATCGCCGTCGGATAGAACAGCACCTGCGCGCCCATCACCGCCATCGCGCGCGCGGCTTCGGGAAACCACTGGTCCCAGCAGATGCCGACGCCGATGCGACCGAACTTGGTGTCCCAGACTTTGAAGCCGGTGTCGCCAGGACGGAAATAGTACTTCTCCTGGTAGCCCGGCCCGTCGGGGATGTGGCTCTTGCGATAGACGCCGAGCTGGTTGCCGTCCGCATCGAGCATCACGAGCGAATTGTAGTAATGCGGCCCGTCGCGCTCGAAGATCGACACGGGAATGGCTACGCCCAGCTCTTTCGCCACGGGCTGCAGCGCGACGACGCACGGATGCATCGCCGCGGGATAAGCCGTGGCGAACCACTTCTCCTCCTGCGACGTGCAGAAGTACGGCCCCTGGAACAGCTCCGGCGGCAGGATCACCTGCGCACCTTGCTTGGCGGCAGCGCGCACGAGCTTCTCCACCTTGGCGATGTTCGCCTCGATGTCAGCGCCGAAGGCCGCTTGCAGCGCGGCGACTTTGATCGTCTTGCTCATTGCGGTCCTTATGTGCGCACTGCGGCGGCGCACGCCAAGCCCAACAGGGTCACGCCGGCTCCTGTTGCGTGATGCAGTGGAACGCACCGCCGCCTGTGAGAATGGCGCGCGACGGCAGGCCGATGACCCTGCGGTTGGGGAAGAGCGGCTTCAGCGCGTCCACCGCCGCGTTGCTGCTGGCGGAATAGGCCGGCACGACGACAGTCGTGTTGCCAATCAGGAAATTCGCGTGGCTCGCGGCCATGGGGTCGCCGTCCTCGTCCAGCACGACGCCGGGGCCGGGAATGCGGACCACGTCGAGCTTGCGCCCGCGCGCATCGGTCATCGCCGCGAGCGTCAACGCGATCTCCTCCAGCACTTCGGCGTTGGGATCGTCGCCGCCGAACGGCGTCTGGCACACCACGCGGCCTGGCGCCACGAAGCGGGCGAGATTGTCGATGTGCCCATCGGTGTGGTCGTTGGCGAGGCCCTCGTCGAGCCACAGCACCTTCTCCACGCCGAGCGCGCGCTTCAGCTCCTTTTCAGCGCCCGCTTCGGTCCAGTGCGGATTGCGGTTGGGATTGAGCATGCATTGGCGCGTGGTCAGCAGCGTGCCTTCGCCGTCCAGCTCGATGGCGCCGCCTTCGAGGATGAAATCGTGGTGCTTGTATTCGGCGCCCGTCAACAGCGCGATGCGCGCGCTCACCTCCTCATCGTGCGGCAGGATGTACTTGCCGCCCCAGCCGTTGAAGCGAAAGCCGAGCGCGCGGCCATCCGCGGTAAAGATCGGGCCGGTATCGCGCAACCAGATGTCGCCGAACGGCGCGGGAATGATTTCGGCATTCTGACCGATGGCGAGCTTTGCCGATGCTTCGGCTTCGCGGCCGTGCGCGAGCACCCGTACGCGTTCGCCCGCGCCGCCGTCATGCAGCGCGCGCACCATGGCCGCGACCTCGGCGCGCGCCTGGTCGAGATCTTCTCCCCAGAGATCCGGGGCCGAAGGCCAAGCCGTCCAGACCGCCTTGTGCGGCTGCCATTCGGCGGGAATCGCGTTCATTGGCGCACCCTTAGCCCAAGTGAGCAGCGCCACATAGGCGCGTTTGCCCCACGCGCAAGTGCGCCGCGCTGCTGGCGCGGGACGCACGCCTCCGCTAAGAGGCGCGGGGGACATTTCCAGGACGCCGATGCCGACATCCCGGGCCGCCTTCGACCGCGCGACGCTCGCCTTTGCAGCCGTGCTGATCGCGATTACCGCCGCGCGCATCTGGGCGCTGCAGCACATTCCGATCGGTCTCTATTTCGACGAGGCGCAGTACTGGGTGTGGTCGCACACGTTGGAGTGGGGCTACTTCACAAAGCCGCCGCTGGTGGCGTGGGTGATCGCAGCGACAACGGCGCTGTTCGGCGATGCGGAGTGGGCGGTGCGTCTGGGCGCGCCGCTGGCGCATGCGGTGGCGGCGACAGCCATCTTCGCCCTCGGACGCGCGATGTACGGCGCTTGGCCTGGCTTCTGGGCCGGCGTCGGTTGGCTGCTTCTGCCCGGCGTCTTTCTCTCCTCGAGCGTCATTTCAACCGACGCCCTGCTGCTGCCGCTCTGGGCCGTGGCGCTCTACGCAATGTGGCGCCTCATGAACACGCGCTCCTGGGTTTGGGCAATCGTCGTCGGCGTGGCGATGGGCTTCGGCGTGCTGGCGAAGTACGCGATGCTCTACTTCGTCGTCTGCACCGCTGTCGCCGCCTGGTGGATGCCGCCGGTGCGCGAGGCGCTGGCGAAGGGACGCGGCTGGGTTGCCGGCCTGATCGCGCTTGCGATGGTGACGCCCAACATCGTCTGGAACGTGCAGAACGAATTTGCGACGGCGCGGCACACCGCCTCCAACGCGCGCCTCGGCGGCGAGCTCTTCAATCTCGACGAGCTCTTCGAATTTCTAGGCGGACAGTTTCTCGTGTTCGGGCCGCTCGTCTTCCTGGTGTTGCTGTGGTTGATGTGGCGCGCTTGGCGGCGCAGCTCCGGCCTGCAGGATCAGGACAAGTTCCTGCTCGCCTACATCTTGCCGCCGTTCCTGTTCGTCAGCCTCATCGCCTTCGTGTCGCGCGCCAACGCCAACTGGGCCGCGGTCGCCTTCCCCGCCATCGTGGTATGGGTCACCGGAGCCCTGTTCAGCACGCGCGGCGGCCGGCGCGTGCTGGGCGCGGCTCTCGCCATCAACGTCGCGATCGGCGCAGCGCTGATCGCGACCGCGCTCGATCCGGTGGCGTCGAACCGCTTCAAGGGCGTACGCACCGCGCGCGCCTGGGACGAGACCGCGCGGCAGATCGCCGTGCGCGCCATCGCGCAGCCGGGCGAGCCGCCATTCACCGCGGTGATGGTCGACGACCGCACGACGTTCTTCGAACTCAGCTACTATTGGCGCCACGCGCGCCGCGCCGGCACGCCCCTGCCGCCGCTCAGGATGTGGCGGCTCTACGAAGAAGCGCACAATTCGGCCGAGGCCAGCGATCCTATGCGGCCTGAGGAAGGCGCGCGCGTGCTCGTCGTGCATTTGCGCCAGGAATTTCTTCCGTTCGTCGCCGGCGATTTCACCGTGTTCCGCACCGTCGAGCACCTCACCGTGCCGCTCGGCGGCGGCTACAATCGCGAGATGGAGATCTCGGTCGGCGAGGGTTTCGCCCCCGCGCCGCGCGACGAGGCGTTCCTGCGCCGCCTGACGCCGGAGGATGACTAGACCGGATCGTAATCCGGGAATGGCGAGGCGCCGGATTCTGCGTCGCTCGCAGTCTGTCGGAACAGCCGGAACAGTTCGCGTCCGTAATCGCGCTGATTGCCGCTGATGTCGAGCTGCGACGGCGCGCGCTCATGCCAATCGGACGGCGCGGTGACGTCGAGCCGGTTCTCGATCGAGTCGACCAGTATCATGTCGCCGTCGCGCACTTTCGCTAGCGCGCCGCCGGCGATGGCTTCGGGAATGACGTGGATCGCGGCGAGCACCTTGCCGGAGGCGCCGGACATGCGCCCGTCGGTGACGAGCGCCACGCGGAAGCCGCGATCCTGCAGCGCGCCGAGCATCGGCATCAGCTTGTGCAGTTCCGGCATGCCGTTCGCGCGCGGCCCCTGCCCGCGCACCACGACCACCACGTCCCGATCCAGTTCGCCGTCGCTGAAGGCGGCGAGCGCCTGCGCCTGGGAGTCGAACACGCGCGCCGGCGCCTCGACGACGCGCCAAGCATCCTCGACGGCCGAGGTCTTTACCACAGCGCGGCCGAGTCCGCCGGTGACGACGCGCAGGCCGCCCTCTGTCGAGAACGGATTGTCGCGTGCGCGCAGCACGCTCTCATCGCCGCTGTTCGCGTCGACGTCGCGCCACGCTAGCGCACCGTCATCGAGCCATGGCTCGCGCGCATACGCTGCGACGCCCTCCGCGACGATCGTCGGAATGTCCGCGTGCAGCAGCCCGAGCGCCAGCAGCTCTCGCGTGAGAAAGGCGACGCCGCCAGCGGCGTGGAACTGATTTACGTCGGCCGAGCCGTTCGGATAGACGCGCGCCAGCAACGGCGTGACCCGCGAGATCTCGGCGAAGTCGTCCCAATTGATCTCGATGCCGGCGGCGCGCGCGATGGCCGGCAGATGGATGAAATGGTTGGTGGAGCCGCCGGTCGCGGTGAGGCCGACCATGGCGTTGACGATCGCGCGCTCGTCCACGAGCCGGCCGATCGGTCGATAATCGTCGCCCAGGCCGGTGATCGCCGCCGCGCGCTGCGTTGCTGCGATGGTGAGCGCTTCGCGCAGCGGCGTGAACGGATTGACGAAGGCCGCGCCCGGGATGTGCAGCCCCATCAGCTCCATCATGATCTGGTTGGAGTTGGCCGTGCCATAGAAGGTGCAGGTGCCGGGCGCGTGATAGGCCTGCGCCTCCGCATCCAGCAGTTCGGCGCGGCTGATCTTGCCCTCAACGAACAGCTGACGCTTCTGCGCCTTCTCCTTGTTCGGAATGCCTGACGGCATCGGGCCGCCAGGCACGAGGACGGTCGGCAGCCACGGAAACCGCAGCGCACCGATCAGGAGACCCGGCACGATCTTGTCGCAGATGCCGAGCAGCAGCGCGGCGTCGAACGTCGCGTGCGAGAGCGAGACTGCGGTCGCCAGCGCGATGGTCTCGCGCGAAAACAGCGACATCTCCATGCCGACGAAACCTTGGGTGACGCCGTCGCACATGGCCGGCACGCCGCCCGCGACCTGCGCCACAGCGCCGACCTTGCGCGCCGCCTCGCGCATCAGCGGCGGGTACGTTTCGTAAGGCTTATGCGAGGAGATGACGTCGTTGTAGGCGGTGACGATGCCGAGCGCCGGCCAACAGCCGCCGAGCAGCATGGTCTTTTCCTGCAGCGCGCAGCCGGCGGAATTGTGCGCCTGGTTCGGCTCGGCGACTTTCGTGCGCGCGGGCACGGTCGGATCGTACGCGTCGATGAGATCGAGATAGCGCCGCCGGCGCTTGGCGCTGCGCGCGCGAATGCGTTCGGTGACGGCTTCGATCGTTGTGTTCTGCGCAGCCATTATTCCGGATCCCACCAGGCGCGCCCGTCGCGATCCATCAGCAGCGCGGATTGCGTCGGGCCGTTGGATCCTGCGGCGTAGGGATAAGGATCGCTGCCGAGTTCAGTCCATGCGGCAAGAAGATCGTCCGCCCACGCCCAGGCCGCATCGACTTCGTCGCGGCGCATGAACAGCGAGAGATTGCCGCGCACGACATCCATCAGCAGGCGCTCGTACGCGTCGGGATAGCGCAGCGTGAACGCGTCGGCGAAGGCGAGATTGAGCGGCACGGACTTTACGCGCAGACCGCCCGGGCCCGGCTCCTTCACGTTGAGCCACAGCCGCACGCCCTCGTCGGGCTGCAATCGTAGCACCAGTCGATTGGGCCCGCCGGCGTCGGCGCCGAAAATCGATACGGGCGTATCGCGAAACTGCACCACGATCTCCGAGCGGCGCGCGCTCATGCGCTTTCCAGTGCGCAGATAGAACGGCACGCCCGCCCAACGCCAGTTGTCCACTTCAGCCTTGAGTGCGACGAACGTTTCCGTACGCGACGAACGGCCCAGTTCCTGCGCGTAGCCCGGGACGCGCTCGCCCTCGATCAGCCCTTCGCGGTACTGACCGCGCACGGTTTTCGCCGCGGCCTCCCGGCCGCTGATGCGCCGCAGCGCCGACAGCACTTTGAGTTTCTCGGTGCGGATCGCATCGGCCTCCATCGAGTTCGGCGACTCCAGCGCGACGAGACACAAGAGCTGCAGGAGATGATTTTGCACCATATCTCTGAGCGCGCCCGACTTGTCGTAATAGTCGGCCCTGCCCTCGAGGCCGATACTCTCCGCCACCGTGATCTGCACGTGATCGATAGTCGCGCGCGACCAGACCGGTTCGACCAGCATGTTGCCGAAGCGCAGCACCAACAGGTTCTGCACCGTCTCCTTGCCGAGATAGTGGTCGATGCGGAACGTATTGCTCTCGGCGAACACGGCGCCGACGCCGTCATTGATCTTGCGCGAGGAATCGAGGTCGTGGCCGATCGGCTTTTCCAGCACGATGCGCGACGTGGGCGTGACGAGGTCGGCCTCCGCCAGACGTTGGGCGGTGGTGACGAAGAGGTGGGCCGCCGTGGAGAGATAGAAGATGCGGATGTTGCCACCGCCGTTGCCTAGCGCGTGCTTCAGCGGCCCCCAGTCCGATGCTGGCGCGGTCGCATCGAGGCGGACATATTCGATGTGCCGTTGAAACTCCTCGCACTTGGCCTCGTCGGGACAAGCGCCCGGCGCGAACTTGCCGCGGCTCTCCTTCACCATGCGGCGGAACGAGTCGTTGTCGAGGTCCGAGCGCGCCACGCCGATGATGCGCGACTGCGCCGGAATCTGAGCGTCGAGAAAGCGATGCAGTAATGCCGGAAACAGCTTGCGCAGCGAGAGATCGCCGGTCGCGCCGAAGACGACGAGATCGAACGGCGGGACAGGGATGAACTCGGCCATGCCCCACAGAACTAGGATTTGCGCCTCAGCGCAAACAGGGGCCAAGTGCTTGGACGCGCGCGAATGTCCCGCGACAATTGCGTTGCCAACACGACCGGCCGGCGCCATTGGTTCCACCGCAATGGCCGATGACGACAACCCGCCGCCGCGACGCGGGCTTGGCGGGGAAAAGAAGCCTACCATCAACGATGTGGCGCGCCTGGCGGGCGTGTCCAAGAAAACCGTCTCGCGCGTGATCAACCAATCGCCGTTCGTTAAGGACGCCACGCGTGAGAAGATCGATCGGATCATCGCCGAGATCGGTTTTTCGCCGGACCCGCAAGCGCGCGGCCTGGCCTTCCGCCGCTCCTTCCTGATTGGCCTGGTCTACGACAACCCCAATCCGCAGTACGTCGTGAACATGCAGCTCGGCATGCTCGATGCCATGCGTGGCTCCGGCTACGAGCTGGTCGTGCATCCCTGCAACCGCGGCAACCCGACCTTTCTCGCCGACTTTCGCCGCTTCATTGAACGACAAAAGCTTTCGGGTGTGGTGCTGACGCCGTCCGTCTCCGAGGACGATCGCGTGAAGGGTGTGCTCGACGAAGTGGGCTGCGCCTATATCCGCATCGCCTCGGTGCCAGTTGACGAGCCCGCGCATATCATCGTCTCCAACGACCGGCTCGGCGGACGCGCAGCGGCGCGGCATTTGGCGGAGCTGGGCCATACGCACATCGCCTTCATTTCCGGTCCGGCCTCCTTCCGCTCGTCGCACGAACGGCGTGGCGGCTTCGAAGAAGAGCTGAAGGAGCGCGGGCTCAAGCTGCCGAGCGAGTACGTGATGCAAGGCGCGTACACGTTCGAGACCGGCATGACATGCGCCGCCGAACTCCTGAAGCGCAAGCCGCGCCCCACCGCGATCTTCGCCGCGAATGACGAAATGGCCGCCGGCGTGCTGCACGCCATTCGCCACGCCGGGCTCAAATGCCCGGACGATGTGTCGGTGGTCGGCTTCGATGATTTCCAGATCGCCTCCAGCGTCTGGCCGCCGCTGACGACGGTGCGCACGCCCACGCGCGAGATTGGGCGCATGGCGGCGGAGAAACTGATCGGCCTCGACGCGACGGAAGAGCACGCGCACGAAGCGGCGCCGGCCACCTCGCCGGCGCTGGTGGTGCGGGATTCTACCGGGCCAGCGCCGCGCTAGGATCAGCCAAAGCGGCTTGAATGCAGCGCTGACACCGGTTACCAAAGCGAGGCAGGAGACGCGCCCGTGTTCAAGAAGACCTATCACGCCACCCATCCCGACAGCATGGAGGGCGTCTCGAACGAGCAGCTGCGCGAGCGCTATCTGATCTCGAGCCTGTTCGCGCCCGACGAGATCGCGCTCAATTACCTGCACTATGAGCGCTTCGTGGTCGGCGGCGCAGAGCCTGTTTCGAAAACGTTGGCGCTACCGAAGCAGACCGAACCGGCGTCCGCCGCGGGCAAGCCGTTCCTGGAGCGGCGCGAACTGGGCCTCATCAATGTCGGCGCCGGCCAGGGCACCGTGAAGGTCGACGGACAAACGTACGAACTTCAGCCCAAAGACGGGCTCTACATTCCGATGGGCTCGAGCGAGGTGGAGTTCGCCTCTGTCGATAAGGCGAAGCCCGCGAAATACTATCTCGTATCGACGCCCGCGCACGCGCGCTACGAGATCACGAAGATCTCGATCGAGAAGGCCGTGCCGCTCGAGCGCGGATCGCTCGCGACTTCCAACGAGCGCACCATCTACCAGTACATCGTGCCGGCGACGGTGAAGTCGTGCCAGCTCCTGCTCGGCCTCACCGAACTCAAGACCGGCAGCGTCTGGAACACGATGCCGCCGCACCTGCATGACCGGCGCTCGGAGGTGTATTTCTATTTCGGCCTGGGCGAAAACGACCGCGTCTTCCACTTCATGGGCGAACCCGACGCGAACCGGCATATCGTTATGAAGAACGAGGAAGCGGTCGTGTCGCCCCCCTGGTCGATCCACATGGGGACCGGCACGGCGAATTACACATTCATCTGGGCCATGGGCGGAGAGAATCTCGACTACACCGACATGAACCAGCTCGATATCTGTCAGCTAAAATGAAAAAGGACCGCGGACCTTCAGGCCCGCACTCTTTCCCTTTGCGCGCACAAGCGGGTCTTGTAACTCAAGATCGGCCGACTCGGGCATGATGTCCGTTGCGGTGGCGGACGGAAGACCGTTCGGGTCTAGGGCCATCGAGCCCGATCTTCAGCCCGGGTCTCCGTCCGTCGTTCCATC
>Ga0209172_10004937_pt1 | contig 16955 bp, 16 predicted proteins | sample LarsenN4metaG_FD_184113 | JGI IMG/M metagenome (GOLD analysis project Ga0209172, IMG submission 184113) | Hot spring sediment bacterial and archeal communities from British Columbia, Canada, to study Microbial Dark Matter (Phase II) - Larsen... ... | reverse complement strand
GTACCTGCACGGCGAGAACCACCCGCGCCACCTGATCGACACCCCGGTCGACGACTACCGGCCCGAGGTGCACGACTCCGACGGCCTGCTGATGCACACCGGCGAGGGCGAGTGGATCTGGCGCCCGCTGGTCAACCCGCGCCGCCTGCTGGTCACCGCGTTCACGATGACCGACCCGCGCGGCTTCGGCCTGATGCAGCGCGACCGCAGCTTCGCCAGCTACGAGGACACCGAGGCGCGCTACGAGAAGCGCCCGAGCGCGTGGATCGAGCCGCGCGGCAACTGGGGACCGGGCCGCGTGGAGCTGGTGCAGATCCCGACACCCGACGAGACCAACGACAACATCGTCGCGTACTGGGTGCCCGAGCGTCCGCCCGCGCCGCAGCAGCCGTTCGACTTCGGCTACCGGCTGCGCTGGCAGATGGCGGCCGAGACGCGTCCGCCCGAGGGCTGGGTGGTGCAGTCGCGGCGCGGCCGCGGCTTCGTCAACCAGCCCGACGGCCACCTCAAGTTCGTCGTCGACTTCGACGGCCCGGCGCTGCGCAAGCTGCCGGCCGACGCGAAGCTCGAGGCCGTGGTCAGCGTCGACGGCAACGCCGAACTCGTCGAGCGCAACCTGTTCAAAAACACCGTCACGGGCGGCTGGCGGATGACGGTGCGCGTCAAGCGTGCCGATCCGGCGCGGCCGGTCGAGATGCGCGCGTTCCTGCGCCGTCCGCTCGACGGGCCGCGGGCCGACACCTTGACCGAGACGTGGAGCTACATCGTGCCTCCACGAGGGGAGAACCGATGACCACGACACCGTTCGTGCACGCTCCGGGCGAGACCTTGCCGATCGCGCGCGGCTCGATGGTGCCGCTGCGCTGGGCCGGCTCGCCGTGGCGGCGCCTGCCGGGGCTCGCGCGGCGGCGCGACACTGCTGCGCTGCCGGCCTGGGCCGAGGAGCGGCGCGCCCACCTCGACCGCCTGCGCCTGCGCCGCGTGGCGCTGCTGGTGCTGATCGTCGCCGGCGCGCTGGCCGGTACGCAGGTGATGCTCGACATCCTGCCGCACCGCGGCACCACGCCGCTCGAACTGGCGATCGCCGCGCTGTTCGCCGTGCTGTTCGGCTGGATCTCCGCCGGCTTCTGGACCGCCGTGATGGGCGCATGGGTGCTGTGGCGCGGCGGCGACCGGCACGCGCTCACGCGCGCGCTGCGCGGGGTCGCGCCCGACACGCCGATCGACCCGTCCGCGCGCACCGCGATCGTCATGCCGATCTGCAACGAGCCGGCCGCCACCGTGTTCGGCGGGCTGCGCGCGACGTTCGAGTCGCTGGCGCGCACCGGCCACCTCGACCGCTTCGAGTTCTTCGTGCTGAGCGACAGCCACGACCCGGCGCTGCTCGGCGTCGAGCAGCAGGCCTTTCTCGCGCTGCGCGAGTCGCTCGGCGAGGCCGGCGCGAAGCTGCACTACCGCTGGCGACGGCGCCGCACCAAGCGCAAGGCCGGCAACGTCGCCGACTTCTGCCGCCGCTGGGGACGCCTGTTCCGCTACATGGTCGTGCTCGACGCCGACAGCGTGATGAGCGGCGAGTGCCTGGTCTCGCTGGTGCGGCTGATGGAGGCGCATCCCGACGCCGGCATCATCCAGACCGCACCGCGCGCCGGCGGCCATGCCACCTTCCACGCGCGCGTGCAGCAGTTCGGCTCGCGCCTGTACGGGCCGCTGTTCACCGCCGGCATGCACTTCTGGCAGCTCGGCGAGTCGCACTACTGGGGCCACAACGCCATCCTGCGCGTCGCGCCGTTCATGAAGCACTGCGCGCTCGCGCCGCTGCCGGGACGCGGCTCGCTGAGCGGCGAGATCCTGTCGCACGACTTCGTCGAGGCGGCCCTGATGCGGCGCGCCGGCTGGAAGGTCTGGGTCGCGTACGACCTGCCGGGCAGCTGGGAACAGCTGCCGCCCAACCTCGTGGCCGAGGTGATGCGCGACCGGCGCTGGTGCCAGGGCAACCTGCAGAACTCGCGGCTGATGTTCGAGCCCGGGCTGCACCCGGTGCACCGCAGCGTGTTCCTCACCGGCGCGCTGGCGTACCTGTCGGCGCCGCTGTGGCTGGGCTTCCTGCTGCTGTCGACGCTGCTGTTCGCCCAGCATGCGCTGGACGAGCCGAAGTACTTCATCGAGCCCTACCAGCTGTTCCCCATCTGGCCGAGCGCCGACCTGCGGCTGATGCTCACCTTGTTCGGCCTGACCGCGTCGCTGCTGCTCGTGCCCAAGCTGCTCGCGCTGCTGATCGTGCTGGCGCGCGGCCAGGCGCGCGAGTTCGGCGGACTGCTGCGCCTGCTGGTCGGTGCGGTCGTCGAGTTCCTGCACTCGATGCTGCTGGCGCCCGTGCGCATGCTGTTCCACAGCCAGTTCGTGCTGACCGCGCTGACCGGCTGGAGGCTCGACTGGAAGTCGCCGCCGCGCGACGACGAGGCCACCACCTGGCGCGAGGCGTGGTCGAGGCACGGCAGCCACACCGTCTTCGCGCTGGTCTGGGTGGGCGCGATCCTCGCGTCGGGCGCCGTGTTCCCGTGGTGGCTGTCGCCGGTGATCGGCGGGCTGCTGCTCGCGGTGCCGCTGTCGGTGTGGACCAGCCGGCGCGGCGCCGGTCTCGCGTTCAGGCGTGCCGGGCTGCTGCTCACGCCCGAGGAGCGGCAGCCGCCGGCCGAGCTGGTGGCCGCCGCGCGCCATGCCGAGGATTTTGCGCAGCCGCTGCCGGCGCCTGCCGCGCACGCGGCCGGCACGGCGCGCCCGCTCAGCGCGCCCGCTCAGCGCGCCGCGAACGGCGCGCCTTGCAGCTTCGCGCCCGGCTTGAGTCCGCGTTTGGCGAACCAGCCCTGGTTCATCTCCAGCGCGTAGCGCACCGGCTGCCCCGAGCAGTGCGACGCGAGCGACTGCGGCTGCATGTCCTCGATGTTCACGATGCTGCCGTCGTCTGCCAGGAAGGCGATCGACAGCGGCAGCAGGGTGTTCTTCATCCAGAAGCACTGCACGCCGGGCTCGTCGAAGACGAACAGCATGCCGTCGTTGGGCGGCATCTCGCGCCGGTGCATCAGCCCGATCGCGCGCTGCTCGGGCGTGCGCGCCACCTCGGCGCGGATGTTGTGGATGCCCGCGTTGAGCGTGATGGCGGCCAGCCGCTGCGGGCCGTCCTGCGCACGGACGGGCGCCGGTGCCCATGACGCGACCAGGGGCACGACGGCGAAGGCGCAGACGAGGCGGCGGGCGACTTTGATCCAGGTCATATCGGGGTCCGGGGGCGCTGCCTAGATTATCGGCCGTGGCCGATCCCGCAGTTCTCGACGACCCGGTTGCGCAGGCGACCTACACGCAGTGGCGCGACGACGGCGGCGGCAGGCGCGAGGCGCACTCGCAGTTCGTGCTGTCGGGCATGCACTGCGCGGCCTGTGCGGGACTGATCGAAGGCGCGCTCGCACGCCAGCCCGGCGTGCTCTCGGCCCAGGTCAACGCGGCGAGCGAGCGGCTCGCGCTGCGCTGGGACCCGTCGCGCACGCGGCTCTCGTCGCTCGTCGCGGCCGTCGAGGCCGCGGGCTACGGGGCCGCGCCCGATGCCGCCGCCAGCACGCGCGCACTGCGCCAGGCCGAAGCGCGCCAGGCGACGTGGCGCCTGTTCGTCGCCGCCTTCTGCATGATGCAGGTGATGATGCTCGCGGTGCCGCTGTACGTGGCGGCGCCGGGCGAGATCCCGCCCGACCAGGTGCGGCTGCTGAACTGGGGCGCGTGGGTGCTGTCGCTGCCGGTGATGCTGTTCTCGGCCGCGCCGCTCTTTCGCGGCGCGTGGCGGCAACTGCGCGTCGGGCGCATCGGCATGGACACGCCGGTCGCGCTCGCGTTGCTGGTGACCTTCGTCGCCAGCACCGGCGCGACCTTCGACCCCGGCGGCGTGTTCGGGCACGAGGTCTACTTCGATTCGCTGACCATGTTCGTCGCCTTCTTGCTCGGCGCGCGCCGGCTCGAGCTCGCGGCGCGCCACCGGGCGGCGGCCGAACTCGAAGGCAGCGCCGACCTGGCGCCGCTCACCGCGCTGCGGCTCGACGACGACGGCCAGGTGCGGGAAGTGGTGGCCCAGCGCCTGCAGGCCGGCGAGCGCGTGCGCGTGCCGCTCGGCGCCGCGTTCCCGGCCGACGGCGTGATCGTCGAAGGCGACACGCACGTCGACGAGTCGCTGCTGACCGGCGAGTCGCGCGCGCTGCGGCGTCGCGCGGGCGACGAGGTCGTGGCCGGCAGCCTGAACCTCGGCGCGCCGGTGCAGGTGCGCGTGCTGCGCAGCGGCCGCGACACGCGCCAGGAAGCGCTCGTGCGCAGCGCGCTCGGGCAGCGGCCGCAGTGGTTCGCGCTGGCCGACCGCATGGCGGGCCCGTTCCTGTGGGCCGTGCTGCTGCTGGCCGCCGGCGCGGCGGCCGCGTGGAGCCTGATCGATCCGTCGCGCGCGGTCTGGGTGGCGGTGTCGGTGCTGATCGTCACCTGCCCGTGCGCGCTGTCGCTGGCCGCCCCTTCGGCCTTGCTGGCCGCGGCCAGCGCGCTGTCGCGCCGCGGCGTGCTGATGCAGCGGCTCGATGCGCTGGAGCCGCTGGCGTCGGCGACGCGGCTGTTCGTCGACAAGACGGGCACCCTGACCGCCGACCGGCTCGAGCCCGCCGGCGTGGCGGTGCTGGCCGACGGCATCGACGCGCAGGTCGCCGTGTCGCAGGCCGCGTCGCTCGCGCGGCACTCGCTGCACCCGCTGTCGCGCGCGGTGGCCGCGATGGCGCCGGCCGGGGCCGACGACCTTGCCTGGACCGAGGTGCGCGAAGTCGCCGGTGCCGGCCTGGAAGGTCGCGTGCAGGGTCGCGTGCAGGGCCTCGCACGCGACGGCGCCGTGGTGCGGCTGGGCTCGGCTGCCTGGCTCGGCGTGCCGGCCGACGACGCCGAAGCGGAGCAGGGCGCCGCGTCGTCGGTGTGGTTCGGCCCGCCCGGCGCGCCGTGGATCCGCATCGCGCTGCGCGAGTCGCTGCGCGAAGGCGCGGCGCAGGCCGTGCGCGCGCTGCAGCACGACGGCGTGCGCGTGACCGTGCTGTCGGGCGATGCGCCGGCGCGCGTGGCCGCGGTGGCACGCCGCGTGGGCCTCGACGACCCGGTGCGCGACGCCATCGGCGCGGCCACGCCGGAGTCGAAGCTCGCCGCGCTGGCCGACGCGCAGGCGGCCGGCGAGACCGTGGCGATGATCGGCGACGGCATCAACGACGCGCCCGTGCTGGCGCGCGCCGACGTCTCGTTCGCGATGGGCGAGGGCGCGCTGCTCGCGCGCGCGCGCGCCGACGCCACCTTGACCGGCATGGATCTGCGCGCGGTGGTGCTGGCGCGCCGCATCGCCCGGCGCACGCGCCGCATCGTGCGCCAGAACCTCGCGTGGGCGGCGCTCTACAACGCCGCGTGCATCCCGCTCGCGCTCGCGGGCCTGCTGCCGCCGTGGCTGGCCGGACTCGGCATGGCCGCGAGCTCGCTGCTGGTGGTGCTCAACGCACTGCGCGTCGCGCGCGTGCCGGCCGCGGCACCCGATCGGCAGGCGACCTGACGCGCCATGGACATCCTGTTCGTGCTGATCCCGCTGTCGATGGTGCTGCTGCTCGTCGTGATCGGCGTGTTCGCGTGGGCGCTTCACGGCGGGCAGTTCGACGATCTCGAGCGCGAAGGGCAGCGCATCCTTGATGCCGATCAATCTGGCGGTGCAGCATCAAAACCACAATTGCCGCAAGGACAACCACGAGACCCCGACATGAAGAAGGAGCCGATCGATGCCTGAAGCCTCGACTCAATACCACGATCGCGTCGTGCGGCTGTTCGCTTATGCGGCCGTGCTGTGGGGCATCGTGGGCATGCTGGTCGGCGTGATCATCGCCGCCCAGCTGACGTGGCCCGAGCTCAACCTCGGCATCCCGTGGCTGAGCTACGGACGGCTGCGTCCGCTGCACACCAACGCGGTGATCTTCGCGTTCGGCGGCTGCACCCTGTTCGCGACGAGCTACCACGTCGTGCAGCGCACCTGCCAGACGCCGCTGTTCCTGCCCAGGCTCGCCGAGTTCACCTTCTGGTGCTGGCAGGCCGTGATCGTGGCGGCGGCGGTCTCGCTGCCGCTGGGCTACACGCAGGCCAAGGAGTACGCGGAGCTCGAGTGGCCGATCGACATCCTGATCGCCGTCGTGTGGGTGGCGTACGCGGTGGTGTTCTTCGGCACCATCGGCATCCGCAAGGTGCGCCACATCTACGTGGCGAACTGGTTCTTCGGCGCTTTCATCCTGACGGTGGCGCTGCTGCACATCGTCAACAGCGCGGCCATCCCGGCCGGCTGGATGAAGAGCTACTCGGCCTACGCCGGCGTGCAGGACGCGATGGTGCAGTGGTGGTACGGCCATAACGCGGTGGGCTTCTTCCTCACCGCGGGCTTCCTCGGGATGATGTACTACTACATCCCCAAGCAGGCCGAGCGGCCGGTGTACTCGTACCGGCTGTCGATCGTGCACTTCTGGGCCCTGATCTTCACGTACATGTGGGCCGGTCCGCACCACCTGCACTACACCGCGCTGCCCGACTGGGCGCAGTCGATCGGCATGCTGTTCTCGCTGATCCTGCTGGCGCCGAGCTGGGGCGGCATGATCAACGGCATCATGACCCTGAGCGGGGCGTGGCACAAACTGCGCGACGACCCGATCCTGAAGTTCCTGATCGTCTCGCTGTCGTTCTACGGCATGTCGACCTTCGAGGGTCCGATGATGTCGATCAAGACGGTCAACGCGCTGTCGCACTACACGGACTGGACCGTCGGCCACGTGCACTCCGGCGCGCTCGGCTGGGTGGGCCTCGTGTCGATGGGCTGCCTGTACCACCTGATCCCGCGCATGGTCGGGCGCACCAGCATGCACAGCGTGCGCGCGATCGAGCTGCACTTCTGGGTCTCGACCCTGGGCATCGTGCTGTACATCGCCGCGATGTGGATCGCCGGCGTGATGCAGGGCCTGATGTGGCGCGCCGTGCATCCGGACGGCACCTTGGTCTACAGCTTCGTCGAGAGCGTGAAGGCGACGTATCCCTTCTACGTGATCCGCCTGCTCGGCGGCCTGCTGTACCTCGGCGGCATGCTGATCATGGCCTGGAACGTGGTGATGACGGTGCGCGGCGGCACGGCCGGCGTGCGCCCCACGCCGCTCGAGCCGGCGCGCGCCTGAGGCGGCAGGAGACGACGAAATGAGCGACGCACACACCTCCCCCCGCGGTCACGAGCGCATCGAGACCAGCAACTTCCTCATGATCGTGCTGATCCTCGTGGTCGTCGCGATCGGCGGCCTGGTCGAGATCGTGCCGCTGTACTTCCAGCGTTCGACCACGCAGCCGCTCGAAGGCGTGAAGCCCTACACCGCGCTGCAGCTCGCCGGCCGCGACATCTACATCCGCGAGGGTTGCTACAACTGCCACTCGCAGATGATCCGTCCGCTGCACGCCGAAGTGCTGCGCTACGGCCCGTACTCGCGCGCCGGCGAGTTCGTCTACGACCACCCGTTCCAGTGGGGCAGCAAGCGCACCGGCCCCGACCTGCACCGCGTGGGCGGCCGCTACTCCGACGAGTGGCACCGTCTGCACCTGATCAACCCGCGCGACCTGGTGCCGGAGTCGAACATGCCCGCCTATCCGTGGCTCGACCGCACGCCGGTCGCCGCGGAGTCGCTGCCCGCGCACATGCGCGCGCTGCGCCGCGTCGGCGTGCCCTACACCGACGCCGAGATCGCCGAGGCGCCCAAGGCGGTGCAGGGCAAGACCGAGATGGAAGCGCTGATCGCCTACCTGCAGGTGCTCGGCACCGCGCTGAAGTGAACGGAGGCCATGCGATGGACATCAACCTGCTGCGCGGCATCGTCACGGTGTTGTCGATGGCCGCCTTCGTGGGCATCTGGGTGTGGGCCTGGCGGCGCTCGAACCGCCAGCGCTTCGAAGAAGCGGCACGCCTGCCGTTCGAGTCGGATTCCGAAGGAGCTCGCTGATGGCTGACTTCATCAACAGCGGCTGGTCGTGGTTCGTCGCGATCGCCACGCTCGTGAGCGTGCTCGCGTGCCTGCTGCTGCTCATCATCGCGGCGCGCCGCCGCGTGATGGCCAAGGACAACACCACCGGCCACGTCTGGGACGGCGACCTGCGCGAACTCAACAACCCGCTGCCGCGCTGGTGGATGGGGCTGTTCGTGATCACCGTGGTGTTCAGCCTCGCGTACCTCGTGCTGTACCCGGGCCTGGGCAGCGCGGCCGGCACCCTGGGCTGGTCGAGCGACAAGCAGTACCAGGACGAGCGCGCGAAGGCGCAGGCCGCGGCCGCGCCGCTGTACGCGCGCTTCGCCACGCTCGACGCGCCGGCGCTGGCCGCCGATCCGCAGGCCATGGCGATCGGCGAGCGGCTGTTCGTCAACCACTGCGCGGCCTGCCACGGCTCCGACGCGCGCGGCAGCAAGGGCTTCCCGAACCTGACCGACACCGACTGGCTGTGGGGCGACTCGCTCGACGCGATCAAGGAAGCCATCGCCAAGGGCCGCAACGGCGTCATGCCGCCGATGGCCGCCGCGGTGGGTTCGGCGCAGGACGTGCGCAACGTCGCGCACTACGTGCTGAGCCTGTCGGGCAGTCCGCACGACGCGATCGCCGCGCAGCTCGGCCGGGAGAAGTTCGCGGCCTGCGCGGCGTGCCACGGCCCGGGCGGCAAGGGCAACACCGCGCTCGGCGCGCCCAACCTGACCGACAAGATCTGGCTGCACGGCTGGGGCGAGGAGGCCATCGTCGCCGCCATCACGCAGGGCAAGAACAACATGATGCCCGCGCACGCGAACCGCCTGACGCCCGAGCAGATCCACGTGCTCGGCGCGTACGTGTGGCAGCTCTCCCGCCCGGCGCAGGTGGCCACGAAGTAGTCCGTCGTTCCCGATGCCCCTGACCGAGAGTGCCGGCGCACCTGCGGCCGCCGCCGACGACGCGGCCGTCCAGGTCGTCTCGCTGTACGAGAAGACCAAGAAGATCTACCCGCGCGCGGTCAGCGGGCGCTTCGCGTTCTGGCGCTGGGCGCTGGTGTTCGCCACGCAGCTCGTGTTCTACGGTCTGCCGTGGCTGGAGTGGAACGAGCGCCAGGCGGTGCTGTTCGACCTGGCGGCGCGGCGCTTCTACATCTTCGGGCTGGTGCTGTATCCGCAGGACTTCATCTACCTGACCGCGCTGCTCGCGATCTCGGCCTACGGCCTGTTCCTGTTCACCGCCGTCGCCGGCCGGCTGTGGTGCGGCTACGCCTGCCCGCAGACCGTCTACACCGAGATGTTCATGTGGATCGAGCACCGCGTCGAAGGCGACCGCGCCGCGCGCATGAAGCTCGACGCCGGTCCGTGGAACCTCGACAAGCTCTGGCGCAAGTCGCTCAAGCACGGGCTGTGGGTGGCGCTCGCGCTGTGGACGGGCTTCACCTTCGTCGGCTACTTCACGCCCATCAGGCAGTTGTGGGCCAGCGCCTTCACGCTCGGCTTCGGCCCGTGGGAGTGGTTCTGGGTGCTGTTCTACGGCTTCGCGACCTGGGGCAACGCGGGCTTCATGCGCGAGCAGGTCTGCAAGTACATGTGCCCGTACGCGCGCTTCCAGAGCGCGATGTTCGACCGCGACACCTTGATCATCGGCTACGACGCGGCGCGCGGCGAGCCGCGCGGCTCGCGTCCGCGCAGCCTGCCGCACGCGCAGCTGGCCGCGCAGGGCAAGGGCGACTGCATCGACTGCACCTTGTGCGTGCAGGTCTGCCCGACGGGCATCGACATCCGCAAGGGCCTGCAGTACGAGTGCATCGGCTGCGCCGCCTGCATCGACGTGTGCGACGGCGTGATGGACAAGATGAACTACCCGCGCGGGCTCATCCGCTACGCCACCGAGAACGGCATCGAGCAGGGCTGGGACTCCAGGCAGATGCTCGCGCGCGTGCTGCGGCCGCGCGTGCTGGTCTACACCGGCGTCCTCGTGCTCATCGTCGCGCTGTTCGGTGCCAGCCTGCTGATGCGCGCGCCGTTCCGCGTCGACGTGGTGCGCGACCGCGCCTCGCTCGCCCGGCTGGTCGAGGACGGGCGCATCGAGAACAGCTACCGCCTGCAGCTGATGAACGCCACCGAGCAGGCGCAGCGCTACCGCGTGCGCGTCAGCGGCTTCGGCGGCGCGCAGGTGGTCGGCCGCGCCGAGGTCGAGGTCGGCCCGGCGGAGAACCGCTGGATGCCGGTGGCCGTGCAGATCGACCCGGCCAGCGCACGCAGCGCCGGACCCGGCGCGCACGAGATCCGCTTCGAGGTCGAGCGCGTGGGCTCGGCCGAACACGCGGCGACGGTCGTGAGCGAGAAGTCCACCTTCCTGATCCCGCGCTGAACGAGGAGACGACGATGAGCAAGACGCCCGACGAGACGCCCACGCTGCCGTGGTGGCGCGTGCGCATGATGTGGCTGGTGGTCGGCGGACCGCTCGCCGTGGTCGTGGCCGGCGTGGTCACCGCGGTCATCGCCATCTCCGGCGCCGACACCGTGGTGCAGGAGCCGGCGGCGCCCACGTCGGCCACGGCGCCGGCGCTGCAGGGCCGCAACCACGCGGCCACGCCGCGTTGAGCGCCCGTCGCGCGAAGGCGAGGGCATCGCGATGAGCCCGATGCAGCGAGCGCTGGTGGTGTTGTGGCCGGCCTTCCTGATGGCCGGCGTGCTGGAGGCGATGGTGTTCGCCGTGCTCGACCCCGAGCACATGACCTGGTTCGGCGGCGAGCCGCTCGAGTGGTCGCGGCAGGCGGTCTACACCGTCACCTTCTTCATCTTCTGGGGTGTGATCGCCTGCGCCGGCGCCGTGACGGCGCTGCTGCTGCAGGCGCAACCCGGTGCCGATCCGCCGCGCTGAGGGCGCCGGCCGCCGCGGCCCGCGGGCTTGGCGTCGGCGCGCCGCGTCGATGCTCAGCAACTGGCGCTGTTGACCAGCTTGCGCAGCCCGTCGGCGTCGAGGATGCGGATCTGGCGCTGCTTCACGTCGAGCAGGCCGTCTTCCTGGAACTTCGAGAAGGTGCGGCTGACGGTCTCGAGCTTGAGGCCGAGGTAGCTGCCGATCTCCTCGCGCGTCATGCGCAGCACCAGCGCGCTGCCCGAGAAGCCGCGCGCCTGCAGGCGCTGCGTCAGGTTGAGCAAGAAGGCGGCCAGGCGCTCCTCGGCGCGCATCGAGCCCAGCAGCAGCATCACGCCGTGGTCGCGCACGATCTCGCGGCTCATGATCTTGTGGAACTGATGCTGCAGGTCGGTGAACTCGCGCGACAGGTCCTCGAGCTGGTTGAACGGGATGACGCAGACCTGCGAGTCCTCGAGCGCCACCGCGTCGCAGGCGTGGCGGTCGGTGCTGATGCCGTCGAGACCCAGCAGCTCGCCGGCCATCTGGAAGCCGGTGACCTGGTCACGTCCGTCCTCGGACGACACCCGCGTCTTGAAGAAGCCGGTCCGCACGGCGTACAGCGACTGGAAGCGGTCGCCGGCGCGGAACAGCGTCTCGCCGCGCGGCACCGTCTTGCGCGTGGCCACGAGCGTGTCGAGGCGATCGAGGTTGTCGGCCGTGAGACCCACCGGCAGGCACAGCTCCCGCAGGTTGCAGCTCGAGCAGGCGACCTTCAGCGGCTCGATGCGGATGGGCGACGTCGTGTTCATGCGCCGCATTATCGACCGCTCGGCAGCGGCCGCGGCGGTTGAGGTATCGGTGACGGTGGGGGTTTCGAGCATGATGCGCCTCAAGGTTCGATCCATTGTTGGTTGCGCCAGCTCCGGTCGCCTTGATGCAGGTCAAGACGCCGACCGTGCGTCGCGGCAGAGTACGGTTCCCATGAACGCCGATCCCTCCGCCGCAGTGGCCGGCATCTCCGAAGAGCTGCTCCGCAAGTTCGACGTCAACGGGCCTCGCTACACCAGCTACCCGACCGCCGACCGGTTCGTCGAGGCGTTCGGCCCGGAGCAGTACCGCAGCGCGCTCGCGCAGCGCAGCACCGGCATCGGCGGTGGCACGCCGCTGTCGCTGTACGTGCACATCCCGTTCTGCGAGTCGGTGTGCTACTACTGCGCGTGCAACAAGATCATCACCCGCCATCACGACCGGGCGGTGCCGTACCTCGACGCGCTGCAGCGCGAGGTGTCGCTGCACCTCGAGGCGCTGGGCGGCGCGCAGACGGCCTCGCAGCTCCACCTGGGCGGCGGCTCGCCCACCTTCCTGTCGGACGACGAGCTGTCGCGGCTGATGCAGATCCTGCGCGGCGCCTTCCGCATCGTGCCCGGCGCCGAGATGTCGATCGAGGTCGATCCGCGCACCGTCGACACCGGCCGGCTGCAGCACCTCGCGCGCCTCGGCTTCAACCGCCTGAGCTTCGGCGTGCAGGACTTCGACCCCGACGTGCAGAAGGCCGTGCACCGCGTGCAGCCCTACGAGAGCGTCGCCGCGCTGATGACCAGCGCGCGCGAGGCCGGCTTCGAGTCGATCAACGTCGACCTCATCTACGGGCTGCCGAAGCAGAACCCCGCGTCGTTCGCTCGAACCATCGAGCGAGTGTGCGGCCTGCGGCCCGATCGCATCGCGCTGTATGCCTACGCGCACCTGCCGCAGCGCTTCAAGCCGCAGCGGCGCATCGACGCGGCCGAGCTGCCCACGGCGGCCCAGCGCATCGAGATGCTGTCCGGCGCCATCGGCGGCTTCCTCGGCGAGGGCTACGCCTACATCGGCATGGACCACTTCGCGCTGCCCGACGACCCGCTGGCCGTCGCGCGGCGGCAAGGGCGCCTGCACCGCAACTTCCAGGGCTACAGCACCATGCCCGAGGGCGACCTCATCGGGCTGGGCGTGTCGGCGATCGGGCACGTCGGCGCGAGCTACGGCCAGAACGCGAAGACGCTGCCCGAGTACTACGACGCGCTGCGCCAGGGGCACTTCCCGATCGTGCGAGGCGTCGCGCTGACGCGCGACGACATGGTGCGCCGTGCGGTGATCATGGCGCTCATGTGCCAGGGCCGCGTGGAGTTCGAGTCGATCGAGCTGGCGCACCTCGTGAACATGCGCGAGTACTTCGGCCGCGAGCTGGCGGCGCTGCAGCCGCTGGCCGAGCTGGGGCTGGTGCAGCTCGAGCCGGCCGCGGTGCAGGTGACGCCGGTGGGCTGGTACTTCGTGCGTGCGGTGGCGATGCTGTTCGACCGCTACCTCAGCGTCGACCAGGCCCGCGAGAAGTTCTCGCGCATCGTCTGATGCCCGCGCCCGACGGCCGATGGATGTCGCACTGCTGCTGACCGCCGGGCTCATGGGCGTCGCGGGCACGCCGCACTGCGCGGCCATGTGCGGCGCGCCGTGCGCGGCCGCGCTCGGTGGCCGGCGCGACGCCGCGTCGATCGTCGCGTGGCAGGTGGCGCGGCTGGTCAGCTACGCGGCGGCGGGCGCGGTGGTGGCGATCGGCGTCGGCGCCATCGCGGGCCTCGGCCGCACGGCCGAGGCGTTCCGTCCCGTGTGGGCGCTGCTGCACGTGGGCGCTCTGGCGCTCGGCTTGTGGCTGGTCGTGGTCGGCCGCCAGCCGGCCGTGTTGCGGCACCTCGGGCTCCGGCCGGCCGCGCAGCCCGGTGGCGTGGCCGTGGTGTCGGGTCCGCTCCCGGGTCGGCGGGCGGCAGGCTTGCCGCGCGCGGCGGGTGCCGGGCTGCTGTGGGGCCTGTGGCCTTGCGGCCTGCTGCAGTCGGCCCTCGTCGTGGCGGCGCTGGCCGACGGTGCCGCGGGAGGTGCGGGCGTGATGGCGGTGTTCGCGGCCGGCTCGGCGCTCGGGCCTCTGGCCGGGCCGGCGCTGTGGTCGCGCTTCGGCGGCGGGGCTGTCACGCCGGCGTGGGCGGTGCGAGCTGCGGGCTTGCTGCTGGCCGGGGCGTCCGGCTGGGCGCTGAGCCACGGTCTGTGGGAACGGGTGGCGGCGTGGTGCGCGTGATCGACGACGCTGCGACTTGCCGTTGCGCGCTTCGCCGGCGTGGATCCGGATTCCGGCCGGGTGACGGCTCGAGCCGCCGGCTGCGCTCGTGGCCGGGAGCCCCGTCGGGCTCGCGGGCGTGCGGTCGCTCCGGTGCTTCATCGACGGCGGGACTGGGCGGCCCCGCCCGAGCCGGAAACGAAAACGCCCGGCGGGGCCGGGCGTTTCGTATCGGTCGCGGGACCGATTACTTCTTGGCTTCTTCCTTCTTCGCGGCCGGAGCGGCGGCGGGCTTGGCTTCGGCCTTCTTCTCTTCCTTCTTGGCGGCCGGGGCGGCGGACGCGGCGGCGGCGGCCGGCTTGGCTTCGGCCTTCTTCTCTTCCTTCTTCGCGTCGGCGGCGTAGGCACCGGCGGCGAAGGCGGTGGCGATCAGGGCGGCCAGGAGCTTGTTCATGTCTGCTTACCTTTCGAAAGTTTTTCGGTTAACCACCTCCACCCAATTGGAGGCGCACCGTGAACGGCCCGGTCCGAAAGCCGGTTGACAGGTCCCCTGAACTAGAATTTCCCGCGCTTCACCGACCCCTCTCCCAACGCAACTCCGCGGAGCCAGCGACAGCATGTACCAGCACATCAAGGTGCCCACCGGCGGGCAGAAGATCAGCGTCAACAAGGACTTCTCGCTGAGCGTGCCCGACCAGCCGATCATTCCGTACATCGAGGGCGACGGCACCGGCTTCGACATCACGCCGGTGATGATCAAGGTGGTCGACGCTGCGGTCGCGAAGGCCTACGGCGGCAAGCGCCGGATCCACTGGATGGAGATCTACGCCGGCGAGAAGTCGACCAAGGTCTACGGCCCCGACGTCTGGCTCCCCGAGGAAACCCTGCATGCGCTGCGCGAGTACGTGGTGTCGATCAAGGGCCCGCTGACCACGCCGGTCGGCGGCGGCATCCGCTCGCTGAACGTGGCGCTGCGCCAGGAACTCGACCTGTACGTCTGCCTGCGCCCGGTGCGCTATTTCAAGGGCGTGCCCTCGCCGGTGAGGGAGCCGGAGAAGACCGACATGGTCATCTTCCGCGAGAACTCCGAAGACATCTACGCCGGCATCGAGTGGGAAGCCGAGAGCGACAAGGCGAAGAAGGTCATCAAGTTCCTGATCGAGGAGATGGGGGTCAAGAAGATCCGCTTCCCGGCCACCTCGGGCATCGGCGTCAAGCCGGTGAGCCGCGAAGGCACCGAGCGGCTGGTGCGCAAGGCCATCCAGTACGCGATCGACAACGACAAGCCCTCGGTGACGCTCGTGCACAAGGGCAACATCATGAAGTTCACCGAGGGCGGCTTCCGCGACTGGGGCTACGCGCTCGCCGCGCGCGAGTTCGGCGCGCAGCCGATCGACGGCGGTCCGTGGTGCAAGTTCAAGAACCCGAAGACCGGCAAGGACATCGTGGTCAAGGACTCGATCGCCGACGCCTTCCTGCAGCAGATCCTGCTGCGCCCGGCCGAGTACTCGGTGATCGCGACGCTCAACCTGAACGGCGACTACATCTCCGACGCGCTGGCGGCGCAGGTGGGCGGCATCGGCATCGCCCCGGGCGCGAACCTGTCGGATTCGGTGGCGATGTTCGAGGCGACGCACGGCACCGCACCGAAGTACGCCGGCAAGGACTACGTCAATCCGGGCTCCGAGATCCTGTCGGCCGAGATGATGCTGCGCCACATGGGCTGGACCGAAGCGGCCGACCTCATCATCAGCTCGATGGGCAAGGCCATCCTGAGCAAGAAGGTCACGTACGACTTCGCGCGGCTGATGGAAGGTGCGACGCAGGTGTCGTGCTCGGGCTTCGGTCAGGTGATGATCGACCACATGTGAGCCCGTCCCAAGACGTCGCATGACGTGCCGCAAGGCCCTGATTTCATTGAAGAAATCGGGGCCTTGTCGTTTCAGAGCGTCTCAGGCCTGACCGCGAAATCCCCCGTGGAATTGGGATATAGCAAGGAAACGGCGCCCCCGTTTCCCTGCAAATTTCCCACAAACGGGGAACGGCCAGAGACCCTGAAACGAGGACCTCATGAGACACCTGAACTACACGCTCACACCCACCCGAATCAACAACGTCAAGGGCAAGGCGCGGCCCTACAAGCTCACCGACGGCGGTGGGCTGTACGTGCAGGTGATGCCCAGCGGCATCAAGACTTGGCGCTTCCGCTACGTGCTGGGCGGCGCGGCCGGCGACGTGCGCATCGGGCGCTACCCCGAGATCGGCGTGGCCGATGCCCGAGATCGTCACTTCGAGCTGCGGCAACTCGTCGAGCGGGGTCAAGATCCCGCCGTGAAGGTCGCGCAAGAACGCGAGGAACTGGAAGCACGGGTCCAGCCGAAACGCTCCGGCGACGATGTCGAGGCCTTCTCGAAGCGCTGGGTCACGGAGCGCCTCAGCACCCGCACGGAGGGCTATCGGGCCCAAATCCTGTCGCGCCTCGAACGCTTCGTCTGGCCCGCCATCGGCCACAAGGCACTCGACGAAGTGAAACCGCGCCACGTGCTGGAGATTCTCGAAGCCCGCCGCAGCACGCCCAACACGGCTGAAGGCGTGCGGATCATCATCCAGCAGCTCTACAACTACGCCATCCAGAAGCTGATCGTCGAGACCAACCCCGCGTTGCCTTTGCGTGGCGTGATCGACGTGCCGCGAGCGCAGCATCACCGGCACCTCAACGAAGAGGAACTGGGCGCATTCTGGAACTCCGTAGCCCGACAAGGCGCGCACTTCGTGACGATCGCGGCGACGCAGTTCCTCACGTACACGATGTGTCGGAAGTCGGAGGTGGTCCGCGCCCGCTGGACGGAGTTCGACCTCGCCAAGGCTCAGTGGGACATCCCTGCGGCGCGGATGAAGAGCCGCCGGGCCCATCGGGTCTACCTGGCCACTCAGGC
>Ga0209172_10004936_pt1 | contig 16956 bp, 14 predicted proteins | sample LarsenN4metaG_FD_184113 | JGI IMG/M metagenome (GOLD analysis project Ga0209172, IMG submission 184113) | Hot spring sediment bacterial and archeal communities from British Columbia, Canada, to study Microbial Dark Matter (Phase II) - Larsen... ... | reverse complement strand
CGCCCGCGCCCGCGTCGTCTGCCTGCCCGGCGACGGGATCGGGCCCGAGGTGATGGCGGTCGCGACCCGCGTCCTGCGGGAGCTGGCCCCCGACCTCGAGCTCGCGGAGCACCCCTTCGGCGCGGCCGCGATCCGCGCCACGGGCGACCCGCTGCCGGAGGAGACGCTGGCCGCCTGCCGCGCGGCCGACGCCGTCCTGAAGGCGCCGATCGGCGATCCGGAGTTCGACGCCGCCGACGTCCGGCCCGAGCAGGGCATGCTGCGGCTGCGGGCCGAGCTCGACGTCTACTGCAACCTCCGCCCCGCCCGGCAGGGAGCGGTCGACCTCCTGATCGTGCGCGAGCTGGTCGGCGGCCTCTACTTCGGGGCCCGCGGCGTGCGGGAGGACGGCACCGTGTTCGACACCTGCGAGTACCACCCGAGCCAGGTCGAGCGAGTCGCCAGGCGCGCGTTCGCGCTCGCCCGCGCGCGCCGCGGCAAGCTCACCTCGGTCGACAAGGCCAACGTGCTCGAGACCTCGCGCCTCTGGCGCCGCGTCGTGCGCGAGCTGGCCTCCGGCTACCCCGAGGTCGAGGTGGAGGACATGCTCGTCGACAACGCGGCTATGCAGCTCGCGAGCGCGCCGGAGCAGTTCGACGTGATCCTGACCGAGAACATGTTCGGGGACATCCTCTCCGACCTCGCCGCCGCGATGACCGGCGGGCTCGGGCTCGCCCCCTCGGCCAGCCTCTCCGACCGCGGGCCTGGGCTGTTCGAGCCCGTCCACGGCTCCGCGCCGGACCTCGCCGGGCGCGGGATCGCGAACCCCGCGGCCATGCTGCGCTCGACCGCGCTCCTGCTCGAGCACGGCCTCGGCCGCCCCGCCGAGGCGCGGGCGCTCGAGGCCGCGGTCGACGCCGCCCTGCGCGAGTCCCCCACGCCCGATCTCGGCGGACGGGCGACGACCGCCGAGCTCGCGGACGCAGTCGTCGCGGCGCTGGCTCGACTTGCGCAGAGCCGCTCTGGCGCCTAGCCTGTGCAGACGATGACGCGCGCTGGCCTCGCACCGGCCTTCACACTCGGCTTCTTCTTCTTTGCCGCGCGCATCACCGTCCGCTAGCCGGCGTTCCGTCCCCGCCTCCGCCGGCTAGCTCCTCACCGAGGCGGGTGGCTCCTTCCCTTCGACCCTGGACACGAGACATGCCCGAGCAGGCACGAACGACGCAGACGACGATCCCGAGAGCGAGCGCGACTCGGCCCGTGAGCGTCGCCTACCCCGGCCGGGACGGCGCGCACAGCGCCGCCGCCTGCGACCGCCTCTTCCCGGGGGGCGCCGAGCTCGTCTCCCAGCCCACCTTCGCCGCGGTGGTGGAGGCGACGGCCGCCGGGGCGGTCGAGTTCGGGGTGCTGCCGATCGAGAGCTCGGTCTCGGGGCCCGTCGCGGAGACGCACGACCTCCTCTACGACTCGCCGCTCGCGATCACCGGCGAGACGGTGCTGCCCATCCGGCACTGTCTGGTCGGAATCGCACCCGTCCCCCTGGAGGCAATCCGCGTCGTCCGCTCGCACCCCGCGGCGCTCGACCAGTGCCGCCGGTTGCTCGCGTCGCTGCCGCAGGCGACGGCGATCGCCGCCGCGACCACCGCGGACGCCGCCGCCCAGGTCGCCGAGCACGCCGACCCGGCGGAGGCGGCGATCGCGAGCGAGCGAGCGGCGGCGCTGTACGGGCTGACCGTGATCGCGGCCGACGTCGGCGACCACCCCGAGGCGTACACCCGCTTCGTCTCCCTCGCCCGCTACATGCGGCTGGACGTGAACGGCACGCCTTGGCGGACGGCGTTCTCGTTCGTCACCGACCACCGGCCGGGCGCGCTGCACCGCGCGATCGAGCCCTTCGCGCGGTACGAGATCGACCTCCTCCAGCTCGTCTCCCGCCCCATCCCGCAGTCGCCGTGGCGCTACCGCTTCGACGCGGTGCTCGACGGCCATCCCCTCCATCCGGTCGTCCACGAGGCGCTCGCGGAGATCCGCCGGCGCACACGGCGGCTGCGGGTGTTCGGGTCGTACCCTGCCGAGGAGCGTGACTGAGATGACCGACCCTGCCTCCGATCCCACCGTCCGCCGGCTCCGGGAGGAGATCTCCGACGTCGACCGCGCGATCGTGGACGCGGTCAACGCCCGGCTCGAGCTGGTCGCGCGCCTGCAGCGCTACAAGGCCGCCCAGGGGATGCCCTCCGTCGATCCCGAGCGTGAGCGGCAGCTCCTGGACGAGCTCGTCTCGGCGAACCGCGGCCCGCTCTCGGCCGAAGGCCTGCGGGAGCTGTTCTGCGAGCTCCTCGACCTGACCAAGCGCGAGGTGAGCCGCGACGGCGGAGCCCCGGCGTAGCGGGCTACAGCGCCGTCGTCCGGATCGGCACGGGGTGGCGGGCTTCGAAGGCGGCGATCTCCGCCTCGTGCTCCAGCGTGCGCGCGATCGGGTCGAGGCCGTGGAGGAGGCAGTGGCGCACGAAGGGATCCATGCGGAAGCGCACCGCGGTCCCGTCTGCGCCCTCGATCGTCTCCCGCTCGAGGTCGACGGTCAGCTCGCCGCCGCCCTGCGCCGTCCGCATCAGCGCCTTCACCTCCGGCGCGGGCAGCGTCACCGGGACGAGCCCGATCTGGACGGCGTTCGAGAAGAAGATGTCCCCGAAGGAGGGCGCCACGACCACCTCGAAGCCGTAGTCCTGCAGCGCCCAGGCGGCGTGCTCCCGGGAGGAGCCGCAGCCGAAGTTGGGCCCCGTGAGGAGGATCCTGGCGCCCTCTGCCTCCGGGCGGTTCAGCTCGAAGCCCGGATCCTGCCGCCAGTCGTGGAAGAGGAAGGCGCCGTAGCCCGTGCGCTCGATCCGCTTCAGGAACTGCTTGGGCACGATCTGGTCGGTGTCGATGTCGGGCCGGTCGAGCACGGCCGCGCGCGCCGTCACCCGGCGGAAGGCCCTCATGGAAGCGCCCCCTCCCACTCGCGGACGTCGACGAAGTGCCCCGCGATCGCAGCCGCCGCCGCCATCGCCGGGCTGACGAGGTGGGTGCGGCCGCCCCGGCCCTGGCGCCCCTCGAAGTTGCGGTTCGAGGTCGAGGCGCAGCGCTCGCCGGGAGCGAGGACGTCCGGGTTCATCCCCAGGCACATCGAGCAGCCGGCATGGCGCCACTCGAAGCCCGCCTGCTGGAAGATGCGGTCGAGGCCCTCTTCCTCGGCCTGCCGGCGGACCGTGGCCGAGCCGGGCACGACCAGCGCCCGCACGCGCGGGTGGACGCGCCTGCCGGCCACGACCGCAGCCGCCTGGCGCAGGTCCTCGAGCCGGGCGTTCGTGCAGGAGCCGATGAAGACGCGGTCGACGTGAACCTCTTGGAGCGGCGTCCCCGGCTCGAGGCCCATGTAGGCGAGCGCGCGCTCGACGGCGGCGCGCTCGTCGGGGTCGTCGTAGTCCGCCGGGTCGGGGACCGCCCCGCCCACGGGCGCGACCATGCCCGGGTTCGTTCCCCAGGTGACCTGCGGCTCCAGCGCGGAGACGTCGATCTCCACCTCGCGGTCGAAGGTCGCCCCCTCCTCGCTCGCGAGCTCGCGCCAGCGCTCGAGCGCCCGCTCCCAGGCGGCGCCCCTGGGCGCCCCCGGCCGCCCCTCGAGGTAGGCGAACGTGGTGTCGTCGGGCGCGATCAGGCCCGCCCGCGCACCGGCCTCGATCGACATGTTGCAGATCGTCATCCGGCCCTCCATGGACAGCCCCCGGATGGCCTCCCCCGCGTACTCGAGCACGTGGCCCGTGGCGCCCCCGACGCCGATCCGGCCGATCGTGCCCAGGATGACGTCCTTCGGCGTCACCCCGAACGGGAGCTCGCCCCGGTAGAGGATCCGCATCGTGCGCGGGCGCGGCCGGGGCAGGCACTGGGTGGCGAGGACGTGCTCGACCTCGGAGGTGCCGATGCCGAAGGCGAGCGCCCCGAAGGCGCCGTGCGTGGAGGTGTGGCTGTCCCCGCAGACGATCGTCATCCCCGGCTGCGTCAGGCCCAGCTCCGGCCCGATCACGTGCACGATCCCCTCCCGGCCGCTGCCGGTGGCGTACAGGGGGACGCCGAACTCGGCGCAGTTCGCGCGCAGGGCCTCGAGCTGGGCCCGGGCGAGCGGGTCGCGCACCGGGGCACCGTCGGTCGGCACGTTGTGATCCATCGTCGCCAGCGTCAGGTCGGGCCGGCGGACGCGCCGCCCCGCCAGCCGCAGCCCTTCGAAGGCCTGCGGCGAGGTGACCTCGTGGACCAGGTGCAGGTCGATGTAGAGGAGCGCGGGCTCGCCCGGCTCCTCGTGCACGACGTGGCGCTCCCAGATCCGCTCGAACAGCGTCTTCGCCATGAGGCCAAACGGTAGCGAGACGGGCGACGCCCGACTGCGGCGAGACGTGCGCCTCTTGGGCGACCTCCTCGGTCGCGTCCTCGTCGAGCAGGAGGGGCCCGCCCTGCTCGAGGACGAGGAGCGCATCCGCCTCCTCTCCCGCGAGGCCCGCGCGACCGGCCGGCCCTCCCGGCGCGAGGAGCTGCGGCGGACGGTGCGGGCGCTCGACCTGGAGCGCCAGGCGCTCGTCCTGCGGGCCTTCGCCGTCTACTTCCAGCTCGTCAACCTCGCCGAGCAGCACCACCGCCTGCGCCGACGGCGCGAGTACGAGCACGAGCGGCGCGTCCCGCGCGAGTCGCTGGCCGAGGCGGTCGCGCGCCTGCACCGCGCGGGGGTCGAGCAGGCCGAGCTGGAGCGCGCCGCGCGGACGCTCTCGCTGGAGCTGGTGCTGACCGCGCACCCGACCGAGGCCACGCGGCGAACGGTGCTCGCCGCGCACCTCCGGCTCGCCCGCCTCCTCGCGCAGCTCGACGACCCCTCGCTCACGCCCGCTCGGCGCCGGCGGGTGGAGGACGCGCTCGCCGAGGAGGTGACGCTCCTCTGGCAGACGGACGAGGTGCGCCCCCGGCCGCGGGTCGTGGACGAGATCCGCCACGGGCTCTGGTTCTTCGAGCAGAGCCTGCTCCGGGTCGCGGAGCTCCTGCTCGCCGACTACCGCCGGCTGCTGCCGGGGGCGCCGGCGCCGTTCCGCTTCGGCACCTGGATCGGGGGCGACCTGGACGGGAACCCCGAGGCCGGGCCCGAGACGATCGCGGCCGCGCTCGAGCGCGCCCGCGAGCTGGCCCTGACCACCTACGCCGACGAGGTGCGCGAGCTGGCGCGCGCGATCGGGAGCTCGAGCCGGCTCGCGCCCGTCCCGCCCGAGCTGCTCGACTCCATCGCCCGCGACGAGCGGGAGCTGCCCGCGCTCGCCGCCGAGCTGGGCGAGCGCAACCGTGACGAGCCCTACCGGCGCAAGCTGACCTTCGTCTGGCAGCGGCTGCGCAGCACGCTGGCCGGAGACGACGCTTCCGGCTACGCCTCGGCGGCCGAGCTTCGGGCCGACCTCGACCTGCTCGACCGCAGCCTGCGCGCGAGCCGCGCCGCGCGCGTCGCGGAGGGCCGGCTGGCGGCCCTGCGGCGGCGGGTCGAGCTGTTCGGCTTCCACCTCGCCAAGCTCGACGTCCGGCTGCACGCGGGCGACCTGCGCGAGCCGGACGAGCGCGTCCGCGAGACCTTCCGCGCGATCGCCCGGGCGCGGGCCCGGCACGGCCCGGAGGCGCTCGACACGGTGATCGTCTCGGCAGCGAGCGGCGCCGACGACGTCCGCCGCGCCCTCGACCTGAGCGAGGAGCCGCTCGCGGTCGTCCCGCTCTTCGAGACGATCGCCGACCTCCGCGCCGCCCCGGATGTGATCGAGGAGCTGCTCGGCGATCCCCGCTTCGCCCGCGGAGGCCGGCTCGAGGTCATGGTCGGCTACTCCGACTCGGGCAAGGACGGCGGCTACCTGACCGCGCAGTGGGAGATCTTCCGAGCGCAGCGGGCGCTCGCCGAGCTGGCGGCGCGGCACGGCCTCGAGCTGACGATCTTCCACGGCCGCGGCGGCAGCGCCGGGCGGGGCGGCGGGCCGACCCACGCCGCGATCCTGGCCCAGCCGCCCGGCCACCCGCCCGGGCGGCTGAAGCTGACCGAGCAGGGCGAGACGGTGTCCTTCAAGTACGGCCTTCCCGGCCTCGCCTACCGCAACCTGGAGGCCGCGCTGGCGGCGACCCTCCTCTCCGCCTTCCCGCAGGTGGCCGGGGCCGAGCCCCCGGAGGGCGCCGCGGACCTGCTCGAGCGGCTCTCCGCCGAGGCCCACCGCACCTACCGCGCCCTCGTCTGGGAGGACGAGGGCTTCGTCCCCTTCTTCCGCCAGTTCACCCCCATCGACGAGCTCGCCCTGCTCGAGATCGGCTCGCGGCCGGCGCGGCGGCCCGACGACGAGAGCTACCTCTCCTCGCTGCGGGCGATTCCGTGGGTCTTCGCCTGGACGCAGAACCGCTGCCTGCTCCCGGCCTGGTACGGCTGCGGCACCGCCTTCGCCGCGGGCGACCGCCGCGAGCTGCGCCGCCTGTACCGCGACTGGGCCTTCTTCCGCTCTCTCATCGAGAACCTGGAGATGACGCTCGCGAAGTCGAGCCTCGACATCGCCGCCGGCTACCTCGAGCTGGTCGCCGACGACCGCCTCTGGGCGCCGATCGCCGAGGAGCACGCGCGCACGGTGGAGGCGGTGCTCCAGATCGTGGGCGCCCGCGAACTGCTCGACCGTCATCCGGTCGTCCAGCGCTCGATCAAGCTGCGCAACCCCTACGTCGACCCGATGAACGCGATCCAGGTCGAGCTCCTCCGCCGCTTTCGCGACCCCGCCGCCTCGGCGGCCGAGCGCGAGCGCGTGCGCCGCCCCCTCCTGCGCTCGATCGCCGGCATCGCCGCCGCCCTCCGCAACACCGGGTAGAACGCATGGACTTCCGCCGCATCCCCAGCTTGCCGCCGTACGTCTTCGCCGAGATCGACCGGCTCAAGCTGGAGCTGCGCCGCGCCGGCGAGGACGTGATCGACCTCGGCTTCGGAAACCCGGACCTCCCGTCCCCTACCGTTGCGGTCGAGAAGCTCTGCGAGGCGGCTCGGCTCCCGCGCAACCACCGCTACTCCGCGAGCCGAGGCCTCCCCAACCTGCGCCGGGCGATCTGCGCCCGCTACGCGCGCCGCTACGGGGTCGAGCTCGACCCCGAGACCGAGGCGATCGTGACGATGGGAGCGAAGGAGGGCTTCTGCCACCTGTTCTGGGTGCTCGCCGAGCCCGGGGACGCGGTGCTCGTGCCGAGCCCCAGCTACCCGATCCACCTCTTCGCGCCCGCGTTCGCGGGCGCGACCGTGACCCGGGTGCCGGTCGCCCCCGTCCGCGAGCTCCCCGGCGCGCTCGAGGAGGCGCTCATGAGGACGCGGCCGCGGCCGCGCGCGATCGTGCTCTCGTTCCCGCACAACCCGACCACCGAGGTCGCCGATCGCGCCTTCGTCCAGCGCGTCGTCGACCTCGCGCGCGAGCACGACGTCCTCCTCGTCCACGACTTCGCCTACGCCGACCTCGGCTTCGACGGGCACACCCCGCCCTCGATCCTGCAGGCGGAGGGGGCGAAGGAGGTCGCCGTCGAGCTCTACTCGCTGACCAAGGGGTTCTCGCTCGCCGGCTGGCGCGTCGGCTTCATGGTCGGCAACGCCGCCGTGGTGCACGCGCTGGGACGGCTCAAGTCGTACCTCGACTACGGCACGTTCCAGCCGATCCAGATCGCCTCCATCACCGCCCTGACCGAGGACGCCGACCATCCCGCCGAGGTGAACGCCGTCTACCGCAGCCGGCGCGATGTCCTCTGCGACGGACTGCGGCGGATCGGCTGGGAGGTCGAGCGGCCACGGGGGACGATGTTCGTCTGGGCGGCGATACCCGAGCTCTACCGCGGCCTCGGCTCGCTCGAGTTCGCGCTCCGGCTCGCGCGCGAGGCGAAGGTCGCGGTCAGCCCGGGAGAGGGGTTCGGTCCGGGCGGCCAGGGCCACGTCCGCTTCGCGCTCGTCGAGAACGAGCAGCGCATCCGCCAGGCGGTGCGCAGCATCGGCCGCGCGCTCGACCTCGGCTGAGCGCGTTGCGCCCGCTTGCGGCTTGACGTCCGTCGGGCGCATCCGCTAGGGTGCGTGCTTCCTCGCCGCCGCAGGAGGCGGCGAGGGAAGGCAGTGGTGCCTCAGGGGCGAGCCCCCTGGGGCTTTTTTGTTGGTCCCGGAAGGAGGGCGGATGGTCAAGGTCGAGGCGGTAGTGCTCCGCGAGCGCGTCGAGACGGTGATCGACGCGGTCGAGGAGCAGACCGGCCACGTCGGGGTGACGGTGGTGGAGGCGATCGGCCACGGCCGCCAGCGCGGCATCACCCACGAGTACCGGGGCCGGATCTTCGAGTCGCGCTTCCTGCCCAAGGCGCTGCTCACGTTCGTCGTCCGGGACGACCTGGCCGAGGACGTGGTCGCGGCGATCGTGGACGCCGCCAGAAGCGGGAACGAATCGGGCGACGGGATCGTCTGGGCGAGCCCCGTCGACCTGGTCACGCACAACCGGACCGGAAGGAGGCTGGAGGAGGTGGAGAGCGGATGACGGCGAAGGAGCTGGCCATCGCCACGAGCACGCTGTGGGTGGTCGTGGCGGCGGTGCTGGTCATGTTCATGCAGGCGGGCTTCGCGTTCCTGGAGGCTGGCCTGACGCGGATGAAGAACGTCGGGCACGTGGCGGCGAAGAACGTGCTGATCTTCGCGCTCGCCTCGATCGTCTACTACCTGGTCGGCTTTGGGATCGCCTTCGGGGACGGAGGGAACGGCCTCGTCGGCGGCTCGGGCTTCGTGCCCTCGATCGACGAGCTCGTGGCGGTCGGAGCCGCGCCCTTCTCCTGGTTCGGCACGATCCCCGGCGCGGCCGCGTACCTGTTCGAGGTCGTGTTCGCGGGCGTGTCGCTCGCGATCGTCTGGGGCGCGATGGCCGAGCGGACGAAGCTCTGGGTCTACTTCGCCTTCGGCGCCGCCTTCACGCTCGTCTACTCCGTCGTCTCGCACTGGATCTGGAGCCCCGACGGCTGGCTCTTCTCCCTCGGCATGCAGGACTTCGCCGGCTCGACCGTCGTCCACTACCAGGGCGCGCTGGCCGGGCTCGCGGGCGCGCTCCTGCTCGGGCCCCGGATCGGCAAGTTCGGGCCGGACGGCAAGCCGAACGCGATCCCGGGCCACAACATGGCGTTCACGACCCTGGGCGTGCTCATCCTCTGGTTCGGCTGGTTCGGCTTCAACCCGGGCTCGACGCTCTCGGTCGACCTCGGCGGCGTCGGCTTCTTCGCCTACGTCGCGCTGAACACGAACCTCGCCGCGGCCGCGGGCGTCCTCGGGGCCGTCTGCACCTCGTGGCTCGTGATCGGGAAGCCCGACCTGTCGATGATGCTGAACGGGGCGGTCGCGGCGCTGGTCGCGATCACCGCCGCCTGTGCCTTCGTCGCCCCGTGGGGGGCGATCCTGATCGGGGCGGTCGCCGGCGGCATCGTCGTCCTCGGCGTCCTCCTCGTCGAGCGGGCGCGGATCGACGACCCGATCGGAGCGATCGCCGCGCACGGCCTGGCCGGCGTCTGGGGCACGCTCTCGCTGGGCTTCCTCGCCCTACCCGCGCAGGCGGAGAGCCTCGCCACGGGACGGGCGGGCCTCCTCTACGGCGGCGGCCTCGACCAGCTCGGTGTGCAGCTGCTCGGGCTCGGCGCCGTGGGCGCGTTCACCTTCAGCGCGTCCTTCGCCTGCCTCTGGCTCCTGAAGGCGACCTTCGGCATCCGCACCGACGCCGCCGCCGAGACGGCCGGGCTCGACGTCTCCGAGCACGGGATGTGGGGCTACCCCGAGCTCTACATCCCCGTCCCCGGTGGCTATGGAACGGAGGCGCACGGCCACCTCGGCCTCGCCCATGCGGCGCGGGCGGCGGGCGCGGCAGTCCACCCGGCGGTCGCCCTCCCGGAGCCGTCCCCGTAGGGCGAAGCTACGAGTCGAGCGCGGCCCGGAGGGAGCGGACGAAGGCCAGCAGCGCCTCCGCTCCCTCCTCGGCCGCGAGCAGCGCCTGCGAGCCGACCACGACCCCGTCGACGAGCTCGGCCGCGGCGCGCGCCTGCTCCGGGGTCGAGATCCCGAAGCCCGCGTAGAGCGGGATGCCGGGACCGAGCCTCCTGGCTCGCGCCGCGAGCGCCGGGAGCGCAGCGGAGAGCTCCGCGCGCGGGCCGGTCGTCCCGGCGAGGGTGACGAGGTAGAGCCAGCCGTCCGTCTCGCGCGCGGCGAGCGCGATCCGCTCGTCGGTCGAGGTGGGGGCGACGAGCTGGACGCGGCGCAGCTCCGGCCGCTCGCCCGCGGGCAGGTCGGCCACGATCAGGCTCGCCGCCCCGGCCGCGCGGGCGTCGGCCGCGAAGCGCTCCCAGCCGTAGGCCTCGAGCAGCGCGGCGTAGGTCATGGGCACGAGCGGCGTCTCGCCGCCGACCCGCTCCCGCACCTGTGCCAGGCATTCGAGGCAGGCGCGCGTGCGCATCCCCCGGGCGAGCGCCCGCTCGGCCGCCCGGCGGACGACCGGGCCGTCGGCGAGCGGGTCGGAGAAGGGGAAGCCGAGCTCGAGGACGTCGGCTCCGCCCGCGACCGCGGCCTCGGCCAGCTCGGGCGTCTCCGGCCCGGACATGAGGTAGACGACGAGGGCCTTGCGGGTCACGTGCGAAGCGCGCGCAGCGCCTCCGCCAGGTCCTTGTCCCCGCGCCCGGAGAGGCAGACGACGACCAGCTCCGCCTCCAGCTCGCGGGCGCGGGCGAGCGCGTGCGCCGGCTCCAAGGCGGGGATGATCCCCTCCGTCTGGGCGAGCCGCCGGAAGGCGGCGAGCGCCTCCTCGTCGGTCGCGCTCACGTAGCGCGCGCGGCCGGAGTCGCGCAGCCACGCGTGCTCGGGCCCGACGCCCGGGTAGTCGAGGCCGGCCGAGATCGAGTGCGCGTCGACGACCTGGCCGTCCTCGTCGGCGAGCACGGAGGAGCGCGCGCCGTGCAGGATGGCCGTGCGCCCGCTCCCGAGCGAGGCGGCCCCGGCCGCCTCCACGCCGACGAGCGCCACGCCCTCGTCGGCGAGGAAGCCCGCGAAGATCCCGATCGCGTTCGAGCCGCCGCCGACGCAGGCGACCACGGCGTCCGGCAGCCGGCCCTCGGCGGCCAGCACCTGCTCGCGCGCCTCGCGCCCGATCACGGACTGCAGCTCGCGCACGAGCTCGGGGTACGGGGACGGCCCGACGCAGGAGCCGATCAGGTAGTGGGTGGTCTCGACGTTCGCGATCCAGTCCCGGATCGCCTCGCTCGTCGCCTCCTTCAGCGTCCGGGTGCCCAGCTCGACCGGGCGCACCTCGGCGCCGAGGAGTCGCATCCGCTCCACGTTGGGGCGCTGGCGCCGCATGTCCTCGGCGCCCATGTAGACGACGCACTCGAGGCCGAAGCGGGCGCAGACCGTCGCCGTCGCGACCCCGTGCTGCCCGGCTCCGGTCTCGGCGACGATCCGCCGCTTGCCCAGCCGGCGCGCGAGCACGGCCTGCCCGAGGGCGTTGTTGAGCTTGTGCGCACCGGTGTGCAGGAGGTCCTCCCGCTTCAGGTACAGGCGCATCCCGGGCGCGAAGCGCTCGGCGAGGGTGAGCGGCGTCGGCCGGCCCGCGTACTTCCGCCCGAGCTCCTCGAGCTCCGCCCGGAAGGCGCCGTCGGCCCTCGCCTCCGCCCAGGCGGCGGCCAGCTCGTCGAGCGCCGGGATCAGCGTCTCGGGGACGTAGCGTCCTCCGTAGGGACCGAAGGTGCCGGCGCTCATCCGCGAGCCGCCTCGACGTAGGCGCGCACGAGCGCGTGGTCCTTGACGCCCGGCGCCGACTCAAGCCGCGAGCTCGCGTCCACGGCCCAGGGCCGTACCCGCTCGATCGCGGTGCGCACGTTGTCGGGCCCGAGGCGGCCGGCGAGCACGATCCTCCCCTCCGCGGCCGCCGCCCGCTCCCAGTGGCCGGGGTCGTCCTCTGCCCAGGGGAGGTCGAGGTGCGCCGCCACGACCTCGCCCTCGCGCAGGAGCACCGCGTCGCGCCCGCGCACCTTGCCCGCCGCGCGCGGGTGCACCTGGTCGAGGTCGGCCGGGCTCTCCCCCGCCTCGCCGACCCAGACCGCGACCGAGAGCACGCCCTCGGGGACCGGGAGCACGGCGTCCGCCGCGCGCGGGCTCTCCGGCACGAGGACGAAGCCGAGCAGGTCGGCGCCCGCCTCCGCCGCGGCCGCGACGTCCTCCGCGCGCGTCAGCCCGCAGACCTTGACCAGCGGCCGCGCGAGCAGCTCCGCGAGCTTCGCGGCCGGGTCGGGCGCGAGCATGAGCGCCGAGCCGACCAGGATCGCGTCCGCCCCGGCCAGCTCCGCCTCGGCGCCCTGGGCCCGCGTGAACACGCCCGACTCGGCGACGACGACCCGGTCGCGAGGCGCGCGGGCGACGAGCGCGAGCTGCGCGCGGCGGTCGACCGCGAAGGTCGTAAGGTCGCGGGCGTTGAGGCCGATCACCTCGGCGCCCAGCGCGACCGCGCGCTCGAGCTCCCCTGCGTCGTGCGCCTCCACCAGCGCGTCCAGGCCGAGCGCGCCCGCCACGCGCAGGAGGCGGGCGCAGGTGGCGTCGTCCAGGTCGCGGAGGAGCAGGAGCACCGCGTCCGCGCCCGCCTCCCGGGCCGTGCACAGGTCGTCCTCGCGCGAGAAGAAGCCCTTGGCGAGGAGCGGCAGGCGCGCGGCCGCCCGTGCCGCGCGCAGGTCGTCCCAGCTCCCGCCGAAGCGCCCGTCCACGAGGATCGAGACGGCCGCCGCGCCCGCGCGCTCGTAGGCGGCGGCGAGCACGGCCGGGTCGGCGTGGGGGCGCAGGTCGCCGGCCGAGGGCGAGCGGCGCTTGATCTCGGCGATCCCGGCCAGGCCCGGGCCGGCCAGCGCGTCGCGGAAGCGTCCCATCAGGGAGATCCTCCCACCGAGAAGCGGACGAGCTGCTCCAGACGCTCTCCGGCCCGCCCGCTCGCGACCGCCTCGGCGGCGAGCGCGAGCCCCTCGCGCAGGTCGGCCGCATGGCCCGCGGCGGCGATCGCGCCGGCCGCGTTCAGGAGCACGGCGTCCCGCTTGCCCCCCGGCGCGCCCGCGAGGATGGCGCGGGCGGTCCGGGCGTTCTCCTCGGGCGTCCCGCCGCGCAGCTCCTCCGGGGCGCAGCGGGGGACGCCCAGCTCGAGGGGGTCGACCGTCCGCTCCCGCACCGTCCCCTCCACGACCTCGCAGACCGCGTTCGGGCCGGCCGGGGAGAGCTCGTCGATCCCGTACGCGCCGTGCACGACGAAGGCCCGCCGGGCGCCGAGCGCGGCCAGGACGTCCGCGACCGTCCGCACCAGCTCCGGCGCGTAGACGCCGAAGATCCCGGCTCTCGCCCCGGCCGGGTTCGTCAGCGGACCGAGCAGGTTGAAGACCGTCCGCGTGCCCAGCTCGCGGCGTACCGGGGCGGCATGACGCATCGCCGGATGGTGCGCAGGGGCGAACATGAAGCCGAAGCCGAGCAGGTCGATCGACTCGGCGATCCGCTCCGGCGGCTGCTCGAGCCGGAAGCCGAGCGCCTCCAGCACGTCGGCCGAGCCGGAGACGGAGCTGACCGCCCGGTTGCCGTGCTTGGCCACGGCGGCGCCGGCCGCGGCCGCGACGATCGCAGCCGTGGTGGAGACGTTGAACGTGCGCGCGCCGTCGCCCCCGGTTCCCACGACGTCGACCACGTCCTCGCGCCTCGGGCGCACGGGGAGGACGTGCTCGCGCATCGCCTCGGCGCAGCCCGCGATCTCCTCCGCGGTCTCCCCCTTTGCCCGGAGCGCCACCAGGAAGCCGCCGATCTGCGCCGGGGTCGCCTCGCCGCGCATGATCTCCCCCATGACGGCGCGCGAGCGCTCGCGGCCGAGGTCGGCGCCGGCGAGGAGGAGCGAGATCGCCTCCCGGATCACCGCAGGAAGCTCTCCGCCAGCGCCCGGCCGAGCGGCGTGAGGACCGACTCGGGATGGAACTGCACGCCCTCGATCCGGTGCAGGCGGTGCCGGACCCCCATCACCTCGCCGTCCGCGGTGCGGGCGGAGACGACGAGGTCCTCCGGCACGCTGGTCGCCGCGAGCGAGTGGTAGCGCCCCACCTCGATCTCCTCCGGGAGACCGGCGAAGATCCCCCGGCCGTCGTGCCGGATCCGGCTCGCCTTCCCGTGCAGGAGCGCCTTCGCCTGCCCGATCTCGCCGCCGAAGGCCTCCACGATCGCCTGGTGACCCAGGCAGACGCCGAGCGTGGGCACGCGCGGGCCGAGCCGGCGGACGAAGTCCACCGACACGCCGGCCTCGGCTGGCCGCCCCGGGCCGGGAGAGATGACGAGGCGGTCGGGCCGGAGCGCCTCCGCCTCCTCCAGCGTGATCGCGTCGTTGCGGTAGACGGCGACCTCGGCTCCCAGCTCCTCGAAGAGGTGGACCAGGTTCCAGGTGAAGCTGTCGTAGTTGTCGATCAGCAGGACCCTCACGCGTACTCCCTCTCCGCCAGCTCGATCGCCGCCTCGAGCGCGGCCAGCTTGGCCAGGCACTCGCGGTGCTCGGCCGCGGGGTCCGAGTCTGCCACGACGCCCGCGCCGGCCTGGAGGCGAGCGACGCCGTCCGCCAGCACGATCGTCCGCAGCGCGATGCAGGTGTCCATCGTCCCGCCGGGCAGGACGTAGCCGACCGCGCCGGCGTAGGGGCCGCGGCGGTAGCCCTCCAGCTCGGCGATGATCTGCATCGCCCCCACCTTGGGCGCGCCCGTCACCGTCCCGGCCGGGAAGCAGGCGCGGAGCACGTCGAAGGGGCTCACGCCCGGGCGCAGCTCGCCGACCACCTCCGAGACAAGGTGCGAGACGTGCGAGAAGCGCTCCACGTCCTGGAAGCGCGTCACCCGCACGCTGCCCGCCCGGCACACGCGCGAGAGGTCGTTGCGGCCGAGATCGACGAGCATGACGTGCTCGGCGCGGTCCTTCGCGGAGGCGAGCAGGCGCTCGGCGTCGCCCTCGCCGGGGGTCGTCGTGCCCGCGATCGGGCAGACGCTCGCCCATCCGTCCGCGCAGGCGACGAGGCGCTCCGGCGAGGAGCCCACGAGCGCGAGCCCGTCCAGCTCGAGCAGGAAGAGGTAGGGCGAGGGGTTCACTCGCCGGAGCGCGCGGTAGAGGGCGAGCGGCGAGGCCGGGGTGGGCCGCTCGGCCCGCTGCGAGGGGACGATCTGGTACGCGTCCCCCGCCCGGATGTGCTCCTGACAGCGGCGGACGATCGCCTCGTAGCGCGTGCGGGAGGGGAAGCGGCGCAGGCGGCCAGGCGCTCCCCGCGGCCGCTCGTCCGCCGCCGCGGCCGGCCGCTCGAGAAGCTCGGCGACCTGCCCGGGGTCGCCCGCCAGCACCTCCGCCACGCCCGCGCCGTGGTCGAAGCGGACGAGCGTCTCGGCGACCACGAAGGCGCTCTCGGGGAACGGCGGGCCGTCCGCAGGCAGCGGCACCGTCGGCTCGAGCACCGCCGCGTGGTCGTAGGCGAGGTAGCCGACGACCGGAGCGCTCGCCGCCTCCGCCTCCGCCTCCGCGAAGGAGACGAGGCGCGCGCCGGCGCCGACGAACGAGTTGCGGCCGAGCCGGCCCCGCTCGACCGACTCGAGCAGGAAGCTCCCTCCCCCGCGCCCGTCTCCGCGCAGGCGCAGGTAGGCCCCGAGGGGGGTGAGGAGGTCGGTGGGGATGGCGGGAAGCGAGGTCATGGAACGAAAAAGGCCTCTGCCGAGGCCTGGGGCGAAGCGGGTCGTGGGTGCGCTCTCAGCGCACGCTCCCGCCTCGCCTCGGGTGCCACCACCAGCCCTGAGCCGACGCGGGAGTCATCGACCGCCAGCCTAGCGCCGCAGGGGCAGGGAGCGCAAGGGAGCCGGGCGCTACGGGAGGACCTTGCCCGGGTTCATGATCCCGTCCGGATCGAAGGCGGCCTTGATCCGCCGCATCAGCTCGACACCGTCCTCCCCGTGCTCGAGCGGGAGGAACTTCGTCTTCCCGTACCCGACGCCGTGCTCTCCCGTGCAGGTGCCGCCGAGGGCGATCGCGCGCTCGGCGATCCGATCCGCGAGCGCCTGCACCGTGGCCAGCTCGGAGGGCTCGTCGGGATCGACCAGGAAGCAGACGTGGAAGTTCCCGTCCCCGACGTGGCCGACGATGGGAGCGACGAGGCCCGCGGCGTCGATCTCGGCCCGGGTCTCGGCGACGCAGCGCGCGAGCTCCGAGATCGGGACGCACACGTCGGTGATGTAGCCCTTCGAGCCGGGGCGGAGGGCGAGAGCCGCCTCGTACGCCTGGTGGCGAGCCTCCCACAGCCGCCGGCGCTCGTCCTCGCTCGTCGCCCAGGCGAAGTCGCCTCCGCCCAGCTCGGAAGCGAGGGCGGCGACCTCCTCGGCCTGCTCGGCGACCTCGGAGGCGCTGCCGTGGAGCTCGAGGAAGAGGGTCGGCGCGACCGGGTGGGCGAGACCCGCCCGCCGGTTGACGGCATCCATCTGGACATCGTCGAGGAGCTCGATCCGGGCGACCGCGACCCCGAGCTGGATCGTCCGCATGACGCAGGTGACCGCGTCCTCGAGCGAGGGGAAGGAGCAGACGGCCGCCGAGATCGCCTCCGGGGTCGGGTAGATCCGCAGCGTCGCCTCCACGATCACGCCCAGCGTCCCCTCCGAGCCGACGAAGAGCCGGGTCAGGTCGTACCCGGCCGACGACTTCCGCGCCCGGGAGCGCGTCCGGACGACGCGCCCGTCCGCCGTCACCACGGTCAGGGAGAGGACGTTGTCCCGCATGGCGCCGTAGCGCACGGTGGTCGTGCCGGAGGCTCCCGTGGCGACCATGCCCCCGATGGTCGCGTCCGCCCCGGGGTCGACCGGGAAGAAGACCCCCTCGGGCCGGAGTCGTGCCTC
>Ga0209172_10004934_pt1 | contig 16959 bp, 15 predicted proteins | sample LarsenN4metaG_FD_184113 | JGI IMG/M metagenome (GOLD analysis project Ga0209172, IMG submission 184113) | Hot spring sediment bacterial and archeal communities from British Columbia, Canada, to study Microbial Dark Matter (Phase II) - Larsen... ... | reverse complement strand
CCACGCCGTCGCCGCGCTGAACGCCCTGCCGGAGAACCGAGCGAGGCTGTTCCTCGAAGAGGTAACCGAACTCATCCTAAGTCGCAAATCGTGAAGGAGTACCGTCTTTACATCTTCGACATGGACGGCGTGCTCTTTCGCGGAGACATGCCCGTGCCCGGCGCCCGCGAGACGCTTGACGAGTTGAGGCGTCGCGGCGCTGTCGTCCGGTTCCTTACCAACAACTCCACGAAGACGCGCGAGCACAACGCCCGCATCCTCCGCGAGATGGGGTTCAGCGCGCAGGCGGATGAGGTCTTCACGTCCGCCGTCGCGACAGCGCGATTCCTGCGTGGCTCTACCGCATGGGTGCTCGGCGAGCCGGGGCTGTTCGACGAGTTGCGCGACGGCGGGGTTGAGGTCGTCGCTGATGGCGACGCGGAGTGGGTCGTCGTCGGTCTTCAGCGCGACCTCACGTACGATCAGATTGACGAGGCTCAATGGAGAATCCGCTCCGGCGCAAGGTTCCTGGCAACGAACCGCGACGTCACGTATCCCGTGGAGAAGCGAGTGCGGCCCGGCGCGGGCATGGTGGTCGCCGCAGTCGCCGCCGCAGCCGAGCAGGAACCGGAGGTCGTGATGGGCAAGCCTGAACCGACGATGGTGCGGATGATCCTCGACGAGGCGGACGCCGATCCGCCGGATGCGCTGCTCATAGGGGATCGCCTCGACACGGACATCGAATGCGCGAGGCGCGCGGGCTGCGACTCAGTTCTGGTGCTTACCGGCGTGACCGAGCACGCTCCGGACGGCGTCGCGACGCTCCCGACGGTCGCGCACCTTCTCGACGGCGAACGGGGTTAGCCCTGCCGACGATCCTTGAGGCGGCGATACAGCAGGCTCGCCAAGCCGTGCGTGCGAACCATGCCCGCCATCTCGCTTTGGTCAAACGCATCGTCGTCGAAACTTGCGTCCGCCTCGCTATACAGCGCCCACGGGCTGGTGCGCCCTGTAACCGTGACCGCCCCCTTGTAGAGCGTCAGCGAGACGTCGCCCGTTACGCGACTCTGTAGCGATGCGTTGAACGCCGCGAGGTCGTCGAACAGGGGGTCGCCCCAAAGGCCCTTGTAGACGAGGTCCGCCCATTCGGCGTCTACGAGCGCCTTGAACCGCCGCTCGTGCGGCGCGGTGACGAGCGCCTCCAGCGCTCGGTGCGCCTGGATGAGCACGACTGCCGCGGGGCACTCATAGTTTTCGCGCACCTTGAGGCCGATCATCCGATCCTCCATCATGTCGATGCGGCCTATGCCGTGCGCTCCAGCAAGCCCGTTCAACGCCTTGATGAGGTCGAACGCCTTCATTCTCACGCCGTTGAGCGCGACCGGCACGCCGCCCTCGAAGGAGAGCGCGACCTCCTCGTGCGCATCGGGCGCGTCCGTAGGGGAGACCGTCCATTGGAAGATCTCTTCCGGCGGGGCGTAGTTCGGGTCTTCAAGCCTGCCGCCTTCGATGCTCCGGCCCCAGAGGTTCTCGTCAATACTCCAGATCTTCTCTTTGGATTGGGCGATTGGAGCGCCAACCTTCTCGGCATACTCGATCTCGGCGCTGCGCGTCCAATTCTTCTCGCGAATCGGCGCCCGGATCGGAACGTCGGGAAGATGCAAGCGCAAGCCGAACTCGATTCTGAACTGGTCGTTGCCCTTTCCAGTGCAACCGTGGACGACGGCATCCAGCTTGCCGACCTCCTTCGCGACATCGGCGGCAGACCGAGCGATGAGCGGGCGAGCGATCGCAGTCGAGAGCGGGTAGCCGAAGTAGTCCGCATTGAATTGGATGGCGGGCACGCAGTACTCGCTCGCGAAGGTCTCCTTGGCGTCCACCGTCGTGTGACAGGTGCCGAGCGCATCGGCTCGTCCCTCCGCTTGGCGGATGTCCTCCTCGGGTTGTCCAACATCCACGGTAACGGTATAGACCTCGTCGAAGCCCTCCTCCCTCAACAGAGGAATGCAGACGGTGGTGTCTAATCCGCCGCTGTAGATGACGAGCGCGCGTTTCAAGCCAACGCTCCCTCCAGTAGCATCTTCATGAGCGCCTTCTGTGTGTGCAGACGGTTGTTGGCTTGGTCGAACACCTTCGACCACTCGCCGTCAATGACTCCGTCGGTAACTTCGAGGCCGCGGCGGGCGGGGAGGCAGTGCAAGAAGATGGCGTCCTTGCTCGCGTGCTGCATCAGCGCCTCATTGACCTGGTACTTCTCGAAGCGCTTCATGCGAGTTTCCTCTTCTGCCTCTTGCCCCATGCTGACCCAAACGTCGGTGTACACCACGTGCGCGCCGTGCACAGCCTCGACTGCATTGTAGCAGTGGGACACGTTTTCGTAGGAATAGACCGAGTCCTGGCACTCATAGCCGGGAGGCGAACAGATGACGACCTGATGACCGAGCAGCGCGGCGGTTACAGCGAGGCTGTTTGCCACGTTGTTGCCGTCGCCTACATAGGCGATCTTGACCTTCTGCTTGCCGAAGGTCTCCTCGATGGTCATAAGGTCGGCGAGCGCTTGACAAGGGTGCTCTTGGTCAGTGAGTGCGTTGATGACCGGCACGTCGGAGTGCTCAGCAAGTTCGAGCAGCGTCGCATGGCTGTTGAGCCGAGCAACGATCAACGACGCCCATTGGCAGAGGTTCTTCGCTACGTCGTACACGGACTCGCGTTTGCCCATGTCAATGTCCTGCTTGGTGAGGTAGATGGCATGGCCTCCGAGTTCACGCATCGCCGTCTCAAATGTGAAGCGCGTGCGAAGAGACTGCTTCTCGAAGATCATCGCGAGTGTGCGGTTCTCCATCGGCTGGATGGGAAGCCCGAACTCGCGCTGCGCCTTCAGCGCATGAGAGAGGTCCAAGATCGTGCGGACCTCTTTGGACGTTAGGTCTGCGGAATGCAAGACGTGGCGCGGGGACTGGCTGACCTCGATGAGGGCGATGTCGGCGATGGCTTCAGATTGAAATAGGTTGTACATTATCGACTCCTTCTGACAGATGTGAGATACGGTTGCGACGCCCTTGCGGGCTGGGGGGAAGAGAGATGGGGCGGCTCGCGGGATCCCGAGAGGGGACCATCCGGGGCGAGGCCCCTATCGTCGCGCTCGTCGTCGGAGTCGGAGCGAGGCAGCAGCCAGCGACGCCGCGCTCACGCGGTTCGCCTTTGTCCGAGGGCGGACTTGCTCTGCCATTGCCATCATCTTACCCGGCCCTCCGCCTGGTGTCAAGTCCCTAACGGCGGGTAGCGGGATTATCGGCGGGAACCTGGTGGTTCTACAGGGGTGACGGTCCGCAGAGGGGGGGCGAACGGAGTTGCGCGGCAATGGCAACGGCTAGAGCCCGTCCCCGGCTACTGCGAGGGCCGGGCTGGCCTTTGGTTGTGGCGAACGAGACCGCCCTCCAAAAGTCGAGCTCGCGAAAAAACCCTGGTATCCAGTGCCAAACCTTGTTAGAATGTACCAGGCTCCCTGAGAGGGGCGCCAGCCCACGACAGGGAGCCAAAGGAGCAACAACAATGCAGCCATCGAAAAAAGCCATCAGCTGCCTGGCTCTCTTGGCAGCCTTCGTCCCCCTGCCGGCTCAGAACGCCGGCTACTACGGGCCGTTGCTTGACCAGTCAACCGGCTGGCCCGCGCAGTGTCTCGCCGTACATGCTGTGCACATGCCCGGAGGCAACGTCTTGTTGTTCGGACTCCGGGAGTACGACCCTCCAGGAGAGAGGCTTGCTTTTACGCGCCTCTACGTGAGGAACTCCTTCACCGGGCAGTTCTTGACGGAGCCCTACCTGGATGCGTGGAAGGTGTCCGGTGTTCACTTGTTCTGCGCAGGTCACGCTATCCTCCCCGACGGCAAGGTGCTGATTGCGGGCGGCACGATCGGAACGGATACTGGAATCACAGACACGTTTCTGTTCGATCCCGTCTCGCTCACGATCAGCCACGCGGGTTGGCTGAGCCAGGCAAGATACTATCCCTCTCTCGTCACCTTGCCGAACGGCAACGTCGCGACGGTGTCGGGATGGCGGACGACAAGGGTGTCGTCTACAAGTTCGGCGGCAGCCTCGGCAGCCACGGCGTCACGAACGCGGTAATGGTCATCGACCTGAATGCGGACCCTCCATTCTGGACGAGCGCACCTGCGCTAGAGACGGCTCGTGCGAACTGCAACGCGGTGATTCTGCCGACCGGGGACATCGCAATCGTCGGCGGGTCGTCGGAGCAGCACTTGCTCCAGACGTACGGCTCGCGCATACAGACGGTGGAGATCTACCGCCCCGGCGTCGGCACGGTGGTGATCACGCCTCCTGAGATGGCTCGCAGCCGGATGTACCACTCAATTGCGATCCTGCTGCCCGACGGCAGCGTCCTCATCGCCGGAGGGCAGTACAGGGAGCAGCTGGAAGAAAACAAAGAGTGGGTAAACCGCTCGGAGTTCAGCGGCCAGATCTATTACCCGCCGTACTTCCAGGAGCCATCCATGCGGCCTACGATCAGCGGCACTTCGTCGCTCACGATGCCGTACGGGCCAAACGAGACGTTCACCGTGTACACGGATCAGGCGGACCAGATCGCTAAGGTCACGATGATCAGGCTATCGGCTACGACGCACAACGCGGACATGAACGAGCGGTTCATCAACCTCTCGATCAAGGATCGCACGTCGAACAGCGTCGAGGTCTATCCGCCGGTGCATCCTTCCATCGCGCCTCCGGGCGACTACATGCTGTTCATCGTCACGACGCAGGGCGTGCCCTCGCACGCCCAATACGTGAAACTCCAGTAGGAGTGCCGGGTTTGGGAGCCGCAACCCTGCGGCTCCCTACCCGAGGGCACACGAAGACGACCGTTTTCCTGTACACTGATGGCATGAAGTGGCGACTCGCGCTCTGTTGCTTCCTAAGTGCGGCAGCGCTCTCGGCTGTGGCGCAGCAGGAGTACCGCGTAACGGTTCTCCACTCCTTCCGAGTGCCGTTCTCGCGCTCTTACGGCTGGGGGATCGGCGGCGGGCAGCAAGTGGGTGACAGCAACAACCTGCGTAGCGGCGGCTCATCCCACGCCTTGCTCTGGTCGGGCACGCCTGAAAGCCTGGTTGACCTGCACCCGGCTGGCTGGGACGCGTCCTTTGCAACCGACGTGGCGGGCGGGTGGCAGTCGGGTTACTTGGAGCGGTTGTCGCCGGAGTACTTCCAGCGAGCGGTCATGTGGAACGGAAGCCGGGAGAGCATGGTCATGCTGCATCCCCAAGGTTGGGTTTCGAGTGCAGCGCTCGGCATCTCGCTCAGCGACCAGGTGGGCGATGGGAGGCCTCCCGACAAGGGCCCGCTGGTACGCCACGCCGTCCGTTGGCAGGGCACGCCCGAGAGCATGGTGGATCTGCATCCTAAGGGATACATCAACAGCTGGGCGGTAGACACTGATGGAGAGGTTCAAGTCGGCACCGCCTCGCTGATCCAGGGTGTGCGCCCGGCACTGTGGCGCGGAACCGCCGGGAGCTTCGTCAACCTCTTGCCGGCTGGCTACAGCGGCGGCGAGGCCACCGGAGCCGCAGGGGGGCAGCAAGTCGGATACGCTGGTCGAAACGGACAGATGCGGCCAATGCTGTGGTTTGGAAGCCCGGATCGCTTCGTGGACTTGGGGCCAGGTTCCATCGGTGGGCAAGCGCTCGACACGAACGGCACTCAGCAGGTCGGTTGGGTCAGCCTGGCGGGGGCGCAGCGTGCGGCGACCTGGTGGGGCAGCGCCGAGAGTTACTTCGACCTGCACCGGTTCCTTCCTGCACAGTTCCAGGGCCAGGGGGCATTCTCGCTTGCCCACGCGATAGACGTCGAGGGGAACATCATCGGCTACGCTGAAGACTTGCTTGACCAAAATCGCGGCAAGGCCGTGATGTGGTCTCCCGTTTTCGAGCCTGGGACCGTGGTGGGCCTAAGCGCGTTCCTCGCCCTCCTCGCCTCTCGGCGGCGTCGAGCGAAGGTGAATTGACGCGCCGGGCACGGCGGGCGAGATTGCTAACGACCCCTCCCCAGCCCTCCCCGCAAGCGGGGAGGGAGAAAAGCGAGATCGCAGCGTAGTGAACCTTCCACAGCAAGGTGTGGAGGGATAGAACTGGAAGCTTGGCGGGATAGAGCCGGGTGGCATGGGCGAGCGACCGCCAGCCCCCGCGTGAAGACATGCTGTGCTTCGCTCGCACGTGGCATTCGGACCTATGCCTCGCATTCCGCTCACGCCGCAACGCAACAGAGACACGGGCGAGCGGCTGGCTCAGCCGGGATCCCGAACGAGAAACCCTCCACAGCAAGCTGCGGAGGGACAGATCTCCTCCCTCCTCGCTTGCGGGGAGGGCTGGGGTGGGGTGATGCGGATCCCCCGTGCGCCCCGCGATTCGCTCTCAGCGCAAAGCAAAGAGACACGGGCGAGCGGCAGCCTGAACCACTCCAAGCCGGGCAGCCTCCGAGCCGCTCGCCCATGCCACCCAGCCAGCGCCAAGGAGGGAGGGATCGCAAGCGGAGTGAACCCTCCACAGCAAGCTGCGGTGGGATAACCCTCCACAGCAAGCTGTGGAGGGATAGAGAGGGCAAGCTGTGGAGGGAGAAAACCCTCCACAGCAAGCTGCGGAGGGAAAGAGTCGCCCCCTCCCCGCCTCCGAGAGGAGTGGAGCCGAGCCTCGCGCCGGGGGGTACCATCAAGGCCCAAGGAGGGCATGAAGATGATCCACATAGCACTCACGCTCGTCCTCGCGGCGCCCGGAGCAACGACGCTCGCGCAGGATGAAATTCTTTTCGACGGAATTGGCCCGCACACCAGGCCGATAGTGACCAACTCAGACACCGCGAGGCGGTTCTTCAACCAAGGGCTGAACTTCCTGTTTGCCTTCAACCACAAAGAAGCAAGAAGGTCATTCCGAGCCGCCGCGCGGCACGACCCGGACTGTGCGATGGCCTGGTGGGGCATCGCCACCGCCAACGGCCCGCACATCAACTTCGGCCACGTTGACCCCAGCGAGGAGAAGGAAGCCTACGACGCGCTTCAGAAGGCGATCGCCGTGATGGCTGACGAGCCCGCAGCCGACCAGGCGCTCATCCGCGCCGCGGTCAAGCGCTTCGCCGACCCGCAGCCCAAAGACCGTTCGCCGCTCGACCGAGCCTATGCTGGCGCGATGGCGGACGTCTATCGCCGCTTCTCCGACGACGGGGACATCGGCACTCTTTATGCAGAGTCTTTGATGGACCTGCAGCCGTGGGACCTATGGACGCATGACGGCAAGCCGAAGGGCAACACGCTGTTGATCGTCAAGACCCTCGAGGAGGTCATGGAGCGTCACCCGCGGCACCCGTTCGCGCTGCACCTCTACATCCATGCGGTTGAGGCATCGAACAACCCGGAGAGGGCGGTGCCCGCGGCGGATAGACTGCGCGACCTGACACCGGCGCTCGGGCACAACGAGCATATGCCCAGCCACATCGACATCCGCGTCGGGGACTGGGGGAAGGCGATCGTCGCCAACCAGAAGGCGATCACAGCCGACAAGGCGTATCGCGAGAAGCGCCCCGAGCAGTTCATCTACCGCGTGTACATGGCGCACAACCACCACATGCTGTCGCTTGCCGCCATGATGACGGGACAGCGCAACCTGGCGCTTCATCACATCGACACGATGTGCGCCGAGATGCCGCCCGGCTTCCTGTCGGTCGCAGCCCCGGTTGTGGATGGCTTCTTCGCGATGCCCTACGAGGTGCGAGTGCGCTTCGGCATGTGGAATGAGGTGCTTGCAATGCCCGAGCCGGGCGAGCAGTTCCCACTCACTCGAGCGTTGCGCCGCGCAGCCCGCGCCGTGTCCTACGCGGCTAAGGGGATGACGCGCGAAGCGCGCGCAGAGCAGTCGCTCTTCTACGTGGCGCGCGCCGCCGTGCCTGCCGAGGCGACCTTCGGAAACAACACAGCCGCCGACATCCTGAAGGTGGGACACCATCTGATGAACGGCGAGATCCTCGTTGCCGAAGGCAAGGACGAGGCGGCGCTCCGGGAGCTGCGCCTCGCCGTTGTAGCCGAGGATGCATTGCGCTACGACGAGCCGCCGGACTGGATCCTGCCGTCACGGCACGTCCTCGGGGCTGCCCTGATGAAGATGGGCAGGTACCAAGAGGCGACCGCTGTGTATGCGGAAGACCTCAAGCGGAATCCGAACAACGGCTGGTCGCTCTACGGCATGAGCGATGCGCTCCAGCGACTCGGGCGGCACGACGAATCCGCGCGCTACGAGGCGCGCTTCAAGGACATCTGGGCGCACGCAGACATCCAGATTGACTCGTCGTGTCTTTGCATCCCGGGCAAGAGGCGATAAGGCATCCACGGACGGCGCGAGTCGTGCGGCTCGCGCCGTCCATAATCCCCCGCGATGGAACGCGGTGATTCGCGGGCGGGGACATCCGTGCCACGCGCCGTTACGCTGGACGGCGAGAGGTTGAGCGTCGAGGACGTAGTCGCCGTTGCTCGTGGCGCGGAGGTGCGCATCGCGGCGGATGCGGCCGCCCGGGCGGAGCGCTCACGCAAGGCGCTCGAAGCCATCCTCGACTCCGGCGAGGCTGTGTACGGGGTCAACACGGGCTTTGGGCCGCTCAAGTCCGAAATCGTGCCGCCACAGCACAGGCTCGACCTTCAGGCGAACCTCGTGCGCTCGCATGCGATGGGCGTGGGCAATCCGTTGCCGAAGGAAGTCGTTCGCGCGGCGATGCTCCTTGTCGCGGCGACGCACCTGCGGGGCCACAGTGGGGTTGACGCCCGACCGGCGGAGGCCCTGTGCGCCCGATTGAACTCCGACGACATCCCCGACGTTCCCGAGATGGGCAGCCTGGGCGCGAGCGGCGACCTTGCGCCCCTCGCGCACATCGCTCTGGCCATGGTTGAGAGCGGGGTTACGCTGCGTGAGAAGGAGGGGCTGTCGCTCATCAACGGCACGCACGTACACACGGGGATTGCCGCGTTGCTGATTCCCGAGGCGGAGCTGCTCGCGAAGGCCGCCGATGTCGCGTGCGCGATGAACCTGGAGGCGATGCTTTGCTCGGCGCAGCCGTTCCAGGAGCGGGTGCATCGCCTGCGCCCGCATCCGCACCAGCAGCGCTCTGCGCGGAACATCGCGCGGCTCATCGAGCGCAGCGAATTGATTCAAAGCCATGCGAACTGCGGCGAGGTGCAGGACGCCTATTCGATCCGTTGCGCGCCGCAGGTGCACGGCGCTGCGCGCAACGCGATCGCTCACTTGCGCGACGTTGTCGAGGTGGAACTGCAATCGGTTACGGACAATCCGCTGGTTTTCGAAGATGCCGTGCTTTCCGCGGGGCACTTTCACGGTGAGCCGGTCGGGCTTGCGCTGGACTACGCGAAGATCGGAGTCGCCGAGCTCGCGTCCATCAGCGAGCGGCGCTCGGATCGCTGCTTGAATCAGGCGACCAACCGAGGGCTTCCCCCTTTCCTTACCGACAGCCCGGGCCTGAGCAGCGGCATGATGATCTGCCAGTACACGGCGGCAGCGCTCGTGAGCGAGAACAAGGTGCTCGCCCATCCATCCTGCGTTGATTCGCTGACCACCGGAGCGAACCAGGAGGATCACGTGAGCATGGCGATGAATGCGGCGTTGCACGCGCGACGCGTGATGGCGAACACGCGCACGGTACTCGCTATCGAGTTGGCGATTGGAGCGCAGGCTCTTGACTGTCGGCGCGCGATGCAGTCCGACGCGCCGGGCGAAGGCGTTCGAGCGGCGTGGCAGGCGGTGCGCGAACAGATTCCGACGCTCGACGGCGACCGCTCGCTGAGCGTGGAGATTCAGGCGTTGGACATCGCTCGCGTCATCGAGGCGGTCGAGACCGCGATAGGAGCGCTCGAGTGAATTTCGAGCAGCGACCGAACCTGCTTTACACGCGCGGCGACCGGCACGACCCGCGAATGGGGGACGTTACCGTCATGCCCACGTTGCGTAAGTTTGAAAAGGCTGAGTGGGACGTCGCCATCATCGGCTTCGCCGACGACAGGGGCGTGGTGCTGAACCAGGGGCGGCCCGGCGCGGCGCAGGGGCCGGACAAGATTCGCGAGTTCTTTTACAAAATGGTGGCACACGATGGGATGCGCATCGCTGACCTCGGCAACCTCGCGCTCAGCCGCGACTTGGACGCCGACCACGCGCTCGCTACGGAGGCGATCGTGCTCGCGCTGTCGCGAGCCAGCCGAGTTGCGCTTTTGGGCGGCGGTCATGACTGGGGCTTCTCGCCGATTGCCGCGCTGATGCAAGCGGGGCGAACGGGCTTCATCAACATTGACGCTCACCTCGACGTGCGCGCTTCGGAGGTGCACCACAGCGGCACGTCGTACTGGCGCGCGCTTGAGAGCGGCGTGCGGGGTGAGGACGCGTTGTGGTTTGGCGTGCAGCCATCAGCCACGTCGCTGTTTCACCACGAGTATGCGTTGGCAAAGGGCGGTTGCGTCATTGAGAGAGACCTTAAGCACGCCCTCCTCGCAGCCGGAACCATCTTCGGCGAGTGCGAGATGGTTGACGTGAGCCTCGACATGGACGTGTTCGCCATGTCTTCCGCGCCGGGGGTGAGCGCTCCGCAGCCCAGCGGCCTGCCGGTCAGCGCGGTTCTGCAGTTCCTTGAAGGCGCGCTCGCATCGCCGAAGGCGCGCACGTTCGGCATCTACGAACTCTGCCCACCGCACGATGTGGAGGACATGACGGCACGACTGGCGGCGCGGTGTTTATGGTCTGGCGTCGTGCAGCGGGCCTGATTCGGTCCACCCGACGGTCTCTTCAGGGTGACGGTTCTCATAGTCCCCAAGCGTCATGAAGAACATAACAAGCAGGAAGAACACCCCCGCAACTGCCCACACCTTCGACACCTGCCCCATATCTTTGAAATGCATAAAGTAGAGCACGACGAGCGACGCCTTCACGCACGCGATCGCCATGGCGAGCACGATGTTCAAATCGAGGATCATGATTCCCATCGGGATCTTGGGAAGCGTCAGCTTCGCCGCGAGGACGGTGATGACCGTCAGCACGAGCAGAGCGGCGAACGTGAGCAAGTAGACCTTGGGTTTGGCGGGTTCGAACGACATCAGTTACCTCCGACAAGATAGAACAGCGGGAACAGGAAGATCCAGACCAGGTCAACGAAGTGCCAATACAGGCCGGTCAGCTCGATAGGAATGAAGTCAATGCGCTGCTTTCGCATCACCCACAGGCGGATAACGAGGATGATCATCGTAATCATGCCGATGAGCACGTGCGCGCCGTGCAGCCCCGTCATGGCGAAGTAGAGGTTGAAGAACATCTGCGCCTGACCGGGGTCGATGCCCGCGTGGTGGAATTCGAAGTTCGGCCCGGGGAACAGGTGGTGTTCGAACTTGGCGCTGTATTCGATGTACTTGACCACCATGAATCCGCCGGCGCAGAGGAAGGTCAGCCCCAGCCATCCGAGCACCGCCTTCATGCGGTTCAGCACGGCGGCGCGAACGCCGAGCGCCATCGTCAGCGAACTGGTAATCAGGATGACGGTGTTCAAGCCGCCGAGCTGCCAATCCAGTTCGTGATGGGCGGCAACGAACGCCTCGGTGTAGCGTGTTCGATAGATGATGTATGCGAGGAAGAGGCCGCCGAAGAAGAGAACCTCGGTGACGAGGAACAGCCACATGCCTGCGCTGTAGGAGTCGAGTTGCTGCTCGGCGTCCTCGAACTGGTGCCCTACGTGCAGGTCGCCCTCATGCGTGCTCATGCTTCTCTGCTTCCTCCTGTTTGACTGCTTCGTCCGGTTCGCCGTTCTTGGCGAGAACGATGGGGTAGTTGTACGCTTCCTCGGTGATGATCGGGCGCTGGGTGAAGTTCGTCGGTGGCGGGGGCGATGGCGTCTTCCATTCGAGGCCGGTCGCGTCCCACGGGTTGGCGGGCGCCTTCGCGCCATACCGCAGCGACCACAGCAGATACACCGCCACGAGGATGAATCCGGACGCCAGAATGCTCGCCCCCGCGCTGGAGAGCACGTTGAGCGTCTGCCACTCATCGGGGTACGAGTGGTATCTCCTCGGCATGCCGAGGTAGCCCAGGATGAACTGCGGGAAGAACGTCAGGTTGAACCCGATGAACACGATGAGCGCTGAAAGTTTCGCCCACGGCTCTGGATACATGCGGCCCGTCATCTTCGGCCACCAGTAGTGCAGCGCGCCGAGGAACGCTACGATCGCGCCGCCGACCATGACGTAGTGGAAGTGCGCGACGACGAAGTACGTGTCGTGCAGGTGGATGTCCACCGCCATCGCCGCCAGGAACAGGCCGGTCAGGCCGCCGATGGTAAAGAGGCCGATGAACGACAGGGCGTACAGCATCGGCGAGTCCAACTTCACGTGCCCTTTGTGCATCGTGACCGCCCAGTTGAAGATCTTCACGGCGGACGGAATCGCCACGAGCGTCGTCAGCACCGAGAACACCATGCCGAGGTACATGGACTGACCGCTGACGAACATATGGTGACCCCACACCACGAAGCTCAGCACCGCGATTGCAAGCGACGAGTAGGCAACGAACTCGTATCCGAAGATCCGCTTGCGCGAGAACGTGGCGATGAGTTCGCTCATCACGCCCATGCCCGGCAGAATCATGATGTAGACCGCCGGGTGGCTGTAGAACCAGAAGAGGTGTTGGAACAGCACCGGGTCGCCGCCGAGCGCCGGGTCGAACACGCCGATTCGCAGCCCACGCTCCACCGCCACGAGCAGCAGCGTTATCGCGATGACCGGCGTTCCGAGAACCATGATGAGGCTGGTTGCGTACTGACCCCATACGAACAACGGCAGCCGGAACCAGGTCATGCCCGGCGCGCGCATCTTGTGAATCGTCACGATGAAGTTGAGGCCCGTGAAGATGCTCGCGAACCCCGCCACAAACGCACCGGATACGGCGATGATAACCGGCGTATGCGAGAACGAACTGCTGTACGGGGTGTAGAACGTCCAGCCGGTATCAACCCCGCCTAACACGAGGGCGGTAACTCCCAGGGTTGCGCCAAGCGTGAACACGTACCAACTGGCGAGGTTCAGCCTCGGGAACGCAACGTCTCGCGCCCCGATCATGATCGGGAGGCAGAAGTTCCCCAGCACGGCGGGTATCGAGGGGATGAGGAAGAAGAAGATCATGATGACGCCGTGCATCGTGAACATCTTGTTGTAGGTGTCCGACATCACGACATCGCCTGCCGGCGTGAGCAATTCCAGGCGAATCAGCATCGCAAAGATGCCGCCGACGAGGAACATAAGCGAGATCGTGACCAGGTACAGAATCCCGATCCGCTTGTGGTCCTCAGTTAGCAGCCATGACTTGATGCTGTTGTCAACGTTCAGATAGTTGACGGCTTCCGGCTGTTTGGTGGCTACACCTGCTGCGCTCATCCGTTGCCTCCTGAGTCATCGGATTGCTCCGCCTCGGCAACCGGCGGCGCCTCCGGAGCCGACAACGTCTTGATGAATTCGATGAGTTGAATCACTTCTTGCTCCGTAAGTTGTCCTCGATACGGGGGCATGATCGGCTCGTGTCCTGAAACGGTAACGGCCTGCGGATCGAGGATCGCCTGCCGGAGGTAGTCGTAGTCGGCGACCACCCGGCGGCCATCCGAGAGCGTTCGCGTCGAACCGTACAGTCCTGTGAGCGGCGGGCCGATCCGCTGCTCGGGCGCGTGGCAAGACGAACATTGCAACTGCTCGTACAACGCCTGCCCGGCTTGCGCAACCGTCACGCCCTCATCGCCCATGCCCCAGCGGTTGTCCTGCAGCCACTTCTCATAGTCCTCGGGCGAGAGAACGTACACCCAGCCGGTCATCTCGGCGTGCTTGGTTCCGCAGAACTCGGCGCAGAACAGGTGGTACTTCCCGACCTTGGTCGGTTCGAACCACAGGGTCCTATATCGCCCTGGAACCACGTCCGTCTTCGTTCGAAACGCCGGCACATAGAAGCTGTGGATGACGTCCTGCGAAATCAGCGTCAGTTTCACCGACCTTCCGACCGGGATGTGAAGTTCGTTGTTCTCTCGTTGGCCCGTGGGATGTTGCATTTGCCACATCCACTGCTTGCCCACGACGTAGATGTTCAGCGCGTTCTCAGATTGAATCGGCGCCTGCATTTCAACGAACAGCTTCGCTGCCCATCCGAACACGAACAGCCCAAGCGCAAGAGGAATCAGCGACCACGCCAACTCCAGCGGCATGTTGTGAAACGTCGGGTTCGAGCGGTCCGCCTTCGAGCCGGCGTAGTACTTGGCGACGAAGTAGATGACAAGCCCGAACACGATGATGCAGAAGAACACGGTCAGGCCGACGATGACCAGATAAAGAAGGTCCATCTCGAAGGCAGCCTTCGACGCGCCTTCCGGCCAGATTGGAATGTTGGCGAAGGGCAATCGCATCACTAATCGTCACCTCCAAGAGTTCCGTTCTGATCCGCCCTCGCATTGGCTGATGCCGCCGAGCGGCGCTCCGCGCGAAGGTTCCGCACTATGAACGTCGCGAGCACGATCACCGTAAGGATGCCGAACACCTGGATCACTCGGAGAATCATAAACTGGTAGGAACCGGTTGCCGGGTCATAGGCGGTGCACCAGAGTGTTACCGCGTCAACCAGGCTGCCCACTTTGCCGTTCGAAGAGTCGGCAAGCGCCAACTCGAGTTGCCTTGGCGAATACTCAATGCCGTAGAAGTACTGACCCAGTTTCCCGTCCGGCGTGCAGACCACGATGCCTGCGGCGTGAGCGTAGATGTCGGTCTCGGGGACGTATTTGTAGTGGTAGCCGACGGCATCTGCAACTCGGTCAATCTGCTCCTTGCTGCCCGTGAGGAAGTGCCAGCCGCTCGCGGCGCCCGGCCGTCCATAACTCTTCACATAAGACTCCTTCTTTTCTCCCGCAAGCTCCGGGGTCTCGCGGGGGTCAATGCTGATGCAGACGACATCGTACTGCTCGCCGATGTTGTGCTTTACGATGCGGAACGTGGCGAGCATCCCATTCAGAATCTGGTTGCAGAGGCTGGGGCACCGATAGTAGATGAGGGCGAGCACGACCGGCTTCTCTTTGCCGAAGTAGTCGGAGAGGGACACTTCGCTCCCTGCCTCGTCGCGGAACTTGGCGTCGAGCGGCAGCGATTGCCCGAGCCTCTGCTCGATCTTCACATCCTCAAGCAGATCCACCTGCTCGCGAGGTTGCGCAAGGCAAACGCATGCGACGACGGACGCGAGGGTCAAGGCGATCGCTCTCATTGCGCACCTCCGCTCGTTGGGCTTTCGACGGGTGGGCGAGCGGGCAGCCCCTCTTCCAAGATTATCTCCATCCCGCGCTCGATCGGCACGTGGGCGTGTTGGTCGTCTACCCAGCCGTAACCACCCGCGCGCGCCTTCTGCTGGGCAGCGAGGGTCTCCATTTCAGAGCCTGGGGCGGGCTGAAGCCGCGGCCCGGCGGGGAGTACCATCCCCTGCGCAGCCACCGCAGGGTCGGTCGGTCGCGCGGGGTCAGACGAATGTACGAACCACTTGAGCAAGATGCCCATCGCGATGATGGACATCACCACGCCGATGGTGAGCACCACGAAGAACCCCTTGGCGACTTTCGCCGTCAGGACGTCCTGCGTCTCGTACTTTGCGTCGGGAGGTGGTATGTATGTCGGCTTGTCTTCATGCATGGTCGGCTACCTCCGTCCCTTCAAGCTGGTCGGCGTGCGGATCGAACTTCGGAACCAGCGGCGTCTTCGCCAGCACGAGCGCCATTCCTGCGATCCAGAACCCGCCGATGCCCGCTGCGGCGGCGAAGTCCGCCCAGTGCACCGCACCGCCCTCGCGCCCCAGCGAAGGCAGCACCATCCACATCACGTCAACGAAGTGCACCGCAAGCAGATACAGCGCGGCGAAACGCAGCAACTGCGGCCGAGTCTTGACCAGACTCGACAGAAAGATGAAGAACGGCACGAGGAAGTGCAGGAACACCAACACGGCGCCCACGTTCGACCAGACGCCCTCTTGGCGCTTGACGAAGTATCCAATCTCCTCCGGCAGGTTCCCGCTCCAGATAATCAAAAACTGCGAAAAGGACATGTAAGCCCACAGGATCGTCAGCGTGAGGAGCAGGTTGCCGAGGTCCCGCCACTGCTTTTCATACAGCGCGCCCGAGTAAGGCTCGCGCTCGCGAACCGTGGCGAGATAGATGGTGCCGAGCGACATCGCAGTTAACGCAGCGCCGATCGTGAAGAGCAGGCCGAAGATGGTCGAGTACCAATGCGGCTCGAGCGACATCACCCAGTCCGTTGCCGCGAGCGTTACGGTGAGCACGAAGAACACCGCCGCAGGCCCAGCGACGTTGACCCTCGTTCTCGCCAGCATGGCGTTGCCGGTGTGATCCTGCTTTCTCGAAAGCGACCGAAGCGCCAGCAGGATGAGCATCCAAACCACGAACACGAGCACCACTCGCACCAACGTAAAGCCTGGCGTCATCACGAACTGCTTCGCTTGCAGGGCGTGGTCAGCCGCGACCTTCGCGGGGTCCGCCCACGGATAAACGAACTTGTAGCCGACGAGGAACATCGGCAGGGCGACAACAAGGAGATACGGCAGCATCATCGCGCCTGCCTCCCAGAAGCGCACGAGGGCGTGCCCCCAGCGGCCCTTCGTCACGTTCTGCAGGATCACGAGCGCAAGGCACCCAAGCGATACGACCGACCAGAGCACGAAGGCGAACAAGTAGCTGCCCCACGCAACCGTTTGATCCTGGTTGTACGCCGCGAACCACGCACCGATGCCCACGATTCCCAGAACGACGCCGATGCCGGTTACCGTGCCGAGCCCACCGAGCGCTTCTCTGCCGGTTCTTCCGTTAGTGTCCGCCATCGGCGCCTCCTTCTTGAGCCGGTCGCGAGAGGTGCTCCAA
>Ga0209172_10004933_pt1 | contig 16964 bp, 8 predicted proteins | sample LarsenN4metaG_FD_184113 | JGI IMG/M metagenome (GOLD analysis project Ga0209172, IMG submission 184113) | Hot spring sediment bacterial and archeal communities from British Columbia, Canada, to study Microbial Dark Matter (Phase II) - Larsen... ... | reverse complement strand
ATCCGGGGAGGATGGCACGTTCGTAGTGGCCAACCTGGTCCCCGGCATCTACACCGTTACCGTGAAGATGCAGAACTTCAAGACCGCCGAGTACCGCAACGTGAAGATCGTGGTGGGCGGCACGTACACGCTGTCCGTCACCTTGGAACTCGGCGCGGTGGAATCCACGGTAGTGGTCGAGGCGGGCGCGGAAGTGCTGCAGACCTCCAGCGCCACGATCGCCACCACGGTGATGGGCAAAGCCATCACCCAGTTGCCCTTCGTCTCGCGCGACGCGCTGGATCTGGCCATGATTCTGCCCGGCGCGGCTACTCCCGGCCGGCCACGCACCAGCACCATCCAGGGCTTGCCGAAGGGCGCCATCAACATCACCTACGACGGCATCAACGCCCAGGACAACATCAACAAGTCGAGCGACGGGTTCTTCACCACCATTCGTCCGCGCATTGACTCCGTCGAGGAGTTCACCCTTTCCACCTCCACGCAGGGCGGGGAACAGGCCGCCGAGGGCGCCGTGCAGATGCGCATGGAAACCAAGCGCGGCGGCAGCGAGTATCACGGCGGAACCTGGTACTACCTGCGCAACGACTGGCTGAACTCCAACTACTGGTTCAACAACGCGACGGTCCCGGTGACGCCCCGGCAGAAGCAGCGGCTGTCTCAGTTCGGCTACAAAATCGGCGGGCCGATCCTGAAGGACAAGCTGTTCTTCTTCCACGCCTACGACTGGTACAAGAAGCCGGAGTCACAGGTGCGCACCAGGACGATCCTGACCGCAGAGTCGAATCTCGGGCGCTTCCGTTACGCACCGACATCGCTTCCGACGGCAGCCCAGTTGGCAGCCGCTCCTTGGGTGACCTGTCAGGCGGTGGGCAGCCGGCTGGGCGCAGGGCCGGAGTGCGTGGCCGACCTGCTGGCCATGGCCGCGGCTTCCACGGTGGACTGCGACGCGGTTACCCCGGGCACGCAGCCCTGCCCAAGCGTCCGCGACACGCTGGTTGCCTCCATCTGGGACGCAGTGCGCTCCGCGGTGAGCGCCCCGGGCGTGGCACTTGCGGCCTTCCCGAACCTCTTCCAGGACAACATCACCTTTAACAACGTGGGCGTCCAGGACCGCCGGTTCCCCGACTGGCGCTTCGACTGGACGGCCACCAAGAACCACCAGATCCGCTTCATCTACCACTATGCGTTTTTCAAAGGCACGCCCGATTTCCTGAACAACCGGGACATGACTTTCCCAGTGGCCCCGTTCAACGCCAACCAGGCCAGCCAGAACTCCAGCCGCAACTCGTTCGTTACCGGATGGCGCTGGAGCCTCTCGTCCACCATGAGCAACGACCTGGTCTTCGGGATCGTCTCCGCTCCGGTGTTCTTCTTCAACGACATGACTTCGGCGATCTATCCCGACGCCAACACGAACCGTGGCCCCATCAAGGTGCGCCCGACGTTCAGCTTTATCAGCCAGCCCTTCCTGCCGTTTGGCGCTTTCCCGCGCAACACGGCGCTGGGCCAGTTGAACGACAACTTCAGTGTGACCAAGGGCAAGCACACCCTGGGCTTCGGCTTCAGCGCGACAGCCATTTACGGCGGCATCCGCTCGACGGACTCGGCCGTGGGCGGCGTCACCGTGGGGCTGAACACCACCAATGACCCGGCTAGGCTCATGTTCAGCACCACCACCTTGCCGAACATAACCGCCACTGACTTGGGCAACGCCCAGGAACTTTACGGCGAAGTCACGGGCCGGGTGACCAGCTTCAACGCGTTCGTCTACCTGGACGAGAAAGCCCGCCAGTTCGTGACCGGCTCGCCGTTCGTCGAAAGGTATCGCCAGAACGAGTTCGGCTTCTACGGCTCGGATAGCTGGCGCATGTTCCCGACGTTCGTCCTGACCGCCAGCCTGCGCTGGGAGTATCAGGGTTCTCCCTACAGCACCAACAACACCTACTTCTCCCTGGTGAATGGCAGGGCGGACGTGTTTGGTGTTTCCGGCAATGGCAACCTGTTCCGGCCGGGAACGCTGACGGGCAGCCTGCCGCGGTATCGCCTGCACGGCACCGGCAAGTGGTACGAATCGGACCTGAACAACTTCGCGCCGCACCTCGGCTTTGCCTGGACGCCGAACTTTGACAACAAGATATGGAACTTCTTCTTCGGCGGCCCGGGCAAGACGGTGTTCCGTTCCGGCTACTCCATCACGTTCACCCGCGAGGGCACGGGCAACTGGCTCTCCATCGTGGAGTCCAACCCAGGCTACTTTGGCGACCAGTTCTCCAATCCCGTGGGTCCGACGGATCCTCGGCTGAGCGATCCCATTGGCAACGGCGTGTACGTGGCCGGGAGCCTCCGCCTGCAGAACCTGAACTTCCCGGCAGTGGCCCAGGTTCCGGAGCAGTTCACCGAGGAGTTCGACATTGACTTCTCGGCCTCCCATGCGGTGAACGCGTTCAACCCGACGATGAACATCCCGATGGTGCAGTCCTGGTCGTTCAGCATCCAGCGGGAGTTGACGCCGAACATGGCGTTGGAGTTCCGGTACGAGGGCAACCACGGCACCGGGCTCTGGCGGCAGTTCAACATCAACGAAATCAACATCTTCGAGAACGGCTTCCTGAACGAGTTCAACGCCGGCAAGAACAACCTGGCGATTTGCCGGGCCAACGCCACAGCCTGCCTCAATGCCCAACTGGCTGCGGGCGTTACCGTTGCATCGCAGAGGACGGCGAACAGCTTCGCCAACTGGGGCCTGCCGGGCCAGGTGCCGCTGCCGATCTTCGTCGGCGCGTTCACCGGCTCGACCACCACGGGGCCGCCGGCTGCAGCGGGCAACCCTGGCTCCTGCAACACGGCACCGATTAACCCCAACTGCAACGCGAACTTCCGTTCGGCAACCAACGTAACCACCCGGCTGGACAACAACCTGGCGGGCGCGTTTGCCACTGCTCTGGGCACGGACATCACCAGTTGGTTGCTGCTCCAGCAGGCGGGCTTCCCCTCCAACTTCTGGCGCGTAAACCCGGACGCCACCGGCGGAGCCTTCCTCTTCACCAACGACACGCACACCACTTACAACGCGTTGGTGATCGAGCTGCGCCGCCGCATGGCCAAGGGCATCCAGCTCAACGCCAACTACGTGTGGTCGAAGAACCTCTCCAACTACTTCACGAATAGTGGCGCCAACTTCCGCGGCTTCACCACGCTGCGGAACCTTGGCAACGACAAGGGGCCCACGCCCTTTGACGTCCGCCACGCGTTCAAGCTCAACTTGATCTGGGAGATGCCGTTCGGTCCCGGTCGGCGCTTCAGCTCCAGCACGGGCTGGGTGAACCGCATCATCGAGGGCTGGGAAGTCAGCACGATCACCCGCTGGAACGGCGGGTTCCCCTTCCTGCTCACCAGCGGCCTGGGCGGCACGTTCAACAACAACGACCCCGGCGTGCGGCTGATCGGCATCACCGCCAGTCAGATCCAGGACATGCTGGAAATCCGCAAGGCGCCGGACCGCAGAGTGTTCTTCTTCCCGGCTTCCTTGCTGGATGCCAGCCAGGCCCGTGGCAACGAGACGTTCATTGCCTCGTGCCGCAGGGCGGGCGAGCTCTGCCAGCGCCTGACGCTCTACGGCCCCGGTTTCTTCAAGGCGGACATCAACGTTGTGAAGCGCACTAAGGTGACCGAGCGCGTGAACGTCGAGTTCCGCGCCGAGTTCCTGAATGCGTTTAACAACGCCAACTTCCTCTATCCGGGGAACGAGGCTACCATCGGCGGCGGTGCCAGCGTCCAGTCCACGACCATGGGGCGCGTGTTCAACGCCTACCGCGACGTTTCGACCACGGATGACCCGGGCGGGCGGATCATCCAGCTCGTTTTCCGCGTCAACTTCTAACCCTTCGTGCCCCGACTTCGTTGGGGCTAAGGTTAACAGGTGGGCCCCGGCCAAGTCGGGGCCCACTTTTTTGTCTGCTTGGTGAACGAGCGCCAGGGACGACATGCCTGGTGACACCGGCGGCCCGGCCTCGGTGCGCGCAAACCGTCCCGCAGAGCAAGCCGGCCATGGGCTGCCCTGCTGAGCGGAGCGAAGCATCTCAGGGCTGGGCGGTCTGAAGACGGCCCCTGCAACTCTCCTCTTGCAGTAAGCTTTCCCCGTGGCTTTCCTGTCCCGCCAGGACTGGCTGAAGCGGCTGCTCTTTGAGGTGGCCGCCGGCTGGTATGCCCGCAAGCTGGCCACCGGCCCCGAAGCGGATCTACGCCGCGAATTCGCGGACTTCCTGTCTCCCGCGCCGGGTGTGGCCGCGCTCGACGTGGGCTGCGGGCCGGGACACCTGGCGCGGCTGCTGGCCGCGCGCGGCTGTCGCGTTGCGGCTGTGGATCGCTCTTGGCGGCTGCTGCGCTTTGCGTGCCGGCTGGCGGCGGCCGAGGGCCTCGCCGTGGAGTTCCGCCGCGGCTCAGCAGAGCGCTTGCCGTTTGCCGATGGCTCCTTCGACCTGACGCTGGCCACCACAGTCATTTATTTTGTCCGCGACGCGGGCGCCGTGCTGCGCGAGATGGTCCGCGTGACGCGCCCGGGCGGCGTCGTTGCCACGCTCGACCCTGCCGCTGCGATGAACGTCGCCTCGGTCCGCGCCTGCTGCGCCCGCCGGGGTTTCGACCGCACCGACAGTCGCAAGCTCCTCATCTGGGCGCGCGCCGCAGAGTCGTTCAACCAGCGCTTCACCGAGCCGGAATTGCGCGGCCTGCTGGAAGGCGCAGGCCTTGCCCAGCTTCACCTGGAACGGCGCATGGACGGCCTGGTGTGGTTCACGAAAGCCGTCAAACCCTCGGCCACACCATAGCGTCGTATCCTGCTATGCTGTTGCGCGCGCAGGGGGCGAAATCGCGATGAGACGTTTGTTGTTGTGGCTGGGTGTGGCGGCTCTGGCCGCGCTGGGCATGGCCGGAGCGGAGGCCCAGCAGGCTTCTCCGGCGGCCGCGCAGCATGCCGAGTTCCTCCGCGCCGCGGATGAAACGCTGGCTGCGGTCAGCCGCCTGGTCGAGTTGCCCGTCAAGGAGCCGCTCAAAAAAAGCATCCGCTCGCGCGAGCAGATGCGCAGCTACCTGCTGCGCCAGCTCGCCGAAGACGAAAAGCCCGCCAAGCGTTACGCCGACCAGAAGGCGCTCGAACGTTTCGGGCTGATCCCGCCAGGGTTTGACCTGGACGCCTTCCTGGTCGAAGTGCTCACCGAACAGGTGGCTGGGCTGTACGACCCCAAGCGCAAGGAGTTCTACATCGCCGACTGGGTGCAGCGCGAAGAGCTCGAGTCGGTGATGGCTCACGAGCTGGTGCACGCCCTGCACGACCAGTATTTCGGCGTGGAATCCTGGGTGAAAGCGGCGCGGCCCAACGACGACGCGCTGCTGGCGCGCGGCGCCGTGCTGGAAGGCTCCGCGTTCGCAGCCATGCTCGACTTCATCCTCCGCGAGCAGGAACGCCGCGTGCGCGACCTGCCCCACTTGGGGCCGCTGCTGGCGCAGATGGGTCCCGTGGACCCAGAGAAGAATCCGGTGCTGGCCCGCGCCCCGCTTTATGTCCGCGAAGGGCTGATGTTTCCCTATACGGCGGGCACCCTGTTCACCCAGCAGGTGCTCAAAGCCAACGCGGGTTGGGTCGACTTCCCCAAGGTCTTTCAGAATCCCCCGGTTTCAACGCAACAGATCCTCCATCCCGAGCTGTACTTCAAGGGCGTGGCGCCCGAGCCAGTGGCGTTGCCTGACCTAGGACGCGCGCTGCCCGCCGGCTGGAAGAAGCTCGACGAAAACCTGGTGGGTGAGTTTGGTTTGCACATCCTGCTCAAGCAGTTTCTGGGCCAGGAGCGCGCCGCCGATCTTTCCCCGGCGTGGGCCGGCGACCGCTACGCCATCTTCGAGCACAGCAAGAGCAAGCAGACGCTGCTCGTCTTTCGCCTGCGGCTGGCCAGCATCGAGGATGCCCAGCGCTTCTTCGGACGCTACAGCGAAGCCCTCGAGCGAAAACACTCTACCCGCCAGCAGCTCCTCCGCCGGCCGAGCTTTTTCTCATTCGCGGGCGATGGTGGCGGCGTGTTTCTTTATTGCCTCGGCGCGGACTGCCTGACGGTGGAGGGGCTGGATCGCGAGGCCTTTAACCGCATCGTGCGTGCTGTCGGCTGGCCGCCGGCGCCGGCTCCCCCGGCTAGCCCGTTGCGGCCTAAAGCCACGGTGGCTGCGGAGGTGCTGCTACCGAGCTTTGCGTTTTAGGGGCGCGTCAGACCGCCCCAAGAGCACTTGCGCGGCGCACCACCAGCAGGGCCAGATCATCCAACTGCTGCCCGCCGGAGAAGGCCCGCGCATCGCGCAGGCAGGAGTCAGCCAGGGCGCGCGGCTCGCGGCCGGCGTTCTGCCGGACGGTTTCCTGCAGGCGCGCTTGACCGTACTCGGCGCTGGAGCTATCGCGGGCTTCCGAAAGGCCGTCGGTGTAGAGGAAGAGCGTGTCGCCGGGTTCCAGGTGCACGCGGCGCAGGGCGAACTCGCCGAGGCAGAACATCCCCAGGGGCACGCCGGTGGAGTCCAGCACGCTCACCGAGCCGCGGCGAACCAGCAGCGCGGGGCAATGGCCTGCGTTGATCAGTTCCACATCGCCGCCCGGCCCGGCCCGGCCGCAGACCATCGTGGCGTACTGGCCGGCCAGCGCGCTGTCGCAGAAGACGCGGTTGGCGTGCGCCACCAGCGCATCGAGCGGCAGGCCGAAACCACCCAGGCTGCGGAAAATGGCGTTCAGGTGAGTCATGAGCATCGAAGCGGCCACGCCCTTGCCCGAGACGTCGCCCAGCACGAAAAATAGCGCGCCAGCTTTTTCGTCGGGGATCAGGTCGCAGTAGTCACCGCTAACCAGCCCGGCCGGCTCGTACCGGTAATGCGCTTCCCAGCCGTTCACGCGGAGGTCGGCCGGCGGGAGCAGCCTGCGCTGGATCTGCGCGGCCAGCTCGAGGTCACGCTCCAGGGCGCGCTGCTGCTCGGTGGTCAGGTGGGCCAGGCAATAGCAGGTCAGCGGATCGGCCAGCAGGCGATCTTTCTCGACGCTCTCATTGCACGCCGGGCAGATGCCGTAGGTGCCCCGGGCCATGCGCTCGAGGGCCGAGTCCACTTCCGCCAGCAGGTGCGCCAGCGGCGCCGCCCCGGGCGACGCGGCCAGGGCCTGCTGGAGCCGTTCCCGGCGCTGTTGCAGTTGTTCGTGCAGGAACGCCAATTCCGTTGTCGCCATGCTTGGGTTTCCGGTAGCCATGGTCTCTCCCCCTTTTTTATCTATTTGATGCTAGCGCGGCTGCGCGAGCTTCGCTTCTCAGCAGCAAGCGCCAAGTCCCATTTGGACGGTTCCAGGCTGGCCTGTGTCGCCTGCGGCAGGCGCTGCTCCAAACGGGAGAGGCGATGCGCCAGGCGGCTGTGCAGCCGGCGATAGCGCGGAAGCGGAACCTGACCGGCGCGCAGGGCCTGTTCGAGCGTGCGCAGAGCCTGCCCAGTCAGCTCGGCGGCGCGCTCAGGCTGGCGCGCACGGTGCTCGTAGTGAATGGCAAGCTGCTCGAAAGCTTCCAGTGCAGCGCCCAGGTCGTCTTCAAGGAATGCAGGTCGCCCACGGAAAAACAGGGCATGCCGTGCCTTCGCCGAAACCATGCTGCTCCGGGGCATGGCTCCTGAAAGGGCGGTCCGCAGACCGGGCGTTTTCATTCTTCGGTCCGGGAGCAATTCCGCCCACAGCGCGTTGGCGCGGGCGTAGTCGCGCTGGCGTTTGGCCAGCCGGGCCAGTTCGCGGCGCGCCGCGCGGTCGAGCGTGCGAGGCAGCCCGGCGTCGAGGGCGCGTTCGTAGAGCAGCCGCGCGCGCTGGGCGTCGCGGCGAAACCAGAACCGGGAGAGTCCGTAGAGTTCGAGCGGGTCGCCCGCCTCAGCGGGCTCCGTCAGCAGGCTGAAGATGCGCCGGGCCTGTGCGGCCAGCCCGACTAGGTCCATGCGGTTGTGGTGGAACACCGCCACCAGTGGCGCGGGATGCCCTCCGCGCAGGAAGTCGAAATACACGTTGGGGATCCGGTGCGGCGGGATGTCCTCGCCGCGGTCGAGACCCATGACGCCGCGCTCGAGCTCGGTCAGACGCACCGAGCCGAGGCGCAGCCGCCAGAGCTGCCGCGCCGGGTGCAGCAGGTCCAGGTGCGCCAGCGGCTGCCGCGGGGCTAGCGTGCGCGTCATGCGGAAGCGTGTTTCGAGCAGCGGCCAGTCGAATGCTTTGCCGTTGAAGGTTACCAGGACGCGCCGCTCGGCCAGCCGCTCGGCGAGCGCGGCCAGTAGGGAACACTCCTCGGAGTGGTCGCGCATGAAATACTGCTCGACCTGCAGCCCGCCGGCATCGAGCCAGGCAACGCCGACCAGAAAGGCGTAAGTACCGGTGCCGCCGGACAGGCCGGTGGTTTCCGTGTCCAGGAAAAGCCACTGGCCGGGGTCAGCCGTTTCGTCCGGCGCATCGGGAACGAGGGCGCGCAGCACGTCGGCCGGCAGCGAGATTTCGCCGGGTTGGGCGAACCAGCGCCGTACCACAAGATGTTCCCCGTAGCGGTTCCGGGCCACATCGGCGCCCAGCAGCGCGGCCAGTGCGTTGCCCTCCTGCGTCGCAACCACCGGCGTGCGCCCGCCGTGGCGAGCTTCGGCGCGCTTTCTTCCCGGCCGCAAAGCCGCCAGGCGCGCGAATCGGTCTGCGCTCATAGCCTTTCCAAGATGGCTAGCGCCGCCTGCTTGGCGCGCTCCGCCTTCTCGCCCGCCGGGCCGACGCAGGAGGGGCAGCCGGCTTCGCACGGGCAGCCGGCGATGAGCTCCCGCGTGCGTTCGAGGAGCAACTCACACGCGTTGAAAAGCGGCTCAGTGAAGCCGATCCCCCCGGGATAAGCGTCGTACAGGTACAGGTTCGGCTCGAAGAACTCCTCGCTGTCGGTCGGTTCCGGTGTGGCGGTGGAACCGGTTTCGTCCGCCCGGGTTTCGAAGGCTCGCCTCCCCAAAACGCGGAAGTCCGCTTCCTCCTTGCGAGAGGTGTGGGGAGGCCTATGGCAGGTGGTTGGCGCCGGCGGGCGCTCGCCGATGGCCGTGCCCAGGTCGCGCCGGTCGCACATCAGCAGCAGCGTGGCCACGGACTCCAGAGCGTGCAGCAGGCCGAACATCCCGGCTTGTCGCTCGTAGATGGACAAGGGCAGCGAAGTGAGCAAGGCGCGTTCGAGCGTCAGCCAGAACGCAGTGGTGTGCATCTCGTTTTCCGGCAGTTCGAGCTTGCCCGCGCCCACGTTTTCGTTAGTGAAGAACTTGATTTTCTTGAACCCCACCACCTGCGAGCGCACCAGCACGTCGCCGTGGGCGCGCACGGCGGGGCCGGCAAGGCGATCCTGCGCGACGAGGTCCAGCACGCGCACCTGGGTGTAGCGGATGGCGTCGGTGTAGTAATCAACGTTGACGCGCCGGACGTAGGCCTTGCGCTCGGCGAAGTCGAGCCGTTCGACGTGGTAGGGCTGGCCATCGTGGAGATAAATCGCCTTGGGGTGCACGGTGGTGAGCGCGCTAGAGAAGTCCACTTCCCCGATGACCTCGGCGCCGTCGGTTTCATCAAGGATCACGAAATTGTCCGAGGTCACCGAACGCAGGCTCACCGTGTCTGCCGGGTAGGCCTCCTGCACCCAATGCCAGTGGTCGCCGCTGCGGTGCAGGAAGCCGGATTCCGCCAGAAGCTCGCAAAGCGCAACCAAGTCAGCTCCGCCGAAGGTCTCCTCGGCGGAAAGCGGCAGCTCAAACGCCGCGCATTTCAGGTGGTTCACCAGGATTTCCAGGTTGTCGGGCTGGATGTAGGCGTGTTCCGGCGAGCGGCCGAAAAAATATTCCGGGTGGCGGACGATGAACTGGTCGAGCGGTGCCGAGGAAGCCACTAGCACGGCGCAGGAGCTCCCCCTGCGCCGCCCGGCGCGTCCGGCGCGTTGCCAGGCGGAGGCAATCGTGCCGGGATAGCCGGCCATCACCGCTACGTCGAGCGAGCCCACGTCAATGCCCAGTTCGAGCGCGTTGGTGGCCACCACAGCTCGGATGCGCCCTTCTCGCAGGCCGCGTTCGATCTGCCGGCGCTCGTTGGGCAGATAGCCGCCGCGGTACCCGCGAATGGCCTCCGGTGCGCTGGGCTGTGGAGGGTTGGCCTCGAGCAGATAGGTGAGCAGAACCTCGGTGTGCAGCCGGCTGTTGGCAAAGACTATGGTTTGCAGGCCGCGGCTCAGAAACTCCTGCGCGACTCGCGCCGCTTCGTTGAGGTAGCTCCGGCGGATGCCCAGGTGGCGGTTGACTACGGGGGGATTGTAGAAAACGAAGAACTTCTCTGCGGCGGGCGCGCCGCTGCGCTCCACGACCGCCACCGCCTGTTCGACGAGTTGCCCGGCCAGCTCGCCCGGATTGGCGATGGTGGCTGACGAACAAATGAACTGCGGCCGCGAGCCGTAGAACCGCGCCACGCGCGCCAGCCGCCGCAGGACATTCGCCAGGTGGCTGCCGAAGACGCCGCGGTAGGTGTGCAGCTCGTCGAGCACGATGTAGCGCAGGTTCTCGAACAGCCGCGTCCAGCGCGTGTGGTGCGGCAGGATGCCGGTGTGCAGCATGTCCGGGTTAGTGAGGATGATGTGGCCGCGTTCGCGGATGGCGCGGCGTGCGTCGGAGGGTGTGTCGCCGTCGTAGGTGTACACGCCGAAGACGTTCTCCAGCCGCCCTCCCAGATCGTGGAGTTCGGCGAGCTGATCCTGCGCCAGCGCCTTGGTAGGAAACAGGTACAGCGCGCGCGTGTCAGAATTCTCGAGCACCGCATTCAGCACCGGCAGGTTGTAGCAGATGGTCTTGCCGGAAGCCGTCGGGGTGGCCAGCACGACGTTGTGCCCCTGCCGGATGAGTTCGATGGCTTCGGCTTGGTGCGTGTAGAGCCGGGTTACGCCTTTGGCGCAATAGGCGGCGGCGAGTTCCGGGCGCACCCACTCCGGCACCGGGGCCCACTGCGCTTCGCGCGCCGGCAGGTGCCGCAGCGCGGTGATCAGCTCGTCGGCTTGGCCGCGCGAGCCTACGGATAGCAGCGCCTCGCGGAGTCTTCCCGGCGCCGCCTGGGCCGCCTCCAGAGCCACAGAACCGCTTGTCAGGGCCGACGTTGCGCGTGCCGCGGGCTGGTGGGCCATGGCCACTCCTTCGCTTTTTGTTCGCTGAGGCTAGCACGGGAGGTCGGCAAAAACAAGAGGCGAATATCAGGCAAAGGAAGAGGAAGTCAACCCTGGTCCCGGGCGGCCGGGCACGCTTGCTCGTTTGGCCTAGGGGGTGGCCGGGCGGGGAGGCGTGAGCAGGGCTTCGAGGGCCTCGCGGGCGGACTGCTCGCGGCTTGCTTCCAGCCAGCGGATGCGCGTGTCCAGTGCGGGTGAGTCGAGCGCCAAGCCGGCTTGGGCTTCTCTGTGCGCCGTTGCGAGGTCGCCCAGGCGACGCGCGATGCGCGCCCGATAGACGCGCGACCACGCGCGGTAGAAGCCGTCGTCGATGGGCTCGAGCGCATGCCGTTCGAGCGCCTTGCCAAACAGGTCCCGGGCGCGGCCCCAGAGTCCCTGACGGTGGTGCAGGCGCGCCAGCTGGAAATAGATTTGCTGCTGGTTGCGCGCCAAGTCGTCGGGGTCAAGCGCAAGCGCCTGCTGGCAGAGGGCTATCGCGCGGGCGTACTGGCCGCGGCGTTCCAGCTCGCCCAGTTGCGCCAGCGGGCTGCGCTGCGCGCGGTGGCGTCGCGCGGGCTCGGTCCAGCGCAGAATGCGCAGGTCAGGGTCGAGGGTGACCAAGCTAGCCGGGCCAGCCAGATTGATGGCAAACGGCGTGACTGCGCCGCGCGTGGCCAGCGAGTGATCCACGACGCCAGTGCCTGTGTGGATGCGCATTTCCACGCCTACGGTGAATTCCTCGGGAACGTTTTTCACGTGAATTTCACCGGCCAGCTCGCCTGGAGCGGTGGAAGGCAGGCGGCGCAGCTCAATCTCCGGGATGGCGGTGCCATCGAGGAAGTAGGTGAAAAACCAGCCCAGGTCGCGGCCGGAGATTTCTTCGCAGATTTTGCGGAAGTCGGCAATCGAGGCGCTGCGCCCGCGGAAGCGCCGATCGTATTCGCGCAATGCGGCGTCCACGCGGGCGCGGCCGATGACGGTTTCCAGCGTGCGCCAGACGAGCAGGCCACGCTGGTAGAGGGCGGCGTGCACCGCGTCGAGGTCGTCAGCGCCGATCAACCGCAGCCCCAGCCTTAACGGGCGCAGCGGCTCGTGGGCGAGCGCGTCGCGCATGGCCAGCTCGACCATGCGCCGCCCCTGTGCCGGCTGCTTTTCGGCCAGGTAGCGCCAGCCCAGGTACTCGGCCAGGGATTCAGCCAGCCAGCCGTCCTCTGGACTGGCCAGCGTGACCTCGATGGGGAACCACTGGTGGGCGATCTCGTGCGGGAGAAATTCTGGCGCCCAGCCCGCATAGGCGTGGTATCGCGCCACGTCATCGCCGATCACCAAAAACCCGGGCGCAGAATACCCGATAGCGCCTCTTTGCCCCGGGAATCCTTCGAGCAGGAACAGCTCCGGCACCGGCGCCGGCGGAAACATCCCGGCGTAGTAGCCGAGCAAATCGTGCGCGCGCGTGGCAAGCTCTTTCGCGGAGGCGGCGCGCTTGCCCATGAGGCACGCGGCCAGGGGCGCTCTTTGCCGGGTGGTGGGTCCTTCGGCTGACTCCGGCGCGCACACGGAATCCTGAGCGGGGATGGCAGCGACGGCAAGCGAGGAAACAGGTCGCTGCGTGGTCCAGGTGAAGGTCGTCGCCGGGACGGCCCGGGTGCTGCTCTGCAACTGACCCGCGGCGAAGGCGCTCCAGCCGTGGGGCACTGCAATCGTCATCGTGTTCTCGGTGAATGCAGCCCAATCCACGACGGGATACCAGCGGGACTCATCGCGCAGCAGGAGGCCGTCCTTAGTGATGTAGTCGAGCTCGCCCGGGAGCAACTCTCCCGCGTAGACGAAGGTCAGCGTGATGGCCTGCCCGGCCGCGGCGGGCTCTGCCAGCCGCACGAGCAACTTCGGCGAGCCCAGCCGCCCGCTGCGGGAGAAGGCCAGTTTGCGGCCCTGCTCGTCGCTGAGCTGCACCAACTCGAGGGAAGCGCCTAATTCGAACTCCACGACTTCCGTGGGTTCGCTCGCGCGCAGCGTCACTGCGGCCGTGGCCCGCAGTGAGCCTTTTTCCGGCTGGAACGAGACGTGGATTTCATACCGCTCGACGCGCACGTTCTGCTGCAAAGGCTCCCGCTGGAGCGGCCGCGGCTGCTGTGCAGTTGTAGCGGGCTGCTGCGGGGTCGTCGCGCCCGCGGAGACCAGAAGCAAGGTCAAAATGGTCAGCGCGGAGAGGCTCGGCAGCGTGGCTTGACTTTTGCGCAGCCAGACCGCTAAATGGCTCCGGAGTCGCATGGCGCAATCCTACCTAATCTTCGATTTCGGCGCGAACGAAGAAGCGGCCCAACAGGCGCGCCACCGCATCGAAGGCTGGAAGCAGGCTTTCCGCCTAGGCGAGAAAATGAAGCTGAAGTTCGAGCGGAAAGAGCCAGAGAAGAGCGACGGCGGGGAGCGCATCCGGCTGATCGTGCGCCTGGACTTCTCTGACCACGAACGCCTGAGCCACCAGCGCTGGCTCGAACGCCTGCAGGCGGAAGCGCCCTTCAAGGACGCTTCGCCGCGGGTCGTCCGCCACGGCGAATCCGCCTACACGTCCACGGCCGACCTGTTCGACTCCCTGGACTAGGCGCCAAGCGAGAGCTTCGGGTTGCCCGCAACGACGACCTCGCGGTAGTACGGCTCCCCCTGCCCCGGTGCCTACTTCCCGCGAGCCTACAAAGTTGCTCCCACATTGCCGAAGGCGCCTTCAAGGTCATCCATGGGAGCGGCCGGAATGGCTTTCAGAATATGTACGCTGCGGGCGCCCCTGCGCAAACCCTTTGGCAGCGGCAACGGGAAGGAAGACAAGAAGCACAGAAAGCAGGCGGGCGACGCCGGACCATTCCCTCCGTGCTGCTTTCATGGCGTTTTCTTTCCTGAACGATGACGGAGTCCGAGGGGCAAGGCAAGAGCAGCCCCTCGCTGACCTCGTTTTTCAGTCTGGCGCCGGGGCATGTTTTTTTCGGGCGGCGTGTCCCGTGCAGTCGGCTATAATCAGGTTTTCGCGCAGGGCGAACGACCTCAGAACCATTCGCGAGGTGAGCCGCATGGCGGTGCAGGCGCGCGCAAAGACGGCCAGGTTTGACGTCACCAAGTACCACGGGCTCGACCGCAACACCCTGATCCGCATCTACCGCACGATGTATCTCTCCCGCCGGCTGGACGACCGCGAAATTCAGCTCAAGCGCCAGAACAAGATTTTCTTCCAGATCAGCGGCGCGGGCCACGAAGCCGTGCTGGTGGCCGCCGGGCTGGTGCTGCGGTCGGGCTACGACTGGTTTTACCCCTACTACCGCGACCGCGCACTCTGCCTGATGCTGGGCGTGACGCCGTACGAAATGCTGCTCCAGGCCCTCGGCGCAAAGGACGATCCGGCCTCCGGGGGCCGCCAGATGCCTTCGCACTGGGGCCACCAGGACTACAACATCGTTTCGCAGTCTTCTCCCACGGGGACGCAGTGGCTGCAGGCCGTGGGTGCGGCGGAAGCTTCGCTCTACTACGACCGTTTCCCGAAAGCGCTCGAGCAAGCCCGGCAGGCTCCGCTGGGCCACGCCGTGCGCCAGCAGCGCGACGAGATTGTCTACGTCTCCGGAGGGGATGGCACCACCAGCCAGGGCGAATTCTTCGAAGCCCTGAACGCGGCCTGTCTGAAGTCCCTGCCTGTGCTCTTTCTGGTGGAAGACAACGGCTACGCTATTTCCGTGCCCGTCGAAGTGCAGACCGCCGGGCGGAGCATCTCGCGGCTGGTGGCCAACTATCCAGGCCTGCTGGTGCGCGAATGCGACGGCACGGAGCCGATTGCCAGCTACGCTGCCCTCAGGGAAGCCGTGGAATACTGCCGGGCGCGCAAAGGCCCGGCCCTGGTCCATGCCCACGTCATCCGGCCCTACTCGCATTCGCTTTCCGACGACGAAAAGCTGTACAAGCCTGACGCGGAGCGCGAAGCGGAGGCCCGGCGCGATCCGATCCCGAAATTCGGCCTGTTCCTGGTGCGCGAAGCCGTTCTCGAGGAGAAGGAGCTGGAAGCACTGGAGGCAGAAGTGGAGGAGGAAGTGCGCCAAGCCACCGACCGCGCCCTGGCCGCGGAGTTACCCTCGCCCGACTCGGTGAAGCTGTGGGTGTATTCGCCCGACGTGGACCCCGCGTCAGACGAGTTTCACACGGAGCCGAAATTCACCGGGGATGAGAAGACTATGGTCGAGATGGTTGCCGCCACGTTGCTGGACGAAATGGCGCGCGACGAGCGCATTATCGTCTTCGGCGAGGACGTGGCCGACTGCTCGCGTGAGCAGCACCTCGAGCAAGTGAAGGGCAAGGGCGGAGTCTTCAAGGCCACGGCCGGCTTGCAGCGCAAGTACGGCTCCGGGCGCGTATTCAACTCGCCGCTCGCCGAGGCCAGCATCGTCGGCCGCGCGCTAGGGATGGCCACGCGCGGGATGAAGCCGGTGGTGGAAATCCAGTTCTTCGACTACATCTGGCCGGCCGTGATGCAGATTCGCAACGAGCTGTGCCTGCTGCGCTGGCGCTCGTCGGGGAAGTTCAAGGCGCCGGTGGTGGTGCGCGTGGCCATCGGCGGGTATCTGACCGGCGGCGCTATCTATCACAGCCAGTGCGGCGAAGTGGTCTTCACGCACTGCCCGGGCCTGCGCGTGGTGATGCCCTCGACGGCGCTCGACCTGTGCGGCCTGCTGCGCACGGCCATCCGCTCGGACGATCCGGTGATGTTCCTCGAACACAAGCACCTGTACCGCCAGCCGTACAACCGCTCGCCGTATCCTGGCCCGGACTTCACCATCCCGTTCGGCCGGGCCCGCCTAGCGCGCGCGGGCACCGACGTCAGTGTCATCACCTACGGCGCGGTCGTACACCGCGCCGAAGTGGCCGCGGCCGAGTTGGAGCGCGAAGGAATCTCCGTCGAGATTGTTGACCTGCGCACGCTCAGTCCCTACGACTGGGAAGCCATCGTGGCTTCGGTGCGCAAGACGAATCGCGTCATTGTGGCCTACGAGGATTCGCTTTCCTGGGGATACGGCGCGGAGATTGCCGCGCGCGTGGCTGATGAGCTCTTCAGCGAGCTCGACGCGCCCGTGCGGCGCGTTGCTGCGCTCGACACTTTCTGCGCCTACCAGCCGAAGCTCGAGGACGCCATCCTGCCGCAGAGCAAAGATATCGCCCGCGCCGTGCGCGAACTGGTGGCCTTTTGATCTGCCCCGCTTGCGGCCATTCGTCACCGGAGGAAGCGCAGTTCTGCGCCGCCTGTGGCTATTCGTTCGCTGCGAAAGAGGCACCGGCCAGCGCGCTTGCAACCGTGCCTGCTCCCCCGGTTCCTGCTCCGGCCGCATACGCCGAGGCGGCCGCAGCCGTCGAACCGCCGATGCGCTACGCCGGATTCTGGCGGCGCTTCCTGGCGCTGATCCTGGATATGCTGGTGTACCTTCTGGCGATTTTTGTGGTGTCCTTTTTCGTGGGGCTGGTGGTCGTGCTGGGCGTGGGTCCGCAGCTTCTGTCCAGCCTGCAAACGCGGGCTGAGGAGCTGCAAGTGCCCCTCGCGCTGCTCCACGTGTTCTGCCTCTGGTTGTACTACGCGCTGACGGAAAGCTCTCCCTGGCAGGCCACGCCGGGCAAAAGAGCGCTGGGCCTGCTGGTCGTTGACGCCCGCGGGAACCGCCTTTCGTTCTGGGGAGCCACGCGCAGGCACCTAGCCAAGTTTGTCGCCGG
>Ga0209172_10004931_pt1 | contig 16974 bp, 12 predicted proteins | sample LarsenN4metaG_FD_184113 | JGI IMG/M metagenome (GOLD analysis project Ga0209172, IMG submission 184113) | Hot spring sediment bacterial and archeal communities from British Columbia, Canada, to study Microbial Dark Matter (Phase II) - Larsen... ... | reverse complement strand
CCGTTCTTGACGAGAACGGAAACAAGCGTATCTTTGAAACGGACGAACACCCAAGGCGGACCACGTCCCTCGAGAAGATTGCGTCTCTCCCGCCGGCGTTCAAACCCGATGGCCGGATCACGGCTGCGAACTCGAGCGGCATCAACGACGGCGCGTGTGCGATCCTCGTTTCCAGTCCCGGGAAGGCGAAAGAGCTCGGACTTGAGCCGCGAGCGCGCTTCATCGCGTCGGGCAGTGCGGGCACGAGCCCGACCATCATGCTCGATGCGACGATTCCCGCAGTGCGGAAGTCCCTCGCAAAGGCCAGCCTCGGAGTGGACGACATCGACATCTGGGAGGTGAACGAGGCCTTCGCCTCCGTCCCCTTGGCGACCCGCAACGAGATCGGCATCGATGATGCCACGCTCAACGTGAACGGCGGCGCGATCGCGCTGGGCCATCCCCTCGGCATGAGCGGTGTCCGGCTGATCACGACGATGCTCCACGAGATGGAGCGGCAGGATCTTCGCCGAGGTCTCGCGACCCTCTGCATCGGCTTCGGGATGGGCCTCGCGACGATCATTGAGCGGCCGGGCTAGCCCGGAGACGCCCTCGATCCAAATCGCAGTCCTCCCGTCGATTGGTCCACCTCGCGTCCCTCACGGACGGAAAGGCCAAAGCCCACCTCCGCCCTCCCGCGCAAGGGATATCGTGGGGGCCTTGCGGTTTCAGATCCTGGACGCTGCGGACCGGGTCGCGATCGACGAGGCGACCCGGGTCCTCCTTGAGGAGACGGGTGCGAGCGTGCGGAGCGCAGTGGCGCGAGCCACCCTCGCACGATCGGGTGCGGCGGTCGAGCCCCACGGAGATCGGGTTCGCTTCCCTGAACCCGTCGTGCGGGAAGCGCTTCGGTCCGCGCCTAGGGTCGTTGTGCTGGCCTCCCGGGACGGCAAGCGCGACCTGCGCCTCCCGGATGGGAAACCGCACATCACCACGGACGGATGCGGCGTCCAGGTCCGAGATCTCGAGACGGGAGAGCGTCGGCCGAGCACGACGAAGGATCTCGCGGACCTGACCCGCGTGGCGGACGCCCTCGACGTCGTGGACGTTCAGTGGCCCATGTGCGTCGCGGGGGACGTCCCTCGGGAGATCCACAACCTCGTGGAAGGGGCGGTCGTATTCGAGAACACGACGAAGAACGTGCAGGCTGAGGCGGTATCCGCGTCGGACGCGAAGGCGCTCGTGGCCATGGCCGCGGAGATTGCGGGCGGACCGAAGGAACTTCGGCGCCGCCCCGTCCTCTCCTCCGTGCAATGTCCCGTGAGTCCATTGATCCTCGAGGCGGGATCTACGGACGGCCTCATCGTCCTCGCCCAGGCGGGGGTGCCGGTCGTGCCGATTTCCATGGTCCTGCTCGGCGGGAGCAGCCCCGTGGATCTTGCGAGCGCGATCGTCTTGGCCAACGCGGAGAACCTCGCGTCCATGTGCGTGGCCCAGGCCGCCGCCGCGGGAGCGCCCGTGATCTACGGCGTCTCCTCCGGTCCCATCGACATGCGGACGGGCTCCTATGCGTCGGGCTCTCCAGAATCCGCACTGCTCGAGGCCGCGGGCGCCGAGATGGCTCGCCACTATGGCCTGCCGTGCCTGATCGGAGGGTTCGGCTGCGATGCCGACGACGTGGGCTTTCAGGGGGGTGCGGAGAGGATGGGAAACGGGCTCATCGCGATGCTCGAGGGAGCCGACCTCATCGCGGGAATCGGCGGACTTGAGACGGACAGCACCATGAGCGCCGAGCAGCTCGTCCTCGACGCCGATCTCATCGAGTACGCGAGGAGGGCCATCGAGGGCGTGCGGGTGGACGCGGACACCGTTCACCTGGATATGTTGCAGCGACTCGGTCCCGGCGGCAACTACCTCAAGGAGCGGCACACCCTCGCAAACTTCCGGAAGGCGCTATGGTCCCCGGGATTGCTGCTCCGGGAGGGGCATGTGGCGGGCCTTCCCTCGGAAGCCCGTCTGCGGGCGCGCGCCAAGGCCCGCGCGTCGGAGCTGCTGAAGGCTCATCGACCGGATCCGCTGCCTGAGGACGTTCGGAGGACAATCTGGGATATCGCGGAAGGCCGGCGCCGATAGGGAGCCGCCCAGAATCTTTTTCCGGAATCGGCTCGTTACCGCCCGTCTCCTTGAGCCTTCGGGGGAAGGGGTCGATTCCTTGGGACGCGCCAGCTTGTCCGTGCTCTCTCACGACGAAATCCAGACGATCCACGAGGCGACCCTGGAGCTGCTCGAGACGGTCGGCGTTGCCGTCCTCGAACCCAGGGCAATGCGAATGCTGATCGACGCCGGCGCTTCGCGAGGACGAGAATCGGAACGCGTTCGGATCCCCGCGGGCCTCGTCCGCGAGGCCGTGGCCAAGGCCCCGAAATCCTGGACCTGGCACGCCCGGGAGTCGAAGCACTCCTTCCGCGTCGGAGACGGAGGAAGGACAAGGCTGGGACCCGGATCCGCCTGCACGAACTTCCTCGACTACGAGACGGGTGCTGCGAGGACGCCGAAGGTCGACGATGCCGTCAACTTGGTTCGCCTGATGGACGCCCTCGAGTACGTAGACATCAACTACACTCCCGTGGAGATCGAGACGGCGGCCCCACCTCGGTATCGGGAGGTCGCGACGTGTGTGCGGGACCTACAGAACACATCGAAGCCCCTCGTCGGGCCCACGTTCGATGGACAAATGGCCCGCGACGGCATCGAGATAGCGAAGATCCTCGTGGGCAGCGAAGAGGAATTGCGGAGACGCCCGACGATCGCGGGGTACTGCGACCCAGTCAGCCCCCTCGTTCATGACCGGAAGATGACCGAGACGGTCCTCGAGTACGCCGCGATGGGCCAGCCGGTGTTCATGATGTGCCTTGACCTCGCCGGTGCTTCGGCGCCCGCGACCCTCGCCGGCACGCTGCTCCAACAGAACGCGGAGGTCCTCAGCGGGCTCGTGATTGCACACCTCGCGAATCCGCAGGCGCCGGTGGTCTACGGTTGCGTCAGCGGCGCGATGGACATGCGCGCAGGGAGTGCGGCTCTTGGCGGACCGGAATCCGGCCTCCTGAGCCTGGCGGCGGTCCAGCTTGCCCACTTCTATGGCCTCCCGTGTTCGGCCGGAGGCCAATCGGACTCGAAGATTCACGACGCCCAAGCCTCCTTCGAGAAGGCCACGTCCCTCATGGCCTCCGTCCTGGCGGGCGCCGACTTTGTGGACCTGTTCTTCGGGTCCTTCGAAGGATACAATACCACGAGTCTCGAACAAGTCGTCATCGATCACGACATCGCCGGGTTCGCGTTTAGGTACGCACGGGGCATCGAAGTGAGCGAGGAGACCCTCTCGCTGGATCTGATCCGGGAAATCGGTCCCGGCGGCAACTTCCTGAAGGGCAAGCGGCCGCTCGAACATGCAATGAGAGGGAGCCAGCGGGACCACTACACGCCGTTCGTGATCGACCGGAGGGCCCGATTCAGCTGGGAAAACGCAGGTGGCAAGACCATACTCGAGGCGGCGCACGCGAAGGCGATGCAGATCTTGGGCGAGCACCGGCCCGCGCCGCTCGACCCGTCCCTCCTGAAGGAAATGGAGGCCTACCTCGAAACCGTGAGGAGGGAGTCCTCCCGTGGGAACGTGGCTCGCGATTGAGCCGCCGGACGACGCGGCGCGCGTCCAGTGGCCAGCAAGTATTCGTTTCGGCGTGAGAATCTTGAAATGACGGCACCTATTTCGGGTTCCGCGGAGGCGGAGCGATGTTGGCCACTCGAGATTCCCAGGGCCAGGTCCTAGTGGACGAACTTCGGCTCGAGGCGAGGGCCTTGCGGGCGGTCGATCGCCCTCTCTCCCAGGCGTCCACGCTTCCCGGCCGCTTGTTCTCGGATCCCCGCATCTACGGGCGGGAGCAGCGCCGGCTCTTCCGAGGTGCGTGGCACTGCATCGGGAGGGCCGAGGAGATCCCCAAAGGGAGCGATCGCGTCGTCGACATTGCCCACTCAGCGGTCGCGATTATGCGTCGTCCGGATGGTACCTTCGAGGCCCGCCGCGCAGCCGACGGGTCCGTCCGGGTCGAGAATTGGCGGGGTTTCCTTTTCGTGAACCTTAATCCCCGGGCTCGACGCCTCGATGGCTACCTGGGGGCCTTCGTCGCCCGCGCGGCCCCGTATCCTCTCGAGCGGCTGCGGCTCGCGCATCGAGTCGTGTACGACATTGCGGCGAACTGGAAGCTCGTCGAACAGAACGCGAACGAGTGCTACCATTGCCCGGGTGTGCATCCGCAACTCGTGCGGCTCACGCCGTACCGCTCCGGAGAGGAGGACCTCAAGGACGGCCCCGTCTTCGGCGGTTGGATGGAGTTCGTCCGCGGGGTGGAGACCCTCACTCCGAGCGGCAAGACTCGGCGAGCGACATTCCCAGGCCTATCCGCGGCGGATCGACGGCGGGTCTATTACTACGTCCTGTACCCAGGCAACTTCCTCAGTCTGCTGCCGGACTACGTCACCTTGGATTGGTTCATTCCGCAGGGGCCGGAACGGACGCGCCTCGTCTTCGACCTCTACGTCGATCGGGAGGAGCCGGATCCTGCGGACGACGCGATGGCCTTCTGGGACACGACGAACCGCCAGGACTGGCGGATCTGCGAACTCGCCCATCTCGGCTCGAAGGCGAAGGCCTACCGCCAAGGACGATACAGCGGCGAGGAGGAGCTCGTCCATGCGCTCGATCGGTACTACGTACGGCGCATGGGCTTCCTCCGGCCCGCGCGCTGAGTCGAGTCAGCGCTTCCGCAGCCGCGGGTTCAGGATCTCCTCGAGGGCGTAGCTCAACATCGAAAAGCCGAGGACGACGGAGACGATGCTAACACCCGGCGGAACAAAGTACCACCACATCCCGCGGAATTCCGCTAAGGTCTCATAGGCATCCTCAATCATCACTCCCCAGCTAACCATCCCCGGAGGCCCGAGCCCGAAGAACGACAAGAACGCCTCCGTGAACACCGCGGAGGAGATCGTGAGGACGGCCTGCGCGAATACAAGAGGCATGACGTTCGGCAAGATGTGCCTCAAAAGGATATGCGTGTCCCCCGCGCCGATCGCCCGCGCGCGTTCGACGAAGAGTCGTTCCCGCAAGGACAGCACTTGGGAACGTACGATCCGCGCGGTCGTCGGCCAGCTCACGATGGAGATCGCGAGGATCACGGTCGCCAAGCCCGGTCCGAGGATCTTGCCGAGGATGATGACGAACGGAAGCCACGGGATCACAAGGAAGAAGTCCGTGGTCCGGGCGAGGATCTCGTCGACTGCTCGGCCGTAGTATCCCGCGACGATGCCGACGAAGGTGCCCAGGAGCATCGCGACCGCCGCAGACGAGAACCCGACGAGGAGGGACACCCGGCTCCCATATACGAGGAGCGTGAGGATGTCGTATCCCTGCCGGTCCGTGCCCAGCGGATGGTCCGCGTCCGGCGGCGCGGGCGGCAGAGGGATGGCGTCTTTGTCCAGTGGGGTGGGATAGGGACCCACGAGGATCGGCCCGATGAGCGCCATGCCCAGAAAGAACACGATGACGATCAACCCCGCGAGCGCAATCTTGTTCCGGACGACCCGGCGCATGAACTTGAGAAAGCGCGTCAAGTCCGCGATCATCCGTTCACGGATCACGGACGTACGGTCACGGAATGCGGCGTCCGATGCCATGGGTCACGCCTCCCGGACCCGAGGGTCGACGAATACGTACAGGACGTCGGCGATGGCATTCGCGACCACGACGCCGATTGTGGAGAGGAGGAAGACCGCAGACAGCAACGGTCCATCACTCTGGAGTACCGCGTCCCACTCCAAGCGACCGATCCCAGGCAAGCTGAACACGATCTCCACGAGAATGGCCCCGCTCAAGACCCAGCCAAAGTAGAAGGCTCCGACGGTGAGCACCGGGAGACGCGCATTGGGGAGCGCATGTCGTTGCAGTTGTTCCTGGTCGGTCAGCCCCTTCGCGCGGGCGGTGAGCATGAAGTCTTCCGTCAGCACGTCCGTCAGGGAGTTGCGCAAGGTCAGCGTGAAGATTGCGAAGTTGGAGATGACGAACGTGATGATCGGGAGAATCATATGGTATGCTCGATCCGGGAGCTGGGTGAGGAAGTCCGCGTTGTACAGTTCCGGGCTCACGTCCATGCTGGCCGGGAAGATGTCGATTGCGTAGGCGAACATGAAGAGGAGGACGAGCGAAATCCAGAAGGTCGGCATCGAATAGCCAGTCAGACCGCCCAGGGTGATGGCGATGTCTCTCGGCCGGCCCCGATACCATCCCGAGATGCGGCCGAGGAAGAGCCCAAACCACATCGTCAATGCCGTCGCGATTCCGACCCAGGCAACCGTGAAGATGAGTCGAGACCCGATGATATCGGCGACAGGGATCCCGGATTTATACGTGGCCGACCGCCCCCAATTCCCTTGGATGAGGTTCCCGAGATAGATCACGTAGCGCTCTAGGATGCTCTTGTCGAGCCCCCACTCGCGGATGATCAAGTCCCGCGTGGCATTCGTCGAGGTGCTTGCGCCACCGCCACCTCGGGGCAGAAGGAATCGCGTCGCCTCCTCCGGATCCGGCGACAGCATCCCGGGAAGGATTTGGACGAGGAAGAAGTTCAGGCTCGCGATGAAGAAAATGGTCAGGACGACGTAGACAGCTTTCCGGATGAGGAATCTCCGGAGATTCATCGCCGCTGCTCACCCCCACGTCGTCCCTGACGGAGGGCTCGGGAACCCAGCCTCACTTCGGCGGTGGCGGCTGTGGTGGTAATCCGACTCGTTCTTCCTCCTTGCCCTTTCGTCGTCTCCGTGCCCATAGTGCGATTCCCACGGCCGCCGCGATGACAACGGCGACGAGAACGGCGACGAGGGTCATATCGATACCGGCGGGTCCTATCTCGCCCCCGGGTGTCGGCGCGCGAACCGTCACGGTCCTGGTCGTGGCCAGCGTCGTGGTCGTGCCATCGGACACGCTACCGCGGACGAAGTATTCCCCAACCGCGCTGTACGTGTGGTTGAAGACCACCGAGGCCGTGCCGTTTGCCGCGACGACCTGCGTGGCATTGTCCGTCGTCCCGTCGCCGAAGTTGATGTGGAATGTCAGCGTGCCACCTTCCGCATCGTGGCCCGAGAGCGTGAAGTTCACGAGTTCTCCGGGCGCGACGGTGGTCTTATCCGCCGTCAGGGCCACCTGGTCCGGCGGCAGGTTCGCGACCGCCGAGATCATCGCGTTTCCGACATCCGTCTCCTGTGCGACGCCATTGTCGGCCGTGAGCCGGATCGTGAAGTTACCTGCGGCCGCATAGGTGTGCTGGACGCTCACCGTGTAGGGGCTCGTCGCGTAGGTCCCGGTGGCATCCGTCGTCCCGTCGCCGAAGTCCAGGGTCCATGTGCCGCTGCCGACCGGATCCGTGATGGTGCCCGTGATTGTCACGGCCACCCCCGGACGACCCGAAACATCGAGGAGGCTCACCGTCGGCCTCTGGACCGGCACGAGTGGGGCGAGGTCCAAGAACAACGGCGGTGCGGTCCAGAACGCGTTCAGCTGGCGATACGGGTGGACCACCCAGTCGCCCCATCCTGTGTACTCATCCGTCCGGTAGGCCCACTGGCCGTAGTTGTAGATGAAGATGATGTACACGGCGCTCTGATAGTGAAGCTTCTCGGCCTCCCGGGTGATCCGCTGCCTCTCGGCAGGATCCCACGCTGAAAGGTGGTCCACGTACAGCTGGTTGTACGTTGCATTGTTCCAGTAGTTGTCGTTCCATCCGTCCAGCGTGAATCCCGACTCGATCGACAGCAAGTAGTTCGGATCGGGGTCGCCGGACCAGTACCAGATGTACGTCTCCACGTAGCCTCCGTAGACGTAGTTGCTGAGGGACGGCTCGAGCTGGACCTCGATCGTGCCGGGATCGCCTCGAAGGTTCGTAATCTCAACGCCGACCCGGCCCCACTCTGCCACGAGGTAACGCCCGATGTCCTGTTCCTCGGGATACTCTTGTCGGGCGATCATCTTGAACGACAGGCGGGTCCCGGTGGGCACGACTTTCGGCTCGCCGTTGTCGTCGTAGACCGTGATGTCCCGACTCGCCTGGCGCACGCCGCCGACAATGGTGTCATACCCCGCCTGATCCAGCATCGCGTTCGCGGCCGCGATGTCGTAGGTCAAGTTCACGCCGGGGTCCGTCGTCGGATCGTAATGCCAGAACGGGGTGATGGGGGACATCAAGGACGACCCGCGAACGCCCTTCCCTTGGTAGATCGTGTTGATGATATAGTCCTTGTTTGTGGCCTTCGCGAGGGCGCGACGGACGTTCTCGTCCCAGCGAGCCGGGTTCAAGCGGTTGTTCGTCGCCGGAAGGTCCTGCTGCTGGAAGCCGAGTTCGACCCAATACTGCGTGGAAACAAGGGATTCCTGGCGCACGATGTTCGGTTCTCCCGCCAGGAGGGCATACCCCGACGGGCTCAGCTCCGCGACATCCACCGCGCCGTTTCGCATTGCGGTGATGAGCGCGGCCTCGTCCGCGTAGTACTCGAGGTAGATGTCATCAATCTGGGGCACCCTCAGGTGATAGTTCGGGTTTCGGTGCAGGACGAGCGGCTGGCCGTTCGTCCACTGCTGCCCGATGTTCGGGTCCGCCATGTACGGACCCGTGCCGATCGGGTTCAAGTTGTCGTACTGGTATTGCATCTGCGCGGGGGAGAGGCCCCCCCATTGTGCTTCCTGAATGATCGGCAGATAGAACGCCTTCCCGGGAACGAAGGGCCGGTCGAAATACACGGTCACCTCCCAGGGGCCCGTGGCGACGGCGCCGCAGTACGGCCGGGTCGTGGCATCGCACTGGACGATGCGGTTCACGTACGGCTCGTACGCCCAGAGCTGGAAGAAGTTCTCGATGTTCTTGTTGATGGAAAAGACGACGTCATTGACGGTCAGGTCCGATCCATCGTGCCATTTGACACCCTGGCGGATCGTGTACGTCCAGTTCCGCCCCGCGGCGTCCGGGGCCGCATCCGTTGCGATGTTCGGCAATGGATTGCCGTCCTCGTCGAGAGCGAAGAGGTAGTCATATACGAGGCCGTAGAACAGGTAGTCCGCGTCGTTCAGCCCTCGGAACGGATTGAGGCTCTCGATGCCGATCAGGAAACCGACATGGAGCGACAAGGGTCCTTGCGCCTGCGCCGTGATCGTGGCGGGGGCCGGAGAGCTGAGTGCCATGAGGAAGAGGACCAGACCTACTAACCCACAGACTATGCCCACTCGCGGGGAGCGAATTCCGACCCCTCCAAAGTGCGCCGGTCGCTTGCCAAGATCCGACGTCGTATAAGGATGGGTGCAGTGGGATAAGAAGATTCCCCACATCCGTTTGACGAAGAGTGGACATCGGGCCTCGATTCCTGGTGATTCGACAGCGTTTCGTCCGTCTCATTCTCATTCCGGAAAGTTTAAGGAAACCTCGGGCTTCCGATCCCGCGACGCTCACGGTGGGCCTCGCCCATAGAGGGCGTATCCATGAACGATTGGGACCCAGACCATCGAATCGAGGTGCGGCGAGATGGAGCTCTGGCTCGTCTACGCCCTCGCCACGGTCGTGTTCTACGGCCTCGGAGAGGGCCTGTCCAAAGAGCCGACGGTCCGGCTCGGGTCAGGCCGCATGCTGGCCCTGTACTCTCTGGGTAGCGTCCCGATCTATCTCGGATGGTTCCTGCTCGGCCAGGGTTGGACGAGCCTCGATTTGTGGGGCGCGGCCTTCGCGGCCCTTTCCGGCGTCTGCGGGACCCTCGGCACCGCGTCCTGGTTACGCGCGATGGAGTCCGGTCATGCGTCCATCGTGAGTGGCTTCACCGCCGCGTATCCGGTAATCACGGTCGCGGCGGCGGTCCTGATCCTGGGCGCGTCCCTCCTGCCGCTCCAGGTCCTCGCGATCGCGTGCCTCCTCGTTGCCGCCGGTCTCTTGGGGACGTTCGACCACCCGGGGCCGCACGCAGTTGGGCGAGGGTGGCTCCTTCCGATGGTCCTCGCCGTGGTGCTCTGGGGCGTGTGGGGCATCTTCGAGAAGCTTGCGATCGACGCGATTGGATTCGCGGCGAACGCGGGCGTGTACGTCGCCGTCTCGACGCCGATCTACCTCGGGATCGCCTGGCGTGAGATCCGCCGACCGGTGCCATGGGACCGCGAAGGGATCCGAGAGGCCCTCCCGACCCTGGCCCTGTTCGCGGTCGCAGGGGTCACGATGTTCCTCGCGGTCGGCATGGGACCTCTCGCGATCGTGGTGCCTCTCACGACCGCATATCCCGGCGTGGCGATCCTGGTCCGGCGGCTCTGGATGCAAGAGCGGCTCACGTGGCCGCAGAAGTTCGCGGTGGGACTGGCGATGGCCGGCGCCGTCCTCGTGAGCCTCTGAGGAATTTCGTCCAGGGATCAGACGCGGGCCGCAAGGTCCGCCCAGTCCTCGAGGACCGCCTGGGCTCCGTTGTACCCCGGCGCCCCGCTTACTCCGCCCCCAGGGTGCGCGCCCGCGCCGCAGAGGTACAGGCCGCGGACGGGCATCCGGTAGTTCGACCATCCCGGGACCGGGCGGAAGGAGAAGGACTGGTCCGGCCCCATCTCGCCATGGGACTGGTGGCCCTCCGTGAGTCCGAAGCGCCGCTCCAGATCCACCGGGGTCAGCACTTGCCGTGCGAGGATCGCTCGGGGGACGTTCGGCGCGTACTCCGCGAGGGTCTCGATCACTCGGTCCGCATACGCGTCGCGGAGATCGTCCCAGCTCCCCCGCGCGAGATGGTACGGCGTGTACTGCACGTACACCGAGAGCGTGTGCTTTCCGGGCGGTGCCACCGAGGGGTCGAGCGCGCTCTGCGTGACGACCTCCATCCACGGGTCCCTCGACGGCCACCCGTGTTTCGCGTCATCGAACGCTCGTTCCGCGTACTCGAGGGACGGGCATACGTACGTGGACCCACGGTGCTGGGGCCCCGGGCCCGATGGGGCCGCGCGCCGCCTCGGGAGCTCCGAGAGGGCGCAGTTCACCTTCATCGCGGCCCCGTGCATCTTGATCCGTCGAACGCTTCGCAGGAACTCGTCGGAGATCCCGTCGGGATCGAGTAGCTGTAGGAACGTCCTCTTCGGGTCCGCGGTCGACAGGACCGCGGTCGCCGCGAAGGTGCGGCCGTCCGCGGTTCGAACGCCACGCACCCGCCCGTCTCGCGCAACGATCCGTTGGACGGGCGTGTTCAGGAGGATTTCCGCTCCGCGGGCCCGCGCTGCCCGTGCCAGGCACTCGGAGAGGGCTCCCATGCCCCCGACCGTGTAGCCCCAGACCCCCGGCTGGCCGTCGATGTGGCCGAGCAGATTGTGCGCGAGGGTGAAGGCCGTGCAGGGGGCCGACGGTCCGGAGAAGTGGCCGATGATGCTCTGGTTCGCGAGGGCGGCCTTGACCTCCTCCGATTCGAAGTACTCATCGAGGAGATCCTTCGCGCTGTAGAAGAGGAGGCGGCGCAGGAGGTCCTCCGCCTCGGACCCGCGCATCAGGCTCACGAGGTCCGGCACCGGCACGGGCGGGCTCAACAACATGGGCTCGATGAGATCGTGGAACTCGGACCAGAACGCGGCGTACCGTCGGTAGGCGTCCGCATCCGCCCGGGAGAACCTCCCGATTTCCCGACAGGTGCGGTCGAGGTCCTGCCAGATCATCAGGAAACGGCCGTCGGGGAACGGGCAGAACATCTGCGGATCGTACGCGATCTGGCGGAAGCCGAACGATGCCAGGTCGAGGTCCTCGATGATCTGCGGCCGGAGCAGTCCGGAGACGTACGCGGCGGCGCTCACGTGGAACCCTGGGGCAATCTCGTCCGTCACGCAGGACCCGCCGACGCGGTCGGACCGCTCGAGCACCGCGACGCGCAGTCCCGCCTTGGCGAGGTAGCTCGCCGCGACGAGGCCGTTGTGGCCCGCGCCGATGATGATCGCGTCCCACGTGGCCATGGCACCCTCCGGACCGTTGCGGACCTGAAAACGCCTGGCTATTTCCGGTTTCGGAGTACTGTATGGGCGAAAACGTTTCATAAATCCCCCGCGGTCCCCCCTCAAATTCGAGGGAGGTGGCCCCGTGGTGGACTATATTGAGCGCCTCAGGAGAGCGGTGATCGAATACGACATGGAAGGGATCGGCGCCCTGGCCCAGGAGGCCTTGGACCACGGTGTCAACCCGCTCGCGGCGATCGAGGACGGTCTCGCGGCGGGGATCCGAGAGGTCGGGCAGCGGTTCGGCGCCGGGGAGTTGTTCCTCCCCGAGCTCGTGATGGGCGCGGAGGCGATGCGCGCGGGCGTTGCGGTCCTCGAGCCCCACATCCCCAAGGGGGCGACGGGTCGGAAGGCCCACAAGGTCGTCCTGGCCACCGTACAGGATGACATCCACGAGATTGGCAAGAACCTCGTGGCCACGATGCTCACCGCGAACGGGTTCGACGTGGTCGACCTCGGGGTGAACCAGCCCGCGGACACGATCCTCCAGAAAGCGAGGGAGATGGACGCGGAGGTCGTCGGGGTGTCGGCCCTCATGACGACGTCGATGCCCCGCATGAAGGAACTCATTTCGAGCGCGGAGCGCCTGGGAGACCGGCCCCACCGCCGGTACGTCGTGGGCGGAGCCCCCGTCACGGAGCAGTTCGCGAAGGAGGTTGGGTCGGACGGCACCGCCGGCGACGCGTCCGGCGCGGTCCGGCTCGTGCAGAACCTCGTGGGCGCCTAGGCGGGCGATCGAGGATGAGCGGCATTGCGGTCCGCCGGGCCTATCCGGTCCTATCCCGGGGAGACGTCGAGGCAATTCATGCCACCGCGCTCGAAGACCTGGAGCGCGTCGGCGTGCGGGTCGGCACCGCGAAAGGCCTTCGTCTCCTGCGCGAGGCGGGCGCGGACGTGGACGAGGCCTCGGGCGTCGCGAAGATTCCCCCGCACATCATCCAGGAGGCCATCGCGAGGGCTTCGAAGCATGTCGTCCTTCGGGGGCGGGATCCCTCGCAGGACGCGGACCTCGACCTCCGGCACGTCCACATCTGCAACGACGGGACGGGCCCCCTCGCGATCGACTTCGAGACGGGGAAGCGCCGGGCGTCCACGAGCGAGGACCTCGCCCGGTCCGCGCGGGTGTCGAACGCGTTGAGGAACCATCACGTCTTCTGGCCCATGGTCACCTCTCAGGACTACGCCGCCGAGGTGCGGAAGTTCGTGGACTTGAAGGTCTCCCTCGTCAACACGGACAAGCACGTGCTCTTCGCGGAGGCGGTGACCGTCGAGGAGGCCCGCACCCTGACCGCGATGGCGGCGGCGGTGCTCGGGGACGAGGCCCAACTCCGTCGACGTCCGATCATCTCATCCGTGCACACGTCGATCGCGCCGCTCCAGCACGACGCCGGCAACATGGACTCCGCCTTCGCGTTTGGCGAGGCGGGCGTGCCGGTCGCGATCTTCACGATGCCCACGCCCGGCGCGAGCGGCCCCGTTACGCTCGCCGGCTCCGTCGTCGTCGCGGCGATGGAATTCCTCAGCGGGCTCGCGATGTGCCAGCTTGCGAATCCCGGCTGCCCCGTGATCTGGGGATGCGGCATCGCCCCCCTCGACATGAAGACTACGACGCGCGGCGGCGGGAGCCCCGAGCACGGCCTGACGGGAGCGGCGGTCACCCAGCTCGCGCACTTCTACGGGGTTCCGAGCCTCTGCGGCGGATTCGATACGACCGCGAGCGTCCCGGGAACCCAGGCCACGATGGAGGCCTTCGCGAGCGGCCTGTCTCTGATCCTCGGAGGCGCGGACCTGATCGTCGGCATCGGTCTGCTGGAGGACGCGCGCACGCTCTCCCTCGAATCGCTCTTCATCCACGACGAGATGATCGAGATGATCCGTCGCATTGCGGACGGCATCGTGGTCGACGAGGAACACCTCGCGGCGGACGTGATCGAGAAGGTGGGCATCGGGCAGACGTTCCTCGGCCAGAGGCATACGATGAAGCATCTCCGGTCGGAACACTACATCCCCACGCTCGTGGACCGCCGTTCCTACGACCTCTGGATGAAGGACGGAGGCCGATCGATGGAGGACCGGGCTCGAGCGATGGTGAAGGAGGCGATCGCGAAGGCGCCTCCGCACCCGCTGCCGCCGGAGACCGTCAGGAAGCTCGACGCAATCATCGACGCCGCGAAGCGGGGCGCATCCCTCCCTGCGTGACGACGCTCGGGAACCGACTCGGGTTTCGGTGCGGAATCGGCAGCGCGGCGGCGTAGGCCCTCGGAAACCGCGGATCGCCCGCGAGGGGTGCATGCTCGATCCTCCGGGCGAGATCCCGCATCCGGGCGCGTTCGTCCTCGGACAGCAAGGCGAGCCGCGCGCCGGAGCCCGCGGTATTGCCGACGAACCGGACGCGATCGAGGGGCAGGTCCGGGAACATGCCGATCGTCCGCGCGCTCTCCGGAGCGATGTACGATCCAAAGGCGCCCGCGAGATGGAGCGCGCGGACCTCGGACGCAGACCGCCCGAGCTCGTCCAGGAGGATCTCGATCCCCGCGTGGATCGCGGCCTTCGCGAGCTGAAGCTGGCCGACGTCGCTCTGGGTGAGCACGATGTCCCGGCGGATGGCGGTCTCCTCGGCCGATGCGACCACGAACGCGCGCTCGCCGCCCGCCCGGCGGATGCGGTCCGATCCGCGCACGCGGCGGAAGCGCCCCCTCGAGTCCAGGACTCCGGCCAAGTAAAGTTCCGCGAGGAGATCGATGAGGGCGGAGCCGCAGAGGCCGCGCGGTTTCCCCTTTCCGATCGTCCGATAGTCCGCACGGAGCGTGCTCGGGTCGACCGCGACCCGCTCGATTGCCCCGTCCGCCGCCCGCATCCCGAACCGGATGTGCGCGCCCTCGAACGCTGGACCTGAGGGAGAGGAGCAGGCGACGAGGCGTCTCGAGTCGCCCGCGCAGATCTCTGTGTTCGTCCCCACGTCGACGAGAATCTGGAGTCCCCGGGCCCGGGCCATGCGCGTCGCGAGGACGCCCGCGACGAGATCGCTGCCGACGAAGGCAGCGACGACAGGAGGCGCGGTGATCCGCGCGGCCGGGTTCGCCTCGAGTCCGAACGGTCCCGCCTCGCGGACCTCCTCGGCCCAGCTCGCGGGCGTGTATGGGGCCCTCGACAGACCGTCGATGGACAGGCCGAGGGCGAGGTGATGCATCGCCGTGTTGCCGACGGCGGTCACATGGTAGACCCGCCGAGGCGGCACCTTCGCGAGCGCACAGGCCTGACGGAGGAGCCGATTCAGGGCCTGCAGCACCTCGTCGTGAAGGACGCGCTCCTGATCCTCGGAGGCCCGAGCGTAGGCCAGGCGGGACATGATGTCCTCTCCGTGGACCATCTGAGGGTTGGGCGCCGAAACCGTCGCGAGCACCTCCCCCGACTCGAGGTCCGTCAGGAAGCCCGCGAGCTTCGTCGAGCCGACGTCGAACGCCATCCCCAGGATGGGGTCGCCCGCGGGCTGCACCGCAAGGATCTGTCTGCGCTCCCAGGTCACCAGCCGTGCGCCTCGCACTCCGCGAGCGACGGCCTGCTTGAGCGCGTCCACGGTCCCCGCGTCTAGCTCGTATCCCGAACGCCGGAGCGCCCACAGAGGCTGGCGGATCGGGATGGATGTCCCCCGAACGCTCGGGTTCAATCGGAAGGCCGGCATCAATCCGGACGTCTGGAGCCGCTGGACGCTCCGCTGCGCCTCCGGCGGCACTTCGAGGACGATGAGCCCGTCCGCTCGGGCACGGGTCTGACACGCGAGGCGGGCCCCGCGCGTGCGATCCTCCTCATTCAGGCGGGCCTCGTGGGCAGTCGGAGGCCGCAGATGCTCCGCGCCCCTCCGCACGAGGACCTTGCACTTCCCGCAGGTCCCGCGGCCGGCGCACAGGTCCTCCAGGCCGACGCCGCATCGCTGGGCGGCGTCGAGGAGGTCCTCCCGCGCGCCGAGGCGCGTCCGCCGACCTTCGGGCTGGAACACGACGGTTGCTCGACTCAATCGGGAGGGGACCCTCCTGGGACTACCTAAGGCTTCCCCCGATCGTAGCCGACGAGGATGGAGGCGAGGTTGTTCCTTCTGGGTACACCGAGGCGCTCGCGCAGGTACTCGTCTTGAGGAGGGTCCGGGCTCGCGGACACGACACGCGCCGCGCCCGGGACGGACTCCAGCTCGGGAAACCGCACGGGCGGCAGGAGGAAGTGCATCGTACCCGCGGGCCTCACGCCGGGAGAGAGGACGAAATCTTTCCCGAGGAACGCGAGCCTGCGCTCCGTGCTCGCCCGGCGGTCCTCGTCGGTCACGACTTCGCGGCCGAGGATCTTCCCCGCAGCGTCCACGAGGAGGAGGGTCGGCTCCGGAGGCGGACGGAACGCCGCGTCCTTGAACAGGCAGAGGACGCGCTCCCGTCCGAGGACCTCCCGAATCCCGCGGTTGTCCGCTGCGGAGGAAGTCGCATGTCCGCGCAGCGCCTCGCGGTCGGCCGACGTGAGGAAGTCCGCACGGACCACGCCCCGCAGGGAACGGACGATGGCGAGGACTTGGTCGTCGACCGGCGGGGGCGGGATCGGATCCTCCATGGCCGGGACCGGGAGAGGGCCGCGGGCACAAAACCTTCACGCAAGCACCGACGGCCGGTGATCGCGAGACCCCTCCGTCCACGCCTGACCGGTGGCCCCGTGCCGCGATACGACGATTCGTTGGAACCGTTTCTGTCATTACGCAGGCCTCATGATGCCACGCACGCCTCCGCGTCCGCTCACGACGGCCCCTGGAGGCGCTCGCGACCTCGGGACGCGACCGCGGGCCAGCCGGCGGGCCGTGGGGATGCGGAGACAGCGTCATGGCGCTTCGTTTGGAGCCCTTCACAAGGGGCGAGCTGGAGAAGATTCACGGG
>Ga0209172_10004929_pt1 | contig 16977 bp, 17 predicted proteins | sample LarsenN4metaG_FD_184113 | JGI IMG/M metagenome (GOLD analysis project Ga0209172, IMG submission 184113) | Hot spring sediment bacterial and archeal communities from British Columbia, Canada, to study Microbial Dark Matter (Phase II) - Larsen... ... | reverse complement strand
CGCTGCAGTGCGGGCAGGCGCTCTTCCAGCCGCAGTCGGCGCAGTGCAGCACGGGTGCGTAGCCGCGACGGTTGAGCAGCAGCAGCGACTGCTCGCCGCGCGCGATGCGTGCGGCGACCGCCTCGACGATCGGCGGCGCGAGCGCCGGCGTGTCGCGCCGCGGCAGGCGGTTCATGTCGAACACGCGCACGCGCGGCAGCGCGCCGTCGCCCACGCGCGCGGGCAGCGCGACGTGCCGGTAGCGGCCGTCGAGGGCACGCTGCCAGCTCTCGAGCGAAGGGGTCGCCGAGCCGAGCAGCACGGGCACGCGCTCGAGCCGCGCACGGTAGACCGCGAGGTCGCGCGCCGAGTAGCGCGCGCCTTCCTGCTGCTTGTACGACGCGTCGTGCTCCTCGTCGACGACGATCAGCCCGAGCCGCGGCAGCGGGGCGAACACCGCGAGCCGCGTGCCGAGCACCAGATCGGCGAAGCCGAGGTGCGCGGCCAGCCAGTGACGCAGCCGCTGCGCCGGCGTGAGCGCGCTGTGCAGCGACACGATGCGCCGGCCGGCGAAGCGCTCGGCGAAGCGGGCCTCCAGCTGCGGCGTGAGGTTGATCTCCGGCACGAGCACGAGCGCCTGGCGACCGCGCTCGAGCGCGTCGGCCGCCGCGCGCAGGTAGACCTCGGTCTTGCCGCTGCCGGTCACGCCGTGCAGCAGCACCGGCGCGGGCGCGTCGCCCGCCGCCACGCGCCCGATGACGTCGAGCGCGGCCGCCTGCTCGCGCGTGAGGGCCGGCAGCACGGGCGGCGACGCAGCCGGTTCGCGCGCGCCCGCGTGCTCGCGCTTGAGCAGGCGCGCCACGCGCTGCGCCACCTGCGCCGCGTCGAGCTTGCGCAGTTCGGGCGGCAGCACGGCCAGGGCCAGCTCGCCGACGGCGCGCTGGTAGTAGCCGGCGGCGAAGTCGACCAGCGCGCACCAGGCAGGAGGCAGCGGCGGCAAGGCGTCGATGACCGAGTCGATCGGGCGCAGCGCGGCGCCTTCATCGGCCTGGCCGGGCGGCCCGGACCAGACGATGCCGGTCACCCGTCGCTTGCCGAACGGTACCTTCAGCAAGGTTCCGGGCGGGAGCGGGCGCTCACAAAGGTAGTCGAGCAGCGGTGCCAGGCCGCTGTGCTGCGGCGCCTCGACGGCGACCCGCAGCCGCGGTCCCTCACCCATGGCGACGGGCGCTGCAGTTGCCGAAGCTAGCTCGACCGACTTTCAACATTGATCGCCAAGTTGCTGATTGACAATGACTTTTCCGGCTGTCCACGCCGGCTGTGGAAAACTTTGTGGGCAAGCTGCCGAGAGCGCCGCCAAGTGCTTGATTTTCGGGCCCCCGCGAGTCGGTGCCCGGTTTCGGAGCAGGGCCATCGCATCCAATGAAATCAAGCACTTAGCCGCGATCCCGGGAAACGTGCTGTTGCGTCGCAACAGATGGCTCGCGCGGCGCTCGCTGACGCGGGTTTGGGGATAAGTCAAGCCCTGAGTGCTCACTCACCCGACGAGCGGCCGGCGCGTCAGGCGCGGCGCGACAGCTCGTGCACCGCGTCGACCAGCACGGCCACGTGCTCCGGCGGCGTGAACTGGCTGATGCCGTGGCCGAGGTTGAACACGTGGCCCGGGCCCTCGCCATAGCTGGCCAGGGTGGCGCGCACCTGCTCGCGGATCGCCGCGGGCGGCGCGAACAGCACCGCCGGATCGAGATTGCCCTGCAGCGCCACGCGCCCGCCCGTGCGGCGGCGCGCCTCGCCGAGGTTGACCGTCCAGTCGACGCCGACCACGTCGGCGCCGCTCGCCGCGAGGGCTTCGAGCCACGGGCCGCCGCCCTTGGTGAAGACGATGTGCGGAATGCGCGCGCCGTCGCGCTCGCGCTCGAGCCGCTGCAGCACGCGGCGCGTGTAGTCGAGGCTGAACGCCTGGAACGCGCCGTCGGCGAGCACGCCGCCCCACGAGTCGAACACCATCACGGCCTGCGCGCCGGCGTCGATCTGCGCGTTCAGGTAGGCCACGACCGCGTCCGTGTTGACCTCGAGGATGCGGCGCATCAGGTCGGGCCGCGCGTACAGCATCGTCTTGACGAGGCGGTAGTCGTCGCTGCCCGCGCCTTCGACCATGTAGCACGCCAGGGTCCACGGGCTGCCGGAAAAGCCGATCAGCGGCACGCGGCCGCCGAGCGCCTTGCGGATCGACGCCACGGCATCGAACACGTAGCGCAGGCGGTCGAGGTCGGGCACCGCGAGCCGCGCGACGTCGGCCTCGTCGCGCAGCGGGCGCGCGAAGCGCGGCCCTTCGCCGGTGGCGAACGACAGCCCGAGGCCCATCGCGTCGGGCACGGTCAGGATGTCGGAGAACAGGATCGCCGCGTCGAGCGCGTAGCGCTCCAGCGGCTGCAGGGTCACCTCGGTCGCGAAGGCCGGACTCGTCGCCAGCCCCATGAAGCTGCCGGCCTTCGCGCGCGTGGCGTTGTACTCGGGCAGGTAGCGGCCGGCCTGGCGCATGAGCCACAGCGGCGTGTACGGCGTGGGCTGGCGCAGGCAGGCGCGCAGGAACGTGTCGTTCTGCAGGGGCGCGGCGGGCATCGGGCGATTATCGTCCTCGCCCGCGCGCTCGCTTCACATGCGCGCGCCGTTCACATGCGCGCGCGGTTCACACGTGCGCGCGACTCACACGTGCACGCGCGCGCCTCGCGCTTCACATGCGCATGCGCGTCGGCGCGCTCGACGGCCATGCGCCGGTGGCGAGCCAGCCGCGCACCAGCCCGATCGGATCACCCGGCTGCGAGGCCTGCCACACGAGCGCGGGCGGCGCGACGCGCGTGCCGGGTGTCGCCTGCGGCAGCTCCATCGCGACGCGCACGGCGAAGGCCGCCACCGACGCGGGCCGCACCGGCAGGTCGCGCTGCGGCACCATCCAGCGCAGCTGCGCGAGCACGCCGAGCGCGAGCCGCTGCAGCCACGACCCGACGCCGCGCGCCGCTGCATCCTGTGCCGGGCGCACGATCACGAGGTGCTCGAAGCCGATGGCCGCGAGGGCCTGCTCGTCGAGCGACGCGAGGCCGTGCTCCAGCGCCTTGGGCAGCAGCCCCGGTGCATGCGGCAGCACGACGACGAGCCGGCGCACGCCGCCCGCGCGCAGCCAGCGCGCGAGCGGCGCCAGGGTGGCCGGGTCGGGCCGGAAGTAGGCGTCCTCGCGGCCGTTGGCGCGGCGTTCGCGGTCGAACACGATCCACGCGGTCGCGCCGAGCGCGGGCGGCGCGCGATCGAAGCCGTCGAATCCGAGCGCGCCGAAGCCGCGCACGGTCGAGGCGAGCGGCTGCGTGACGAGCGCGCGCACGTGCGCGAAGCCGCCGCAGCCGAGCGCATGCTCGAGCACCGCGGCGCCGAGCGCACCGGCGGCGCCCACCACCAGGGCATCGGCGGGAGGAGTCGGCATGGCGGCACTGTAGTCGTCGCGCGCCTTGAAGCGTCGGCGGCTTCCCCCATGTTCGGCACGCAGGTACGATCGCGCACCCCGAAGTCCACCCCGAAGTCCACCTTCAATTTCACGGGAGGAGTCCGCTCATGACGACCGTCATCTCGCGTGCCTGGCGCTGGCTCGCTGCACTCGGTGCCGCGCTCGCGCTCAGCGGCTGCGGCTACAACGACTTCCAGCGCCTGGACGAGCAGGTCAAGGCCGCGTGGTCCGAAGTGCTGAACCAGTACCAGCGCCGCGCCGACCTGATCCCCAACATCGTCAACACGGTCAAGGGCGAGGCCGGCTTCGAGCAGGAGACGCTGACCCGCGTGGTCGAGGCGCGCGCCAAGGCCACGAGCATCCAGGTCACGCCGGAGACCTTGAACAACCCCGAGGCGTTCAACCGCTTCCAGCAGGCGCAAGGCGAGCTGTCGAGCGCGCTGTCGCGCCTCATCGCGGTGAGCGAGAACTACCCGAACCTGAAGGCCAATCAAGGCTTCCAGGACCTGCGCGTGCAGCTCGAAGGCACCGAGAACCGCATCGCCGTCGCGCGCAACCGCTACATCAAGGCGGTGGCCGACTACAACGTGCTGGCGCGCCAGTTCCCGACCAACCTGACGGCGATGGTGTTCGGCTATCAGGTCAAGCCGAGCTTCACGGTCGAGAACGAGGCCGCGATCTCGAAGCCGCCCGCGGTGAGCTTCGACAAGCCCGCCTCGAAGTGACGCGCTGATGCGACCGATGGTCGCCGGGCCGCACAGGCTGCCCCGACGCGGCCGGGCCTTGGCGATGCTGCGGTCGGCGCTCGGGCCGGTGCCCGCGCGTCTGCGGCTGGCGGTGCCGGTGCTGACGGCGTTGGTGCTGACAGTGCTGGTGCTGACGGCGCTGGCGTGGGCGCCGCCGCTGCAGGCACAGCCGCTGCAGCCGGTGCCGCCCCTGACGGCGCGCGTCGTCGATCTCACCGCCACGCTCAGCGACCCGCAGCGCGCGGCGCTCGAGTCCAAGCTCGCGGCCTTCGAGTCGAAGGCCGGCTCGCAGATGGTGGTGCTGCTGGTGCCGACCACGCAGCCCGAGGACATCGCCGACTACACGCAGCGCGTGGGCGATGCGTGGAAGATCGGCCGGCGCGACGTCGGCGACGGCCTGCTGATCGTGGTGGCCAAGAACGACCGGCGCGTGCGCATCGCGCCGGCCAAGGCGCTCGAAGGCGCGGTGCCCGATCTCGCGGCGAAGCAGATCATCGACGGCAGCATCACGCCCGCGTTCCGCCAGGGCGACTTCGCGGGCGGACTCAACGCGGCCGTCGACCGGCTGGCCGCCCGCATCACCGGCGAGGCGCTGCCCGCGCCGTCGCGCGAGCGCGGCCTGCGCGGTTCGACCGGGCTCGACCTGGAAGAGCTCGCGATCTTCTTCTTCGTCGGCGTGCCGATCGTCGGCGCCGTGCTGACCGGCGTGATGGGTCGCCGGCTCGGCTCGCTGGCCACCGGCGGCGTGGCCGGCACCATCGGCTGGTGGCTGAGCGCGAGCCTGCTGCTGGGCGCGGCCGCAGGGCTGGTCGCGCTGGTGCTGGTGGGCGTGCTCGGCGTGGGCGCGGCCGGCCGGCGCGGCGGCGGTCACGGCGGACCGCCCATCATCTGGGGCGGCGGCGGTGGCGGCTGGAGCGGCGGCGACGGCGGGGGCTTCTCGTCGGGCGGCGGCGGCGACTTCGGCGGCGGCGGCGCCTCGGGCGACTGGTGAGCGACGCGTGACGGGCAACCTGCGATGAACAAGCTGCTGCGCATCCTCAAGCACCGCTGGTTCGACGAGACCGACGCGGCGCGCGCGCTCGACGCGGCGGCGCTGCAGCGCCTCGAACAGCGCGTGGCGGCGAGCGAGCGCCGTCACTCCGGCGAGATCCGCATCTGCGTCGAGGCCGGCCTGCCGCTGTCGTACCTCTGGCGCGGCGCGAGCGCCCGCGAGCGCGCGGTGATGATGTTCGCCAAGCTGCGCGTGTGGGACACCGAGCACAACAACGGCGTGCTCATCTACCTGCTGCTGGCCGAGCACGCGATCGAGATCGTGGCCGACCGCGGCCTCGCGCGCGTGGTGCCGCCCGAGCGCTGGCGCGAACTGGTGGCGCAGATGTCCGGCGCCTTCAAGGCCGGCCGCTTCGAGGACGGACTCGCGCAGGCCGTCGACGCGATCGACGCGCTGCTCGCGCAGCACTTCCCGCTCGCCGAAGGCCAGGCCAACCCGAACGAGCTGCCCGACGCGCCCTGGCGGAGGTAGGCCGCCTCGCGGACCTCCGCGCCACGCGGTTCAGACGGCGTGCGGGATCGGCTTCAGCGGACCGCGGAACTTCTCCTTCGACGGCTTGCCCGGCAGCGGCGGGAACTCGATCGCCTCGGGCGGCACGTGCGTGTCGGGCAGACGGTCGAGCAGGTCGCGGATCAAGGTGAGCCGTCCGCGCCGCTGGTCGTTGAAGTCCACCAGCGTCCACGGCGCGTGCCGGGTGTGCGTGGCTTCGAGCATCGCGTCGCGCGCGCGGCCGTAGGCGTCGTACTTCTCGCGCGCCTTCAGGTCGATGGGCGACAGCTTCCAGCGCTTCAGCGGATCCTCGAGCCGCTCGGCGAAGCGCTCCTCCTGGCGCGCCTGGTCGACCGTGAGCCAGTACTTGAACAGCAGGATGCCGTCGTCGACCAGCAGCTTCTCGAACGCGGGCGCCGCCTTCAGGAAGGCCGCGGTCTCGGCTTCGGTGCAGAAGCCCATCACGCGCTCGACGCCGGCGCGGTTGTACCAGCTGCGGTCGAACAGCACGATCTCGCCGGCCGCGGGCAGGTGTGCGACATAGCGCTGGAAGTACCACTGCATGCGCTCGCGCTCGCTCGGCTTGGGCAGCGCGACCGAGCGGCACGTGCGCGGGTTCAGGGTGTCGGCGATCGCCGCGATCACGCCGCCCTTGCCGGCGGTGTCGCGGCCCTCGACCAGCACCATGAGCCGCTTGCCGGTGGCCTGCAGCCAGCGCGCCATCGCGTTGAGCTCGACCTGCAGCGCCTCGAGCCGCTCGAGGTACTCGGACTTGCCGAGCGCCGCGCGGGCCTCGTCGCCGCGGTCGGTGCGGGCGGTCTTCGCCGACGCGCGCCCGGCGCTGCCGCCCTGGGCTCCGCCACCCTTGCCTTCACCACCCTTGCCGCCCCCTTTGCGCTTGCGCTTTCCGCCGTCGGCCATCGTGCCTCCTCGTGCACCGGTTGAGCGGCACGCGCCGCGGTGCCATCATGCAGCGCCCTGGAGGAGAACGCATGAGGACACGCCGCATCCTGCTCGCCGCGCTGCTCGGCGCGGCCTGCCACCTGGCCATCGCGCAGGCGCCGCCGATCCGCCCCGGCCTGTGGGAGGTGCGCACGACGATGGGCGGCGCCGACGGCGCGGCCCGGCCGATGCCCGACCTCGGCGAGCGCATGAAGTCGTTGCCGCCGGAGCAGCGCGCGCAGTTCGAGAAGATGATGCGCGAGCGCGGCGTGGGCGTCGGCGGGCCGGGCCAGGGCATGCAGCTGTGCTTCACGGCCGAGCAGATGAAGCGCGACAGCTGGGTCGCGGGCGAGCGCGACGGCAACTGCAAGACCGACATCACCAGCCGCAGCGGCAGCGTGTGGAAGTGGCGCACCGTCTGCGCACCGCCGCGCGCGGCCACCATCGACGGCGAGACGCGCTTCAGCGGCGACACCGCGTTCACCACGCGCATGACCTCGACCAGCGAGCACAAGGGCCAGATGCGCACGGCCTCGCACGAGTCGAGCGCGAAGTGGCTGTCGGCCGACTGCGGCGGGCTCAAGCCGATCGATCGCGCCGCCGCCGGGCCGAAGCCGCCGTCGCGGCCCTGAGCCGCGGCGGCGCCGGCGCGAGCGGCGCACAGGCACCGACGCGCCGGCTCCGGCGCCGCACAAGCGACGACGCGCCCTCTCGGGCGCCGCACAAGCGACGACGCGCCCTCTCGGGCGCGTCGTGCGTCGGGCTTCTTGCGCGGCCCCGTGTGCGTGCGATGCGGCTACTTGCGGCGCAGCTTCTGGATCGCGGCGATCTGCGCGGCCATCGCGGCGAACTCGCTTTGCGCCTTGGCGAAGTCGATGTCGCTCTTCGCGTTCTTCATCGCCTCTTCGGCCAGGCGCTTGGCTTCGGTGGCCTTGGCCTCGTCGAGGTCCTTGCCGCGGATGGCGGTGTCGGCCAGCACGGTCACCGTGCCCGGCTGCACCTCGAGGATGCCGCCCGCGACGAAGACGAACTCCTCCTCGCCGCTGTCGGCACGCTCGATGCGCACCGCGCCGGGCTTGATGCGCGTGATGAGCGGCGTGTGACGCGGCAGGATGCCGAGCTCGCCGCCCTCGCCGGGCAGCGCGACGAATTTCGCCTCGCCGGAGAAGATCTGCTCTTCGGCGGAGACGACGTCGACGTGAATCGTGGCCATGTGCGTCCTGGTCTCCGTTCGTCTTCGGCGCGTCGCGCGGCTTCGACAGGCTCAGCCCGAACGGGTGGAGTGAGTGGGTTGCGTGGAGTCGATGGGGTCGCCGGCGACGCCGTTCGTCCTGAGCCTGTCGAGGGACCCGTGTCGCGCCGACGGGCCCGGGACGCGCGGCGCCTTACTGGATCTTCTTCGCCTTCTCGAACGCCTCGTCGATCGTGCCGACCATGTAGAACGCCTGCTCGGGCAGGTGGTCGCACTCGCCGGCGACGATCATCTTGAAGCCGCGGATGGTTTCCTTCAGCGGCACGTACTTGCCCGGCGTGCCGGTGAACACCTCGGCCACGTGGAACGGCTGCGACAGGAAGCGCTGGATCTTGCGCGCGCGCGCCACGGCCAGCTTGTCCTCGGGCGACAGCTCGTCCATGCCCAGGATCGCGATGATGTCGCGCAGCTCCTTGTAGCGCTGCAAGGTGGCCTGCACGGCGCGCGTGGTGCCGTAGTGCTCCTCGCCCACGACGTTCGGGTCGACCTGGCGGCTGGTGGAGTCCAGCGGGTCGACCGCGGGGTAGATGCCCAGCGCCGCGATGTCGCGCGACAGCACCACGGTGGCGTCCAGGTGCGCGAAGGTGGTCGCGGGCGACGGGTCGGTCAGGTCGTCGGCCGGCACGTACACGGCCTGGATCGACGTGATCGAGCCGACCTTGGTGGAGGTGATGCGCTCCTGCAGGCGGCCCATCTCCTCGGCCAGCGTCGGCTGGTAGCCCACCGCCGACGGCATGCGGCCCAGCAGCGCCGACACTTCGGTGCCGGCCAGCGTGTAGCGGTAGATGTTGTCGACGAAGAACAGCACGTCGCGGCCCTCGTCGCGGAACGACTCGGCGATCGTCAGGCCGGTGAGCGCCACGCGCAGGCGGTTGCCCGGCGGCTCGTTCATCTGGCCGTAGACCATCGCCACCTTCGACTGCGACAGGTCCTCGCTGACGACGACCTTCGACTCCATCATCTCGTGATAGAAGTCGTTGCCCTCGCGGGTGCGCTCGCCCACGCCGGCGAACACCGACAGGCCCGAGTGCGCCTTGGCGATGTTGTTGATGAGCTCCATCATGTTGACGGTCTTGCCGACGCCGGCGCCGCCGAACAGGCCCACCTTGCCGCCCTTGGCGAACGGGCAGATCAGGTCGATCACCTTGATGCCGGTCTCGAGCAGCTCGGTCGACGGCGACAGCTCGTCGTACGCCGGCGCCTTGCGGTGGATGCTGGCCGACAGCGTCTGGTCGACCGGGCCGCGCTCGTCGATCGGGTTGCCAAGCACGTCCATGATGCGGCCGAGCGTGGCCTTGCCCACCGGCACCGTGATCGGCGCGCCGGTGTCGCTGACCACCATGCCGCGGCGCAGGCCGTCGGAGGAGCCCAGCGCGATGGTGCGCACGATGCCGTCGCCGAGCTGCTGCTGCACCTCCAGCGTCAGCGCCGAGCCTTCCATCTTCAGTGCGTCGTACACCCTGGGCATCTGGTCGCGCGGGAACTCGACGTCGACGACGGCGCCGATGCACTGGACGATCTTGCCTTGAGCCATTTCTCGCTTCCTTCAGTTCAATGCGTCAGACCGCCGCGGCACCGCTGACGATCTCGGAGAGTTCCTTCGTGATCGCGGCCTGGCGCGTCTTGTTGTAGACGAGCTTCAGCTCGTTGATCAGGTTGCCGGCGTTGTCGGTCGCGGCCTTCATCGCCACCATGCGCGCCGACTGCTCGCTCGCCATGTTGTCGGCCACGGCCTGGTACACCAGCGCCTCGATGTAGCGCTTGAGCAGGTCGTCGATCACCGTCGGCGCGTCCGGCTCGTACAGGTAGTCCCAGGCGTGCTGGTTCGCGTCGGCCTGCAGCCGCTCGGCGCCCAGCGGCAGCAGCGGCTCGACCAGCGGCTCCTGCCTCATCGTGTTGACGAAGCGCGTGTAGCACAGGTACACGGCCGCGAGCTTGCCCTCGGCGTACTGGTCGAGCAGCAGCTTCACCGGGCCGATCAGCTTGTCGAGGTGCGGCTTGTCGCCGAGCTGCACCACGTGGCTCACCACCTTCGCGCCGATGCGGTTCAGGAAGCCGTAGCCCTTGTTGCCGATGGCCACGGCCTCGATCTTCTGGCCCTGCGCCTCGATCTCGCGGAACTTGGCGGTGACCGCGCGCAGCAGGTTGGTGTTGAGGCCGCCGCACAAGCCCTTGTCGGTGGTCACGACGATGAAGCCGACCGTCTTCGCGGCCTCGTTCTTCAGCGTGAACGGGTGCTTGTACTCGGGGTTGGCCTGCGACAGGTTGGCCGCGATGTTGCGGATCTTGGTCGCGTAGGGCCGCGCCGCGCGCATGCGCTCCTGCGCCTTGCGCATCTTCGACGCGGCGACCATCTCCATCGCCTTGGTGATCTTCTTGGTGTTCTCGACACTCTTGATCTTGAGGCGGATTTCCTTGCCGGCTGCCATGGCCTTGCTCCTGCTCGTGCGTCGGCGTCAGGCGAACGACTTCTTGAACGCCTCGATCGCCTTGGCGAGCTCCTCCTCGGCCGCCTTGTCCATCGCCTTGTCGGCCTCGAGCTTCTGCAGCAGCGCGGCGTGGCTGGACTTCAGGTGCTGGTGCAGGCCGTGCTCGAAGGCGAGGACCTTCTTGACGTCCACGTCGTCGAGGTAGCCCTTGTTGACGGCGAACAGCGACGCGGCCATCAGGCTGATCGGCAGCGGCGAGTACTGCGCCTGCTTGAGCATCTCGGTCACGCGCGCGCCGCGGTCGAGCTGCTTGCGCGTGGCCGCGTCGAGGTCGCTCGCGAACTGCGCGAACGCAGCCAGCTCGCGGTACTGCGCGAGGTCGGTGCGGATGCCGCCGGAGAGGTTCTTGATCAGCTTGGTCTGCGCCGCGCCGCCCACCCGCGACACCGAGATGCCGGCGTTGATGGCGGGCCGGATGCCGGCGTTGAACAGGTTGGTCTCGAGGAAGATCTGGCCGTCGGTGATCGAGATCACGTTGGTCGGCACGAACGCCGACACGTCGCCGGCCTGCGTCTCGATGACCGGCAGCGCGGTCAGCGAACCGGTCTTGCCCTTGACCGCGCCCTTGGTGAACTTCTCGACGTAGTCGGCGTTCACGCGCGCGGCGCGTTCCAGCAGGCGCGAGTGCAGGTAGAACACGTCGCCCGGGAACGCCTCGCGACCCGGCGGACGGCGCAGCAGCAGCGACACCTGGCGGTACGCGACGGCCTGCTTGGACAGGTCGTCGTAGATGATCAGCGCGTCCTGCCCGCGGTCGCGGAAGTACTCGCCCATCGTGCAGCCCGAGTAGGCCGAGACGTACTGCATCGCCGCCGACTCGGACGCCGACGCGGCGACGACGATGGTGTAGTCCATCGCGCCATGCTGCTCGAGCGCGCGCACCACGTTCTTGATCGAGCTGGCCTTCTGCCCGATCGCGACGTAGATGCAGGTCATGTTCTGACCCTTCTGGTTGATGATCGTGTCGATCGCCACCGCGGTCTTGCCGGTCTGGCGGTCGCCGATGATCAGCTCGCGCTGGCCGCGGCCGATCGGCACCATCGAGTCGATCGACTTCAGGCCGGTCTGCACCGGCTGGCTCACGCTCTGGCGCGCGATCACGCCCGGCGCGACCTTCTCGATCACGTCGGTCATCTTCGCGTTGATCGGGCCCTTGCCGTCGATCGGCTGGCCGAGCGCGTTGACCACGCGGCCGATCAGCTCGGGGCCGACCGGCACTTCCAGGATGCGGCCGGTGCACTTGACCGTGTCGCCCTCGGAGATGTGTTCGTAGTCGCCGAGCACCACCGCGCCGACCGAGTCGCGCTCGAGGTTCAGCGCGAGGCCGAACGTGGGCTGGCCGTCCTTGCCGGCCGGGAACTCGAGCATCTCGCCTTGCATCGCGTCCGACAGGCCGTGGACGCGGCAGATGCCGTCGGTCACCGAGACCACGGTGCCCTGGTTGCGGATGTCCGCGCCGGCGCCGAGACCTTCGATGCGGCTCTTGATCAGTTCGGAGATTTCAGCGGGATTGAGTTGCATGTTGTGCTCCAGCGCGACTCACGACGTGAGCGCGACCTTCATCTGTTCGAGGCGTGCCTTGACCGAGGTGTCCAGCACTTCGTCGCCCACCACCACGCGGATGCCGCCGATCAGCGACGGATCCACCGCGACCGTCGCGGCGAGCTTGCGGCCGAAGCGCTTCTCGAGCACCGCCGTCACCTCGCCGAGCTGCGCCGCATCGAGCGGGAAGGCGCTGTGGATCGTGGCCTCCGAGACGCCCGAGCGCGCGTTGACCAGCGCCTGGAACTGCGCGGCGATCTCGGGCAGCGCGGCGAGGCGGCCGTTGTCGATCACCGTGGCCAGCAGGTTGCGGGTGCGCTCGGCCAGCGGCGTCTCGACCACCGAGGCGATGACGTCGAAGACCTGCTTCGACGACACGCGCGGGTCGTCGGCGAACTGCCGCAGCTGCGGCTCGGACGCCACCACGGCCAGCGCGCGCATCTGCTCGACCACCGCGGCCGCCTCGGCGGCGGGCACGGCCTTGAACAGCGCCTCGGCGTAGGGCCGCGCGATGGTTGCGACTTCGGCCATGGTCAGAGTTCCGCCTTCAGGCGGCCCAGCAGGTCGGCGTGGACGGCCGGGTTCACTTCCTTGCGCAGGATCTGCTCGGCGCCCTTGACCGCCAGCATCGCCACGTGCTCGCGCAGCGCCTCGCGCGCCTTCACCGCTTCCTGCTCGGCCTCGGCCTTGGCGGCGGCGATGATCTTGGCGGCTTCGTCGTTGGCGCGCGCCTTCGCGTCCTCGACGATCGACAGCGCCAGGCGCTCGGCGTCGGCCAGGCGCTTGCTCGCGTCGTCGCGGGCGGCGGCGAGCTGCTCCTCGACGCGCTTGTTCGCCACGGCCAGCTCGCTCCTGGCCTTGTCGGCCGCGGCCAGGCCGTCGGCGATCTTCGCCGCGCGCTCGTCGAGCGCCTTGGTGATCGGCGGCCAGACGAACTTCATCGTGAACCAGACCAGGATCAGGAACACGATCATCTGGATGATCAGGGTGGCGTTGATGCTCACGTTCGTGCCTCGATTGCGTGGGGCTCGGGGCGGCTCGCCGGCCGCCCGCGCTTGCAGCCGCAGCTGCGCGGGATCACTTCGGCAGGTTGGCGATCTGACCCAGGAACGGGTTGGCGGTGGCGAACCACAGCGCGATGCCGGTGCCGATGATGAACGCCGCGTCGATCAGGCCGGCCAGCAGGAACATCTTGGTCTGCAGCTCGCCCATCAGCTCGGGCTGGCGGGCGGCCGACTCGAGGTACTTGCTGCCCATGATGCCGATGCCGATGCAGGCGCCGATGGCACCCAGGCCGATGATCAGGCCGGCGGCCAGGGCGACGAAGCTGATGACTTCCATGGTGACTCCTAGTTGAGTGTGGTTGGCGGAGGAAAAGGAAAAGCGGTGCGGCCCGGTGTGCTGCGCGGCGACGCGCGCGTCAGTGCGCGTCGTGCGCCTGGCCCACGTAGACCAGGGTCAGCATCATGAACACGAAGGCCTGCAAGGTGATGATCAGGATGTGGAAGATGGCCCACGCGCTGCCGGCGATGATGTGGCCGATCGCCAGCGGCAGGCCCACCGCGGTGAAGAACGCGCCGCCCATCAGCGCGATCAGCATGAAGATCAGCTCGCCGGCGTACATGTTGCCGAACAGTCGCATGCCGTGCGAGACCGTCTTGGCGACGAACTCGATGAGCTGCATGCCCAGGTTGAACGGCGCGAGGTACCACTTGGCGCCGAACGGCGCCGACAGCAGCTCGTGCAGCCAGCCGCCGGCGCCCTTGATCTTGAGGTTGTAGTAGATGCACAGCAGCAGCACGCCGATCGACAGCGCCATCGTCACCGACAGGTCCGCCGTCGGCACGACGCGCTGATAGGGGATGCCCATGCGCTCGGTGATCCAGGGGATCAGATCGACCGGCAGCAGGTCCATCGCGTTCATCAGGAAGATCCAGACGAACACCGTGAGCGCCAGCGGCGCGACCAGCTTGCGGCTGTGCGCGTTGTGCACGATGCCCTTGGCCTGCGTGTCGACCATCTCGACGAGGAACTCGACGGCCGCCTGCATGCGGCCCGGCACGCCGGAGGTCACGCGGCGCGCGACGCTGTAGAGGAACCAGCAGCCCAGCACGCCCATCGCCAGCGACCAGAAGATCGAGTCGAGGTTGAACGTCCAGAACCCCTTGCCGACCTGCAGGTGCTGCAGGTGGTGAATGATGTACTCGCCGGCGGTCGGTGCGTGCCCTGCTGCAGAAGCCATGTCGATCTAGCTCGTCTCGATTCCGTCACGTCGACCGGCCGCGCCACAGCAGCGCCAGCCAGTTCACCTTGATGCACACCAGCATCGCCACCAGCAGCGCCGGCCAGCTCAGCTGGGGCATGATCCGCGGGGCCGCCACGAGCATCGCGACGGCCACGCCGATCTTCACCATCTCCCAGAACAGGAACCCGAGCGCCGCGTGCGCCGCGTTCAGGCTCCTCTTCGTCATGCCCCGCGCCAGCAGCGCCGAGGGCACCACGGTGGCCACCGCGCCGTACAGCGCCGAGACCGCCACCTCGCTGCGCTGCGTCAGCGCCCACGCGAGCACCGTGCACAGCAGCCCCGCCGCGGCCTGCGCCGCCACCACCCGCCAGGGCGAGACCCGGGGGATGCGCTCGCGGATCGCCTGCGCCTCTTCGCGCGTGAGCGTCCGGAACGGGGGATCGTCCGCCGCGTCGTCGTCGTGCCCGTAGCCCTGGCGAGTGCGTTCAGACATCGGGCGTTACGAGACGTTGCGGCAAACCGCGGGATTATAGGGGCTAACCCGGCCGCCTCCCGACCCCTCGGGCCGCGCCGGACGAGCGGACGCCGGTCCGGCCAAGCCCCGGCACGATAGGCCGCCCGGCTTTCACCACCATGACGGCGCGCGTCGGCGGAGCCGTGACGGCGCGCGTCGCCGGGGTGCTCACGGCAGGCTGACGTAGCGCCGGGCGAGCGCGCGCAGTGCGTCGGCCGAGGCCTCGGCGTCGAAGCCCGCGCCCAGCTCGTCGGCGAGGACCGCCGCCACGTCGCCGGCCACGCGCGCCGCCGCGCGCGCATCGAGGAACAGCAGCCGGCAGCGGCGCGCGAGCACGTCTTCCACCGAGCGCGCGAGCTCGTGCCGCGCGGCAAAGCGCACCATCGCCTCGCTCAGGCCGCCGGCCTGCGCGCCCTCGCCGTCGCGCCACAGCCAGCGGTCGGCGCCGGGCAGCGCGCGCAGCGTCTCGACCTCGGTGCCGTAGAGATGTTCGCCCGGCGGCTGCGACAGCGGCACCTGCCGGCGCGCGGTGGCGCCCACCAGCGGCAGGTGCACGGTCGCGCCGCCCGGGCGGCGCGGCAGCAGCTTCGCGTCGAAGCAGTGCTCCAGCACGTCCTCGGCCATCGCGCGGTACGTGGTCCACTTGCCGCCCGTCACGGTGACCAGCCCCGAGCGGCCGACGCGCACCGTGTGCTCGCGCGAGATGGCCTTGCTGCTCTCGCCTTCGTCGTCGGGCTTCACGAGCGGGCGCAGCCCGACCCAGGCCGAGCGCACGTCGGCGCGCGACGGCGCGCGCGCGAGGTACCGCCCCGCCTCGCGCAGGATGAACTCCACCTCGTCGCGGAAGGGTTCGGGCTCGAGCGCCAGGTCCTCGCGCGGCGTGTCGGTGGTGCCGAGCACGGTCTTGCCCAGCCACGGCACCGCGAACAGCACGCGGCCGTCGGCGGTCTTGGGCACCAGCAGCGCATGGTCGCCGCCGAGGAAGTCGCGCTCGACCACGAGGTGCACGCCCTGGCTGGGTGCCACCATCGGCGCGCGCCGCTTCGCGCCGGGCTCGGCGTCCATGCCGCGGATCGCGTCGACCCACACGCCGGTGGCGTTGACCACGCAGCCGGCCGCGAGCCGCAACGACGTGCCGCCGTCGCGGTCGCGCGCCTCGACGCCGCTCACGCGCCCGGCGTCGCGCAGCAGCGCGGTGACCTCCATGCGGTTGATCACCGCCGCGCCGCGCGCGAGCGCGGTGCGCGCCAGCGCGAGCGCGAGCCGCGCATCGTCGAACTGGCCGTCCCAGTACTTCACCCCGCCGGCGAGGCCCGCGGCGCGCACGCCCGGCAGCAGGCTGCGCACGCGCGCGCTCGACAGCCACTCGGTCGGGCCCAGCCCGCGCGAGCCGGCCAGCGCGTCGTACATCTTCAGCCCGACGCCGTAGAACGGCCGCTCCCAGAACGAGAAGCTCGGCATCACGAAGGGCAGCGGCTGCGCGAGGTGCGGCGCGTTGGCGAGCAAGGTGGCGCGCTCGTGCAGCGCCTCGCGCACGAGGCCGACGTTGCCCTGCGCGAGGTAGCGCACGCCGCCGTGGACGAGCTTGGTGCTGCGCGACGACGTGCCCTTGGCGAAGTCCTCGGCCTCCAGCAGCGCGACCGAGAAGCCGCGCGCGACGGCGTCGAGCGCGACGCCGAGGCCGGTGGCGCCGCCGCCGATCACGATCAGGTCGAAGCGTTCGGGGGCGCGCAGCCGCGCCAGCAGCGAGGCGCGGTCGGCGGCGGTCGACGACGGCGCGCCGCTCACGTGATCACCGACTGCTGCGCGATGCCCGCGTCGACCAGCACGTGCTGGCCGGTCATGCCGTCGGAGTCGTCGGCGGCCAGGAACAGGGTCGGGCGCGCCACGTGGCCCGGATCGAGCCGGATCTTCAGGCACTGCGCATCGAGGAACTGCCGGTCGGCCGCCGGGTCGCGGTGCAAGCTGGTCTGCCGCTCGGTGACGATGGCGCCCGGCACGAGCGCGTTGACGCGGATGTGGCGCGGGCCGAGCTCGCGCGCCAGGGTGCGCGTGAGCCCGAGGATGCCGGCCTTGGCGGTGGTGTAGCCCACGAGCTGGGGCCGCCCGCGCATCCACGACACCGAGCCCATGTTGACGATCGAGCCGCCGCCGGCCTCGGCCATCGCCGGCGCCACCGCCTGGATGGCGAAGAAGTAGTGCTTCAGGTTGAGCGCGAGGCGGTCGTCCCAG
>Ga0209172_10004928_pt1 | contig 16978 bp, 11 predicted proteins | sample LarsenN4metaG_FD_184113 | JGI IMG/M metagenome (GOLD analysis project Ga0209172, IMG submission 184113) | Hot spring sediment bacterial and archeal communities from British Columbia, Canada, to study Microbial Dark Matter (Phase II) - Larsen... ... | reverse complement strand
TTCTCCATTCACCCGCGGAACGTTCTTCGCGCTCAGGTTGCGCAGACGGCAGTTGGGCGGGCTGATCTCCAGGAACGCGTGACGCCGCGAAACGTACGGATCCTCCGGGGAAAGTTGCACGTCGGCGTCGGGGGCGCAGCCGAGAACCACTCCGCACGGCCCGCGGAACTCGATCTGCCGGCCCCGATCCGCCCCTTTCACCACGGTGAGCATCACGCCCATCTTTGTTCCCGAAGCACCCACGATGCGGCAGCCAAGCCTCGCCAGAATGCTGAGGAAGTCTCTTCGGCTGTCATCCCGAGTCCCCGAGGCTGCGGCGGGGACGAGGGAGCTGCTTGTCGCAGCAAGCCCCCTGTCAGGCCTTGGCGCATTCCCCGCACAAAAGCCTGCCCTTCACCTGCTTCACGCAATACTTGCAGAAGGCGCGCTTGCATGCCTGGCAGAACTCCGTCGCTCGGAAACCTTTGTGCCGGATGCACCGCTCCGGCTGGAGCATCGTTTCCTGCTCGCGGGCTGGATAAGCCGGACGTTTCTGGGCGGCCCTGCTTCCTGGGTCCGCGGGGCCGACGCCGCGTGCCGGTGCGGTGGGCGGCTGGGTTTTCAGCATGTCCCCGGCACCCGAACGAAACTGAAACTCGTAGGTGTCGAACCGGATGCGCTCTCCCCCTTCCAGCCGGATCTCCCGGACTTCCCAGAGGTCGCTGATTTTCCGACCGTCGACAAACGTCCCGTTTGTGCTCTTCAAGTCGCGCAGGAAGTAGAAGCCATCGCGGAAATGGATCTCGGCGTGCCTTGCGGAGACCGTGTCGAACGGCAGGACAACGTCGTTTGCCGACGGGTCGCGACCGATGCACACGACGGGCCGGGCAAGCAGGTGCGAGCGCTTGCCGGTGCACCCGCTGAGGTCCACCAGCTCGGCCCCGGAGGCCACTACAGCATCCTGGAGTCGGTGGCTCAAGCAGCCTTCCTCCTGTTTTCCTGTACGCCGGCCGACGAGGACTACCGGATGCTTTCCCGGTCTTTCTACCGGCGCCTTTTTTCCTTCCCCGGCAGGAGGCGATCCGCCGCGCGGCGGAAAAGCTCGCCCAAGGGGTCGCCGACCAGCACCGTAGCCAGGTCTTCATACAAATCCAGGCGTGCGGCTGCGGGCCGGGAGGAAATGTTCCGGCCATGCCGCCCCAGAGCAGCGGCAATGGCCGCGTGATACAGGAAGCGGGCTGCATCGCGATGCGCCTCGCTGGGCGCTGTGTCCAGCCGTTCCTTGGCCAGTTCTTTCAGCTCCTGCAAGGCTTCCAGGGGAGCCTCGGGGTCGGCCACGGCCTCGAGCGGGCCATCGCCAAACACCGGATGATCGCCGCAGAGTTCGGCCAGCAGCACGGAAAGCTTCTGCCGGTCGGCGGCAGCCGGAAGCGAGTGGGCGCCCTCCTCACCCTGCGCCAGGCCCAGCAGGGTTTTCAACTGTTCGTTCGTGCACTGCTCAACGGAGACGCTGCTCACTCGTGTCATGGGAGCCTCACCTTCACAAGAACGCCAACAGCGTGGAGACCTCCTCATCCGCGGCCGCTTCCGAGCCCGTCTCCGCCACCAGCATTTCCCGCAGGACAACACGAAAGTGCCGGGCCACAGTTTCCGCGCGGCTGCGCGCGGCTTTCTCGTCCAATCCGAACTTCTGACCCAGCTCCCTCCAGGAAGGAGGCGCGCTCGCCGGGCTCAGGTAGCGCGCCTCGAACAGCGCGTAATGTTCTTGCTGGTTCTTTTCCTCGCAAAGCTGCCGCACGCCGGCCAGCGCTTCGGCCAGCAACTTCTGCACCCAGGCGCGGTGGAAAGCAGCCTCGGGCGAGCCTTCCGCGCGCAGGTCAAGCTGCTCCCAGCCGCTCTCCTGGGCATCCGGGTAAACCTGCTCCGGAATGCGCCGGCGCTTCTTGCTGGCAACATAGTTGCGCAGCGCCTGCTTCAAGTACGGCCGGAAGCTGCCTCGAGAGCGATCCACACGGGCCAGCAGGCGTCCGGAAGCCACCACGTCGGCGAAAAAGCCTTGGGCGAGCTCTTCGGCCTCCTCCGGGTTGCGCACGATAGCCGCCAGATAAGCATAGGTGGGCTGCCGGTAGCGCGCCGCAAACTCTTCCATGGCCGCCCGGGCTTCCGGACTTGCGCCGCGAGCCGCGTCCAGCAGCATCCACGACGTTTCCGGGAAACGGCGGCGCGGGACTGTGCCGGACACCTTCATCCACTCTTCCCCGCGGAAGCCGGCTCGGGCGACTCCGCAATCAACTCGAGCAGTTCGTGCTTGAGCAAACGGTTCCTGTCGAGCAGCGCCGCAACCACGCGCTCGAGCCCCGCGCGCTGCGCAGAAAGGATTCCGGCGGCGCGCCGACCCTGCTCTTCGAGCAACTGCCGCACCGCCGCATGGCAGCGCTCGGCCAGCCCAGCCGGCAGGGGCCGTTGCCGGTCCACCTTGACAAAGCCCACCTCCTGCGACATCCCCAGCTCGTACACCATGGCCTCGGCAATCTGCGTGGCCCGTTCCAGGTCGTTCGAGGGGCCTGTCGAATCGCCGTCCTGCTCGCCGTAGCAGAGCCGCTCGGCCTCCCGGCCGGCCAGCAGTTGACAGATCAGGTCTTGGAGCTCGCGCTTGGTGCGTGACCGGCGCTCCTCAGTGGCCTCGGGAGCCGCGTAGCCTCCGAAATCGCCGCGCCCGACGATGGTCACGTAGATGGGCGGCTGACCCAGAGCAGCCATGAGCAGGGCGTGGCCGGCCTCATGCCAGGCCGTGCGCTTGGGATCGGAGCCTTTCTTGGCCTCGCCCATGGTCACGCGTTCAAACGCTTCCGCCAGGATGGCGTCGTTGATGATGCCTTCGTTGCCGAGCGCCATCACCGCGGCCTGCGCCAGGACGCGCGCCAAGTCGGCGATGGACAGGCCCTGCCCCTGCGCGGCAATGCGCTCCACCATTTCGGGGCTGACTTCGTGGCGGGCCTTGGCCGCCAGCCGCTTCTGCAGATACAGGGCGCGCTCGGCGCGCGTGGGCAGCTCGACCTCAATCACCCGGCTGAAGCGCCGCAGCAGCGCAGGGTCCAGCTTCTGGGGGTGGTTGGTGGCGGCCAAGATAATCACCGGGCGCGCGGAGAACTTCGAAAAGCCGTCCATTTCGATCAGAAGCTGGTTCAGGGCCATGGCCTCACCGTGGCCGACGAACCCCACCCTGGTCTCGGCGCGATTAGCGCCCACCGCTTCAATCTCGTCAATGAAGACGATGCAGGGGGCGTAGCGCCGGGCGCGGGCAAACAGCGCGCGGATGCTCTCCGGGCCGCTGCCCTGGTAGCGCGTGACAAAATTGGTGGCCGCTTCGGAGACAAACGCGCAGTCCGACTCCCCGGCCAGCGCACGCACCAGCATGGTCTTGCCCGTGCCCGGCGGGCCGGCAAGCAGGATGCCCTGCGGCGGCTCCACGCCGGCGGCGGCGTATTTCTTCGGATCGCGCAGCCAGTCGCGAATGAACAGCAGGGCTTCCTTGGCCGCGGCAGCGCCGATGACGTCGTCGAAGCGCGTGCTGGGCCGTTCCACGTCGGAGACGAGCGCACCGACGTCGGCGCTGCGAATGGCCTGCGCCTGGCGGAAATTGCGACAGCGGATTTCCATCTTCTTGCCGTCGCTGCGCAGCGCCGGAGCAGTGTCGAACAGAACCACCTGGTTGCGCGAGCCGAGTTCGGTGGCCAGCCGTTCCTTGCGCAGGCCGGCGGCAATGGCTTCGACCTGCTTGCGCAGGGCGTCGCGGTGCGCTTCCCAGTCCTCCGGCTGGTTCAGCCCGAGCGGGGTGCGGATGGCGCCGCGCGCGCCGCCCCCGCGGACGCAGGCCATCAGCAGCTCCTCATCCACAGCCTGCCGGCACAGCCCGGGCTCTTCCACCGACAGCAGATAGACCGGCACTTCGGGCGAGCGCGTGTGGAGCTGCTCCAGCAACTGCTGTCCGGAGGCAAAGCGGCTGGCGGCCGGCGGCGCATAGTCGAAATGCAGCTCGCTCCGGCGGCTTGCCGCGGTGGAAACATCGCGGAAGGCGGCCTGCACATCGCGGTAGGCTTTGGGTGCCGGCTGATAGGCCATGTCCAGCAGGAGGAAGTCTGCGTCCTGCTTGGCCAGCAGCTCAAAAACCTGTTCCGGATTCGACGCGCGCAGCCACTCCACTTCCGGAATCAACTCCGCATAAACTTCCGCGATGCCTTCCTGCGCCACGCACAGCACGGCCGGGCGCTGCCGGTCCCAGAAGAGCCGTTCGGCCACTTCGCCCGCGCGCTCCGCGTCAATGCCCACAAGGATTTCGCGGATGTCGCTGAAGGCCTGGTCCACGCGCTCGCTGGCAAACAGGCTGCACGCCTTGAAGACTTCCTCTTTCAGAAACACCTCGGCCTGGGCTTTGATGGTCCGCGCGTCCGTCCGGGCGCCTTCGCGCATCACCAGCGCCAGCGGGATCTCGTCGGCCACCACGAACTGCTGGCCATGCTGCCGCTGGAGCAGCTCGCCGACGCGGGACAGCTCGGCGCGGGCGATGCGCGAGAGGTCTTCGACGCGTAGATGGTTGAACAGCACCGGATAGCCGGTAGCCATGCGCGAACAGATGGCTGCCGGGAAGAACGGCTCGCGCGTGCGCGGATCCACCTCGCTGCGCAGCGCATCGAGAACCGTGTTGCGGTGGAACGCGGCGTTGGCCTGGTGGACACCAGCCGCGTTCTCGTTGTCGTAGAGGCTGCTCCCCACGTTGGTCGTGAAAATCAGGATAGTGTCCCGGAACTGCACGTTCTGCTCGGTGAACTTGTCCTGAAGCTGGCCCGCGTCGAGGACCTGGAGAAACAACTGGACGGCGGCCGAGTGGGCTTTTTCAATTTCATCGAACAGCAGGACCGCGTTGGGATTGCGCTGGACAAAGTCCGTCAGGGTGCCCGGCTGCGCACCCTGATAGACGCGCGGCGTGCCGGCCAGCGCCGTGGTTTCGTGTCCGTGGGCGTAGGTGCTCATGTCGAAGCGCTTGAACGGCCGGTCCAGGTGCGTGGCGCCCAGCTCAGCCAAATAGGTTTTTCCCACTCCGGGCGGCCCGGCAAACACGAAGATTCCGGCGGGCCGGCGCCGCTCCGCATCCGCGCTGGCCACCACCTCCACGTTGAAGAGCCCTTCGACGAACTGGTGAACGGCGTGGTCCTGTCCATAGACGCGCGCCAGCAACTCCTGGCGGAGCGCACGCAGGCGCCGGGTCAATTCGCCGAGGGTGGGCGGCTGGCCCTCTTCGGCCACCCAGTTGGCCACGAGCTGGGCAATGCGGTCCTCGTCCACGGGCTGCAATCCGTTCATGCGCGCGGCCGCCGCAGCGTGCGCCGTGGCGCCCGCCAGGTGCGGCAACGCAATCAGCGCAGCATGATTCGGCGCGGGCACAGCGCTGACCAACCTCTTGGCCCCGGCGAGCATCTCGCGCACTTCATCGTCCAAGGGCAGTTTGGAAGTGCAACGCTGGAGGGCCGCCGGCGCGGGGAACATCTTCCCCAGTTCGCTGGCTGGCCGGCCCAGACACTCCGCCAGCAGGTGCACGCCGCGCTGATCCGCCACCAGCGAAGCGGCCACCGCCTTCAGCGAGAGTTTCGGCTCCTGCAGGGTGACGCCTACGTCTTTGGCGCGGTCAATGACCGCCTGGGCCTCCGGTGTGAACATGCGTCTCTTCCTTCGGCTCTACAGCTCGTGCGGGATCTCGTCCGCGCCTTCCGCAGCGGCTTTGGGCGTGTGTGGCTCTGCGGCAGCGAATTCATCTACGGAAAGGGTATACAACGCGGCGTAGAACAGGTGCCGGCCGTCCACGGGGATGCCGGCTTGAGCCGCCAACTGCCCGGCCACGGCGAACACCGCCTTGCAGCGCGCCGAGCGATGCATCACTCCGTCCGGCGGCTTTTCTCCCCTGTTCCCGAGCAGGCTGCGCAGCGCGCGGCGAAAGGTCCGTGGCTCCATGCCCGCGCTGGCAAACGCCTCCCGCAAGGCTCCTGCCACGCTGGCATCCGCGGGGGAGTCAGCCTCCGTGAAACGGGCGAGAGAAATCAGCAGGTGGGCGGGCGTAATCTGGGCGTAGCCGGAGGCCTGCGCCTCCTGCGCCGCCAGCTTCAGCACGCCCTCGAGGAATTCCGCCTGGTGCATCAGAGACCACCGGCCTCCCTGTTCTGCTATACGCGTGTTTCAGCGCTTTACCGGATCGAGGAGCCAGGAAAGTGAAAGAAGCTGAGTCGCCGCGCGGTTGTCCCCGCGCCGGCTATCCTCCCGCGCGCAGCATAGCGTATCGCGCAGGCGTGTTCAAGCCGCACCGGGGCAGTCCGGGGCCAGCGCTGGAACGACCGCCTCTGGCTCACGATAGGGCCGAGAAGCAAGCATCCGCGACGGGCTCGTTTTTCTGCCAGGCAGTCCAGGAGCAGCTCGCGTTCCTGTGGTCTGACAGGAACTGCTGAATGACCAAGAGGCGTGGTCAAGAAAAACAGCCTGCGTGTGGTTAGGAGCCGATGCCGCGGGCAGGTGAGCAATAGCTGTTTATTTGAGTTCTACCTCGACGGGAACGCCGGTTGGCGTGCTCCTGTGATCGGCTCGCCATCTCCCCCTGATGCCCGGAAAGGCACATTCCTGCTTAGTGGTCGGACACTCGACCCTGAACCCGGGACCCGTCAGCGGAGCGGATTCCTCAGCCCAAATCCTCCAAACTCCGCCACAAACACAGGCAAACTCTGCTAGCCGTGGGATAGGCGCAATCTTCAGATCCCACAACTGTTCCTCGGAGACCTGGTTGGGCGACTCAGCCATCAGGTCCTGCGCGGCGGTGGTCTTGGGGAAGGCAATGACTTCGCGGATGGACTGCTCGCCGGCGAGCAGCATTACCAGGCGGTCGAGGCCCAGCGCGATGCCGCCGTGCGGCGGCGTGCCGTAGGTGAGCGCTTCGAGAAAGAATCCGAAGCGCTGCCGGGCCTGCTCATCGGTTAGCCCCAGCGCGCGGAAGACGCGGGCCTGCACGTCCTGCCGGTGGATCCGGATGCTGCCCGAGCCCAGCTCGACGCCGTTGAGCACCAGGTCGTAACCCTTCGAGCGAATCTCGCCGTAGCGCGACGGGTCTTCGAGCTTATCCAGGTCTTCTTCCACCACGCCGGTAAACGGGTGCTGCGCGCTCACCCAGCGGTTATCCGCGTCGCTCCACTCGAACAGCGGAAAGCCCGTCAGCCAACAGAACTCCCACTTGCCGGCGGGGATCAGATGCAGCCTCTTGGCCAGGTGCTCGCGGAGCTGTCCGGCAACGAGCGCCGCCCCGTCATGGTTCTTCTTGTTTTCCTGCGCGGTGACGGCCGCAACCAGCTCGCCGGGCTTGGCCCCCAAAGCCGCAACGAGCTTCCTCACGCCCTCCTCGCCAAGCACCTTGGCCAGCGGCGAGAGAACGCCTTCCGGTGAGACTTTCGCCGTGTACAGCGCGCGCGCCCCCAGCGCCTTGGCCTGCTCGGCCAGCTCCTCGAGCTGCTTGCGGGAGAGCGCCGCCCCGCCGGGCACCACCAGTGCCTGGACGCTGCCGGCGATGTGCAACGCTTCGCGGGCAGGCGCGAAATGCGTGGTCACGTCGTGCAGCTCAATGCCGAAGCGCAAATCAGGCTTGTCCGTGCCGTATCGGCGCACGGCTTCGCCGTATTCCATGCGGGGGAAAGGCCGCTGCACTTCCACGCCGATGACGGCCATGGCGCGTTGCATCACACGCTCGATGACCTCGAAGACGTCGTCCTGCCGGACGAAGCTCATCTCCAGGTCGAGCTGAGTGAATTCGGGCTGGCGGTCGGCGCGCAGGTCTTCGTCGCGGAAGCAGCGGGCAATCTGGAAATAGCGCTCCAGGCCGGAGATCATCAGGATTTGCTTGAAGATTTGGGGCGATTGCGGCAGCGCGTAGAACAGTCCGGGATGGACGCGGCTGGGGACGAGGTAGTCGCGGGCACCTTCCGGGGTCGAGCGGGTCAGCATGGGCGTTTCGATTTCGTAGAAGCCCATCTCGTCGAGCGCGCGGCGGATCTCGAAGACCACGCGGTGGCGCAGGGCCATGTTCCGGCTGGGCTGCGGACGGCGCAGGTCCAGGTAGCGGTAGCGCAAGCGGGTTTCTTCGGCGGCGTTGACGGCATCCTCCACGACGAACGGCGGCGTCTTGGCCGTGTTCAGCAGGCGCGCCGAGCGTGCCAGCAATTCCACTTCGCCGCTGGCCAGTTCCGGGTTAGGCTTGGCCCGGCGCAGCACGCGGCCTTCCACGGCGATGACGTATTCGGCGCGCAACTGCTCGGCTCGGGCATGCGCCGCCGGAGCCGTGTCCTTGTTGAAGACCACCTGGGCGATGCCGGAGCGGTCGCGCAGGTCAATGAAAATCAGGTGGCCTAGGTCGCGACGCCGGTGCACCCAGCCTATCAGCACGGCGTCCGATTCGGCGTGCGCCGCGCGCAGTTCGCCGCAAAAGTGCGTGCGTTTCAGTTCTCCAAGCGAATCGAACATGTGCTCCTGGGACACGACCTAACCCCGCCGCCGCGCCTTCTGCAAGTGCGCCAATAAATCGGCTTCCACGAGCTTCACCTGCTCGCCGCTGGCGAGCTGTTTTACGGTGAACTGGCCCGCAGCCAGTTCCTCAGGGCCGATGAGCACGACCTGACGCGCATTCAGCCGGTTGGCCAAGTCCAGTGCCCGGCGGAACTTCGTCTCCGCGGGCGGCACCTCGACAGAGAGTCCGGCGCCACGCAATCCGCGCGCAAGGCGTATGGCAACTTGCTGCGCGGCGCTGCCTGCCCAAGCGATGAAGACATCGAGTGCAAATTCGGTTTCGGCCCTTCCGGTTTCCTGCAGGGACAGGATCACGCGGTCAGTGCCGATGGCGAACCCTATGCCCTTGATGTTCGGCGGGCCCCCCAGCAGCTCGACCAGGCCGTCGTAGCGTCCGCCGCCGCACACGGCGTCCTGCGCGCCCAGCCCGGGGGCGGTGATCTCAAAGGTCGTGCGCGTGTAGTAGTCCAGGCCTCGCACCAGCCGCCAGTTTTCCTCGTAAGCAATGCCGCGCAGCTCGAGTTGCTTCTGAAACGCGGCAAAGTGCTTGCGACAGGCCGCGCACAGATAGTCGGCGATGCGCGGCAGCTTCCCGATGACGGCCTGCTCTTCCGGGAGCTTGGAGTCTAGCACGCGCAGCGGATTGGTCGCGATGCGCCGCTGGCTGTCCGCGCCGAGTTTGTCCTTCACTTTCGCCAGCGCGGCCCTGAGCGCTTCGACGTATGCCGGGCGGCAGTTCGAGCAACCAATCGAGTTGATATGCAGCGTGCAACCGGCCAGGCCAATGCGCTCGAAAAAGGCCATGAGCATCTCGACGACTTCAGCATCCATCGCCGGGTCATCCGCAGTGCCCAGCACTTCGGCGCCAATCTGGTAGAACTGTCGGTAGCGACCTTTCTGCGGGCGCTCGCGGCGGAACATCGGCCCGATGTAATACAGCTTCACATTGCCCGGCCAGGTGTGCATCCCATGCTCGATGTACGCCCGGCAGACGGACGCCGTGGCCTCCGGCCGCAGGGAAAGCGTTGCGGCAGCGGGCTCAGAGGTCGAACTAACGGGCGAATCCAAAAAGGAATACATCTCCTTAGAGACAATGTCTGTGGTAGCGCCAACGGAGTGGGCGAACAGTTCGGTTTGCTCGAAGACGGGCAGGCGGATTTCGCCGTAGCCGTAAGCAGCGAACACCTCGCGGGCCGCCTGCTCGACGCGATTCCACAGGGCCGACTCGGGCGGGAGAATATCCCGCGTGCCCTTGATGGCCCGGAATTGCTTGCGCTGTGCCATGGGCTCAAGTGGTGAAGCGGCGAAAGGCAAAAGGGGCTAAGCCGGGCATCGGCTATCCTACCCCGCCGGAGAGGCCGCGCCGCAGGGCGGGCAATGGCCGCGAGGGATCGGCGAGCAAGCGATGAACCTGCTCAGCTTCGCGACCAGCGCAGTGATCCAGCTTCTCCCAGAGTATCAATTGCCTCTCCCCTTTCGCCGGGAGCCCAACGCAGGGGAACCTTGCCGTTAGCTCATAGACCCGTTTTGCCCACTCCATCGCCTTCTGCCATGCCACCAAATCCTTGAAGCGTGTGACCGCGAGCTTTCCCTGAAGTGCTAGGGCACCCACACGCTCCTGTGCTGCTCGGCCACTCCGCCACGCCTTCACCCCGCCGCTTGGCGCCTGTAGATGGCAGCGTACTCCACGTAGCGTGCGGCGTAGCCGTCAATGGTCTGCTGATCCTCGGCCGTGAGCGCGCGGCGGAACCTGCCTGGGTGGCCTAGGAAGAGGCTGCCGGGCGGCACCACCGTGTTTTCGGGAACCAGCGTACCGGCGGCGATGATGCTGCCCGCGCCGATGCGCGCATTGTTCAGGATGATGGAGCCCATGCCCACCAGCACGCGCGACTCAATGGTGCAGCCATGGAGCACGCAGCCGTGGCCGATGGTTACGCCATCACCAATGATCAACGGATGCAGGTCGCGCATGACGTGCAGCACCGAGCCGTCCTGTATGTTGGTGCGCGCGCCGATACGGATCCAGTGCACGTCGCCGCGGATGACCACGCCGGGCCAGACGCTGGACTCCTCGCCGATGGTTACATCGCCGATAATCGTCGCCGCAGGGTCTAGGTACGCCGAAGCGGCAACCTGCGGCATCCGCCCGCGGTAACTGCGGAGCAACCATGCACCTCCCTCAGCACCGTGCCCTCTGTTGCTCGGTCCGAACCCGAGGCAGCCGGGGTTGAGCCGAGGCCGGCACCTCGCGCCCCCTTAACGAGCTCGCCCCGGTCCCCACCGAAAACGTCAGCACGGCGCGTGAGCCACACCGCTAGGTAACGAACGCAACCGCGCAAGCAAGCAGGGAAAGCTAGCACACGCCTCCCGGAGTGACAAGGCGCCCGCGCTGGCACGGCGGAGCGAAGACTGCGTGCAAGCTCGGCAATCAAAAGAGGAAAGCGCATTCGACCTGCTCTCTCGCCCGACCACGGACGCGCCCCAGCAACGCTTCAACTAGATGTCGAGGGCGGAACCTAGGCGCTCCCTCAGAATGACCGCGGGTTGTATCCCACGCTCCGGCCCTTGCGCAGAGTCAAACGAGTCGAACCTGCGGAATGACAAAGCGGGGAGTCTTTCCGTACCCGTCAATCGATCTGCACGACGGGGCCGGTGGTTCCGGCGGCGGCCAAGGCTTCCAGGCGCGCGGCGACCGCGCGGGCCATGGCGTAGATGCTGGCCGCGCCGGGGGCGTCGGGGCCCAGCAAGGCGACGGGTTTGCCCGTGTCACCGCCAATGCGGATGGCCGGGTCCAGCTCGATTTCACCCAGGAAGGGCACGCCGAACATCCGCGCCATGCGCTGACCTTCTCCGTAACCGAACACATCTATGCGGCCGCGGCAGTGCGGGCAGATGAAGTAGCTCATGTTCTCGACCACGCCGAGGACTTCCACGTTCACCTGGCGGAACATCTCGATGGCTTTCTTCACGTCGGCCAGGGCCACAAGGGAAGGCGTGGTGACGATAATGGCTCCGGTGAGGGGCACGGACTGGATTAGCGTCAATTGCACGTCGCCGGTGCCCGGCGGCAGGTCCACAATCAAGTAGTCGAGCGGACCCCACGTTACGTTGCGCAGGAACTGCTGGATGACGCTGTGCAGCATGGGCCCGCGCCAGATCATGGGCCGGTCTTCGGGAACCAGCAGGCCCATGGAGATGGTCTTCAGGCCGTTCGCCGAGACGGGCAGAATCTGCCGCTCGCTGACGGCCTGGGGCTGCTCGGTGGTGCCCAGCATGGTGGGGACGTTGGGGCCGTAGACGTCGGCGTCGAGCAAGCCCACCGCGGCGCCCAAGCGCGAAAGTGCCAGCGCCAGGTTCACGGCAACGGTTGTCTTCCCCACGCCGCCTTTGCCGCTGGCCACGGCGACCAAGTTTTTCACGCCGGGAATAGGGGCCTGCTCGAGGGGCCCGCGCGGGCGCGGCGGCGGGTGGGCAGCCATGCACTCCTCCGATTCAGCGCAGAGAAGCCATCATAGACGCAGCGTCAGCCGCGAGCAAGCAGACCCGCTGCAATCGCGCGCGTCTTTGCGCGGCGCAGCGCGGAAAGGCTACAATCGCAGAGGGAAGCGTGCGCAGCAGCGTGGCGGCACGGGACTGCTTGTAATGACCGTGGGCGAAGCAGCGCGGCCGCCGGTCGGCGGGCCAGCCCGGCTGCGTATCGCGGGGTGTCGCTCCGACGCTTCGGGGCGTGGTAGCCAGGGGAGTTCATGCGGGTCGAACAAGTCGTCAACAAGGTGCTGGCGCGGTTCATCGGCACCAAGCACGAGCGCGACATCCGGCGCATCCGACCGCTGGTAGCGGCGATCAACGCGCTGGAGCCGGCTATGCAGCAGCTCAGCGACGAGGAGCTGCGCGCCAAAACGGCGGAGTTCCGGGCGCGCGTCGCCGAGCTGCTGGGCGACGCCCAGCCAGGCGACCCCGACTACAAGGAACGGCTGCGGGAAGCGCTGGGCGAAGTGCTGGTGCCGGCGTTCGCGGTGGTGCGCGAGGTGGCGCGGCGCAAACTGAACATGCGCCACTTCGACGTGCAACTGATCGGCGGGATCGTGCTGCACGACGGCAAGATCGCCGAGATGAAGACCGGCGAAGGCAAGACCCTGGTGGCCACGCTGCCCGCTTACCTGAACGCGCTGGCCGGGCGGGGCGTGCACATCGTCACCGTGAACGACTATCTGGCGCGGCGCGACGCAGAGTGGATGGGGCCGATTTACCGCGCCCTGGGGCTTTCCGTCGGCGTCATTGTGCACGACCTGACTGACGAGCAGCGCCGGCGGGCCTATGCCGCCGACATCACCTACGGCACTAACAACGAGTTCGGCTTTGACTACCTGCGTGACAACATGAAGTACGACCTGGCCGACTGCGTCCAGCGCGGCCACCACTACGCCATCGTGGACGAAGTGGACTCCATCCTGATTGACGAAGCGCGCACCCCGCTGATCATCTCTGGCCCCGCCGAGGAATCCACCGACAAGTACTACCGCGTGGACAAGATCATCCCCCGGCTGATCCGCGACATCGACTATACCATTGACGAAAAGCACCGCACGGCCACCCTGACCGAGGAAGGCATCGCCAAGTGCGAGCGCCTGCTGGGCCTGGGCAACCTCTACGACCCTTCCAACATGGACACCATCCACGCCGTCTACCAGGCCCTGCGCGCCCACACCCTGTTCCAGCGCGATAAAGACTACGTGGTCAAGGACGGTGAAGTGGTGATCGTGGACGAGTTCACCGGCCGCACCATGCCCGGACGGCGCTGGTCCGACGGGCTGCACCAGGCCGTGGAAGCCAGAGAAGGCGTCAAGATCGAGCGCGAGAACCAGACCCTGGCCACCATCACCTTCCAGAATTACTTCCGCATGTACCTCAAGCTGGCCGGCATGACCGGCACCGCCGAAACCGAGGCCCCGGAATTCGCCAAGATTTACAACCTGGAGGTCGTCGTCATTCCCACGAACCGGCCGCTCATCCGCTACGAGCACTCGGACGTGGTCTATCGCACCGAGCGGGAGAAATTCGACGCGGTGGTGAGCGGCATCCTGCAGGAGGACGGCACGCTGGCTGACGGCATCCGGCAGTTCTACGAGCGCGGCCAGCCGGTGCTGGTGGGCTCGATTTCCATTGAGAAATCGGAGCGCTTGAGCGAACTGCTGCGCCGGGCGGGCATCCCGCACCAGGTGTTGAACGCCAAGCAGCACGAGCGCGAAGCCAAGATCATCGCCCAGGCGGGGCGCAAAGGTTCGGTGACCGTCTCCACCAACATGGCCGGCCGCGGCACCGACATCCTGCTGGGCGGCAACCCGGAGTTCCTGGCCCGGGAGCACTGCCTGAAGCAGAAGCTGGCCATGCCCTACGCAGCCGCCGATGCGGTGATCGGCGGGGAGGGGGCCAACGGCAAGGGCATGGTGCTCTTCCAGCACGAAGGGCGCATCTACCAGGTGCCGCTCGAGCACTGGAAACCCATTTATGAAATGTACGCCGAGCAGTGCCGCGCCGAGCACGACGAAGTCGTGGCCCTGGGCGGGCTGCACGTGCTGGGCACCGAGCGCCACGAGGCCCGGCGCATTGACAACCAGCTCCGCGGGCGCGCCGGCCGGCAGGGCGACCCGGGCTCTTCGCGCTTCTTCCTCTCCCTGGAAGACGACCTGCTGCGCATCTTCGGCGGCGAACGCGTGAAAAACCTGATGCTGCGGCTGGGAATGACCGAGGGCGTGCCCATCGAGTCGCGGCTGATCAGCCGCCGCATCGAGAACGCCCAGAAAGCGGTGGAGGCCCAGAACTTCGAAGCGCGCAAGCACCTGCTCGAATACGACGACGTGATGAACAAGCAGCGCGAGACGATCTACTCGATCCGCCGCGCCGTCCTGGAAGGCAAAGACCAGAAGGAATACGTCCTGAGCATCGCCGAAGACATCGCCCTCGAGCTGGTGGAGACCTACTGCCCGCGCAACCTCCATCCGCACCAGTGGAACCCGACGCAGCTCGCTAACGAAGTGCGCACCCAGTTCGGGCTGGATCTGGCCGCGGCGGGCATCAACCCGGCGCAGCTCACGCACGACGAGCTCGCCGATGCCCTGGTGGAAAAGGTCAAAGCGCGCTACGAGGAAAAAGAACAGCTCTTCGGCGGCGAGATCATGCGCTGGCTCGAGCGGCGCATCGTGCTCGACGTGGTGGACACGCAGTGGAAAGACCACCTGCTTTCCCTCGACCACCTCAAGCAAGGCATCGGGCTGCGCGGCTACGGGCAGAAGGACCCGCTGGTGGAGTTCAAGAAGGAAGCCTTCGGGCTGTTCGAAGACATGATGGCGCGCATGGACACGGAAACCGTCCGCTACCTGTTCCTGATCCAGCCGGCCCGCGCCGAAGAGCAGGGCCGGGAAATCGAGCGCCGCCAGCAGCGCGCCCAGCAGAACCTCCAGTACCAGACCGGCCCGGCCCAGGCCGAGGCCCCTCGGCCCGTGCGCGCCGGAGCCAAAATCGGCCGCAACAACCCCTGCCCGTGCGGCTCCGGCAAGAAATACAAGAAGTGCTGCGGCCGCGCCGCCTGAGCCTTCGCGCCGAACAAGCCGGCAAATTCCCTTGCCTTCTCTGGTCATCGGGTATTAAAGCCGCACGATTTCCATGCGCCGCTCGTGCCTTTTAGCTCCAGGAGCCATTCCCATGCGAGGACTGGCGCGCGTTTGCGCGCTGCTGTTGCTTGTGGGCACCGCCGCAGGAGCGCAGAACCACGGGGCCGTCCCCACGGTTTCCCCTACCGACTCGCCGTCGTTCAATGTGGCCCCGAAACCGAAGTTCAGGCCGGGGGACGCATCCCTTGCGGCCCGGAATGGCCTGCGGCTCCCCAGCCAGGCCTCATCCGCCCCCGCCTCACCAGCCTGGCCCGAACGCCACTACGCGTTGGGCGTGCTTTTTCAGAACGTGCACACCTGCACGAGGGGTCAGAGCAGCGGCAATGGTTCTCCCGGTGAAGGGCAAACGAACGGCTCGAGCGGGCAGAACTGCGACCTGAAGTTCCATCTGAACGGGTTCGCGGGGTTCTTTTCGTGGTTTTTCAGCCCCTGGGGCCTTGAGGTTGAAGTCTCGGCCGTGTTCGGCACCCCGTTCGGTACCGACACGACCCTGGTCACCTACGCGGCCGGGCCGGTGGTGGCCTTCCGAGAGCATGAGCGCTGGCAGCCTTGGTTCCACGCTTTGTTTGGCGGATCCCGCCTGGGGATCCAGTTCTTTACCGGTCCCTTCCTGGAAGGTGGGAATGGCGGGTTTGCCTGGAAGCTGGGAGGCGGCCTGGACGTGAAGTTCGCGGGGCAAGTCGGCCTGCGCCTGGTGCAGGTGGATTATCTCTACATGCAGTTGTTCGGCCAGGGCACGCACGGCATTTGTGCAAATTCCGGTCTCATCTTTCGGTTCTGATGTGCTCTTCAGGTGGCAACTCTGCAAGGGATCTGACGGGCTAGGTGCTGCAACCGCGCCGCCCTCCCACACCGAGCCAGGCCGTGCTCAGTTCCGGAGTGAACTGGCGCATCGGGGTTCGCTAATAGCTTCCTGGGGCGGGGTTTGTCCGCCCGGGGCGCTCCCGGCAGTGGATTGCGCATTTAAGCACCGGCCGGGACATTTATCTTGTAGCATTTCGAGCCCTTTTCTGCTATCTATTACGCGCATTTAGGGGTGTCCTTTCCGCGGGACCCGGAACTGGGCGTCTGGGGGACCAGGCCGTGGTTCCGGTGCCGCGAGATTCCCAGGGGGCAACTCTTAACTTTCTCAGGAGGAACTATCCATGCGCAAGTTCGTGTTGCTATGTGGGGTTCTGGCGTTGCTAGCGGCACCGGGCATGGCACAGAACGGTACGACCCCGGCTGCCGAGATCTTCGGGGGTTATTCCTACCTCCGCGTCAATCCCGGCGAGGGTGCCGAAGGCATTAACGTGCCAGCAGGTTGGAACGCCGCGGTGGAAATCAACGCCAATAGCTGGTTTGCGTTCGTGGCTGATTTTAGCGGTCACTACAAGGACATCAGCGTTGATTCGATCACTGCCAACTTCAACCTGCACGGCTTCACCTTCGGGCCGCAGTTTAACTACCGAGGCGAGCGGATGAAGGGTTTCTTCCGTGCGCTCTTCGGTGCCGCTCGGTCCAGCGGCGATGTTACGGTTCCGGTTGATTTGCAAGCAATCCGCGCGGGCGGCAGCCAGGCCCAGGAAACCATCTCCGGAAGCGACACCGCCTTCGCCATGGCTGTCGGCGGCGGCGTGGACGTGGGCGCTTCGGAGAGGATCGGCTTCCGGCTGTTCCAGGCCGACTACATACTGACGCGGTTTGCTGACACCAACCAGCACAACGTCCGGCTCTCCTTCGGCGTGGTCTTCCGCCTC
>Ga0209172_10004927_pt1 | contig 16978 bp, 10 predicted proteins | sample LarsenN4metaG_FD_184113 | JGI IMG/M metagenome (GOLD analysis project Ga0209172, IMG submission 184113) | Hot spring sediment bacterial and archeal communities from British Columbia, Canada, to study Microbial Dark Matter (Phase II) - Larsen... ... | reverse complement strand
GACACTGACAGAGCATCAACTTTGAACTGGATTTAGTTACAGAAAAGTAGATACATTGCTGTATCTAGAAAACTAAGCTGCTTGGAAAAAGAAGACTGACCCCTTGACACCCCCACGGCTTCATAGTTGACCTAGTTCAGGGCTTCGGTGTTGGGTCAGTCTGAGCGCTAACCTGACCTAATTGAATCGAGTAGAGGTTTGCATAAACTCCCTGTTGTGCCATCAGTTCAGCATGGGTGCCCTGTTCAACGATCGCCCCCTGTTGAACAACAAGAACTTGATCCGCTTGCGTCACAGTGCTTAACCGATGGGCAATCACAAAACTGGTGCGTCCAACCAATAATCGGGCGATCGCGGCTTGCACCAGTGCTTCCGTTCGTGTATCGATGCTGCTAGTCGCTTCATCCAAGATCAAAATCCGTGGATTAATCAGCACCGCTCTGGCAATACTAATCAGCTGGCGTTGTCCCTGGCTTAACGGCGCACCCCGTTCTCCCAATTGGGTGCTGTAGCCTTGCGGTAGCGACGTGATAAATTCATGCACATTAGCAGCCTGAGCAGCAGCTTCGATCTCGACCTGAGTTGCATGAGAACTACCAAACGCAATATTTTCTGCCACAGTGCCTGTAAACAGCAAATTGTCTTGTAAAACAATCCCAATTTGTTTGCGGAGACTGGCCTGAGTGACGTGGCGTATATCAATACCATCGATTTTGACCGCTCCACCTGTCACATCATAAAAGCGCAAGATCAGATTAATGATGCTACTCTTACCAGCACCCGTCGGCCCGACTAACGCGACCATTTGCCCCGGTTGAGCGCGCAAATTCACGTTTTTTAGCACCTGTTGATTCGTCGTGTAGCCAAACGTAACATGCTCAAACACTACATCCCCTTTCATCGGAGGCATCTCAATTGCATCAGGCGCATCCTGAAGCCGCACTGGCTCATCCAGCAAATAGAAAATCCGCTCTAACCCCGCAAATGCAGACTGCGCCTGCGTGTAGAACTGACTAAGAATCTGAATTGGACGAAAGAACTGCTGCACATAGAGCAGAAAGGAAGTGACCACACCCACCGTTGCAGCACCCGTGACAGCCAGATAGCCTCCGTAAGCCAGCACGCCTGCGGTTGCCAGCGTATTCAGAAAATCGATTGAGGGTAGAAACGCCGCCGTAATTGCAACAGCCTGCACGTTTGCATCCCGGTTTGCTGCATTCAGTTGACTAAACTCTTCAATATTGAGTTGAATTCGGTTGAAAGCCTGCGCTTCTCGGACACTGCCAATATCTTCTTCTAAACGGGCCGATAGCTCCCCAATTGTTTTGCGCGTGACACGAAATCTAACTCTCGCCCAACGTGCAAATAATCCTGTGGTAAAGATCATTAAAGGTATAGCCAGGTTACTGAGCAGACCCAATTGTAAGTTAATCAGCAACATAGCAATGACAATGCCAATCAAGCTAAAAAAGTTGCCCAGCATTTGCGCGACCGTTTGTCCAAACGCTTGATTCACAGTACTCACATCATTTAGCAGGCGACTCATCAAATCACCTGCTTCACTCTGATCAAAGAAGCTGAGCGGTAGACTTTGAATTTTGATAAAAATATCCTGTCGTAGTTGGGCGAGTAACCGTTGCATGATTGACCCAACCCGCAAAATCTGTCCTCGAATTGCCCACATGCCTGTCAGATAGACCAGCCCCAGCAGTATGAGCATTTGCACTAAGCCCTTCAGATTTCCCTGAGCAATTAACTGGTCAATCGACCAACCTAAGAAGAATGGCCCGATCGCCTGGTTTGTCGCACCCAGCAAAACCAACGTCAACGCAATGGGAATTTCTCGGCGGTAGGGGTGAAAGTACTGCAAAAAACGCTGTATAGTCGAAAGTTGTTGGGTTGCCTTTTGCTCAGATGCAACCACAGGTCCAATCCCCCTCATGCAGCGACTCCTTGCTTCACCTGAGATTCTAAAATCACACCATATAAAGGACTCGTTTGCATCAGTTCTTCGTGCGTTCCCTGCGCCACCAGTCGCCCTTTATCCATCAAAAAAATGCGATCGGCATTACGAACGGTGCTAATCCGTTGAGCCACCACAAAGGTGACACAGGCTCTCCGTCGCATCAAGTCATCGAGGGATGCTTGAATTTGCGCGGCTGTTTGAGCATCCACAGCCGAAGTGCTGTCATCCAAAATCAAAATGCTGTAGTCGGTCAGCAACGTCCGAGCGATCGCAATGCGTTGTTTTTGTCCACCGGATAAGCCCACACCCCGTTCTCCTACCAGCGTGTTGTACCCCTCTGGCAAGCCCATAATAAAGTCATGAATGTGTGCCATTGTCGCTGCTTCCATGACTTGCTCTAGTGTCGCGTCTGGCTTGGCATAGGCAATATTTTCTCGCAGCGTCCCAGAAAATAAAGTTGTTTCTTGAAATACAACCCCGATGTGCGATCGTAGACTTGCTAAGGTAAAATCTCGCACATCGCGCCCATCAATTCGCACCGCTCCCGCTGTCACATCATAAAACCGAGGAATCAGGTTCATGATGGTGCTTTTACCAGAACCCGTCATCCCCAACACCGCAATTAACTCCTTGGGTTTGGTTTCAAACGAAACGGCTTTGAGCGTTTCTCGGGTTGAGCCTGGATAACGAAAAGACACGTTTTCGAAGGTAATTCTACCGCCACAAGTTTCAAAGGGCACCGCCCCAGGGCGATCGCGAATTTCAATTTTTGCATTCACCACTTCATAGACCCGTTGAGCCGAAGCTCCAGCCTGGGCGATCGCCGGGGCAGCAAAACCAATCAATAAAATCGGTTGCAGAATAAACAACAAATAGGAATTGAAAGCAACTAATTCACCAATCGAAAAGCGATTGCCAATGACTTGCGCACCTCCATAGCCAAATACAACCAGAGTGACCAAATTGGTGAGTAAAAAGATAATTGGAAAGGTATTACGAATTGCCCGAATCGTCTTCATGTTGGCATGTACCAACTCAGTGTTCATCCGGGTGTAACGTTGCGTTTCAACTGGTTCTCGCACAAATGCTTTGACAACCCGTACCCCCACTAAATTTTCTTGCAAGATAGCATTGAGATCACCCAATTGTTCTTGCACTTGCCGAAACAACTCACTGTTTTGCACTAAAAAACGCGTTAACAACCAACCTGCCATCGGCACCACCGTCAGCGTGATTAGGGCTAACTGCCAATTCATCAGCAACAGAATCACCGCAATACTCACCAGCGTCACAATCGAACTGATCACCTGAATCAAACTTGTACCCAGAAACGTGCGAATTTGCTCAATGTCGCTTGTCACTCGCGTTAGCAGTTGAGAAGTTTGCGCCTGATCGTGATAGCTAAAACTGAGATTCTGAATTTTACTAAAAATTCGATTGCGGAGGTCATAAGCAACCCCCTGCGATGCCGCCTCCGCCAAAAAACTTTGACCAAAGTTAAATACCCCACGGGCGATCGCGGCGATCACCATAGCTCCTGCGCTATACAATACAACCCGCAAATCTTTCTGGGTTATGCCTTGATCAATCCCCCAACGAAATAGCTGCGGCGTAATCGCATTTGCCGCTGTTAACAGCAACAGACTGAGCAAAGCCCCTAAAGATAACCAACGGTAAGCACCTAAATTATTCAACACCCGCCAGAGTGCTGCGAGTGTTGAGGGGGCTGTAGTATCTACAGGTTGAGTCAAAAGCCTTTCACCCCAACAGTACCCCTACATTCTATGGGAAGAAAACTGAAATGCTTGAGTCAACCTTTAAACTCTTCAGGTCGCGTTTAGAACCCAACTCTAAAGTGATTATGAGTCAGAGCAAGACCTGCTGACATTTGAGCAATTTGGGTCATTCCACCATCAAGACTACCGTTGGAATCATAGAATAAACCTCCTGTCAGATTGTTGTAAATGAACCGTTGGGCTGTTGTACCTGCGGAACCTGCAACAACAAACCGTTCTTCAGCAAGTAGCCCAGTCGTACCAACATCAGTAAAACCAGTGCCAGAAATTTGAATCGTATCCGCTGTTATATCAAAATCAGCGATCGCGTCAACACCGTCAGACACATTGTTAAAGATAAAAGTGTCACTTCCACTGCAACCAAACACCCAGTCACTTCCAGCACCACCCGTGATATTGTCGTCACCGCCGCCGCCAAAGAGGATATTTTGAAGCTTACTTCCGTTAATCGTATCAGCCGTAGCAGTGCCAAGAATTAGACTATTCTCATCAACAGACTCAGTGTAGTAAGCAGTTGTCATAGATATGACGCGCTTGATGCTATCAAGATGGTCTGAAATATCATATAGTTGACCATCTAGCAGAACATTGGCAGTCGCAGACTCAAAGTTTTTAGCTTTAAACCCAAGCCCAAGCGCGTTACTTGAGTTGAATCTCTTTCCAGTTGGTGACGCCAAATAGTTTGCGATCTCGGCGATCGTTGTGGCTGAAAAATGGCTTAACTGCTCTGGCGTGAATACCAAATTAATTGTATCGACACCACCTTGTCCATCATAGGTCGTCACCCTTTTTTGATGAACGGTCGATGTCGTGACTATATCGTTGCCTTCTTTAAGTTTGACCTGGCGCACCTTCAACAATTGTGCCGTACTAAAGTCAAATACATTATCTGTGCTAGTTCCACGAATATCCTTACCTCTAGCATCGATAATTTCAATACTACTCGTACGCGCATTAAAGTTAGCAAAGCGAACCCAGTTTCCCATTACTTTGATCGTGTCTATGCCATCACCAGCAAATAGATAATCATTGACACTTCGATTTTCTTTAATTTTGATTGTGTCATCGCCTCCACGAGCAAACACCACTTCATCCACTTTACTAACCTTGAGCGTATCTGAGCCAACTGTGCCGAGCATCAATACCCGATTCAGAGAAAGAGCTACAGCACCGATGTCAGTTCCTCCCTGCCCGTCAGAAACCGTGTAATTAAAGCCAGCATTGCCATCAAACGTATTTGGGTCTAGGGTAAAGATAACGTTGCCGTTTGCTAAACTCGCGGTGCCACCAACAGCGTCGTTAATCGCTGTAACGCTCAGCGCATCTGCTTCTGCATCAATGTCATTGCTGAGCAAGGTAGAAATGGGCAGAACAAGTGGAACATAAGGATCTAGGATGGATGCATCGTCACCCGCAACGGGTGCATCATTGATGTTGGCGATCGCGTAGGCCGCACTCACAAAATCAGTTGTGCCCCCCATCGCATCCGTAGTCGTTGCCACCACTCGTACACTCTTACCCACATAACTCTGATCTGCCGGAATGCTTAGACTAGCGGCATTTGCCCCAACAAGATTCATCCAGGTACCGTTGATATCTTGCTGCCATTGGTATGCCGTGGTAGGACTGCCATCCAGGTCAACCACATTAGTCAGTGCGGCTGTGAGTACTCCCCCTTCTGCTGCTGCACCTGTAACGCTTAAACTGCCTGTCGCTTCATCGTCAATATTGGCGATCGCGTAAGCCGCACTCACAAAATCGGTCGTGCCACCCATCGCATCCGTAGTCGTTGCCACCACCCGTAAGCTCTTACCTACGTAACTCTGGTCTGCTGGAATATTCAGAGTATCTGTATCTGCTCCAGCAATATTTATCCATGTGCCATTAACGTTTTCCTGCCACTGATACGCAGTTGTCGTACTACCATCAAAGTCCACCACAGCCATCAGCGCTGCCGTGAGGATACTACCTTCTGCCGGTGCGCCCGTCACACTTAGCTTGCCAGTTGCTTCATTTTCACCAGAGGTAACATTGAGATTAAACGTATTCGTTGTGTTGCTAAAGGCTGTGGTGCCTCCATTGCTGGTAACATCTGCTAACTCGCCACTGTTTCCAGTTGTCTGATCCCAGGCATGGAAAGTAATTGCATTCGTAAGTGTGCCATTAAAGTTTGCATTCGGCTGGAAGTAGAGACGCGTGTTTGCATCTGCTGCGAGCAGCCGAGCATTGCTAGTTGAGACACTCCCCAGCAGATTCCAATTGCTACCGTTATCTGTGCTGTAGAACCAGGTGCCATTAGTAGTATCCGCAGCGGTGATAGCCATGCCTGTCAAAGCACCTGCATCAGGGTCAATCACATTCCTGCTTAAACTGACCAGCGCAGAAACCGCCATACCAACCGATGCGATCGGTGCGCCCGCATCTTCTTGGATAACGACAGTAAGTGGTTGAAGAGGATTACCCAAATGTCGGGCTACAACAAAGTCATGATTGATTGTAACTGGGTTGTAACTAGAGCCAACAACAACGAGGTTTCCATCGGGCTGTAAAATAACGCTAGTAACAACTGTAGCGATCGCTCCACCGAGCCCAAAAGTAGTGTCAAGACTTCCATCTGCGTTGTAGCGAATTAGTCTCGATTCATCGTTAACAGAACCAGCCACAACTATCTTTCCATCAGGCTGCACCACAACATCAGCAGCAGACTCATCCTCCCCAAAGTCAGTGGTGACTAACCCACCGACTCCAAAAGTTGTATCTAGACTCCCTTCTGCGTTGTAACGTCTTAGCCACAAGTCAGAGTTACCAGTATTGGAATTGTAAAGAGAACCAACAACAACTAACTTGCCGTCTAGTTGCAAAGTAATATCCGAAGCAGAATCATCACCGCTAAAGTCAGTGGTAACGATGCCACCTAAACCAAAGCTGGTATCAATACTGCCATCTGCATTGTAACGTCTTAGCCAAAAGTCGCTGGGTGGAGGAGGTTCATAAGCAAAACCAGAACCGCTGTTGTAAGCAACTATTAGTTTGCCATCTGGTTGTACGGTAACGATGTTCTTAGCACCGTCTGCGAGAACTTGACCATTGACTCCAAAGCTAGTGTCGAGGCTACCATCTGAGTTGTATCGGCTCAGTACAGAGTAACTTGTGTAGCAACACATCGTGAATCGCTCTGTACTCCAGCCAGCTAGGACTAATTTGCCATCAGATTGCAAAACTGCACTTGAACCGGTGTCATTTCTCCTAAAGTCTGTGATGACTTTACCGCCTGTTCCAAAAGTAGTGTCGAGACTACCATCGAGATTGTAGCGGCTTAACCCAAAGTCCCAGCTATAACCATCAGGGTTGTCAACCCTACCGATCACTATCACCTTGCCATCAGGTTGCAGAACAATATTAGAGCCGCGATCAAAGCCACCAAAATCAGTGGTAACGACACCACCTGTTCCGAAGTTAAGGTCTAGACTGCCATCTGAGTTGTAGCGACTCAGGCCAAAGTCTCCGTTGATGGTACCAGCTACAACCAGTTTGCCATCGGGTTGTAGAACCGTACGGGAGGCAGTTTCGTCACTGCCAAAATCAGTTGTGACGATGCCATTTATCCCAAAGCTGGGGTCAAGGTTACCGACACTATTGAAGATGGGGGCATCATTAACAGACGTAAAATTGACTGTTCCGTCAATGATGTTACTCATTATTCCGAGCATATTACTGTTTGCTTGAATTTGAAAGCTCGGAGCTAATTCGTTACCAGAATGTACAAAACGAACATTTCCATTTGCAATATCGTCCTTAGTGAAGAAAGCTGTACTAACCCAGCTAACATTACTTAGAATTTGAAAATTGCCGCCTCTAACGTTTTGAACAGAATAGGTAGAAATGTTATTGTCAGGATCAGTAATATCAAAGTCGTCTGTAGAAAGAGCAACACTTCCACCTTCAGTCACAGACAACTCGACATGATTAAGGATTGGAGGATCAATAACTGGAGTAACCGCAATAGTAAAGGTGTTAACCGTGTTGCTAAAAGCAGTCGTGCCACCATTGTTGGTAACGTCTGCCAACTCGCCATTGCTGCCAGTTGTTTGGTCCCAAGCACGAAAAGTAGAAATGTCGGCAAGGGTTCCGTTTAAATTCTCATTGGGCTGGAAGTAGATCCGTGTCTTATCATCAGCCGCCAGTAGTCGTGCACTGCTAGTCGAAACAGCACCCAACGGGTTCCAACTACTACCATCATCGATACTATAAAACCACTTGCCATTTGTTGTATCGGCTGCGGTAACGGCAATGCCTGCGACGGCACCGACATCCGGATCACTGACCGTAACGCCCAAACTGGCTAACGAGGAAACCAACGTGCCAACTGCTCCAGAAGGAGCACCAGGGTCTTCATTGATGTTAATGGTAATCAGTGGAAGCTGATTATCTACATAGCGGAGTAAAGCAAAATTACTATAGATGGAGCCAGCAACGACTAACTTACCATCGGGTTGCACAGCGACGCTACGGCCTTCGTCCTCTCCAAAGTGAATGGTGACTTTACCTCCAATTCCAAATGTCATATCAAGACTGCCATCTGGGTTATAACGGCTCAACCCAAAATCCGAACTGTAGGTACTGAAGTTGTAGGTTCGTCCGACAGCAACTAGCTTGCCATCCGGCTGTAGAACCACGCTAAAAGCTTCATCGTCCTGCCCAAAGTCGGTGGTCACTCGACCACCCATTCCAAAGGTGGTGTCAAGACTACCATCTGGGTTATAGCGAGTGAGCCCAACATCCCAATTGGAAGTACTCAGGTTGTATATTCGACCAGCTACAACCAGCTTGCCATCCGGTTGTAGAACCACGCTAAAAGCTTCATCACCCTGCCAAAAGCCGGCGCCCTGCCCAAAGTCGGTGGTCACTCTACCACCCATTCCAAATGTCGTGTCGAGGCTACCATCCCAATTGTAGCGAGTTAGCTCAAAATCCCAATTGTCAATACTGGGGTTGTAGGTTCGGCCGACAACAACTAGCTTGCCATCCGGTTGCAGAGCGACGCTAAAAGCTTCATCGCTGTGCCCAAAGTCAGTGGTCACTCTACCACCCATTCCAAACGTGGTGTCGAGGCTGCCATCAGCGTTATAACGACTCAGTCCAAAATCCCAATTGAAGGTACTGGGGTTGTAGGTTCGACCGACAACAACTAGCTTGCCATCCGGTTGTAGAGCAACACTATAGGCTTCATCGTCCTGCCCAAAGTCGGTGGTCACTCTACCACCCGCCCCAAATGTCGCGTCGAGGCTACCGTCTGGGTTGTGACGACTCAGGCCAAAATCTCGATTAGAGGTGGTGGCATTATAAACCCAACCAGCAACAACTAACTTGCCATCGGGCTGCATAGTAACACTATAACCAAAATCAGAATTTCCAAAGTCAGTGGTAACTTTGCCATCTGTTCTAAAGCTAGTGTCAAGGCTACCATCAGAGTTGTAGCGAACCAGCCCAAAGTCGTCATACAGAGGGTTGTAGCTATAACGCTGACCAACAACGACGAACTTTCCATCTGGTTGTAGAACAACACTAGAACCATAAGCTCCCCCAAAAACAAAGCCAGTTGTGACGATACCATTCGTACCAAAAGTAGGGTCGAGCCTGCCAGGGGTTCTAAACGTGGGTGCGGTGTTTGGCTCTAGTCCGATCGCGGGTGCAGGTACAGGCAGGTTGCTATCAGCGGTGTTATTACTGCTTTCGGCAGGATTAGGGTTGGCTGTCACTGATACGATTGGGATTGCCATAATGATTCCCCTTGAGTTTTCTAAAAATTTTTTAGTGTTTGCAGAGCAAATTTGATGGAAAGCGAGTCCGAGCGATCGCACAAACCCTGCCAAAAACAAGTAACGCGATTCTATGAATGCGAGGAAAGTTTGAAGTCGTAGAGCAAATTGAGGTTTGAAGCTAGGAGTCTTAGAGCCTTCAAAGCTTTACTAGAAGGAGATTTAGCCTTCCCAACGACTGGAAAATGATAAAGCACTTGTCTCAAAAGCGTGAGGGGCGTAGCTGAGAAGACAAGGATGACGAGTTGATTAAATGTGTAGTAATCCTAAATAGTTTGTGAGATGAGGAAGGTGTTGCGAAAAGTTTCCTTTAGAACTCTTTTTACAATTTAAACAGGACTACTCGGATGAGAACGAAAAACCTGTTTTAGGAAGATCTTCATTTGTATTTATAAACCTCCCAATTGCATTCAAAACATAGGTTAAAATAAGTTTTCCAAAATTTTTAATCAATTGATGAGTTTGTATATAAGGAAGTTCCCTACACGCCAAAACCCCAGGTAGAAGCGCTTAAATGAGGTTGGCAGGTACGGATAGAAGAAAGAGCATAAAAGATATACTCTTACTACAAATTATACCGAGTGTAGAATTGATTACCGTAACTAAATACTTAAAAAAATATTAGGTTGGGAAAAGGGCTACGTGAGAGGGGTCTACCAAACTTGGTTGAGTAACAGAGCTTTACTCAATTGCTTCTCCGGTCAGTTTTTCTGCCGATGAGTCTCTGGTTTGATTGCACGTTAAATCTAGCGGTTGCAACCAGTTATCCTACCTTGGCTAAAGATTCCCTCTCAATGAAGTTTTAGTTGTTAGCCTACGCCAAGAGAAGTAGTCGCGAGGATTTGAGAGATAAACGCTTGCCCTCTTACCAGTTAGCATTTAGAGCAGGTACACGTTGCGATCGCAACGTGTTTGTTGCTTAAGCGAACAACTCAAGCCAGTAAGCACTGGTAGACTGGGGTCGAGAGTGGAGAGGCAAATCTTTCAAACCAAACCTCAGCCTTCTCTCTAGATTGTTCAAACTCATTCACTCATTTACACAGGAATGAATTATGCGGCTTGAGGCAGGGTGTCAAATTCAGTATGAAGCCAGTGCTTCTACTCCAGTAATTTTTATGCTGCGGCCCCGTAGTGGTTATGGCCAATGGGTAGTGCGAGAGGAATACTTGTTGCAACCAAGTGTTTCGGTAGTTGAGTTTACCGATACTTACGGTAATTTGTGTCAACGCTTAGTGGTACCGCCAGGTACGTTTGAGGTTCAGTTTACAGCACAGGTAGAAACTGCTGACGAAATTGATGTAGAGCCAGAAGCAGAATATGTCTCAGTAGAGAATTTGCCAGATGGAGTTCTGCAATTTCTGTTACCCAGCCGATATTGCCAGTCAGACCAATTGGGCGGGCTTGCGACAGATATTGTCGGAGAAATTATCCCCGGTTATCAGCAAGTCGAAGCAATTCGAGCATGGATTCAATCGCATATTGAGTATCAGTATGGAACCAGCGACTCTTCAACTACTGCAATGGACACCGCTAGCAGTCGAGTTGGGGTCTGCCGTGACTTTGCCCATCTGGGAATGTCGCTCTGCCGCAGCTTGAACATTCCTGCTCGGATGGTCGTGGGATATCTCTACCAACTGGAACCGATGGATCTGCATGCCTGGTTTGAAGCTTACGTGGGCGATCGCTGGTATACCTTTGATGCCACCCAAAAAGAACCACGCGGAAACCGCATTGTGTTGGCCTATGGAAGAGATGCAGCTGATGTTGCTTTATCGACCCAATTCGGCCCGATGCAACTCCTAAATATGAAGGTCTGGGTTAACGCCTAAGACCAAGACTCTAAAGGCTATTTAACTTGACCATCAAAGTCATTTTAAATCTTTGATTACTGTCAATGATTCTTTCTTTATCACCGTCATCCCCGGTTTTTAATTAGTATTACACTGGCAATAATTTTTGCGGTATCTTTGTCAACTTCTAAAGCTTTATGCAACTTATCAAGAAGATACTCCTCTTCTTCAGTAAAAACTCCATCTGTTAGCACAATATCAGCAGCAATAGCAAAGGCTGTATCGTGTAGCTCTAAAGGAATCGCACGAACAGCTGTCGCCAAAAAAATGGTAAATCCTTCGCTCTTTAGCATCTCAGCGAGACGAGCGATTGTACTTTTAAGTGCATCAGAAGAATACCCCTTAAAGAGCTGCATCCGCTCTAACACAGCGTAGACTGTCCGAAGTTCATGATCAGAAGCCTGCCCATCAACTGCACAAGCCAATAAAGCGATCGCCACAAATCCTTCGGCTGGGCTAAACGACACCGTGTTTGGCTGCTCTACTTGCGACGAAAACCCATCTGATAAGCTCATGCCATTACTCCTGAATTCTGATTCAATCGCTATCAACAGGCAAGTCATCAGAGAGCAACCGTCTAATAGAGCATCTGTAAATGACTCAGCCAAGTTTCATCGACCAACATACGCTGCTTAAACCCCTATTCCTAGCTGATTTCAGCCAGAATTGAGGTATGCAAATTTTATCACCATTACAATAAAAAGCTGAAATTGCTAACAGGTCTACCTTCGGCGATCGCGACAAATCTAGAAAAAATGTGATCCACATCATCAGTGAATATGAGTTGATCCACATGCCAGGCTGACCTGGGAAGGAGATAGGGGCGATCTCGATCTGGAATTGTAGTGTCCAAATTCACGTTGGGAAGCAGGTTTTTATCACTGGCTTAGCACTTAGAAGGCTGCATGATAAAGGCATCAAACAAACATCCCCCCTACAAAAGCAAGCCCATGACTCTTTCATTCCTGAAACAAACCCCCAAAGCATCCACTCGCAAAATCCACGGCTCTGAACAAGTTGAGCAACCCACAGATGCGAATCTACATGCGCCTTGTGCCGATGTTGAACTGCTTTACCACGGTGCTTGTTACCTATGGTAATAGCTTCAACAGTTTCTATCGCTTTTCCGTGAGTCACCCCACTCAAATTTTCAGAACCTTAACCCCCAGGAACTAGGCTTCTAAAACACGCTGAATTCGACGTTCTAGTTGATCCAGATCAAGGCCACCTTCATCACGACTAATGCGACGCACAGTGGAGTTAACTTTCCCTAAATCTTGCAACAAATCGGTCAAAATCTCCTGCTGCTGCCGAGACTGAATCACTTCTCGCGGCTCCTGCACCAAGTCGCGAACAATCGTATCTTCAGCACGGGAAGCCACAATTGGGTCTTTGTGCCCTTCTAGATACACAAACGTCCGTCGTCCGGGGCCGCGTTCCTCTTCGACTGGTTGAAGGGATGTCACCTGATCCGATCGCACGTACTTACCAAAGCCCAAATGAACCAATACCGATGATTGAATTTTCATACTGCTTCTAATTACCTCTATTCCCCATGATAAACATTCCACAGAGTCCATGGAATTAAGGACAGAAGCGGTTTCTACGGTATTTAAGGTAGAGGTTTACACGAAAATGTTCTGCGTACAGGAAATGACAAGCGCAATTTTATAATCTTTCCAACAGGTGAAGAGAGACATTTGAACTTGTTTTGGAGAAAACGAAAATTGAAACGGACAAACAGAGGTTGAGTAACTTTCTTCCCGTTTCATAGGACAAGTTGGCTGTCAAAAATCTTGTTTCCCGACTCAGAAATCTAAGTGATCGATCGCTAAGGTAAAAGAAGAAAATTAACCATTCAAGGTTGGCCATTTATTTAGAGCGGCTATTACTGTCCTGTCAACTGTTCTAAGTATTGACGACTACTGAGTCTCAACTGTATCGAATCAACCTTTCGGAGGTAAACATGAATCTCTGGAGTTGGCCGATCAATTCGACAAAATGCCGTCTTATAGTGCTCTAACTCTTCTTCTGCTTCGACGAAAAAGCAAACTATCTCACCCTCTGCTGTTTTCGCTGATTCACGATAGATGCGACGCAGCAACGCCTTAACCGGACATCTTTGAATCACAAAACCACCGCGATCGCGCCGCAATGCTTCCTGAACATTGAGAATGCTTTTCTTTTCCTTGCCAATATAAAAGTAAATTGCTTTAAGTTTGTTCACACTTTCTAAGTCAATCTTCGGCAAAGTCACCGCAGCAAGGGCATAAAAGCGCTCTAAAATGCGACTATTTTCAACGCTCAGCCTCAAAATTCCGCATCGGCTATAAGGCAACGCCGCCAATAGTTGCGAAAGTGCATGCTTCTCATTTTGAGGCTTTTCGAGCTTAATCATCAGGGGAGATCTCCGCAGCATTGAATCGAAAGTCGGTCTAGATAGACTGCCCAATTCAACCCGATTAGTAACGATGATTTTAGAAATAGTTTCATTTTTGGTGAAGCTTTTTTAAGCACAGCAGTGTCTAATTGGTGGCAACTAAAAATACTATCGAATGAACCAGGTAGAAGTATGTTGTGTTGCTTGATAAAGCTGGGGATTCAGCTTCGTAGTTATTCATTCATCACCTGTGCCTGGAGTTTGGACTAATTCAAAAAGTACACCATATTTAGGAGGGGCGATAGCGCAGCCCTAGCGAAGCCATGCCAAAGGCTATTGCCGCAAGACTATACGGCTGTTCGCCCTTACATATAGTGGAAAATCGCGTTTAGTCTAACGTCCAACTGTGCTGCACGCTTTGACAGTAGCGGTGATCAAAATATACATTGAGAGGCAGCGATCGCACTGAGGTGTTCACTTCTACAGCAGTATTTTGGACTCAGGAAAATTTCCTGTAAATTCTAAAAAGTGTTTTTTCTTCAATCGCGGCCTAACCCATCAGGCATTTATCCTACTATCAGAGGTTTAATTGGCTTATTTACCCCCAATCCGGAATCAAGCAAACTGAATGGTAGCTATCTTTGCGCTAGGCTGATCTGGCTACACGTGTAGCGATGCAGTCAGATTCTTAAGAATAGAGCTTAACCCTGATGGCTCCACAATTACGGATCCCGAAGTGAGTTCTTAGCACTCATACTATTAGTCTTGCTCTCATACTGCCCTTTATGACTCTTAATGCCACCATCCGCAGCTACGACATCATTTGCTTTGGCGACGAATTACCTGGGATTCTAGCCTTAGTTGCAGCCAGCCGCGAGTATCGCCGCCAAACGGGTAAAACCCCCAAGACACTGCTGATGTTCAAAGGTTACTCTCAACAAGGCGTTGGCGGGCATCTTGTCCGAGGTCAACTTGCCTATCTTGACCGCAGCCATGTGCCCCAAGAAGTGCGGCAGGAATACAACCTACCTCTATTTGGGGATCCTTCCAGCCTGTACAAAGAATTTTTGCAGCGTTCAGGTGTGGTTCAAATTGCCTTAGACCCCAAACGGGCAGATGCAGCGCTGCGATTAATGCTCAGTGAGGCAGGGGCGGATATAGTGAGTCGAGTTGAAATTCAATCGGTGCTGAAGCAAGGCAACACTCTGGTTGGCATTCAAATTACACGCAATAACGAGACATACCTGGCCAAACAATTTATCGACTGCACCGTCAACGCTGAATTAGCGCAGCGCGCAGGTGTCCTGAAAGTGCGGGGTTTTGGCACTCTGGGCTTACCCCAATCAGAACTTCCAGTGACGTTGGTTTTCGAGACAACTGGCTTATCGATAACAGCACTTCGACAAGTTGAAGAAGCTTACCTGCGTCGCTTTAGCAATCCCTACGATGCCGAAGCTCAGAACTATTTGGCGATCGCAGCAGGTTGGGATCCAAAATTGAGCGATCGCTTTCGGCAAGACATGACCGATAACCTGGGTCGGCTCAAAACCATGTATGTCGGGCAAGATTTTATTGACATCCGAAGCCGAGCCTTATCGATCGCCTACCACTCCTTCCGGGGTACTAAACACATGCTGCACGATAGCGGCACAATCCTGGATGCTGCCAATATTGCCGTTCTGCCGGGAGGTCGCCTGCTCTGGAATGCGCTCTTGTTTCATGTGAATGGCACAGAAGCTGAGATGCTCGCTCAAGGAGCCTGCAAGCCAACCCCATTTATGCTGCAAGAGATGGGTTTCATTGAGACCTGGTTCAAGAGCTTAGGAGCCAAAACTGTCAAGCCTGCGATCGAGTTGTATGTTCGCCATGCCGGAAACGTTTTGGAGGCGAAAGCTCCCTTGAGTGGCGCAAAAATGCTAGCAGGAGCCGTTCCCCCCGATCAGGCGTTAGGCACCTTTGGCTATCATCTCGATGTGCGCGGCGGCATTGAAGGGTTAGGGCCAAGAGCCGTTGAACTGGGTGCTGGCAGCATCAACTTTCCAGTTGCACCCCTATTCAACATCGGAATTCAACATGCACTGGTTCAGAGTGTTCCCAATTTGGCAGTCGTCAGCCCTGCATCAGGATTTGATGGCTATGCCTGTGCCGCAGGTAGGATCGTGGAATTTAATGCTGGAGTAGGTCAGGGAGTCGGAATTGCCGCCAGCCTTGCCCTCTGTACGGGACGCAATTTATTTCAAATTAGTAACAAGGAGATTCAACAGGTTCTTCGAGTGACCAGACAACTCCCCAAAATTTACGGAAGGGCACACACAGCAGAGGCACTCCGACTGCAAACCTTTGAACTAGCCCTCTTACCCGTACCTGTCGTAACGGCTTGATCAACGTCCCACGCAGAAATAACCAGTCACAAATATCAGCTTCTTCAACATCAATTGCGATTCAAATCACCTGTTCACCTTCTCAAATCGATTTGCTCTGAAAAGAGTCAAAGCAGATAAAAAAATGGCTTCTCGTGCATGTTTTCTTATGCACTGCGAGCATCTATTTTTAATAGGAAGATCGTAATTTACACGCTTTAGATATTTCTACCCAAGACCAGCACGATCGCCCCATCAAAATTTTACGGGCAGAAAGTCTTATGCTGTAGAGCAGGTGAAACTGAGATCTCAATTGATGAACCAAACTCAACAATCCCCCAAAATTGTCGTCGTTGGAGCTGGCTGGGCTGGCTTAGGCGCGACTTATCAGCTTGTTCAACAGGGATACGATGTGACACTGCTCGAAGCGGGAGGACATCCCGGTGGCCTGGTCGCTGGGTGGAAAACAGCCCAGGGGCGATCGGTGGAAGCTGGCATTCATGGTTTTTGGTATCCATACCGTAACATTTTTGCCTTAGTCAAGCAGCTGGGCTTAAATCCCTTTACTGATTGGACTCGCTCTTCCCAATATTCTCCTGCTGGTCTAGAAGTCGAGTCACCCATCTTTCAGCAAGAGCCGCGCCTCCCCTCACCGCTCGGCACTTTCTTGTACACCCGGTTTAAGAGGCTGTTTCTAAAGAAATATGAAGTTGACGCAGTTGAATAAGTACTTTAAGTCAAGCTGAAGTGAGAGTTCAATACCCCAACGATGTCTCGTAAAGCTTATCCAAGTGATTTAAACGATAC
>Ga0209172_10004922_pt1 | contig 16991 bp, 7 predicted proteins | sample LarsenN4metaG_FD_184113 | JGI IMG/M metagenome (GOLD analysis project Ga0209172, IMG submission 184113) | Hot spring sediment bacterial and archeal communities from British Columbia, Canada, to study Microbial Dark Matter (Phase II) - Larsen... ... | reverse complement strand
GGTGTACGGATCATCGGGATCGTCTTGGCCGACTATCTGGTTCGTGAACCGCGTGGTCGTCGAGGACGCCACGGTGAGCGCGACCGCTTTTCCATAGCTCTCCTCGAACGGGTCGGGGCTCGGTAGCCATGGCGTCGTCGTCGTCACGGTGACCTGAGTGCTTGACGTCAGCTTGTTCGTGGATAGCGAGATGGGTGTCGGCGTGACGGACATCATGCCTGTCTCTCCCACGAAGGTCTCGGACGCGCTGCTCCCGTCCAAGACCGTGCCGTGGACGACCAGTAGGTTCAGGCCCGGCGTCACCGTCAACGACCGGAAGACACCGTTGCCGAGGCCTTGCCAGTCGACGGACTTCTTGAAGAAGCCCGGCGCGCCGACGTCTGTCTCACCGAGCACGATGGGACCGTACCGGGAGGGATTCGTCGGCCCGACGAGGACGCCGCCGAACTCCTCCTCGGCCTTAAGACCCGCGTGTCGCGGGACCGCGTAGGAGTCCGTGCCGACGAGCGAGAAGTCCACGGTCCACTTCTTCTCGGCGGGCAGGACGAAGTTGTCCGGCAAGTCGAAGTAGAAGTACCGAAGGTCGCCTGGGACGGCCGCATCACCGGCTTCGAACGATCGTAGCTCCCAATTGTTGTAGAGTCGGACCTTCCCGTCGACGTTTCCGCCGATGTCGAAGATGGGCGCGCCCTTGAACGCGATGTTCACGACGACGGGAATCGTGGTGATCATGCCGGCGTTGTCGACCTCGATCTGCCCCTCGTAGAGGCCGATTCCTGCGTTCGCCGGGACCGTCACGACCGGCGTGAGGGTCAGGGTGCCGCCCGCGCCGATGGTCTGCGGAGTGCCCGGCAGTCCGCTGATCCAGGTCCACGGCTGCCGGCTGAAGAACTCAATCTCGATTGTGACCGGCGTGTTCACGGCCGGGCCGGCGAGGTGGCGCCACCAGATGGCGAGCCCGTCGTGGGTTCGCGTGGCGGGATCGTGGATCCGCATTTCGAAGACGTTCTCCGCCCCGATGTACACGCCCATCCGGTTCCGCTCGAGCAAGAAGCCCGTGAGGCCGAACGGGTTGAACGGCCGGCCGTTCCAATCGTTGCCGAGGTCGACAAGAGCGCCCGTCGCGAGGTCCCGCTGGCTCAGCTCGCCGCCCCAGGAACCCATGAAGAAGCCGCCCGAGGTGAGCACGCCGACGGAAACGACGCCGTTCACGTCCCAGACGGGCGTGACTGTGTAGCTCGGAGCCAGGGTGCCGTCGTAGACGACGACCTCACCCACCGCGAAGCTCCCAACGATCAGTGTCCCGGCAGGTCCTGCGGCGATCGAGTCGGGCGCGGACTGGACTGCGACAGCCATCGGTGCGAGGGTATCGTACGTGATGGTCAACACTTCCCCCGCAACGAGGGGGCCCGAATCGAATCCGAACCAGAGCAAGGCGCCGTCCGCTCCCAGCATCGTATAGTCGCCAGTCAGGGCGAAGAGGTTCGCTTCGGCGACCGGGGTGCCTTCCAACAGGACGCTGTACGACAACGGCACGATGTTCGTGTCGTCGAGCGGGATCACGGAGTCCCCTCCGGACGCCGTGTAGACCGTCACTCCGGGTATCGTCGGGCCTCCGATGTCCCACATCTGGACGGTGTCGTCAAGGCCCGCCGACACGACATGGGCTCCGGCCGCGTGGAAGGTCGCCGCCTTGGCCCCCTGCGCTGCCGTGAATTCCGAGTGACCGTTGAACGCGGCAACGATCGTCGCCGGGTCCGTCGAGATGTCGAACACGAACTCCGCGTTCTCGAGGAGCCAGTCCGTGTCTCCGCCGACGGACGCGATCATCGTGCTGTCCGGGCTCCACGTCACGTCGTTCACGACATCTAGATGCCCGGAGGCGAAGGAAACGATTGCCCCGGTGGCCGTGTCCCGGACGAGGACGTCCGGGAAAGTCGTGTCATCCGGCGGGAGCCCGAAGATCATCCGGATCAAGGAGTTCACGTAGGAGGTGAACGCGTACATGGAGCCGTCGGGGCTGAATTCCACGGACGTGAGCGGATAGCCGAACCCGAAGTCGCCATGGTTCCGGATCCGTGCCCAGTCGCTCGTCCGGAAGACGTTCACGCGTCCAAGGCCCAGGGTCGCGGGGTCGCCCATCGCGGCCGCGAGGTAGCTGCAGTCCGGACTCCAATCGATGTCGTTCACGTAGGGAGCCGTAAGGCTCAGCTGGCGGACCGGGAGGCCCGTGGCGGCGTCCCAGACCGTTAAGGTGCTGCCCGTACCGCCGCTCGCGAACCACGCTCCCGTCGGGCACCAGTCGACCGCCGTGACGTACGTGGACTGGCCCCAGAACCGTCCGTTGGGCGCAGCGTCCGTCCAGTCGAACGGCTCGAGGAAGATCGTCCGGGCCGCGGCTGCGTACGTATCGTGCGAATAGTATCCGGTCACGCGGATGACGTCCGACGTGCTCCACAAGGTAGGGTCGAAGCTCCCCAGTTCTTGGCCGAACCAGTCGCGGATCTTGCCGTCCGGGGTGATGATCGTCCAGTTCTGGCCGGTGGGCATGAAGGGCCGCGGCGTGCTCGGCGTGAAGGCGTAGCTCGTGGTTCCTGTGCGCAAGAACTCCGTCGCCGCGACCGACACCGTAGCGTCTGCGGAGCCCTCGTTGATCAAGTCGATGGAACCCGTGTCGCTCTCGCCCCGCCCGAGCAGGTGGACGGAGGCGGGGTAGTCGACGCCGCGGTAGTCGCCCGGATACCATGCGTACGGGGACGCTCGAATGCCTTCGAGCGCCGCGGCGAGGTTCGTGGAGCGCAATGCGTTCCCGAAACCGGCGCCGACCGTGAAGACGTCGTGGTTCATCCGGTCCGCTCCGGAGAGGAGCAGTTCCTTCGCCGTGTACGTGTCTGGATACGCGCCGTGCGCCTGGTTGTACGCGTCATAGATCAGCGCGAGCGTGCCCGCCGCGAGAGGTGCCGAGAAGCTCGTCCCGGAGGTGAGGTCCCATGCGCTCGTCGCATCGAGGACATCGTTCACAGGCCTCGCGCCATAGACGAATTCGCCCGTGAATGCAATGTCGACCCCTGTCTGGCCGTTCGAGTAGGGTCCCCACGCAGAGAAGTCCGCGACATCGCCGTACGACGGGTTCGGTCCCGCGTCGAATGCGAATTCCGGTTGGGTCCGGTAGAACCAAGAACCCGTCGCACCGACCGTGATCATCCCGGGCGCGCCCTCATCGCTACCGAGGCCGTACCCGTACCCGGGGTTGCCGGCCGACTTCACGAGGCTCGCGGTTCCTTTCGAGTAGTTCGTCACGAGCCAGTCGCCGAAGCGCTCGATGAAGTCGAGGCCGGATCCGAGATACGGATCGACGCCCCAGCTGTTCGATAGGACTTGGGCCTCGTCCCCCGTGACGGGCGTCCCATCGTACCCCTCGACCGCGAAGTACCAGCTCTCCGCGATTGCGGAGAACGCGAGCGTCGTCGGGATGCTGATGATCTTTGCGTCGGGAGCCATTCCATGGAAGCGTGGCGTGGTCGGCTCCCACCGGTTTCCGAGGTCGTCGGTGATGACGTCCATCCGGCCCTGGCCGGCGATCATCGTGGCGACGCTCGTGCCGTGCCATGTGGGCCCTCCGTAGGGGAGCGGCGGGCCGCTGAACAACACGAGATCCCCGGAGCCCCAGTACCAGTTATCGACGCCGAGCCGCTCCGCGATCACATCGGAATAGGGGAGCGGCGTCACCCCGTACTGGTAGTCCGCGGTGATCTGGTCGCCGGCGCTCAATGGGAGGGTGAAGGTCAGGTTGCCGGTGAGCCTGTCCAACAGCCATGGATAGTACCGGTAGTCCGCCCTCACGGCGGATGTGGCTTTGAGCGGGTAGCGCATCGTGATCCCGCCCGTCCCAACGTCGATTGTAAAGTCCTCCGGTGAGACGGCCCCCGTGTAGTTGTAGAACGTCCGGAATACGTCGCCCGCGAGGTTCGCGATGAACGGATTCGCGTTTGAGATGATGCGAGGCAGGAACGTGACGACCCCGGTCGCGAGGTCTACGGTGTAGTCGAGGCCTTCCACAAGCTCAACGAGAGTCGGGCCGAACCAGTTCGAGGCCGTCCGCTCCCGGTAGACCGTCAGGTCCAAGAGCCCAGCGTTCCTCACGCTGAACCCTGTGTCCGTGGAGGGATCCACCACGGTCAACGGTCGCTCGTCGAGGACTTGGATATCCGTGCCCAACAGGGCAACCGTGCCCTCGACGACATTTCCGGCGCGAAGTGCGAGGTCCATCGACCCCGCGGTCACCACGAGGTTCTCGCCGGCGATTGAGACGACGTCCCACGGGACTCCATTGAGATAGATGACCGGATCTCGGTTCACGGTCAGGTTTCCATCGGGCAGCTGTCCCCAGGTCTCGCCTCCGGCCGCCACGGGGCCGGTCACCGCATCGCCACCAACGGTTGCTGTGACTCCCGTGCGTGAGGCGGCGTTCGAGATGTGAACGACGAGGCCCGACGATACGTCAGCCCATGAATCGCCGTCCAGGTCCTGGTACGCCAAGGGGCTCGCGCGTGTGATCGCCATCTCGTCGGTGAAATCGAAGTCGTTGTCCAGGTCCACGTAGACCGTGTCGTAGAATCCCGGCGATGCGGCGTCCACGACGAGGACGCCGGGCCTCATGAAGTACGACGACACAAGTCGATCGTCCCAGAACTTCATCACATGGTAGTCGCCGGACAGGCTGGCGATGCCCGTGATCCTGTACGGCGTGAGTTGGGTCACGACGCTGATGAAGCCGATCAAGACATCCGCGGTGCACGCAGTCGCATCGAATGCGAGCAGGATCACGAACCAGTCGTTCGCGGTTGCCGGGTTCCTCACCGCGGGGAATATCTCTGGAACCGCGCCCGTGGAAGTCTCCTCCCACAGGACGAGCTCGCCCAACTCAGGGATTCCATTGCCGTTGGAGTCGTAGACGAGGGCCGCATCGATGTCGGCACAGGTGAAGTCCACGACGATGTTCATCTGGACGGTTCCGACGGGAACGGTGAAGGGCACCGGCGTCAAGGGCTCTGCCGGGTTGAAGTAGACGTCTGGATATGGCGTGCCCTGATATGCGCCGTCCATCGGGATCCCAAGGATATCGCCCGGAGTGACGAGAGGCGCGTCTCGGTTCCACTCCACGAACGTATCGGGCCCGACCGTCACCGCCGGGAGGACCGCGTCCGTTGTGCTGAATCCGTGGGCATTGCTGGCGCGACCTTTCCCACTGAGGTAGCTCAGGATGCCGTCGGGGTTGAGCGCGAGAGGCCAGCCATCATATTCGACAAGGTAGGGCTTTTTTGCGAGGATCGAAGCGGGAACCGTGCTTACATCGAAGACAGCCCACGTTCCCTGCAAGTCCGGGTGACCGAAATCGACACCCGTGTCAATGATCGCGACTTTGACCCCTGCGCCTGTGTACCCGTTCGCATTGGCCTGGACAGCCTCGTGGATGTTCCGGTTGAACGTGTCCTCCGGCTGGGGCGCGGAGTCTGAGGCATCGGGCTCGCGGCCCAGACTCGAATCGAGGATTCCTTGCTTCTCGGACAGTCCGAGTTTGATGGCGCGGATCTGCTCGGCGCTGAGTGTGAGCTTCGTCGGGGAACCCGTCGGTTCCGCGCCGAGGACTTCGGAAGAGGCGTCCACGACGTCGGGCTTGAGTTGACCTTCTTGAAGCACGAACAGCGTGCTCGCCATTCGCCCGATTTCCTTAACGACATACGCCGGTGTCTTGAGGTACACGGCGACAGGGATTTCCACCTGTTTCGCCTTCGTGCCCAGCAACCCTTCATGCGGGAACCTCTGCATGAGCCGCGCGAGTTCCGGGACATCGGTCGAGAAAACGATGACCTCGAGAACTTCTTTGGAGTCACCCAAGACCGCGCCTTTGATCGCAAGATCTAGTTTCCCCTCCCAGGATCGATCTTCCGATGAGGTGGAATCTGTCGGGTTCGCCGTAATCGGCACAGTCACGGTCTGCGATGCGTCAGGCGTCTCGGTCCCCGAGGAGGCCACGGCAGAGGACCCCCCGAGGACGATGAAGCCGCTCAGCACCAACAGACTTACGAGCAGAATACTTGTCGTTCGCCCAGTGGCACCAGACATTCGACTCCCTCTCCAACCACTTGCCGAAACAGGGGCGTGCATGAGCGCGAGCGTATAAATAAATTGCCCAGACGTCGTGTGACACTCGACAAATGCGCGGGAGCGGGCGAGACGAGGGCTCGCACTTCACCGGAAACGCCATGATTTCTAGAGGAAGTTCTGTCGCACAGGGAGAGCCCGTTGGGACATTTCTCGAATTATATTATTCTCGAAAGATTCCTGAGTCGCCCGCGTGGACTTGCTCGGCCTTGAGGCCCTCGCGGAGGTCCGTTGACCCGGGGCCGTCCGGTGATTTGCGTCCGATCCCGCGTCCGTGGTCCCGCACTATCACATCGAGCGCGGCCGTCGGGTCCTCCGCGCTGTCTGGAGACCTTGCCCCGTGCGGGCCATCAATTCCATACAGCCGTTTCTATATATAAACCGGCATTTTATCGATTCTGGACGCTCCCCGAACCGCGAAATGGCGAATCACGTGACCGCCCGGGCACCACCCCCCTTCCGGCCGAATCGAGTTTGAACCGGACGGGTCCTCACTCAACGCGCGGCACGACTGCCAGTGGGAACAGCTCGGCGAGGCCCCGTCCGATCATCGTCCCCAGCAGATGGATCGGGAGGACGAACAGGGAGGTGAACAGCGCGCCGATCCTCGCGGAGTCCGTCGTGCCGAGATCCCCGAGGCTCGTCACGATTCCGCCGAGCACCGGCAAATACACCGTCAGCACGATGAGGACGATCGCGCCCGCGCAGGCGAGGAACCCCTTGAGGGCCACCGACTGCGGCTCGTCCTTGTGGAGGAGCAGGCCGAGGACCATGCCCGTGATGAGCGGCACCCCGATGACCGTCTCGCCCACGCTGAGCGGGACGAGAGGGTTGTAGTCGGCGAAGTGGGCGACCGCCACGAAGGTGCCCATCACGACGGCGTCGAGGGCGATCCAGAGTCCCTCCGAAAGAATCCGGACCAGGCGCTCACGGTTCAACCGGCGGCACCCCCGTCGGCGGCGGGAAGTACTGGAGGCCACGGACGCTGCCCGTGACGGACGTGCCCGCGACGCGGTACACCATCTCCGCAACGATGATGGGATAGTACTTGCCGTTGAACGTGAGGTTCAGCCGGTCCATCGTCTCCGGCTGCACGGCGCCGAGGACCGTCAGGTTCGCCCAGATGAAGCCCGAGGAATGCGCCGCCACGAGGATCCCGCCGTCGGAGGAATAGTACCCGCCGACACCGACGGTGATGTCGCGGCGCTTGTCGAAGAACGGCCTCGGGTCCGTCAGATTGTCCATATACAGCTGATAGGAGAGTCGGTGCACGTCGACCCCGATCCCCGTCGGGTTCGTCACCCGAAACAGCACGCCGATCGTGACGACCTGGTCGTCCGACGTGATCCGGGGGATCCGGATGTCCTCGTAGGCGACGTTCGACCAGAGGGCGATGCGCACTTCGCTCGCGGCCAGGTACCGGTTCGACAGGTCCACCCAGACCGCCACCCCGAGGACGCTGAGGATCGCGAGCGACAGGGCCGCGATCCGCTCGAACCACATCATCCGGCGGTTGCCCCCCCGAAGGTGTCCAGCCCGACCTCGCCCGCGAAATGGCATTCCGCGAAGTGGCCCGGCTCCACCTCCCGCAGTTCGGGCGGCGTCGTCCGGCAAATGTCCTTCACGTACGGGCAGCGGGGATGGAACACGCATCCGGGTGGGAGGTCGATCGGGCTCGGCAGCTCGCCGGAGATCTTCGCCCGGCCCCGCTTGTACTTCGGGTCCGGGACCGGGACCGACGTGAGGAGGGCCTGGGTGTACGGGTGCAGCGGGCGCGAGACGAGCGTCTCCGCGTCCGCGAGCTCGACGATCCGGCCGAGGTACATCACCCCGATCCGATCGCTCATGTACCGCGTTACGGCGACATCGTGGGAGATGAAGACCATCGTGAGGTGGAACTCGTCGCGCAGGTTGAGGAGCAGGTTCATCACGCCCGCGCGGATCGAGACGTCGAGCATGGACACGGGCTCGTCCGCAGCGATGAACTCCGGGTTCAGGACGATGCCCCGCGCAATCGCGACGCGCTGCCGCTGCCCGCCGCTGAGCTCGTGCGGGTAGCGGAGGAGGAACTCCGACGCGGGCTCGAGCTCCGCATGCTCTAGGGCTCGCTCGACCATGTCCTCGCGCTCCTCGATCGACTCCGTCACGCGGTGGACGATGAGGGGCTCCGCGACCGTGTCCAGCACGCTGAACCGCGGGTTGAGGGACTCGTAGGGATCCTGGAAGATCATCTGCACCTTTCGACGGAACTCCCTCAGGTCATCCCCCTTCAAGGTGGCGATGTCGGTCCCATGGAAGTTCATCTGCCCTTCCGTCGGGTCTTCGAGGCGGACGAGGAGGCGGCCCGTGGTCGTCTTGCCGCAGCCGCTCTCCCCGACGAGGCCGAGGATCTCGCCCTTCTTGACCTGGAACGAAATGCCGTTCACCGCGTGCACGAACTTCTCCTTGCCGAATAGGGAGGCGAAGACGCCGGCTTTCAGCGGGAACAGCTTCACGAGGCCCCGGACGTCCCACATCGTCGCGTCGTCCGTCATTTCAGCTGGCCTCCGAAGATCTCCTTCGCGAAGTGGCAGCGGGCGCGATGGGCCGGCGCGACCTCGACGAGCGCGGGCGAGACCTGCTTGCACACCTCCTGGGCGAAGCGGCATCGCGGATGGAAGCGACAGCCGCTCGGCGGGTTCACGAGGTCCGGCGGCGAGCCGGGGATCGCGCGGAGCCGCCTCTTCGGCCCCTTCACGCTCGGGAACGCCTCGAGCAGGCCGATCGCGTATGGGTGCGCGGGCCGCTCGAAGACCTCCGTGATGGGGCCCTCCTCCGCGACCTCGCCCGCATACATGATCACGATGCGGTCGGAGACCTCCGCGACGACGGAGATGTCGTGGGTGATGATCATCATCGCGAGGTTCAGCACGCGCTGGAGGTCCCGGATCTCCCCGAGGATCCGGTCCTGCATGATCACGTCGAGCGCGGTCGTCGGCTCGTCCGCGATGATCAGTTCCGGCCGGCAGGCGAGAGCCATCGCGATCATCGCGCGCTGCTTCATCCCGCCGCTGAACTCGTGCGGGTAGCCGCCCGCGCGTTCCGGATGCATCCCCACGAGCTTGAACAGCTCCTCGATCCGTTCCTCCCGTTCCTCCGGCGTCATCTCGAGGTGCGTCTCCAAGGCCTCCTCGATCTGATCCCCGACCTTGTACACGGGGTTGAAGGCGTTCATCGCGGCCTGGAAGATCATCGAGATCTCGGACCAGCGGAGGGCCTGCATCCGGGTCTCGAGGGCCCGGTGCTGTCGCTTCACGCTGAGGCCCCGCCCGAGGGCCCTCCCCTGCCGATCGAGGAACGCGACGAAGTCCTCCTTGAACAGGTCCGCCTGCCGATCCTTCTCGAGGAACTGGTCGACCTCCTGGATCAGGTCCGCCTCCGCGTCGAACAGCGGCATGAGGGCCGCCGCCGCCTCGGAGTTCTTGTCGTGCTCGAGGACCATCCGCCGGCGGTCCACGATCCCCCGCACGCGGTCCACGCCTCCGTCGTTTTCCGCGTAGTACCGCAGCTCGTCGAGGAGGGGCGCGCGGTACACGAGCTCGCCGCCGAACCGGACCTCTCCGGTCGGGATCCGCGCGTTCATCGGGAGGAGCTGGAGGATCGCGAAGGCCATCGTGGTCTTGCCGCAGCCGCTCTCCCCGACGAGCCCGACGGTCCGGCCGCGGTCCACCTCGAAGTCCACGCCATCCACGGCCTTCACCTCGCCCTTCCGCACGCCGTAGTAGACGCGAAGGTCTCGGACCTCGAGGAGGGACATTCGTCTCACCTCGTCCGTAGGCGGGGGTTCACGACCTGTTCGAAGGCTCGGCCGACGAGGAAGAAGGCGAGAGAGAGGAGGGTGATCCCCAGCCCGGGCGGCAGGAGCCACCAGTACGCCCGGATCAAGTCCGACTGCTGGATCGTGGAAAGCATCGTGCCCCACGAGGGCGTGTTGATGTCCCCGAGGCCGAGGAAGCTCAGCGCCGCCTCGAACAGGATCGCGCCGCTCACGGAGAAGGTCATGTAGAGGAAGACGAGCGGCATGACGTTCGGCGTGAGGTGCCGAAACATGATCCGCATGCTGCTCGCGCCGGTGACGCGGGCGCTGTGGATGTACGGTCGCTCCTTGAGGCTCAGTATCTCCGCACGGATCACGCGCGCCGTACCGGGCCAGGAGAGGAGCGCGATCACCAGCACGACGTTCCAGATGCTCGCCCCGAGGATCGCGGACAGGATGATGAGCAGAGGCAGCGTCGGCAGGACCAGGACGACGTCCGTGAAACGCATCAACACGACGTCCGTCTTCCGCCCGACGTACCCGGAGACCAGGCCGACGACCAGCCCGATCCCGACCCCGAGCAACGCGGAGGCGAATCCCACGATCAGCGCAATCCGGGAACCCCAGATGAACTGGCTGAGGATGTCCCGCCCCTGGTTGTCCGTGCCCCAGACGTACGTGTTCCCGGAGGGATACGTGCCCGGGGGCAAGGGAGCCAGGTAGATGCCCGTCGAGGAGAGGGAGAACACCCAGCCGTCCGAGGAACCGATCCACAGGCTCGGGACGAGCTGCGCGGCCTCCTGGGTGACCCAGATCGAAGGCGGCGCGCGGACGGGCGCGTCGAAGTCCTTCCTCCACACGAGGCCGCCCGCCTCGCCGATCGCGAATAGGACTCCCATGTCGTCCGTCGGATCCGTCGTCCCGGCCGGGTCGCTCCCAGGCGCGAAGACGAGCCCCAGGTCCGGGCGGAACACGGGCGGGGCGGAGAACCCAAAGCCTCGTTCCACCAGGATCGCATCGGAGTACCGCCACAGCACGGAGCCGGCGGCGATTTCCGTGCCGAAGGCGTCCCGGGTGATCGCGTAGAGGATGCCGGACTGGGAGGCAGCAAAGATCGTCCCGCCGTCGATGTACGGCTGGAACAGAGGGCCGGGGTCGCGCTGGGAGGCGGTCCGCATCACCGGGATCGCCTTCACCCCGGACGGATGGAGTTGCGCGACGCTCGACGCCTGCCAGGCCGAGTAGGGATCGCCGGTCGACGCGAGCCGCGCGAGGAGCCACCCGTCGTCGGAGGCCGCGTACACGATCTCTCCGAAGCCGCCGGAGAAATCGCCCGGCAGGCCGACCACGGGGGCCGAAGTCCAGGGGGTGCCGACGGAGTAGGGCTGCGGCCAAGCGAACGTGCCGTTCTCCGTGTACAACCCGTACCACATGCCCGCGTTGAGGAAGATCCGCGTGCCGTTCTCCGTGAGCGCGGCGGAGTAGTTCAGCTTCGAGGGCGGGTTCAGCGGCGTGCCGGCCATGCGGACCGCGATCCCCGGCCCGAACGTGCGGTTCCAGACCTCCGTCATGTTCGACGCGCGGAACGCGTAGAGGTAGCCCTCCGACGTGCCGACGTACACGCGCTCCCATGGACTGTATCCCGCGTAGAAGTCGGAGTATGCGGCGATCGACGTCACGGATCCCGTGACGCGGAGGGTCGTCACCGCGGACCCGCCCGGGGTTCCGGTTTCGCCGCCGAGGGAGGTGTCGTTGAGCGCATAGAACGTCCCGTCCGCGGTCCCGACGAACACGTATTCGTCGAGGAAGCGCGGGTCGATGTGGTCCCCGAAGTTCACCGCGATCGGGCCCGCCGTGATCGTCGCGGACGTTTGGAACGCACGGTTCCAGCCGCGGAGCCCGGTCCTCGGGTCCACCGCGAGGAGCTTGTCCCCGGATGCGACGTAGACGCGGTCCGCGGGCGGGTTCGGCGTCCTCGGGACGAGGCGAATCGCGACCTCGCTCTCGATCGGCCCGCCCGCGTCGAACAGGAACGTCGACGTGTCCGTAGCCCAGTTCGTCCTCAAGTCGATCAGGTCCTCGGAGGGCGCCCGCCAGAAGATCGGGTCCCGGAGGCCCATGTACGGCCCGAGGATCGCGATCGCGGAGAACACGACGATGATCCCGAGGCCGGCCACGCCGATTCGGCTCTCCTTGAACAGGACCCACGTGGTCCGGAAATTCCGGCGATAGGCGCGAAACCGCTCGCGTACGAGGTTCCAGTCCACCATTACAACCGAACCCTCGGGTCCAGGTACGCGTACGCGATGTCCGCGATCACGTTGCCCAGGATCGTCAGCAGGGCGAGGATGAAGAAGGCCGCCTGCACGGCCGGGAAGTCCTGCGAGAGCGTGCGCTGCACGAGGTAGTAGCCCATCCCGGGCCATGAGAAGATCGTCTCCGTCAGGACGCCGCCGCTGATCACGCTCGCCATCGCGATTGCGACGACCGTCGTCACGGGCAGCATCGCGTTCCGCGCGGCGTGCTTGTACATCACCCTGCGCTCCTTCAACCCCTTCGCCTTCGCGACGGTCACGAAGTCCTCCCCCAGGACCTCGAGGAGCGAGTTCCGCATGAGGAGGATGTAGCCCGCGAAGTTCACGATCACAAGGGTCAGGAGCGGGAGCGTCAGGTGCCAGAGCACGTCGATGACGTAGGCGAACCCGGTCATCCGGAACCCCTGCGTGTCCACCCCGCCGAACTGTCCGAGCGGGAACCAACCCGTGCTGTACGCGAAGAGGAACAGGAGGATGAGCCCGAACCAGAAGATTGGCATCGAGTAGAAGAAGAGGCTCCCGACGATCGCGACGATCTCGCCCTTCGATCCGCGGAACCATGCGAGGAGGACGCCGCCGGCGATCCCGATGAGGACGGAGAGGATCGTCGCCGTGCCGAACAGGAGGAGGGTTGGACCGACGCGTTCCCCGATCTCCGCGCCCACGGCTCGGCCCGTCTGGAACGAGTTGCCGAAGTTCCCCGTGAGCATGCCGGCGAGGTAGAACCAGAACTGCTCGTATTCCGGCAGGGGCACCGCGATGAGCGGGTGGGACATATCGACTGTGAGCGACAAGGCCCTTGGGGTGACGACGTTGCCGCGGAAGTTGGCGGTCCCCGCGGGGGCCCGCACGATCACGATGACGTCCGCGGTCTGTGCGGAGTACGGCGAGACGGCGGTGAAAATCGCGCCCCGGGGATCCTCGTCCTCGACGTAGGTGAAGGGCGCGAGTTCCGCGGCCGTCGGGTTCGCCGCGAGGCCATAGACCGCCTCCGCGATATCCCCCGTGTCCGGGTCGTATGCGCCAATGCGGATCGCGTGGACGCCGACCTCCGCCGGCGTGTACGCCCCGCTGAAGATATTCTCCGCCGCGGTGAGCGTGACGTTCGCCTCGCCGCCCGACGGCGCGCGCACGAGGGCCCACGCCTGCAGCCGTCCGAGGGCGGCGGGATCGCGGGTGACGAGCTGGACGGACACGGTGACGGATGTCCCGACGAGGAGGTGGTTCGACGGATCCGCCGTCGTGCCGAGTACCAGGATCGGACTGTTCAGCGGGAAGACCCGAGGGAGCACGTAGACCGCGTAGACCGTCTTCGTGTTGTCGCTCAGGTCCCGGAGCTCGATCTGGACCGAGTAGAGACCGGGGTCCGGCGCGGGGAAGCTCCCTCGCTGGAACACCCCGGGCGCGGGCTCCCAGCGGGCGAAGCCGAAGGCCACGCGCTGCGCATCCCGCTCGATGGGCGAGAGGCCCGGCTGGATCAGGAACGACGTGGGGTCCCCCGGCATCAGCCGGAAGAGGACGAACATCAGCACGAGGACGATCAGGATCGTGACGAAGGTCTGGGCTGCGCGCTTGGCCAGGTACGACTTAAGCCCCATGCTCCTCGTCCCCGGTGCTCATCGCTCCCCAGCCCCATGAAGGTTTTCAAGGTTCGGTAATTGCCTCCGGGCGAAAGAAAGGGAAAGGTCGCGCGGGGCGAACCCCGCGCGATTCGACGCCTACTTCTTCATCCTCCGCCGGCGGACGAGGTAGTACCCGCCTCCCGCGGCACCGACGCCGACGACGGCGCCGACGATGAGGAGGAGCTCCCCGCCTGCGACCGCCTGCACGACAGGCGGCACATCGAGCACGGTGATCTGCACGGTCGTCGAGCCCTGCACCCCGACCCGGGCCGCGGACACCGTGATCGTGTACGTCTCATCCGCGGTGACCAATGGCGCGGTGAAGGTGATCGACTTCGTGCTCGCGGTCGAGGTGAACTGTGTCTCCGACAGGATGTTGTTGCCCGTCGGCTGGAGGCTCAGCAGGACGTCCGCGCCGGCCGCGGGCAGCCCGGTCTCGTCCGTCAGGTCGATCTCCAGGACCGTCGTGCCTCCCTCGTTGACCACGTTCCCGAAGGGCAGGTCCACGAACAGGTTCAGGAACTGCTGCCCAGGCGGGAACGTCGTGATCACGACGGAGATGTCCTTCGCCGCGCCGAACTGGGTTGACGTCGCCCTGATCTGGATGAACGTCGAGAGCGGCGTCTGACCGGCTGCGAGGGTCGGTGCCGTGAACGTCGTCGTGGCCTGGCCGTTGGAGTCCGTCGTGGCCGTCCCGGGGGAGACCGTGCCGCCCTGCGGCGTCGTCACGGTGAAGTCCACCGTCGCGCCCGGGAGCCGGTTCAGCTCGGGGTCGCGTACGGTGACCGTGATCGTCGCGGTGCCGCCCGAGGACACGGCGGAAGGCGCGCTCGCCGAGGCGGTGATCAATCCCGGCGGGGCCGGATCCAGGAGGATCCAGGACCAGTAGAACCAGACGTCCCCTCCGATGTCCACCTTCCAGCTCGCGGAGTCCACCTTGTCCTGCCGGAACGCGAAGATGTTCGTCCGGTAGAACAGGACGTTGTACGCCTGGTCGCCCGCGACGATCCCCTGCGCCCACTTCCACAGCCGCACGGCTTCGGGGCTGCCGGGGGCCGCCGCGATCGCTTGGTCGAGCACCTTGTCCAGCGTCTCGTTGACGTAGCCCTCGGCGTTGTCCTCGCTCAGGTCGACGTTCTTGCTGTAGAAGAAGTCCCACATATACGAGGGCACGATGAATCCCGTCAGGGACCAGCCGAGGATCCACATGTCGAAGTCCTGCAGGTCGAACACGCGCGTGACGATCTGGCCGAACGCGGTCGGCTTCGAGACGATGTTGACCCCGATCTGCCGGAGGTTCTGCGCGATCAGCGTGCCCGCGGCGGCGCGGATCGGGTCGTAGTCGGCCTGCGGCGTGAGGATTTCGATCAGGCTCGTCCCCTTGCCGGGCAGGCTGCGGCATCCCGTGCCGTCCACCTGGCACGCGCCCGCCGGGTCGGGTCCGTACGCGTCGAGGAGCGCGGCCGCGCGCGTCATGTCGAATGCGTACCGCGGCGCGCTGTCATTGTAGTACAGGGTGTTCGTCGGGCTCACGACCGTGTGGCCCGGCACGCCGAAGTTCTGCAAGAGCGACGTGACGATCGTCCGCTTGTCCGAGGCATGGGCGACCGCGAGCCGGAACGGCTTGCCGATGTCGTTCGCCGGGTTGTTGCTCCCGACGGACGGATCCGCATAGCCGAACGGCAGCTTGCGGAAGTTGTAGCTCATGTAGAAGAAGCCCGCGTCCGCGGAGGTCTTCAACCCGACGTTCGGATCCGCGAGGAGTGGCGCCACGAACTCGGGCGGCACGTTCCAGTCCGTGAAGTCGATGTCGCCCGCCTGCAGCGCGAAGATGCTCGCCTGCACGTTCCGATAGAGACGGTAGACGATCGCATCCATCGCCGGCACCCGCAGGCCCACGTCCAACGTCGCTTGCGCGACGCTCGCATCGGGGATGAAGTAGTCGGGGTTCACCTCGAGCCGGACGAAGCTTCCCGGCTCCCACGTCACGAACCTGAACGGACCCGCGCCGATCACATCCTGGTCCTGTGCCTCCCACGGGTTCGGGCAGCTCGGGTTGCCCGCGGGGCAGCCGACGGACGCCGCGTTGATGTCGAAGGCCTTCAGCGCCGTGCCTGCGGCGATGTTGATGCCCTCGAAGCTCACGGCCTGCGTCGTCGTCAGGCCCGCGGTCGGGACCGCGTTGAGGTACACGCCCGCCGCCGGGTCCGGGTTCAGGGCCCACCCGAAGTCCGGATGGATGTTCGTTGCGACGATCACGCCATTCTGCTTCCGGACGCCGGTCCCCTGCCAGAAGTACGCGGGGATCAAGCCCGTCTGCAACGTGTCGCGGTTGAATTGCGCGTTCGGCCCGGTCTGCTTGAACCGCAGCGCGAACTGGCCCGGCGTGTTCGGTGCGCTCCCGAGCCACGAGGCCAGGGGTACTGGGTTGACCCAGAGCCATCGGGTTTCCGTGTAGTTCGTCCCGGATCCTCCGGCGCGGTCCTTGACGAACCGCGCGCTGCCGATCGCGGGGGACAGTCCTTCCAGCTGGTACGAGAACAGGAGGTCCTCCATCTGGACCTGCGTCCCGTCGTGGAACCGCATGCCGGTGACATCGAAGAACGCGACCCAGTCGTTCGGGTCCGCAGCCTCCGGTGCGAACCGGCCGATCTCGGCCGCATCGAGGGCGAGGTCTCCGTCGGCATCCGTCCCGACCATGATGTAGGGGATGACGTCCTGCGTCTCGGGATGCGTCTGGACCGTCGACTCAGAAACGGGGTTCAGCGCGTCCGCCGTCCAGACGTCACCCGTGAAGTACATGAAACGGACCATATTCCTCGTTTTCATCTCGTCCTGCACGCCGACGTTGAGGATGAAGTCGCCCGCCTGCGCCTTCGCGGGCGCGACCACCTGCGCGCCGGGGAGTGCAAAGATCGAGCCCACCAACGCCAACACTAGGATTGCTACTATCCAGGCTCGCCTTGACACGAGTCTCCGCCTCCGATTTCCAGCGGCCTTCCGGACGACCCGTCCGGACGTCCGCCCCCGCATTGTGGATGCCAACGAGGATATTAAACGAATATGGTACACGGTTTTGTATCGGCCGACGGG
>Ga0209172_10004920_pt1 | contig 16993 bp, 15 predicted proteins | sample LarsenN4metaG_FD_184113 | JGI IMG/M metagenome (GOLD analysis project Ga0209172, IMG submission 184113) | Hot spring sediment bacterial and archeal communities from British Columbia, Canada, to study Microbial Dark Matter (Phase II) - Larsen... ... | reverse complement strand
TGTATTTGAGAATCATGGAGAATGAATATTTAGTCATGCTTAAACTCCTTTTTTTTTATCTGCGGCTCTCATTATAACATAATTGTGGCTATTTTTACCACTTTTTTATTGACATTCAACACTTCTGCTTTCAGCGGTTCTTCGGTCACATAGACCTGAGCAAATATGCGGTATTTGAAAACAACATCCGCATGAACACCGGCACTAACCCGAATTTCGTCAATGCTGCCCAACATGATTATCGGCTGCAATCTACTTCTCCCGGCATCGATACCGGAAAAGTGCTGGCACCGTTCACCGATGATTTTACCGGCAAATCTCCTGATATTGGTGCTTTTGAGTTCGGTAAAGATGCTTTCATTCCTGGTGCGACTATCCTGCCAGAGCATATTTATAACTTGGATTTCCAATTCAATGCTCCCCAGAATGGTCAACTCAGCGGCACTGTCACAGGGTTGCCCCTAGGCCGGAAATTGCCCCAAGATTTTCAAATCATTATCGGCAATAGTACCGCTAGCGGCAACTTTGTTTCCAGCTACATCGACCCGAACACGAATTTAGCCAAGGTGGCATTTACTGATGTAAACTTAGGCAACCAAAAGGGCATCCTCCCCATTTACGTGAAAATGGGCAGTAATGCTCCCCTAGAACTCCTGCAAACCATCACCATCAGCTAGCTATCTGTCCTCAGAAGGTTTGTAGTTGGGCTTTAGCCCTCCGAAGGGGTTCTGCGATCGTCCCTGCATCCTAGCGGTAAGGGCGAAGCAAAAGCGCCGAGACATCTGGTGATTAACCCAGACGTGCAGTGGCGCTTTTGCTTCGCCCTTACAGTGAACAAACCCCGTTTCTGAATGTTAATTTTAGTTAAAATTTTTATCGATTTACCGAAGTACCGGCTATAATTTATGAACTGAAACCCTGTCACCACAAAGATTTCAGGTCAGGCATCTATAAAAAACAGCAGTCAAATGTGGGGATTCAGCCCTCTTGGCTAATTTGCACTGGAGCATCTAACCTTCAACATCAGGGCTCTATATATACCCGATCAATACCTGCAAGATACCGCATTACTAAAAAATTGGTAATGTAACTTTGTGATGGGATTTTTTAGAAATATAAAAAATAAAAAAACTCACAAGGAACCCCGGTCAGACAAATCACGTCGGGTTTCAGGAAGTTGGCTAAAAAATTAGGGTGTTTAATCTTTAATCACAAGAAATTAAAGAGCGCCAGCCGTCAAATGACGGTTTGGCGAAATCGGGCTTTTTCGTGCATTTATGACACTCAGAGTCAAGTAGGCTGGTAGGTTGGCTATGGAATTTATCACGATTGATGGGTTTAACACCTTAGTAGATGAAACCCACTATTTGAATGCTTATCCAGAAGTAGAATCCGCTATCAATAGCGGTCAATTCGGGTCGGGATTGGAACACTTTTTACTCGTCGGGTCCGGGTCAGGGTTGCAACCAGTGCCCGGGTTTGATGCGGCCTATGTCCTGAGTGATGAAATAGATTTGGTAGTAGGGCTCGATCGCGCCGAAATGATTCGCGCCTTAGACGGAGATGATGTCATTCTCGGTTTAGCAGGCAACGACCAAATCAACGGCAACACCAGCAACGACCAAATCAACGGCAACACCGGTAACGATACCCTCTACGGTGGACAAGGCGACGATACCATCTGGGGCGGTCAAGACAACGACCTCCTATTTGGCGACAAAGGTAACGACACCCTCATCGGCGACAAAGGTAACGACACCATCTGGGGTGGAGAAGGCAGCAACCAACTCTGGGGCGCCACCGGTAACGACCTCCTCAACGGCGGTGACGGTGACGACACCCTCAACGGCGGTGACGGTGACGACACCCTCAACGGCGGGGATGGAGACGATACCATCTTTGGCGAAGCAGGCACCGACATCCTTAGCGGCAGCACAGGCAACGACTACCTAGACCCGGGCACCGGTCCCGATACCCTCTACGGCGGAGAAGGTGCCGATACCTTTGCCATTGCCCCCGGTAGTGGCGGCGGCAACAGCAGCGAAGCCAACTGGCTCCCCGATTTTATCAGCGGTCAAGACCTAATTCTCCTCAACGGTGGTCTCACATTTGAAGACCTCAACATCTTCGCCGAAACCGCCAACACCATCATCCAAGACCAAACCACCGGCGAATACCTCGCCGTCATCCCCGGCATCCTCCCGATCGCCATTGACGGTAACGACTTCCTCCCCCCACAGCAACCGGCCCCCGTACTTTTCGAGCCCACCCCCCCCACTCCCCTCAACGGTTACGTGGTCTCCACCACTGGCGATGATGGCAACTCCGGCACCTTGCTACAACCCTTCCGCACCATCCAAAAAGCCGCCTCACTCGCCCAACCCGGACAAACCATCTATATTCGTGGCGGCACCTATCGCGAAGGCAACATCCGCCCCACAAATAACGGCACCGCTGACGCCCCCATCACCTTCACCGCCTACAACGATGAAGAAGTGATGATCAGTGGCACCGACCCCATTACCAACTGGACACAACACAACCAAAACATCTACAAAGCTCCCATGACCTGGGACTTAGGCTTAGGCAACAACCAAATCTTTGCCGAAGGCGAAATGATGGTAGAAGCCCGATGGCCGAATATCCCCGGCGACCCCACCGCCATCACTTACACCGATAACGCCCTCTCCGACACGGGCCGCGTCAACAACCCCAACGCCCCCAACAACTCCCGCGTCAGCGGCACCTACACCGACTCGGACCTCACCGAGCCCGCCGGTTTCTGGGACGGCGCCAAAATCAACTTTACCCCCGGTAACAACTGGTTCCCCCAAACCGGCACCGTCACCAATTCTGCCCCAGGAGAGCTTGATTTTCAATTCACCTGGCGCGGCACCGACGGTCACACCCCCAACGAGCAAGATGCTTACTATCTCTGGGGCACTCTCAAAGCCTTGGACGCTCCTAGAGAATGGTTCTATGATGCCGATACCAAGCAAGTTTATCTCTGGGCTCCCAACGGAGAAAACCCCAGGGATTTGCAAATAGAAGCCAAGCGCCGCGAAACCGCTTTTGACCTGGCTGGCAAATCTCACATCACCATCGAGGGCATTGAGATTTTCGGCGCCAATATCACAACTGCCGGTCAAACCAGCAATATCACTTTAGATAACATTGAGGTATTGTACGGCGCTCATACCCAAGACCTACCCTACACTCTCCAGGGCAGCGGCACTCCGAGCATCCTCCTCGATGGCACCAATAATCTGCTCAAAGATAGTTACATCGCCTACAGTAGCGGTTCTGGTGTCCGGGTGATCGGCAGCGGCAGCAAAGTCGAAAACTCTGTAATTCACAATACTGCCTATAGTGGTTTGAACGATTCGCCGATTCGTGCCAGCGGCCAAAATACGGAAGTGATTAACAATACCCTGTTTAACAACGGGATGGCCAAAGTCATAGATTTATTCCAAATTAATCGAGGAAAAATTTCAAATAACGAAATCTATAACGGCGGCTTGCAAATTTCTGACGGCGGCGGTATCTTTGCTTTTGAAACCGACGGAAATCGCACAGAAGTAGCTGATAATGCCATTCACCATATGCTTTCTCCCCAAGATGAGAGCCTTAACCATTTTGGCATGGCAGGCATTTATCTAGACCGGTCTTATAATTTCGACGTGCATCATAATGTGATTTGGGACAATACTGATGGTGGTATTAAAATGCTCCCTCGGGATGCTGGCATTAATGACCCGGACATCAGGACCCGCATTTTCAATAACACCACTAATGACCATTTCTGGTTCCGTCCTACTGGGGGCACCTTGGCAGGCACGATTTTCAAAAATAATATTTTTGACCGGTTCTATGGTGGCATCTCTCCCCGTAGTGACACCATATTTGAGGATAATTTGCAGATTTCGCAAACTGACCCCAATTTTGTGAATGCCGCCAACAATAACTATCGCCTCGCCGGGACTTCCCCAGCGATCGACGCGGGACAGGTCCTAGAACCGTTTACCGATGGGTTCACCGGCGATGCTCCCGATATCGGTGCTTTTGAGGTGGATGTGGACCGCGCTATCCCTGGGGCGATGATTTTGGAGTCCCAGTTATCTGAGCTGGAGTTTCAGTTTGACGCTCCTCAAAATGGGACTGTGAGCGGTACGGTGACGGGTTTGCCTGTTGGGCGGAAGTTACCGGCTGATTTTCAGCTCATCATCGGTGACAGTACCGCTAGCGGCAAGTTTACTTCTAGTTATTTTGACCCAGCCACTAATTTAAGCACTGTGGTGTTTACTGATGTGGAAGTCCCGGACCAAACGGGCAGCTTACCGATTTCTGTCCAAATTGGCACTAATGCTCCGATTTTACTCACTCAAACTCTAGAGATAGAGCCGCCTCCTGCCCCATAACCAGGGGACCAGGGGACCAGGAGACGGGGGGACTGGGGGCAGGGGAGCAGGGGAGCAGGGGAGCAGGGGAGCAGGGGAGCAGGGGAGCAGGGGAGCAGGGTGGTCAGGGTGGTCAGGGTGGTCAGGGTGGGGAGTGTGGTCAGCAATCTTCCTCCCTCTCCTCCCACCCCTCCCCATCTTCCCCCTCCTCCCACCCCTCCCCGTCCCCCCGTCTCCCCCTCCCCCCTCCTGCCCTGGCTTTCCTTAAAAAATGGTTAAGGATTGTTACCAAAAGCCAATCCTGTAGTATGGTTGTAATATAGATGTGCGAGAGTGATTGGCTCTGAAGCCCAATGACTTTTGGGGTGAGGGGCGGATATCTCTCTATCATCGCCGCCAAAAAGTGCGGACAACAGGCTATCCCCACCGATGACGTGGCGGGGATGAAACTGCCATATTGGATATATAGGTCTTTCTGGGACGATCGCTCCCGGATTGCCCGGAATCCCTAACCAGGGGGTTGTATTAAATGTTATGGCCTTTTTGGTGTCTTTGTCAGCATTCCCTGACTATGGCACTTATGGCATAACCGGGGCGTCAGCATTGAGTGACGGCAATTTTAAGCACATTTTAGCCCGATTGATCCGGAAAATCAACAATCTCACCCTTTACGGACTTAGAGAACATCGTTTAAGATCGGAAAGAAAGCAAACTCATAATGACTACGTTTATTGATATTCCGTCACAATTCATCTGTTGCCGCTGGAGCCACCCTGGACAGAAGCGTTAGCCCCACTCCTTGCATCAGGAGTTCCGTTTACATCAATCAGGGCAGTAACGCTAAAGCCGCCGAGCTAGGGCAATGCCCCTAGCTAAGAAAGAGTGAATGTTCCTCAAAGTAGGGCGGTTGCTTTGAACGCATCTAATTTTGTTTGGAGTACAGCAAACCCCATGCCCACGACTAAAAATCAGCCAAAAACTGCCAAGCAAGCTACCACAGGAATCCGACAAGGCGACCCGACGGATACCATTCGCACCTACTTGCACGAAATCGGGCGCGTACCTTTGCTCACCCACGAGCAGGAGATTGTTTATGGGAAGCAGGTGCAGCAAATGATGAAGCTGCTAGAAGCTCAAGAAGCTCTGGCGGTGGAATTGAATAGGGAGCCAACTGATGATGAGTGGGCCGAAAGCGTTGAGTTGACCGTCAAAGAACTTCAGCAGGCTTTGCATCTGGGGCGGCGGGCAAAGCAAAAGATGATTGAGGCGAATTTGCGCTTGGTGGTGGCGATCGCCAAAAAATACCAAAAGCGCAACCTGGAATTCCTCGACCTGATCCAAGAAGGCACTCTCGGTTTGGAACGGGGGGTGGAGAAATTCGACCCCATGCGCGGTTATAAGTTTTCCACCTATGCTTACTGGTGGATTCGCCAAGCGATTACCCGGGCGATCGCGCAGCAAGCACGCACCATCCGCCTCCCCATCCACATCACCGAAAAACTCAACAAAATCAAAAAAGTGCAGCGGGAACTAGCCCAAAACCTGGGACGCACCCCAACACCAGCGGAAATTGGTGAGGCCCTGGAACTCGAACCCAGCCAAATTCGCGAATACCTGCTCCTGTCTCGCCAGCCCATCTCTCTGGACCTGCGGGTAGGAGACAACCAAGACACCGAGCTGCAAGACCTCCTCGAAGATGGAGACGCCTCCCCGGAAAACTACATCACCCAAGAACTGCTCCGGGAGGACCTGGATAACCTCTTGGCTGAACTGACGCCGCAACAGCGAGACGTGATTATCCTCCGCTTCGGGCTCAAAGACGGACGCGAACTCTCCCTCGCCAAAGTCGGCGAACGGCTGAAACTCAGCCGGGAACGAGTCCGCCAGCTAGAACATCAGGCCCTCGCCCACCTGCGCCGTCAACGCGCTAACGTCCGCGAGTACCTCGCTAGCTAACTAACCCTTTAGAACCCTAATTGAAAACCCGGTTTCTCCCCAGAAACCGGGTTTTTTCTGGATTCAAACCCCGTTCTACCATTTAAATTTAAATATCAAACATATCAGAAAAAATGCTTATGGAATTAGGGGATTTCCTTTCATTCATCCCTACAATTTATTTGTGGGAGCGCTAAATTATCATGGTATGCGCCCAGATGGGATAAGTCTTCTAGTTCTGCAGTCGCAGTGGGCTAGTCCGCCCATAATCCTTTTCCTTAAAGGGGATAAAAAGCCGGTTTTTCTCCAAAAACCGGCTTTTTGCTTTGTTTTCCCCCAGAAATCTGGGTTCTTTGTTTCCCTGTTTTTCTCCTTGATCGGGGAAATTCCCCAGCCATTTTTCTAGACTGATATCAAGTACGAGGGTATCGTTTGTGAATAGTTGTCTTAGGGGTGAAAAATCCGTCCGCCCGGATATAAAATAACCCCCGTTAGGGGGTTTGTTTCATATAGCCACGGACTTCAGTCCGTGGCGACGGCGGTGGCGATGGGCAATCAGAGCGATCGGACTTGATCTGAGCTAGGGACTAAAGCCTTAGCCAATGACGCCACCTCAGACGCCACGGACTGAAGTCCGTGGCTACATAAATCAAACCCCCGAATGGGGGTTAGTTAACCTGTTGACCTGATGCACCATCTCCCCATCTCCTCCGGGTGCTATTTCTGGCAAATATTCACCAACGACGCTACCGGACTTGACTGAGGTATCAGACCCCTCGCCGGAAAATATTTGTAAAAAAATGTGAAGGCTTTCGGCAATTCGCGATACTGGCTGTGGAGTTAATCCAAGGTTATTTCCTTAAATGTTAGTGGTCTTAAATTCTACTTGTGAATATTAAATAATAGGGGGAATACTAGGGTGCTACGTAAATTATTGCCTTCAAACTCTGACGCTCAACCGTTAACTGTGGGAAGAAAGCAGGCTTTGGCTAAAGTTCTCGCTGTCCCGGGATGCCTTTTAGTCGCCGCCATGTCCGCAGTGCAAATAATTATCGGTGGTGGTGGGCACCTACAACCGCCACCAGCTCTCGCCGTGCGAATTCCTCCCACCGTGGCTGGGTTTTGGCAGGGAGAAAGACCAATTCAAGAAGCGAACCAGCGGTTCCCTGATGGTATTTACCTCTACGGGACGGCTCCCCAACCGGCAGAAATTGGCAACTCTTATATGGTATTTGAGTTGGATCAAGATAAAACTGTGGGGGCTTTTTACCAGCCTTATTCTGAATTTGCCTGTTTTTATGGCCGGGTGGAAGCCGATCGCCTTGCCCTAAACGTAGTCGAGCCCCAAGAACCCGATCGTCCCTATGCCTACTCTCTGAGATTTGAGACAGAGGCTGTGGCATCATCGGCAGATGGACCGGAAACCGCCAAACTCAACCTGGAAGGATTTTATCAACTCCCGGAAGTCAGCGATAATGACCAAAGCATCTTGAGCGTTTGCAAAGAATATCATCAAGAGAAGATTCAAGGAGAATAGAGAGACTGGGAGCCTGGAAAGGAAATGCAAAATAGACGGTATTGCCACATAGCATTATCTCCAGCCAAATCACTGGTGGGAAGCATCCCATCTATCCGGGTGAAGCATTCCGCAAATAATTTCCCTCCCTGGCAAATACAAAGGTTTTCTGTAGAATCAGGGATGGTGTTTCCCAGTCAAGCGACACAGGAACCTCGGCGAGGAGGTAGTCTGGGAGAATGCAGCATGGCTTCACCCCTACTAGGTCAAAAAGGGTTCGTTTCGATTTGATGTTGCCAAGCTAAAACCGCCGCTTTGAATTCCTGTAAAGAAATCGTTTCTATGGGTTCGGTGGCTCCGGCCATATTTTCTATCGTGACATTCTGGGGAGAGAAAGTCAAATGATAAGCATTGCCAGAGCGGGTCCAGGTGGTAATTTCTCCGGTTTCTAATGCGGCTATTTGGGTGAGCAGGTGCTGCACCCATTCGGGGCTATTTTGGATATCGAGAGTGAGAAATTCTAACAGGCACTGATGGGCGCTACTTTGGGCAGTCCAATCAGACCAATTCCAAGATTCTGCTGGCATAATGATTATCGTCTTAACGGAAATGCTGTGTTAATTTTATTGTCTCGATTGGTGGCGCCAGCGATCGTGTAAGTGGTGCCATTGTTGGCGGGACAAAACCGATTTGGCTGGTTGTTATTAGCGGGACGGTTTAAGCCACACCATGCCCAACTGGGTGCCCCAGCAGGACATTGTACCCGATTAGCTTCAGCGTGGGCAATGGAGTTGAGGATTTGTTCGCGGGTGCAGCGATCGGGAAACATGGTCGAAAATTTCGTGGCTTGGGGAGAACCAGCATAAGTCCATTCCCCACCGTAAATTCCCTGGGCGTTGGCTGCTTGGGTAATGGTAAATTGTCGCACTGTGGAGGGATTTTGCCCTCTGGGGCGGGCATGAAATCCCACCAGACGCCCTTGTTGATTGATTTCGCCACAAAAAATGTGGGCGTGATTCACCTGCTTGCCATTATAAGCTGTCACCCAATGGGAGGCGCTGCGGCAATCTATGCCTTGCCCTTGGGCGGTGGCACTGATAGATAATACTAAGAGGAAACAGATCAACCCAATTAGGCTGATTTTCACTGATTTGAGATTCACACAAATTCTCCCTATCATTGGTGAAAATATTTTTGGGGAAGCTCGCACATTATAAATGACTGGATCATAATTGTCAAGTAATTTGAAATTAATTTGATTGATATAGGCAATTTTTAAATTAAATAATTGGCGAAATTAAATCGATACATTTTGCCACTGACCGCGCCAAAAGACAAACAGCAAAATCGTGGCGCGAAATATCCAATCGCAAGTAGAACCGAGCCAAACTCCGATTAGTCCTAAATCCCAGACTATAGCCAAAACATAGGTGGCGATGATGCGGACGATAAACCAACCAGCCAGGGATATGTAAAAAGCGGTGCGAGTATCTCCAGCGCCGCGCAAGGCTTGTTCTAAGACAATGCTGGCAGCCATAAATGGCTGAGCGATGGCAGCAATATACAAACAAGGTACAGCGGCGGCGATAATCTTTTTATCAGCCGAAAAGATGCTGAGCAAAAATTCAGGGAAGATGAAAAACATTAAACTGCCAATTCCTAAAGTGGCCACAGCTAAAGCCACAGCGATGGTGACGCTTTTGGCGGCGGTGGTGGGGTGTTTGGCGCCTAGGTGCCGCGAGACGATCGCCGCCGTAGCAATACCAAATCCTTCGGCAATTTCATAGCAAATGCCCTCAATTCCTAACGTCACTTCATAAGAGGCCATTGCCACATTGCCGAGAGTCGCGATAATACCCGTAAAACTGAGATAACCGACACTGCGAAATAGGCGCTCGCTGAATGTGGGTGTAGCAACGCGCAAAATCCGTCCCAGAGCTGATAATTCACCACCCCAACCGCCGAGGGAGAGGACTGGTGTCCCTCGCCAGAGAATTAGCAATAGGATAATGGCGTTAATAGCTATTGCTCCCACGGAGCCGATCGCTGCCCCCTGCATCCCCAATGCCGGAGCGCCAAAATGACCGAAAATTAGACAATAATTCAGGAAAATATTAACGCTATTGGCCACAATCGCAACTACGAAAGGAGTTTTCGTATCACCAGAGACTTGGAGGATAGCACCAGAGACTATCCCCAGTAGCTGTAACGGTAGAGCCGAAAAGATAATCGCCAAATAAGCCCCAGCAGCAGCTACCACCTCGCCACTGCCAAAAGAGGATAAACTCAGAAAGGGGATAAGTTGCCAGTGCAAAAACCAACTAACAATTCCTCCCACAACTAAAGCCAAACCGAGACTACCTCTTGCCGCCGCTGCTGTCAGTTGGGGATTTCCAGAACCGATCGCCCGTCCCACTAGCGCCACAGTACCCACAGAAAAAGCCGATATCGTGGTATAAATACACCAATGCAGAGGACTAGCAATGCGCATCGAGGCCAGAGCATCAGTGGCGTAGTGGCCCAACATGACCCGATCGGCCAGAAACATCAAACTTTGGAGGAGCAGTTGGGCGATCGCCGGTAACGCCAACCCCAACACCGCGCCAGCAGCCGCACCAAATTCACCCCCTTTGCCGGGAACATTTTTCCTCGATACAGCTTCGACCTTGGGAAGCATAAAAATCAATCATTCCACAAACATTGCTTACATCATAATTTCGCTTCCCCAGTTGTCATCTCCGCTCATATTTCCCAGAAACCCCGTAGAACCTGGGTTGCAAACAAAAACTCTCTGCGAAACCGAATTTCTATCCCTCCCCCTCCAACGGCCAACCCAAGCGAGTTGGCTGCTCGTAAACCCGCTTGAGCGTATTCACATCTCGGGGCGAAATCGGTGGCGGCGAAGCCACTTGGGCAAAATACATGGTATCCTCTGGCCAAGGACTATGACCCCAAATACCCAAAGCATGACCAAGTTCGTGACGTGCGGCGGCTTCCAGATATTTTCCTTTTTGAGTGGGATTAATAAATATATTGCACTTGTGGGATAATATTGGTGGTGTATCCTGACTCAATATCAACTCATAACGAGTTTCCGCCGATCGTGCCCGCAAAATCTCCCCAGTTGCCGATAGACGTAAAGGAGGACGACGGCGCCAAATCATAATATCAGCCATTTCCGGCGTCGCCACCAACTCTAGTGGCAAATAGGCGTTCCAATCATCAACCACCTCTTTCACCACCATTGCCCAAGCCACCAGGGTTTGATTTTCAAAAGACGATAAATCATCATCAGGTTTTGGTTGCTGTACATAAACCTGAATCGGAAAACGAGACCAAACCAAATAACCCACATCCAGCGGCGTCACTGCCTCAAAATAATCGCCCCTGGAGTCGAACCAGCGTGCTAAAGTCGGTGGTAAGGGGTGGGGTTTGGCTGCAGGAAATAGTGAATTATCTTGATTGGCAGAAACTTGAAATAGCCAGATAGTAGGGTGGGCAGTGCCTGACCGATAATTCTCTTCATAACGAGTAGTAGTAGTGGGCACTGCCCACCCTACAGAAACTTGAAATAGTGGTTTTGTCGGAGAGTGAAGCTGCCAGTGAGCCGCAACCCGGTGGAAGGGAATAAAAATCACCAGCAAATAAGTGCATATCGCCAGAATTATTGCCAGTATTCTCTTATGGTAATTCATGGCTGGGCTTTAATTCAATCTCCAGAAACCGGGTTTCTTCACCAAATCTCGGTGCCAATACCAAGATTGTCGCAGAAACCCGGTTTCTCATCCATCAGCGCTGGACACCGGCTATTTAGCCAACCAACCGGCACTCAAAATCACCGTTAAACCCATAAAGACGATCGTCAAACCCCAAGTAATCCGGTTAAGGGAGGTTTCGGCACTTTTGGCGCTAGTGAAAAGCTGCGCTTGACCGCCAATACCCCCGATACCGTCGCCTTTGGGACTGTGTAGGAGAACTAAAACAATCAACCCAAAGGCAGATAAAGCCCAGATGCCTTGCAGAATATTTACAACAGTCATGGTTAGAAAAAAGTTAGGGATTGGTAAAGAGCAAAAATAGTTTAACGGCTGAAACAAGAAAATGATAGCTACAAACTGAGCGCCACGGGGGTGCGGTTTTTTTGCATTTCCAACTGGGAGGGCAAAATCATCGATTTGCCGGTCATTTCCAGTGGTTGGGGGATTTGCAAAATTTCCAGAATCGTGGGGGCGATATCTGCCAAACAACCATCAGAACGCAGAGGCACATCCGTACCGTAACCAGGAATTTTCCGCCGTTCCCCTTCCACCAAGATGAAAGGTACGGGGTTAGTGGTGTGAGCGGTCCAGGAGTTGCCTTGCTCGTCCCACATCATTTCCGCATTGCCGTGGTCAGCGATGATAATCGTAGTACCACCAGCTTTGCTAATGGCTTCTAGGAGTTGGCCGAGACAGCGATCGACAGTTTCAACGGCTTTCACCGCCGCATCCATATTGCCAGTGTGACCCACCATATCCGGGTTGGCGTAGTTCATCACAATGAGGGAATAAATGCCCTTTTGGATGGAGGATATGGCCACATCCGTCACCGCCTGAGCAGACATTTCTGGTTGCCTGTCATAAGTGGCGACCATTGGGGAAGGGATTAACTCCCGGTCTTCTCCAGGTAAAGGTTCTTCCAAACCCCCATTAAAGAAATAAGTCACGTGAGCGTACTTTTCCGTTTCCGCCGTCCGTAACTGACGCAAACCTTGCTTCGCCACCACTTCCCCGAGAATATTGCTGAGGTTTTGCGGTTCAAAGGCCACCGCCACCGGCAATTCTGAGTCATACTGAGTGAAAGTGGCAAAGGAGAGGGGTTGAATTATCTCCCGTTCAAAACCGGTGAAATTGGGGGAAACAAAAGCGTAACTGAGCTGTCGGGCACGATCGGGCCGGAAATTGAAGAAAATCACCCCATCTCCCGGGGCGACAGCTCCCGGAGCGATGCGAATTGGCAGGACAAACTCATCAGTTAAGTCATTGGCGTAGGAGGCTTGGACCACTTCCACCGCTGACCTACCGTCTCCCGGCCCGTCAGTAGTCATCACATCGTAAGCTAACTGCACCCGGTCCCAACGGTGGTCTCTATCCATCGCATAGTAGCGACCGCTGACAGTAGCAATGCGTCCCACACCGATACTGGCGATCGCCTCTTCGATTTTCGTCAAAGCCGCCACCCCATCAGTGGGATAAGTATCCCGTCCATCAGTAATCGCGTGGATGCAAAGATCAGTAATGCCTTGGGCTTTGCCTAATTCCAGCAACCCAATCAAATGACTGAGATGGGAATGAACCCCCCCATCAGAACACAAACCTACCAAATGCAGCTTGCTATTGCGCGATTTCACCTCTTGGCAAATCTTGACCAGAACCGGGTTGCTCTGCAAAGAGCCATCCTCCACCGCCTCAGTGATGCGTAGTAATTCTTGCTTAACTACCCGTCCCGCGCCAATATTTAAATGGCCCACTTCCGAATTGCCCATCTGACCAGCAGGCAGACCCACTGCCTTCCCGGAGGTGTGGATGAGAGTCCGGGGATAGGCAGCCCACAGACTGTCCATAACCGGTGTTTTCGCCGCCGCGATCGCATTTCCGTCGGTTGATTCTCGGTAGCCCCAACCGTCTAAAATGACTAGCACCACCGGAGCAACAGGTGCTTGTGTCATGAGTTTGTCACCATTTCTGCTATGATTTCACTGCAATCATAGCATCCCAGCTTGCCCCCTCCCTTCCCCCTCACATTAAAACAATCAACAACCTTTCCCTGCCACGACCTTTGGACGGTAGAACCCCCCTAAAGCTATCATGGCAAAGGGTGCAGAATACCGTCCTCTTACCTTACAATCATCCCATCAAGAAACCCAAAAGGGGTGAATCCCACCCCCCAAGAGGCTATCTTGGAATCAAGCTGTTAGGAGCCTACCATGCGCTTACGCTCGTTAACCGTATCTCTCGGGATGTTGCTGCTCCTGAGTGCCTGCGGTGGTGAGTCTTCAGAGGAGCAAGCCACCAGCTCTCCCTCACCCACAGACACCCCAGCAGCCGCCCCAGCCCCCGGCAGTCCCACCCCCACCCCCACCCCTAATGGAGCGGGGGCGAAACCGCCCGCTGCCGCTCCGTTCACCACCAAAGCACCAGCAAAAGACCCCACCGCTGTGAGCAACTTGCTCGAGCCAAGCAACGAAGACGATGTATTGGCGCAAATTAAGCCGGGGACAAGTAACCCCTTTGGGATTTTGCCACTGCCACCACAGCAGAAACCGGGGGAGGTGAAAACCAGTCAACTCCCGGAAGTCACAGTGGCCACAGTGCCCGCTCTGCCCCCATTACCTGATGGTATAGGCCCTGTGGGCAGCGCCCAGCCTGGACAGAAAGGGAGTAAACTTCCAGCAGTCACAGCCAGACCAGTACCCGCTCTGCCCAAATTGCCTGCTACTATAGGGCCAGATCTCGCCAAAATCGAAAGCAACGTCCAGCTTGCCGCCCCTCCCATCCCCAAACTGGAAAACCGGCAAATCAGTCCTTTTTCTGGCTTGCCAAATATTACCCCCTATGTAGATAGACGGAACAACCCTTTGGCAATTCCGGCTCGTGCCACCAGGCCACAAACCATCCCACCTCCGCCGCCACAGGAACCGCAAAAAGTAGCGCAAGTGCCTCAATTGCCGCCTGACTTTGGACCGCCGATTGGTGGTGGGTCTATTCCCACCGCTGCCATTCCCAAGCAAGACTCTCGGCAAGTACCATCTTTGCCGGAATTGCCCACTCCCATTGGCCCAAAAGTACCCGAACGCCAGCAACCAGGATCCCCACCCAGGGGAACTACTCCCCCAGGAACTACTCCCCCAGGAACTACTCCCCCAGGAACTACTCCCCCAAAACCGACACCACCACCACCGCCACCGCCACCTTCAACGGACATCGCCAAAGCCGTGGAAGTTACTGGCGTCGTCCAAGTGAATGGGGAAATTTTAATTATCGTAAAGGCACCGAACGAGCCCACCACTCGCTATGTTAAAGTAGGGCAGAGAATAGGCAACGGTAAAGTCCTCGTCAAGCGGGTAGAACAGCTTAAAGGCAGCGAGCCGATCGTCGTGCTAGAAGAAAATGGGGTTGAAGTCAATAAAGAAGTGGGAGAAATGTCCGGGCTATAAACTGCCACCAGCCCAGCCGGAATATCGCTTCCTGGCAGGGGAACACATGGGGGGTTCCATGTCCTCCTCTGCCCCAACCAAAACCTCCTGGTAAAACTACCCTAAACCACGGCTCGGCGGGGATAGATGATTTTTGTCAGGATAGCTTGCTTATGATCAATTCAGCCGATGGGAGACATTTGAGCTATGCCTAAGTCAATGCAGAAACTAGGGGTAACTATATTCGCCTTATCTTGCCTGGGGATGGCAGGCTATTTGAGTGCAGGGTTGGCGTCAGCACAAGATAATCGAGCCTCTCGCACCTGCCAACCCAATATCCCCAATGGTCAGACCAGGTGCGTTTATGGCGATGGCGCTTACTACACAGGCACTCTCGTTGATGGTATCCCCAACGGTAGGGGGGTTTATGTGGATAGCACCGGTGCTTTTTACAACGGTGAATTTCGCAATGGCCGTCCTAATGGTCAAGGTCAGTTCGTCGCCGCCAGTAATGACCGCTTCGAGGGACAGTTTCGCAATGGCCAAATCGTCAGCGGCACGGTAATCTATGCCAATGGCGATCGCTTCGTCGGCCAGTTTAGCAACGGCTTACCCAACGGTCAAGGGCGGTTCCTATTCGCCAATGGCGATAGCTTCTCGGGCCAATACCTGCTCGGAGAAGTTCGGGGCAAAGGGCAGTTTACCCGCGCCGATGGCATCCGCTGCGAAGGTGACTTTTACAATAACAACCTCCTCGGTCAAGGCATTTGCACCTATCCCGATCGGACTCGCTATCAAGGCGAACTACGTGGCGGAATTCCCCACGGTAAAGGCACCATCATCACCCCCGACGGCAAGCGCTTTCCCGGCTTATTCCGAGAAGGTCAGCCATTTGAGGGTGAGGGTCAATAACATTTGTCAACCTCAGAGCATCAGCCATGTGTGAGTTGATTAAAAAATTAGGGACAATCATTCTGACTGCCTCTCTGTTGGAAATAGCCAGCTATCAGCTCCATCCTCTACCATCCCAAGGTCAAGAGCCAGAACTCACCAGTTGTGAACCAAGAGTTACTACGGGCACAGCTAAGTGCAACTATGAAAATGGGGATAACTATGTGGGGCAGATAGTGAATAGCCTTCCCGATGGCAATGGCATTTATGTATATGCCAATGGTGATAGATACGAAGGCCAATTCCGCCAAGGCAGACCCAATGGGCAAGGAAACTTCATATTTGCCAACGATGCCCGCTACGTGGGACTGTTTCAGAATGGCGTAATGCGCCGGGGAATTGTATTCTTTACTAATGGCGATGCCTACGCAGGAGACTTTGAAATCGTCGAAGAAGTGGGCTCCGGCAAAATCAGCAGCCAGCCTGCTGGACGGGGGGAATTTACATTTTCTAATGGCGATAAATATACAGGGGAATTTTTTGCCGGTAAACCTTTTGGATCTGGAATCTTCACCCGCCCCGATGGCACCCGCTGTGAAGGAGAATTTTACAACCAAGACCTGGATGCGAATGCTGTCTGCACTTATCCCAATGGCAGTAGGTACGAGGGAGAACTACGCGGCGGCGTCCCCCACGGCTTTGGTGTTTTGACTACAAGAGATGGTCAACGGATGTTGGGTCAGTTCCGCGACGGAGCACCTTTTTATGGGGATAATTGAGGAAAAAAGGGGGAAATAAGAAAGATATGCACAACCACAAAAAATTTACACCAATTATTGCCCTAGTTTGGGCTGTAGGTATAGGAATTCATGTGATCAATATATTCCTCAGATTTCCAGCCACCGCTCAAGAGCAAGTAAAACCTGGTGAAGAATCCAGAATAAATCCAGATTCAGAAGTGTTGAATGTCAATAAAAAAGTGGTAAAAATAGCCACAATTATGTTATAATGAGAGCCGCAGATAAAAAAAAAGGAGTTTAAGCATGACTAAATATTCATTCTCCATGATTCTCAAATACA
>Ga0209172_10004919_pt1 | contig 16995 bp, 15 predicted proteins | sample LarsenN4metaG_FD_184113 | JGI IMG/M metagenome (GOLD analysis project Ga0209172, IMG submission 184113) | Hot spring sediment bacterial and archeal communities from British Columbia, Canada, to study Microbial Dark Matter (Phase II) - Larsen... ... | reverse complement strand
TCTGAGGAGCAACTTGTTCTGCACAGTCAACTGATACTGTACCTCGGCGTTGGTTTGCGCTAAATGTCCGCTGACGCGTTGTCCCAAGGCGAAAGCCACACAACGTCGTTGTGATCAATGCGCAACCAAACGCTACTTCCCCAGGGCGATGCGCTCCTGCATCGAGTCGATGCACGTTGGGAATCATCTACGTCACAGCCGGGTTGGTGTGGTGGTCAAGGTCGCCGTGCCGCGCGACAGCGGCCGTCAGAATCGCCTCGCGGCGGTTTTGCTCTGCCGCTTGCCTGAAGGCCGCTTTGTAGCGCTCGAAGTCCCAGGTGCGAAAAAACTCCTCGGCGGCTTTGACCCCCGATTGGTAGAGGGCCTCGGCGCGGTCGGGGGCGAGATCGAACTCGGTGGTCTTAACCCCGACCGTGGGGATCATGATGGTCCGCACGAAGGCCCCGTTGGAAATGTACATCCGGTCGTGCGCCTCAAGCATAGTGAGGAACAGCGAGGCCAAGAGGCTGAATGGCCCGGAAACCTCATGTCGGACCTCTTGGCCCACGACGTCGGGCTGTTCCGCCAAGAGATAACCAAAGGTCGGCCATGGCGGGTCCGGTGAACCATCGTCGAAGAGGTAGATCGGGAAATTGCTCAGCACCCCCCCATCCACGATGAAACATTCTTTGCCGGTTCCCCCCAAGCGCAGCGTCACAGGCTCATAGAAGAAGGGGATCGACATGCTCATGCGCACGGCTCGAGCGATGTCGAGGTCATCGGGCGCGATGCCGTAATCCTGGATATCCCTCGGCAGCACCAGCATCTTGCCGCGCGATACGTCGGCGGCGATGACCTGCAGCTTGTACCGATATTTGGGAGCGTCGTGCAATTCGTCGATGATGAGGTCTTTGAAGGTCCGCTTGCCCTTGGCGGCGAGTTTCTCGCGCAGCCAGTCTTCGAGATACGCCCCTTCATAAATGCCCTTCTCGAGGCCGAGGCTGAGCACCCTGCCGAACACGGGGATGCTGTCCAACAGCCCTTCGTCTTTGAACTGGGTGTAGTCCAAGCTCCGCATGATGTCGCGCAGTTCGCTGGCGCGGTAGCCGGCCGCCACCAGAGCGGCGACGATCGCTCCGGCGGAGGTACCGGCGACATTGCAGAATTCATAACCCATGTCCTCGGTGACCGCGACCGCCCCAACCAGCCCAATTCCCTTGACGCCGCCCCCTTCGAACACCGCATCGCATCGTGGCATGATGGCCCTCCACCGCCTCTGGCTCTGCAGGGTTCACATCAATTGAAGATGCCTTTTTCCTTATACTTGTCGACGAGGAAATCGACGAACGTGTCCAAGGCCTTATCCAGCATGATGTCCTCGAGCATGGTTTCAAAGGGTTCTGGGATCCAGGGAATGTCGGGGTTGACCTTTTTGTAGATATCTTTGACGGCGCTCATCACGACTTCCTTCTTCTGCGCCCCGGAAACTCCGTGTACGCCTTCCACGGCCTCAACCAGTTTCGAACCGACTTCGAAGGTGAAGCTGGCGATCTCGGTGATCTGGAAGCCGTCCTCTCGATGCTTCATAAAGCTCGCTGTGAGAATGTCGATGTCCTTCCGAATCTCGCCTTTGATCTCTTCGATACTCTTCGTCATGGTCTGCCTCCCGGTTGAAGGAACCATTGCGACCTTGGATCTTGCCAGACTCGGCGTCTCTTCGCTGCCGTCACAGGCGGTGCTAGGCAAAAGCGATGCCCCTATGAGCAGACGCCGGCAAAGCCTTGAACCGATTGATGATGTCCCGCCACAGACTCAGAAGGTGGCGGCAGGCAGCCACACAACATAACAGAACCATCCAACGCCCCCGCGTGAAAAAACCCACCACGGCCTACATGGACGGCCACAGCGGGCTTTCGTCGAGATCTACACACGACGGTTAGCCCTACACACCCTGTGTCCCCTCTCTGTCCCTCCCCCACGTCCTCGACCTTTGTCAGCCCGCGCCACTGTGCTATAATCGAGGAGGCGTTCATCCAGCTTGTCCACGTGGCGATGATCGTCCGAGCGAAAGCCCCCGCCTTGCATGTGCGCCAACCCCGCGCTCGTCCGGCCAACCCGCCACACCACTGAAGGAGAAGTCCTTCATGAAACAGGTCCAAACCGTTCTCGGCCCTGTTCCCATCGCGCAACTCGGCATCACCCTCATGCATGAGCATCTGGTCATCGGCTTTCCGGGGTGGGTGTTCGATCCATTCGCGCGCTTCGATCGCGTCCGGGTCGCCGGCATGCTCATCGAGCGGCTGCGCGAGCTGAAGGCGCTGGGGGTGTCCACCTTCGTCGACCCGTGTCCCATTGAGTTGGGGCGCAACCCCGAGCTGGCCGCCGAGGTTTCCGAAGGCTCGGGCCTGCACATCGTCTGCGCCACCGGGCTCTATACCAATCGTTTGGGCATCCCGGTCTACTTCCGGCAGCGCTCTACCGAGGAAATCGCCGAGATCTTCGTCCGAGAGCTCACCGAGGGCATCGGTTCCTCCGGCATCCGGGCGGGTCTCATCACCTGCGCCACCGGTCTGAACGAGATCACCCCGCATGAAGAGAAGTGTCTGCGCGCGGCAGGGCGGGCGCATCGGGCGACGGGAGCGCCGATCCTGACGCTCACCGAGTCGGCGACGATGGGGAACGAGCAATTGAATATTTTGGCGTCAGAGGGAGTGGATTTCGGCCAGGTGGTGATCGGCCATTCCTGTTGCACAGCCAATCTGGAATATCATCTCAGCCTACTCGACCGCGGGGCCTTCGTCGGCTTCGATCGCTTTGGCATGGAGCGGCCGTTTCCGGATCGCCTGCGCATCGCCTCGCTGGCGGGATTGCTGGCCATTGGCTATACACGGCAGATCATCCTCGGGAACAGTGCCGTCGGCTGCTTCCTGGGCCGCCCACTGCATCGCACACCCGAGAGCCAGCAGGGGCTCGAACGCTGGAACTACGCGCACCTCTTCAAGGACGTGCTGCCGCAACTCCGCGACATCGGCATCAGCGAGGGGCAGATTCGTACGATGCTGGAGGACAACCCGCAACGCCTCTTTGGAGGGCCTCGTTAATGCGGCCGCGGCCGGTCCGCGCTGGCTCGCCCAAAGGGATGCGAGGTCAGCCATACACCCCATTCGCCCTCGGCCACCGGTGGGAAGGCAGGCAGGATGCCCTGGGCGATCAAGCGGTCGGTGGCCTCGTAGTATGAGTTATGCCACAGCATACAGAGCACGGCCGATGGTGGGCAGCGGGCAAATGAGCAGTGCTCCCGCAGCGGTGCTAACAGCGTATCGCCGACCAACCAGGCGCTGACGCGCTCGGCCACACCGTCGCACGCTGGCGCGATCTGCATTAGCGCTTCCGGGCCGAACACCGGGATGCGCACCCGAGATGGAATCTCAGTCGTCAATAGCCGCGCCCGGATCTGCTCGTCATACCACGATTGCAGCACGCTTTCCTCCAGCGACCACTGGCGTGCGAGCTCCTCACGCGTCGGACTCCGCTGCGCCAACTCCACCAGCAAATCGACTGCGGACACGCCGTGCACTGGCGCATACATCCGGCGCGCCTCCTTCAGGATCGGACGCTCGACGATGCGGCTGACGATGAGGCAGACTCCATACCCCTTCGAACCGCGTATGGCCCGGATACCGGTGATCGACGTCGGTCCTCCGCCCAGTTCCTCGCCCCAGATGAAATAGCGGCCAGTGGTCCCATGGGAGGGAGGACGCCCCATCGGACCTTCGAGGAGACGGCGCAGCACCCACATGTTGATGGTCCAAAGGATCAGGATGGACAGGACGTGCTCGGCGCTGTTCCAGCGATCGCTGAACCGGTCGGCCAACTGGTGAAAAGCGGGCAAAGCGTCGCGCACCGCCGCCACCGTCTCGGCCACCAAGGTAGCGAACCAGGGCTCCAGTACTTCACGGTCGCGCCGCAGCAGGATGGGCACGAGCGGCGTCAGACGGTCGCCGTCGGCACGAGCGAAGTCGCACGCGACCCAAGTCCGGCAGGCCTCCAATAAGGATGCGGGCAGATCGGGCCAGCGTCGGCCTTCAGGGTAGATCTGCCCATAGAATTCCCGTACCGGCCCGGCTGGCAGCGCGCGCCGCCAATCGCCGAAGCCAGTGGTGAAGAATTGGACGGGTGTGGGAGCCATCAGCACTTCTGACCTGTTCGATACGTTCGCGTTCGGCCGCCAATTTACGCTTCCAGCAGCACACAGTGCTCCGGCGCAACCGTCAAAGTGACCTCCTCGCCTTCCTCGAAGTGTTCCATCGGCGGACGGCGCACGACGAGCTGGCGATCCTCCCAATCCACCAGGTACTGCACGAAATCCCCCAGGAACACACGCCGATTGATGCGCACGGGCCAGGCGTTCAGGCCGGTCTCCGGTCGCTCCCGGCTAAGCCGTGGATAGACAGTGCGCACGGAAAAGGCGCTCTCCGGCGCCGCCTTGCGACCGTTTTCGACGCCGTAGACGACATGGCCGGCCGGCGTCTCCAACGCCACCAACCCATCACGAGCCAGATCCTGCCGCAGTCGGCCGCGAATCAAATTCGCCGCGCCGACGAAGTCGGCGACGAAGGCGCTCCGGGGCATATCGTAGATCTCGCCGGGCGAGCCGATCTGCTCGATGATCCCGGCGTTCATCACGATCACCCGATCCGAAATCGCCAGCGCCTCCTCCTGGTCATGCGTCACATACACCGAGGTGATGCCGAGCTGGTGTTGCAGTTCCTTGATCTCCAGGCGCATCTCCGCCCGCAGCTTGGCGTCCAGGTTCGACAGCGGCTCGTCGAACAGGATCACCGTTGGCGAAAATACAAAGCTGCGCGCCAGGGCAACCCGCTGCTGCTGGCCGCCGGAGAGTTTGGCGGCGCTGCGGTCGGCGAGGTCCCCCATGCGTACGAGATTGAGCGCCCATTGCACCTTCTCGGCGATCTCCTTCTTACCCATGCGGCGCACCCGCAGCCCGTAGGCGACATTGTCGAACACCGTCATGTGGGGCCAGATGGCATAGGATTGGAACACCATCGACACGCCGCGCTTCTCGGTTGGCACGTTGATGCGCTTGGCGGAGGCATAGACCACCTGGCCGCCAATGCGAATCTCGCCGGCGCTCGGCTGTTCCAGTCCGGCGATGGCGCGCAGCGTAGTGGTTTTGCCACAGCCCGAGGGGCCCAGCAGAGTCAGGTGCTCGCCGCGCCGTACCGTAAAACTAACGCCTTTGACGGCCATGACCTCGCCGTAGTGCACGACGAGGTTCTCGACCTCAATGTGATGCTCCGAAGCGTGATCGTCCATCGTTGCTCTGCTTTCCTTTTACTCCCCTTCGATCCGGGCCATGCGCCCCGCCACTCGCAACAGCACCAGCAAGGCCGCGAACACGATCGTCACCTGGATGAGGGCCATGGCTGCTGTGAGCTGTAGGCCCGAGGACTCCCAACTGGAGATAATCGCCGGGCCGATGACCTTGGTGCGCGGCCCGACGAGCAAGACCGAGGTGCCCACCTCGCGCACGCTGGCGATGAACAGCAACACCCAGGCGGCGCTTAACCCCGGTCGCAGCAGCGGCATGGTGACGGTGCGCAGTTGGTACAGCCAGGAGGCGCCGCACACCCGGGCGCACTCTTCGACGCTCTTATCGAGCTGCACCATGACCCCAGAGACTGTGCGCACGCCCAACGGCATGAACACCGTCAGGTAGGCCAACAATAGCAACCAGATCGTGCCGTAGACCGGAATCGGCATGACCACCCATCCCAGCAGGAGGCCAAGGCCGAACACTAAGCGCGGCACCGACTGCGGGAACATAACGATATACTCCAGGAAGCCCCGCCCCGGCGTTCGCGAGCGGTAGATGATCCACGACAGTAACCCCATCAGCAGCACGCCCACCGTGGCCGTGAGCAGGCCCAAGAGGAGGCTGGTCCCCAGCGCTGAGCGTACCGGGCCGAGGTTCAACGCCGTCTGGTAGTTTTCCAAGGTCCAGATGATGTCCTTCGGGAAGATGGTGGCGAATTTGAGCAGCGACACATACAGCAGCGCCAGCATCGGCAGGAATACCGCCACCACCAAATAGGCCACGCAGACGGCGAAGAGCAGCCAGCGTGTCCAGCCCATCTGCATCAAGCGCGGCCGGAAGGCCTTACCGGTGATGGTGACGTAGGTCGTCGCTCGCATGATGCGTCCGTACAGATACATCATCGCCAGCATGACGCCGAACAGTGAGATGCCCATGGCGGCGGCCAGTGGGAAGTCGGGCGGAAAGCGGATCACCAGCGTCCAAATAGCGGTGGTGACGACGTAGAAGCGCTCCGGCATGCCAAGGATAGCGGCGGCGGAGAACGAGCCCAGCATCTCGGCGAAGACGAAGATGGTCGCCCCCAAGACCGCCGGAGCCACCAACGGCAGCGTCACGCGCAGCATAGTCTCGAACTTGCCCGCCCCCAGCACCTGCGAGCTTTCTTCCAGCGCCGGGTCCATCGACTTCATGGCCGCCGAGATCATGACGAAGGCGACGCTGCCCTCGAACAGCGCCATAACCCAGGCGATGCCTAGCGGCGAATTGATGTTGAACAGCGGCTGCACGCCCCCAACGGCGTACCAGACTTGGTTGAGGAAGCCGCTGTTGGGGGCGGCTAACGCGCTCCACGCCAGGGCGCCGACCAGCGGGGTGACGTAGTACGGCAGGCTCATCAGGGACTCGAGCGTACCCCGCCAGGGCACATCCGTACGCGCTAAGATCCACGCCATCGTAAAACCGATGACGATGGCCATCGCCGTCGCCAGCGCCGACACGTGCAGGGTATTCAGCAGGATGCCCGGACTGTGGAACAAGCCGTCGAAGTTATCCAGGCCGTACTGGTCCGGAGGCCACGCCGTCGGATCGCCGGTATTCAACGCCACCTGCCCTAGAAAGAACAGGGGGTAGAGGACGAGGCCGGCGCAGACGAGGATGACGCCCGCGGTGATCACGGTTTGCATATGCAGACGAGCGCCCATGGCATACCCACCCTTCAGCCGTCAGCCATAAGCTTATCGCAGGCCGGAGAGCGCGTTCCAGGCACGCACGTACTGCGTATGGGCCTTGATGTACTCATTCCAGTCGGGGAACAGGATGTTCAGCTCGCTGATCGGCTTCCCACCCGGAGGTGGCGCCACATCGGGGCGGGGCGAGTGATGATAGAACTCCCGGCTCATGATCTCCTGGCCGAGTGGCGACAGGAACCAGTCAAGGAACAACTTGGCGGCTTCCGGATGCGGCCCTTTGCTGACGACGCCGACGAACTGGGCTGTGCCGACCAGCCCCTCGGTCGGTACGACGAAGGCGATGGGAGCGCCCTTGGCCTTAAATTCGAGGAAGGTGGAATACTGGGCCAAGCCGATGATCTTGTCCTCACGGTTGATCAGGCGCTCGTACTGCTGCACCGTGGAAGGCAGGGCACGCGGCTGCTGCTTGGCCATGTCCTTCCAGAACTGATCGCCGTACAGCTTGCGCAGCATGAACCATTGCGCTCCCTGTAACCCAGAGGCCGAATCCTTGAAGTTGATGCTGCCGCGCCACTTGGGGTCGAGGAGATCCTTCCAGCTCTTCGGAGCCTCGGCCTCGGAGACGACGTCGGTGTTGTAGGCGATGCCCGCCAGCACCATGGTGTACCATGTGTAATAGCCCGGCGGATCGCTGCGGAAGCGCGGCTCATAGGCCGCCATTTGCGGTGAGACATAGGGCACGTAGCCGTCCTTCTTGATGAAGTCGAAGGCCGGGGCGAGGTCCGATAAGGCCAAGACGTCGGCCAGGTAGGTCCCGGCCTGGCGCTCGGCGTTCAGCTTGGCGTAGAGCCGCCCCGTCTGCTCACGCAGGTACTGCTTGGTGTCGATTTTGGGGAAGAGCGCGTTGAACTTTTGCAGGAACGCTACGATCTGACGCTCGATGTCAGGGCCATAATACACCACCGCGCCCTCGGCCTCGGCTTTGTCGACATCGGCGCAGGTGAGAAACCCTTTGACCTCTGTGGGGGTCGGACATGAGGATTGAATCGCCGCCGTCTCGGCCGCACCGCGGTCGGGCGCGGCCACGAGCATGAGCAAGATCAAGACTACCGTTGATGTCGCAGTTGTCAGACGCATGCCCTCTTCTCCTTAGACATCCGCTATGTTCGTCCACGGCCGGAGGCCGCTCAGCATCATGGCTTTGACGCAAGCGATCATGGTACCAAGTTCCGGAACGGAAAGTCAATGGATGCAAGCCTTCACGCCAACCTAGCGCACCAAAATCCGCGATCCGCGCCCCATCTGCGGGTCTGCATCCTGGCTGAACATGATCACCGCCATGGCGCCGGCATGGGCGCCTTTGAGGGAGTGGGTGACCAGGACGTTGGCGCCCTCTTTCGGCGAGATCAGGTCGAAGGTGGCGGCATCGCCCGGGCCCACGACGAAGCTCTGCAGGCCGAGCTGGACGTTCTGGGGGTTGCCTCCAGGATAGACGCGGTCCCAGATGCCGGCGATCGGATGAAAGGAGGAAAACTCATTCGGGCCGGCATTGACGAAATAGATGCGCACGCGCTCTCCCGGCTTGGCTTGCAGCCAGCCTCCCGAGGCGGGGTCGTGCACGGGGTCGTAGCGGAAGGCACGTCCGTTGAAGACCACCGACACCCAGCGGTTTTGCAGCATGGCGTCCTTATCCTCAGGGTTGGCATAGATTTCCGACTGGATCAGCACATACTCGCGGTCGGCCTTGGGCATGGCGTTGGCGTCCTTCGGATCGACAATGATGACGCCGAACATGCCGCGGGCGATGTGCTGGATCATCGGATCGGCCCCGCAATGGTAGTAAAAGACGCCTGGATAGTCGGCCTTAAAGGTGAACGTTTTCGATTCGCCGGGCTTGATGGCCGCAAACTCATCCAGGACGTCGGCGCGGGCGGCATGAAAATCCATGGAATGCGAATTCTTGCTGGCATCGTCGTTGATCAACGTGAACTCTACCACGTCCCCCTCGGTGACCCGCACCACCGGGCCGGGCACCTGTCCATCGAAGGTCCACGTCTTGTACATGGTACCCTTGTTGTCGATGGGAAGGTCGACCTCTTTGGCGTGGAGCGTTACCCGCACGGTTTCCGCGCGCGCCATATCCATCATGCCGGCCAACGTCGCCAACAGCACAGCGCCTAGCACACCGATCACGCTCTTCATCAGCACTCCTCCTCTTGCACACATAAGACCCAGGTGATTATCGCGCAGGGTTTTTTGCCTGACAGCAGAGCTGCCGCAGGTAGCCGACCAGTTGCTGAATCTGGTCGTCGCTCAAAACGCCGCCCCAGGGGGGCATGAGCACGGATTTATTCACCGCCAGCCCGCCATCCTTGATGGCCCGAAACATCTCATCGTCTGGAATGTCCCCCATCCCCTTCGCATCGGTATGATCGCGCGGCTGCACAGACATATCCACGGTGTTGATCCCTTTGCCATTGCGCTGCAAACCGTGGCACTGCACGCAGAAGGTGTTATACAGCTGCACCACATCCGTCGATGTCTCCGCCGCCTCTGCACCCGGCGGCGTCAGTCCCCACCATAGGCACATGGCCGCCATTGATAGTAGGTACGCGCACCTCGCCGCCATCGCTCACTCCTCCTTGCTCAAGCTCAGGATATAGCTCGTTAGACGCTGGACATCGCTGTCGGGGAGCTCTAACACCGGCATCCAGATGTAGGGATCAAACGCCTGTGGGTTGCGCATGTAGGCCGCGATGAAATCAGGCTGCAGCCGCGCGCCGGCGGTATACAGTTCGGGGCCCGAGACGCCGCCGAAGGACGGCGCGCTGCGATGACAGCTGGAACAGCCCCGCAGTTTGGTAAACAACAGCTGCCCAACGCGGCGATTGACGCTGACGGGCTGGTAAAGGCCAGGCCTGACCAGTTCGTCCGCGCCGCGGAGCTGCATGAGCGCTGTGGCCACAGCCTCGGCATCGGCCGCCGACAAGGCCGGGTGCGTCGGCAACGTCGCCGCATCGACCTCATCGTGTTCCGCGCCGGGGCGGATATGTTTGTAGTACATGACCCCGGCTGGGCGGATGCGCTGGGGCTGCTGTAACCACTGCACCAGCCACTCGCGCTGGAACTTGTTGCCGGCGTAATAGAGGTCAGGCCCCTGGCGTTGCCACAGGCGGTCCAACGTCAACTGCTCCGGTTTGGTGAGGGCATGGCATTGGGCGCAGGCGGCTTGTAGGAGCTCCTGGCCGCGATCGGCCAGGGCAGCAGCCGGCATCAGCAGTGCGAAACCCAACAACCATCCCAGGTAGGCGCGTGGCATCGATATCTCCTTCCTCATGGCTCCGTCCGTCATTCGATGGGAACGCCTTTGAAGGCTTTGCTCTCGTACATGCCATGCGGTTTACGGAGCGCCTCTTCGTAGTAAAAATCCGGCACAAAGGCCTTGTCCTTCCAGACATACCAGGGCTCATCCGTCGGGATGCCGTCGTATTCGATGATCGTCATCAGGCCGCCCATGGGCTTATCGCCGTTCATGGTGTGTGAATCGATATGGTCGTGCACCATCCAACGCCCTGGGTTGTCGGCCCTGAGGATCAGATCGTAGCGCTCGCCCGGACTGATGAGCACGGTGTCGGCATCGATCGGCTGAGGCAGCGGGTGGCCATCTTTGAAGGCGATCTGAAAGACGTGGCCGTGGATATGGATGGCGTGCAGCAGATCCCCCACCCCGATGAGGCGGAGGCGCACCACATCGCCTTGGCGCACGCGAAGGGGTTGGTTATCGGGGAAGGCCTTGCCGTTGATGGTGAAGAAATCGAAGACGTCGCCCGGCAGACCCCCTTGCCCCGGCTTGAAGGCCCACTGTGAGGCCCAGCCCGAGAGCATGAGGATGACGTCCTTGGTGACGGCTTTTTCGATGGGGCTCGGGGTTTTGGGGTCGATAATGAGCGGCCCCCACATGCCGCGAATGCCCACATGCTCGTTGACGTTGACATGGCAGTGATACCACAGCGTCCCGGCCGGCTCGGCGACGAACTTGTAGGTGAAGGTTTCACCCGGACCGATGGCAGGTTGGGTGACATCCGGTACGCCATCGCTCCGCCAGCTTTCGCGTTGCAAGATGCCGTGCCAATGGATGGTATGGGGCAGGCTGGTGAGGTTGGTGACGTTCACCGTGACCTGGTCACCCTCCTGCACGTGGATGAGGGGTCCAGGCACTTGGCCGTTGAAGGCAAAGGTATGGAACTGCGTGTTGCCGACTAGGGTGAGTTTGGTATCCTCGATCGTCATCTCCCAGACATGCGTCGCCGCATGTCCCGGCATACTCCACCCGATGAAACCGATGACCACCAACCATAGCAACGACACCTCCAAGCCCTCCTTTCGCAGTTCGGACGGGCGCGTAAAGATGCATAAGTAATACATCTTTATGTGCACGCCAAACGACCACCGTTTTCGATCCCACGTGATGGGTGTCTATGAGCCGGCTAGCACTCGATGCCCAGCGCGTCTTCACGGATGGCGCCGGAAGACCCGCGGATACATGCGGTGAGACGGACATTGTCTCGCCGCCCCATGCCTCGGGAGAGTGAGGACAGGGGCGGTAAGGACGGGAACGCTATCCGATCCTGCGGCGCGGGTGCTGTCCTGGTCAGCGGTGGTCCCGTCGCCGTTCAAGCGTCAATAGCGAGGTCAAGCCTCGGCGGTTGTGCAGGAGATCGGCCAGCGTGTACCGGTCTAGCGTGGCCAGAAAGCTCTCCAGCGCTTCGTAGAGGGCTTTCTTGAGGAGGCAGGCCGGGGCAATGCAACAGCGATTATTCACAGGGTCGAAGCACTCGACCAGGATGAAGCCCTCTTCAGCCCTGCGCAAGACCGCACCGAGGTTGATCTGCTCCGGCGGCATAGCCAGGCGGAGGCCGCCTCCTTTGCCGCGCAAGGTCGAAACATACCCCCAGCTACCCAAGCGATGGACCACCTTCATGAGATGGTTGCGCGAAATGCCGTAACACCGCGCCACCTCCCGGATAGTCACCAGTCGATCCCGGCGCAGCCCCAGATAGATCAGGACCCGCAACGCATAATCGGCATGCTGGGTTAAGTGCATACGCCATGGCGCTCCAAGGTTAAAAGATGTATTCCCTTTACATCTTTCAGCCTTCGCTTGTCAAGCGCTAAAATCCGGCGCATGCCCAACAATGTAAGGGGGACTGCGGGTTGGGCTCAAATGCCCATGACCGAGAACCCGCCGTCGACTGGAATGGCCGTACCGGTGACGAAATCCGAGGCACGACTGGCCAGGAACACGGCGATGCCGCGCATGTCATCGGGCACGCCCCACCGGCCGGCAGGGGTCCGTTTGAGAATCGCCGTGCCCCATTCGGGATGCTCATACACCGGCTGCGTCAGCTCTGTCTTCAACCAGCCCGGTAGGATGCAGTTGACCTGGATGTTGTATTTGGCCCAGGCCACCGCCAGACTCTTGGTGAGTTGCACAATGCCCCCCTTGCTGGCGGGATAGGCGGAGCGTACCGTGCTGCCGAAGATGGAGAACATCGAGCCGTTGGTGATGATCTTGCCGCCACCGCGTTTGACCAGGTGCGGGAAGACGGCACGGCAGCACAGAAAGGTGCCTTTGAGGTTGGTGTCGATCACCAGATCCCATTCCTCGACGGAGAGCTCTTCGGGCGGTTTACGCACTACGGTGCCGGAGTTGGCGACGAGGATGTCCAGGCCACCGAAGGTGTCGACGGTCTGTTGCACGCAGGCCTCGATGAGTTCGGGCTGGAGCACGTCGAGGTACACGCCAAGCGCTTTGACCCCGAGCGCCTCGATCGCCTGCACGGCCTGCTGAGTTTTCTGCTGGTTGCGCGCGGCGACGACGATATGCGCCCCAGCACTGGCCAGCCCAAGCGCCATGCCCAAGCCCAGCCCGCCATTGCCCCCCGTCACGATCGCCACTTTGCCGGTGAGATCGAACAGCTCCAGGTTCACGTGTGGCCTCCTGTTCTGCGTCCCTACTGCCCACGAAAATCTAGCGCGAAGGGACAACGGAGCGTGGCCAGGCGGATATGCTCTCCCTCTTCATCCAGATGCCACGCCGCCAGTTTGATGAAGAAGTCATCCAGGGTCCCCGAGATCGTGCCATCGCGGTTATACCGCCACCGTACCGCGCGCTCACGGCGGTGGATTTCCACGATCATTTTGAGCTTGTCCGGCGCCATATACGACCGATCGATGGCACTCAGGCGAATGCTCGATTTATGTTTCCGGCCGGCCGGATGGGAATGAAAATCCCCCACCAACTCGACGTGCGTGAAGTCCTTCAGGACGTTTTCCATGCGGCGTGAAGCGGTGGCACTGGGGGTGACCTCAAAGTTCGTACGCGTCGCGATTTGATACGGCAGCGCATGCTGCACCGCGACATCGCCGTTATGCCGGTGCACGCCGATGAGCAAGCCCATACATTCGCGGTTATAGGTCTCCACCGTGGACAGCAGCACCCCGAGGAACGCGCCCTCGGCCATATAGACTACCATAGGCCATAACCCTTCAGACCGGCCCAATCCGCACCACAGCACCATGACCAGTGCCAGGGAAACGTGTCACATCGGCACCCAAGGCCACGGCCATCGTTGTTTCACGTCGACAGCCCAACACCCCAACCGATGGCAAAACCGACGGCATGATACCAATGGCACCTTCGGCAGTCAACTTGACCCCCCCGTGGGCCTTTGTTATGATCGCACCAAGCTGTTCCGGGCTTCTGACCCCTCATCCCTCCTCATACCGAGCCCCTGGTGGCCCGGTCAGAAGGAGATCCGGCATGCGCGCTGCACAAGAGGATGGCATCGATGGCATTAGCCCCATAGCGCCCGAGGATGTGGAGATATTGCAAGCCATTGAGCGACGGGTGCTTTGGCTCTCTACCTACATGATCCACTACGCCAATAAGATCCGGGACAATCCGGACGGTCTCAAGGTCGGCGGCCACCAGGCCAGCAGTTCTTCCGTCGTCAGCCTGGCCACCGCGCTGTATTTTCACTTCCTGCGCCCCCAGGATCACGTCGCCTTCAAGCCCCACGCCTCGCCCGTCTTCCACGCCATTCAGTACCTCCTGGGCCGCCTCCCACAGGAGAAACTGCGGCAACTGCGGGAGTTCGGCGGCCTGCAGGCCTATCCCAGCCGCGTCAAAGATCCAGATGGCGTCACCATGACAACGGGGTCCGTCGGCCTTGGGGCGGGCGCCACCATCTTCGGGGCACTGGCGCAACAGTACGTCGAGCACCACTTTCAACGCTCCCCCCACGGCCGCTACATCGCCCTGGTCGGCGATGCCGAGATCGATGAGGGCAACGTCCCCGAGGCGCTCGGCGAAGCGCGTGTGTACGAGCTCGATAACCTCTGGTGGATCATCGACTTCAACCGTCAGAGCCTGGATTACATCGCCCCGGAGGGCCGGGCCACTGAAATCCGTAAACTCTTCGAGGCCAAAGGCTGGCATGTCATCCTCCTGAAGTACGGCTCCAAGCAAGAGGCCTTTTTCAAGCAACCCCACGGCGATAGGTTGCGCGACTGGATCGATGAGTGCCCGAACGTCGAGTATCAAAGCCTCTGTCGCGCCGACGGCGCCCACATCCGCGAGGTCATCGTCCATTGGCGCGGCAGGCGCGATGACGATCTGGCGCGCTTGCTCGGCGAGCTGAGCGATGAGGCGGTGAAGGAGCTGGCGCTCAACCTGGGCGGTCACGACTTGCCGCGCATCTTGGCAGCCTTCCATACAGCCGAGCGGGTCAAAGGCCAGCCCGTCGCCATCCTAGCCTACACCATCAAGGGCTGGGGTCTGCCCATCGCTGGGCATTTCGAAAACCACGCCGCCCAACTCACCAACGAGCAAATCGAAGCCCTCCAACGCCGCCTGGGGATCCCGCCCGGCCACGAATGGGAAGGATTTGCCCCCGCTAGCCCAGAGGGCCAATGGATTCGCCGCTTCGTGGAGCAGCAGGGAACGGCGGCGCACGAGGCTGAGCTCGCCTCCCGTACGCTGCCGGCGTTGCAGGTACCAGCTGTGCTGCACACTACCTTCCGACCGCTGATGTCCACGCAAGAGGCGTTGGGACGTATCCTGGTGGAGTTTTCTCGCGTGCCAGGGGTGGCCGAGCGCATGCTGACGCTCTCCCCCGACGTCGCCGTGTCGACCAATCTGGGGGGCTGGATCTCGAAAATGGGGGTGTATGCGCCGGTCGATCGCCCAAATTACTTCGCCCTGCACAACGTCCAGACCCTGGTGCGTTGGCGACAATCCGCCAAGGGGCATCACATCGAGCTCGGCATCGCCGAGAACAACTTCTACTTAGCCCTGGCGATGTTCGGGTTGTCCCATGAGTTCAACGGCGAGGTGCTCTTGCCGCTCGGCACGATCTACGACCCCTTCGTGGCGCGCGGCCTGGACGCCCTCATCTACGGCGTCTACTCCGGGGCGAAATTCATCTTCGCCGGCACCCCCTCCGGCATTACGTTGTGTCGCGAGGGCGGGGCGCACCAATCCGTGTTCACGCCGCTGGTCGGGATGGGGATGCCGAATCTGCTCTATTTCGAACCGGCCTATGGCTGGGAGCTGGAGTGTATTCTGTGCTGGGGCTTCCAACAACTGCTCGATCGCCAGCACGGCAAGAGTCTGTATGTGCGGCTCACCACCCGGCGCGTCGAGCAGGCGCATCTGGAGCCGACAGAGGAGCGGCGGCGGCAGGTCCTCGCCGGGGGATATTGGCTACGGGATTATCGCGGCGAGCCGGACTATCGCCGCAGGACCCGGGTGCACATCTTCGCCACCGGCGTCATGGTGCCGGAGGCCTTGCGCGCCAGCGATGCCGTGCGTGAAGACGAGGTCTACGCCAATGTCATCAATGTGACCAGCCCGGATCGGCTCTTCGCGGACTGGTTCCATGCCAATCGCAACGGTACACCGTCCTATCTCGATGCGTTGCTGCCACCCGAGGAACGTGGCGTGCCAGCGATCAGCGTCATCGACGGCCATCCCCTGACCTTAGGCTGGCTGGGGAGCGCCTTAGGGTGCCCGCTCATCCCTCTCGGCGTCGTCGATTTCGGCGAGTCGGGCGGTATCCAGGCGCTCTACCGCAAGCACCATATCGATATCGAGGCCATGCTAGACGCGATCGCACGGCTGCTGGTAAAAGGAAAGTGCTGAGTGCTGAGCGATGAGTGCTGAGGAGTCAGCGAGTCTTTCTGTTATTTCTCAGCACTCAACACTCATGGCTCAGCGCTGGTTTTTTCGGAGAATGGCCATGCCGTATGCAGCGTTGATGCTTGATGTACGCGACCATATCGCCACCCTCACGTTGAATCGGCCGGAGGCGTACAACGCCATCAACACTCAACTGGCGCAGGAGTTGCTGGAGGCCACTACGGCGCTCGATGAAGATCCAGCGGTGCGCTGTGTGGTCATCACGGGGGCGGGCAGGGCGTTCTGCGCGGGAGGGGATGTGAAGGAATTCCATGACCGCTTGCCGCAGATCGGCACGCACCTGAAACAGCTCACCGGTCTGCTGCACGGCGCGGTATCGCGTTTGGCCCGCATGCCGAAGCCGGTGGTCGCCGCCGTCAATGGGGCAGTAGCTGGGGGCGGCATGGGGCTCATGCTGGCTTGCGACCTCAGCTACGCCGTCGAAACAGCCACCCTGACCATGGCCTACACGCGTATCGGCGCCAACCCCGATGGCAGCTCGACCTTTTGGCTGCCGCGGCTGGTGGGGGTCCGACGCGCCTTGGAGCTGATCTACACCAATCGTGTGCTGAGCGCCCACGAGGCCTGTGCCTGGGGTTTGCTCAATGGCGTGGTCGCAACGGACAAGTTCCCAGATGAGGTGTATGCTATCGCCCGGCAATTGGCGCAGGGTCCGACCCTCGCCTATGGACGGGCCAAGAAGCTGTGCTATGGTGGCCTCAACGATGGCCTGGAAACGCACATGGAGC
>Ga0209172_10004918_pt1 | contig 16999 bp, 16 predicted proteins | sample LarsenN4metaG_FD_184113 | JGI IMG/M metagenome (GOLD analysis project Ga0209172, IMG submission 184113) | Hot spring sediment bacterial and archeal communities from British Columbia, Canada, to study Microbial Dark Matter (Phase II) - Larsen... ... | reverse complement strand
GCAGTATGCTTTCAGTCCGGACAGTGGCGTGGTTGCGTTCACCGTGACGCCGTCCGAAGACCGCATCATCTGCGAAGGGGCGATGGTCGGCGGGCGCGCCGTGCGCGTCACGTATCGGCCGAGCCCCGAGGCACTGGAGACCAGCACGGAAATGGGCCCCGGCGGGCGGCTGCAGCCCATGGGTACGGCCACGTTCCGCCGCAAACCATGAGTCGGGCGTTTTCACTTCGAAGGAAATTCTCCGGGGAGCGTCTTCGTGGTGCCGGGGAGGCCATGCTATACTGCTGGCCTCCCGCGCCTCGCGGCCGCCCCTGCCAGGCCTGCCGCAGCGGTGGCGGGGTGGACGGCAGGGCGCTCGATTCAGGTTCGCGCCTTTCCGCCAGCGGCATCTGCTGCACGGAGGTGTCTTTATCGCCGATCGTTTCATCCGGGTGAATGAACGCATCCGCGCCCGGGAAGTCCGCGTGGTGGATGAGGAAGGCAACCAGCTTGGCGTGATGCCCCCCTACGAGGCCTTGAAGCTCGCCCGGGAACAGGGGCTGGACCTGGTGGAAATCTCGCCCACGGCCAACCCGCCGGTCTGCAAGATCGTTGACTACGGCAAGTTTCGCTACGAACAGAGCAAGCGCGAGCACGAACAGCGCAAGCATCAGCGGAGCACGCACATCAAGGAAGTGAAGTTCCGGCCGGCCACCGCCGAGCACGACTACCAGGTGCGCAAAAAGCGCATCGTCGAATTTCTGGCTGATGGCTACAAGGTGCGCGCCATGATCTTTCACCGCGGCCGCGAGATGGCCCACCCGGAAGTCTCCCGGAAGAAAATGGCGCGCCTGCTGGGCGAGATTCAGGAGTACGGCGTGGTGGAGATGCCGCCGCGCATGGAAGCGAACATCCTGGTGGTGCTGCTGGCGCCGAAGAAAAGCCTCGGGCGGCAGTCACGCGAATCGAGCGGAGGAAGCAGTGGCTAAGAAACAGAAGGTCAAGACGCATCGCGGGGCCGCCAAGCGCTTCAAGGTCACGGGGCGCGGCAAGCTGCTGCGCATGCGTTCCGGCAAGCGCCACTTGACTGGGACCAAGCTGCCCAAGCGGATGCGCCGGCTGCGCAAGACCATTGCAGTCGACCCCGCCGATGCCCGCAACGTACGGCAGATGCTGCCGTATTCGGCAAACTAAGCGTTGCCCCGAGAAGCTGTGGGAGAAACCAGATGCCTCGCGTCAAACGCGGCACCAAGCGGCGCGCCCGCCGCAAGAAATATCTGAAGCGCGCCAAAGGCTACTTCCTGACCAAGAGCAAGCTGTATCAGTCGGCGCAGGAGGCCGTCGAGCGCGCGCTGCGCTATGGCTACCGCGACCGGCGCAACCGCAAGCGCCAGTTCCGCCGGCTGTGGATCCAGCGCATCGGCGCCGCGGCGCGGCTGAACGGGCTGAGCTACAGCGAGTTGATCCACGGGCTCAAGGCCAGCGGCATCGAGCTGGACCGCAAGGTGCTTGCCGACCTGGCCGTCCGCGACGCGGCCGCTTTTGCGCAACTGGCCTCGCAGGCCAAGGCCGCGCTCCCGGCATAAGTCAGACTCGCCGCGTTGGCTTGTGCCTCAGCCTGCCCAGCCAGACCCTTTACCGGACTGCGCCTCCCACAGCCAGGGGTTTTCGGGCATTCGCGAGCGCGAAGTGCTGATGAGCGGCTGGCTGACGTAACGGTGTGACGCAACGAACCGAAAAGATGGCCACGCGAGCGCAAAGCGCGCACACCCTCGAGCAGCTCGGCATTCGCCAGCCTGAACAGGTGGCCGAGCTCTTCGCCCAACTCCGCGCCCAGTTTGACGAGCAGGCCGCCGCGGCGAGCGACGCAGCGGCCTGGAAAGCCCTGCGCGACGGCTGGCTGGGTCGCAAGGCCGGCCGGCTGAGCCATGCGGCCGACCATTGGCTGAAACCCGCGCCCCCGGATTTGCGCCCGGCCGTCGGGCAGGCGCTGAACGAGCTGCGCGCGCACGTTGAGCGCGTCGTTGCCGAGCGGCGCGCGGCACTCGACGCTGCTGCGGAGCGCGCCGCTCTGGCTCGCGAACGCGCGGACCTCTCACTGCCGGGCATCGCGCGGCCCGTCGGCTCGCGCCACCTGCTCTGCCAGACCGTCGAGGAGATCGAGGAGATCTTTCTCTCGCTCGGCTTTACTGTCGTGGAAGGGCCGGAAATCGAAACCGCCTACTACAACTTCGAAGCCCTGAACATCCCCGAACACCATCCCGCGCGCGATAGCATGGACACCTTTTATCTGCAGTCGCCGCCAGCCGCGCCCGGCTTGCTGCTGCGCACGCACACTTCGCCCATGCAGATCCGCACCATGGAGCGCCAGCAGCCCCCTGTGCGCATCATTGTCCCCGGCAAGGTCTATCGGCGCGACAATCCCGATGCCACCCATTCCTACATGTTTCATCAGATCGAAGGCCTGGCCGTGGATCACGACATCACCTTCTGCGACTTCCGCGGCACCATCGAATATTTTGTCACCCGCTTCTTCGGGCCCAAGATCAAGACGCGCCTGCGCCCAGGCTATTTCCAGTTCACCGAGCCTTCCGCCGAAGTGGACGGCACGTGCATCAAGTGCGAGGGTCAGGGCTGCGCCTTCTGCAAGTACGTCGGCTGGATCGAGTTGATGGGCGCGGGCATGGTCAATCCAGCCGTCTACGGGTTCGTGAACTACGACGCGCGGTGGCTGTCCGGCTTCGCCTTCGGCATGGGCGTGGATCGCTTGGCGCTGCTCAAGTACGGGATTGACGACATCCAGTTGTTCTTCCAGAACGACGTGCGCTTTCTGCGCCAGTTCCCGTGAAGCGAGGCGCACAGCAGCCGGTTAGATTCTTGGGCCGAGGAAAAGCGAGCGGCCCTCAGAGGGATACTAGAAGGGAGCCACATGCGCTTCCCGCGCCCTTTTGGTGAAGCGGCAGAGGCTGCCGCGGAACTTGTCCTGCGGAGCGAAGCGAAGCATCTCGAGCTGCGAGTGGCCTCGGGGCAGAAAGGAATGCCCGCGGCGGGACCCGTGCAGCCCGATCGTTCGACATGAGGATTCTCTACAACTGGCTGAAGGAGTTCGTGGAGATTAAGCCTTCCCCGGCTGAGCTGCGCGTGCGGCTCTCGATGGTCGGTGTGCCGATCGAAGCGCTCGAAGAAACTCCTGCGGGACCGCTGCTCGACGCCGAAGTATTCCTGAACCGCCCTGACCTGCTCGGCCACTACGGCGTAGCCCGTGAAGTGGCGGCCCTCGAACGCGCGCGGCTGAAGCCCGTGCAGGTGAGTCTCCAGGAAGCGAACGAGCGCGTGCAGACGGTCACCCGCGTGGACGTCGAGTGCCCGGAACTGTGCGGCCGGTTCACGGCGCGGGTGATCCGCGGCGTGAGGGTGGCCCCGTCGCCCGACTGGTTGCGCCAGCGCCTGGAAGCGCTGGGGCAAAGCGCCATCAACAACGTGGTGGATGCCACCAACTACGTCATGCTCGAACTGGGCCACCCGCTGCACGCCTTCGACATGGACCGGCTCGCCGAGCGGCGCATCGTCGTGCGGCGCGCGCGGCCCGGCGAAGTCCTCCGCACGCTGGACGGCTTCGAGCGCAAGCTCACGCCAGAGATGTGCATGGTCTGCGACGCGCAGCGGGCCGTGGGCATCGGCGGCGTGGTGGGCGGCGCCGAAACGGAAATCGGTTTCGAGACGAAGAACGTTCTTCTGGAATGCGCCTGGTTCGATCCGGTGTCCATCCGCCGCACGGCCAAGGCCCTCGGGCTGCGCACGGAAGCTTCCACGCGCTTCGAGCGCGGCATGGACCCGGAAATGGCCGAGCTGGCTTCGCGGCGCTGCGCGGCGCTGATCCAGCAGCTCGCCGGCGGCGAAATCTTGGCCGGCGCGGTGGACGTCTATTCGCGCCGGCCCGAGCCGCAGAAGATCGAGTTGACGCGCAAAGAGCTGCTGCGCGTGATGGGCGCAGACGTGCCCGACCGCGAAATCGAACAGATCCTCGCCGCGCTGGGCTTTGCGCCGGTGCGCGTGGACGCGAACCGCGGCAGCCCGGGGTCGCTGATGGCCGCCTGGGAGTGCGCGCGGCCGTCGTGGCGGCACGACGCCACGCGCGAGATTGATCTCATCGAAGAGGTAGCCCGGCACTATGGCTACGATAAGTTTCCCTCGCGCCTGCCGCCGGCCCGGCAACCCGCGGCGCGACTCCAGGGCGCGGAAGCCACGGCCCGGCTGCGCGAGCGCCTGCGCGGGCTCGGCTACTCGGAAATCGTCAGCATTCCGCTGGTGGATCCCGAACAGGATGCGCTGTTTGCGCCGGATGGAAGCACGCCGGCTCAGATTGCCAATCCCCTTGCGGAAGACGCGGCGGTGCTGCGCCGCAGCGGCGTAGTAAACATGGTCGCCGCTCTCCAATGGAACATCAACCGCGGCCAGCGCAGCGTCCGGCTGTTTGAAATCGGCCGCACCTACGCGCTGCGCGACGGCCAGCCCGTCGAGACGGCTGTGCTCACGCTCGGCGCCACGGGCCTGGCCCGCGAGAAGAGCGTGCACGAAAGCGAGCGCGTCTACAGCTTCGCCGACCTGAAGGGCGACCTGGACGCGCTCGGCGAGCCGGCCGGCGGATGGCTGTGGTCCGAAGCGGCGCCCGCATGGCTCCATCCGGGGCGTTCCGGCACCTTCTCGCTCGTCGGGGATGCGCAGGGCACCATCGGCGCCGCTGGTCAACTGGCGCGGCGCGCTGCCGAGGGGCTGAAGCTTCGCCAGGACGTGTTCGTTGCCGAGCTTGCAGTCGAACCGCTCTGCCGCGCCTGGGAAGCCGCGCGCGCCGCGCTGCGCTACCAGCCTCTGCCGCGTTTCCCGGCCGTCGAGCGCGACTTTTCGCTGCTGCTCGACGAGGGCACGCGCTTTGCCGCCGTCGCGCAGGCCATCCGCGCGCTGGGCATCGAGGAAGTGGTCCGCATCGAAGCCGCCGACCTCTTCCGCGGCGGGCAGATTCCCTCGGGCAAGTATTCGCTGCTGGTGCGCGTCACCTTCCAGAGCCACCAAGCCACGCTGACCGACGCGCAGGTGAATGAGTTCTGTTCGCGGATTGTTGCCGCGCTCGAGCGGGGCCTAGGCGCAAAACTCCGCGCTTGAGCGCGGCGGGCCGCACCTCGTTGGCTTTCCCGCTCTGCTGTGCTAGTTTGCGGCGCGTATGAAGAAGCGCATCGGGGTGCTGCTTTCGGGCCGCGGGTCCAACTTCGAAGCCTTGGCGGATTCGGTGGCCGCCGGCCGCATCCCCGACGCGGAGATCGCCATCGTCATCAGCAACCGCGAAGGCGCCCCGGGAATTGAAAAAGCCCGGGCGCGCGGCATCCCTGCCCGGGTCATTCCGTCGAAGGGACTGGAGCGGGAGGCCTACGACCGGCTCGTGGTCGCCGTGCTGAACGAAGAGCGCATAGACCTGGTGTGCCTGGCCGGGTTCATGCGCCTGCTTTCGCCTTACTTCGTCAGCGAGTTCCGCAACCGCATCCTGAACATTCACCCTTCGCTGCTGCCGGCGTTTCCGGGCCTGGAAGCGCAGCGGCAGGCCCTGGAACACGGCGTGAAGTTCAGCGGCTGCACGGTGCATTTCGTGGACGAGCATCTGGACGCCGGGCCGATCATCGCGCAGGCCACCGTGCCCGTGCGGGACGACGACACGGTGGAATCGCTTTCCGCTCGCATCCTCCAGGAAGAGCACCGCATTTACAGCGAAGCGGTGCGCATCGTGCTCGAGGGTCGCTACCGCATCGAGGGCCGCCGGGTGATCCGGGAGGAATGACTCGCGCCGCCGCTATGGCCAGCAAGTTCAAGCCCGCAGACGAGCAACTCGCCTACCTGCGCAGGGGCGCCGCGGAGATCATCCGCGAAGACGAGCTGCGCGCCAAGCTCGAGCACTCGCGCAGGACGGGCCGGCCGCTGCGCGTGAAGCTCGGCGTGGATCCCACCGCGCCCGACCTGCACCTGGGCCACACCGTCGTGCTGCGCAAGCTGAAACACTTCCAAGACCTCGGCCACACGGCCATTTTTCTCCTCGGCGATTTCACCGCGATGGTCGGCGACCCCACGGGCCAGTCGGAGACGCGTCCGCCGCTCAGCCGCAAGCAGGTGGAAGCCAACGCCAGGACCTACCTGGCGCAGGTCTACAAGATCCTCGACCGGCGAAAGACCGAAGTGCGGCGCAACAGCGAGTGGCTGGGCAAGCTGCGCGGGCACGACTTCATCAAGCTATGCGCGCGCTACCGCCTGGCGCGCATGCTCGAGCGAGAGGACTTCCGCGCACGCCTGGCCGCGGGCCAGCCCATCGCCATGCACGAGCTGCTCTACCCGCTGCTGCAGGCCTACGACTCGGTGGCCCTGAAAGCCGATGTCGAGCTGGGCGCCACCGAGCAGAAGTTCAACCTGCTGGTGGGGCGGGAAATCCAGCGCGAATGCGGCCAGCCCTCCCAGGTCATCCTGACCATGCCGATTCTGGCGGGGCTGGACGGCGAGCGGAAAATGTCGAAGAGCTTCGGCAACTACGTGGGCATCACCGAGCCGCCCGCGGAAATGTTCGGCAAGCTGATGTCCATTTCCGACCAGATGATGTGGGCCTACTGGGAGCTGGTGACCGGCCGAAGCGAGGCCGACATCGCGCGGCTGCGCGAAGAGGTGGCCCAGGGCAAGGTCCATCCGATGGAAGCCAAGATGAGCCTGGCGGAAACCATTGTCGCCGCGTTCCACTCCGCTGCGGCTGCGCGGCGGGCCAGCGAGGAGTTCCTCCGCGTCTTCCGCCGGCGCCAGGCTCCTGCGGAGGCGGCGCTCCATGCGCTTCCCGTCGGCCCTCCCGAGCCCGTGGTGCGCATCCTGGTGGCGACCAACACCGCGCCCTCAAGAAGCGAAGCCGAACGCCTGATCAAGCAGGGCGCCGTGGAGATTGACGGGCAGCGGATTACGGATCCCAAAGCAACCCTGGACAGGAGCAGACGGGGCGAACACCTGCTCCGCGTTGGGAAGAAGGCCTTCCGCAGAATCAAGGTCGAAGGATAGCGCGAATCTCTCGTGCGGTTCCGGAGCAGGAAGACGCTCCGGCGATGGGAGGACAAAAGTTCCCCCGCGACAGACGGAACGCTGCTGGGCAGCCGTTTCTCAACCTGCGGCGGCCAGCGCCGGACGAACCGCATTCGAGACGATCCACTCCACTTCTTTGCGGTGCAGCGGGTAAGCCGCGAAGTCGAACGCGCCAGCTTGCATGGCGGCCAGATACTCGCGCGTGTCGGCCGTCTCAGAGAGAACGACCAGCGGAGCGGAGGCTTTCTTGCGAGCCATAGCCTCGAGCAGATCGCGGAAAGTCCCGTCTGTCAGGTGAGCGTCGGAAAAGATCACCGCAGGGCGGTGCCGCGCCAGAAACTCCCGAGCCTCTTTCACCGTGGAGAAAACCTTGCAGGCCAAGCCATGCTCGGAGAGCACATCGAGGAGCAAGCGTCGCCCCGGGGAATCCATGCACGCAACCACAGCGTGCGGCAAACGCACCATGTTCCCCTCCTGCGGGACGTCCAGAGGGGCGCGGAGGGCAAACAGATGGCTCCCCCATCCGGGGTTTGGAACAATCCCGGAAGAAGCTTAGGCCCGAAGACCGCCGTTGTCAACCAAAGAAGTGGACGCCTGTGTGCGCGTGCCGGCCCGAAGACCAACACCGTATGGCCGGAAGGGCGCCTGCGCGCGGTGGCCCGTCGTTGCGGGCGCGGCTTGCGTGCCATGCGCGGAAGCACTAGGCTACACAGCCATGCAAGTCGAGGCGCAAGACCTGGCCCTGGGGATGATCTGGTACATCGTTTTCCTGTTCTCGACGGTGTGCCATGAAGGGGCCCATGCGTTGGCGGCCAAGCTGGGTGGCGACCCGACGGCGGCCCTGGCGGGTCAGGCGACCCTGAATCCCCTTCCGCACATTCGCCGCGAGCCCTTCGGCACGGTGCTGGTCCCTCTGATTTCCTTTCTTTGGGCCGGGTGGATGGTCGGCTGGGCCAGCGCTCCTTTTGATCCCTACTGGCAGCAGCGCCACCCGCGCCGCGCAGCATGGATGGCCCTGGCCGGGCCCGCTGCCAACTTCCTGTTGATGTTGCTGGCTGCAGCCGGGATCCGTTTGGGGCTGGCGCTGGGCCATTTTCGGATTCCCGCTCCCGATGAAATCTCCCTGAGCAGCATCACGGCAGCGGTACAACCCGAGCGCATGGGTTTCCTGGCCACCCTGCTGAGCGTGATGTTTCTGCTGAACCTGCTGCTCGGCACGTTCAATCTGCTGCCCGTGCCTCCGCTTGATGGGCACAGCGGGATAACCCTGCTGATGAACCAGCGCATGGCTCTGCGCTTCCTGGACTTCGCGCAGGCACAGGGGTTCGCGTTCCTCGGCCTGCTGGTTGCTTGGGTCGTCTATCAGAAAGCCTTCGTCTACATTTTTTCGATCGCCTTGATCGCGCTTTACTCAGGCGCCATCTGACCGGCGCTGACTGGTCTTTTCCGGATGCAGCAACCCGCGGAATGATTCACAAGCACACATTTGTGTTGATTTGCGCCTCGCTCACGCGCAGCGGAATCCGGCAAAGGCCGTACGGGTAAAGGAGAATACGTCCTTGCGGAGTGGCAACCTACCTGCTCTTCCAAGCGAATGCGAACCATGCACCAGGAATTGCCCAATCAGTATTCGGTGGAAGTCTCCGGATGGGACGCACACGGCGGGTTCTTTCTCGAGACCACGAGGTTGACCTGGCATCAGGACAACCGCAAGAGCGTCCTGCTCCGACGGCAACTGCGGCCCGGGGCTGTCGTGTTCGTCCGGCTGCTGGATGTGCCAGAGTCACCGGACACCTTGCCTGTGGCTTATCGCGTCCAGGAAGCGAGGCCGGCGCATCGCCCGGGATCGTTCACTCTTCTGTTGACGCAGCTTGGTCTGAAGGAAAACGCTCGCGAGCCTCCGGTATCAGGCGCGGCCTGTACGTCGCTGGACAGGAGGACATAAGCGCTGGCAGCGCCCAGCGAACTCCCCGCGTTATGCGCCTGTTCAACCTCCGTGGCCGTACAACAATGGCACAATTGTTCCTGATTGGAACCGCCGGCCCGCGTTCTTGCTTCTCCTTGCAACTTGACAGCCCGGCTCGCTTTTCATCTGTTCTTCCCCGCGCCTGGGGGCCAACTTTCTGACCCCGCGTGCCTTAGGACGGCGAGCTTGTGTCAGAGGCTGGGTTCGTGACGCCGATTCGAACGCGGGTGGAACACGCGCGGGCGTTGGCAGGCGCCGTGCCATGCGTCTTCCCATGCCCATGAGCACAAAGCAAGCGGCCATTCGCACTGCCTCTGCGGCCCGGCAGAATCTGCCGATTTGCATCTTCGACGAAGATGCAGAGACCGTCGAGCTTCTGCAGGCGCAACTGGCGCGTATGGACTTCCCGGCGGTCGGCTGCACACAACCCGCACAGGTGCTCGAGAAGGTTCGCGCAGGCCTCTGCCGCGTGGTGCTGGCCCACGTCAACACACCCGGCGGCGAGGGCCTGACCTTCCTGGACGAGGTTTTGCAGGCCGACCCCGGGGCTTACGTCATTCTGATCACAGGCTACTACTCGGTGGATGCGGCCATCGAGGCCATCAAACGCGGCGCATATGACTACCTGTGCAAACCAGTGGACACCGCCCGGCTCGAGCACACCCTGGACCAACTGGCGGATCTCTTCTTCCAGAAGCGGCAGATCAAGGAGCTGGAAGAGCGCCTGCTGTCCAACTGGGACTTCCACGGCATTGTCGGGAAGAGCCCGGCTATGCTGGAGCTGTTCGACATGATCCAGAAAGTGGCGCGCCACTTCAGGAACGTGCTGGTGCTGGGTCCCACCGGCTGCGGCAAGGAGCTGGTGGCCCGGGCGCTGCACGAATGGAGTCCGTTGGCCGATAAGCGCTTCGTAGTGTGCAACTGTTCGGCGCTGGTGGATACGCTGCTGGAAAGCCAGCTCTTCGGCTACGTCCGCGGCGCGTTCACCGGAGCCACGGACACGCGCCCAGGGCTTTTCGAGTACGCCGACGGCGGCACGGTCTTTCTGGATGAGATCGGCGAGATGGCCCTGCCCACGCAGGCCAAGCTGCTGCGCGTCATCGAGAATCGCGAAATCCAGCGCGTGGGCTCGCCAGAAGTGCGCAAGGTGGACGTGCGCCTGATCGCCGCCAGCAACCGAGAGCTGCGCGCTGAGGTGCTGGCCGGGCGCTTCCGCGAAGACCTCTTCTACCGGCTCAGCTCCATTCAGATCCGCGTCCCCGGGCTGGCGGAGCGGCTCGACGATATTCCCCTGCTCGTGCAGCACTTCATCCGCAAGTGCAACGACGCCTATGGAAAGAACATCCAGGGACTGACCCGTCGCGCCCGCGCCCTGCTCATGCAGCATTCCTGGCCAGGCAACGTCCGCGAGCTGGAAAACGTCATCTCCAGCGCCTCGATTACTGCCACCAGCCACTTCCTTGACGTGCAGGACCTGCCCGAACACTTGCAGCGGCCCCGCGCGCATCCCGCGCTCGGCGACGGCTGGCAGCCGCTTCCGCTCAGCGAAGTTCGCCGGCAGCATATCCAGCGCGTGCTGGAGATGTGCAGCGGGAACCGCGTCCGCGCCTCGGAAATCCTCGGCATCGGCCGCACCAGCCTCTACCGCTTCCTCAAGCGCGAAGCGAAACGCCAGCACGACCAGCCCGCCGGCTAGCTTCGCGGCCTGCGCGCGATGTCCGCGATGTTCCGGGTCGGTTCAGGCGGTGATGTTCTGGCACAGGAGGTTTCTTGCCCGCGGACACATCTCTCGTGTTTTCAGGGCGGGTGGTCGGCTCGGGCTTGGCCGGCGAATTGCCTGCGCACTCCCTGCCATGCGCGCCATAGCTGAGGTCATCGAACAAGCCCGAAGAGCAGAGCCATGCGAGCGGCGCAAAGAGCGCCGCATTCCGCTGGCCGTGCCCGTGGAAGTTTCCGGAACGGATAGCCGCGGCCAGGCGTTCATGGAACGGACGGAGACCATGGACGTCAGCGAGAGCGGCCTGCGTTTCTGGCTGCAGGCTGCCGTGGATCCGGGAGCGATTGTGGCCCTGGGGCTGGCGGGCGGCCAGCCCGAGCGCTCACCGGCTGGCGAGGTGGTGATGTTCCAGGTGGTGTGGGCTGCGCCGCACGGCGACGGTCGCCAAGTAGGCGCGCAGAAACTGCAGGCCGGAAACCTGTGGCCTATGAATTTCCCCAAGCGCCACGAGCAAAGGTCCCCCTGAGCTCGTGCTTCTCACCCATCCCGGGCGCGCTGGTCCGCTAGTGACCGGCGCGCCCTTCCTTTTGCGCGAGCTGCCCGGAGAAAGGCCACGCCGGGCAAGACGCTATTGGGGATTCGGGCTGTAAGGCGGCACAGCCGCCGTGGTTGCCGGCAGCGCCAGCGTCGTATCCAGCCGAACTAGGAAGCCGGTGCGCGTGGGCAGTTCCACTTCCTTGCCTTTCTTGACCACGATGTAGGTGACGCCGCCGACCAGGCCCAGGGTCAGGCCGCGTACGACCCGGCTGAAGACGGCGCCGAGCGCGGTGCCGCCGCCGGTGGCCAGGCCCACCGCTGTGACGTCCCCCTTGACGTCGCGCTTGGACTCCACGTAGACGCCCTCTTCCACGCGCACGTCTTTCCGTTTCTTGCCTTCCGCCTCGGCTCCGCCGTCGTAGATCTGCAGGATGCTCATCTGCACCGGGTACTCGCGGTGCTCTACTTCAATCGAGCGGAAATAGAGGTTCATCGCCGCCTGCCCGCGGAACATGGCGAACCGCTTCGGCCGGATGATGTTCCCCACTTGGCCGTGCACTTTGACCCCGGCTGGCAGCACCATCTGCCCGCCGATGTACACCGGCTCGGCTACCGTGGCGATGAACGGGTCGCCTTCGCGGGCTACGCTCGTGCTCAAGCCCGTCAGCAATACCAGGCGCACCTGCGTGCCCTGCAGAATCTGATTCGTCTGGGCGACGAGCGGAACTGCGGGAAACCACAGGCCCAGCGCGACGCCAACTGCCAGAAACTTTTTCATGGTTCCTCCATGCTTTGGGACAACACTTAGCCGGCCAGTTCTCCGGGAGCTTTCCGCTGGCGCCGCGGATTCGGTGACGGCAGGCTGCGGGCCTGCCGCCCAGGAGAGGAGGAAGCTGCCCCGCCGCGAGTACGATAGCGCCACGGGCCACAGGACTGCACGGGAATTCCGCAGAGACGATTCCAATCAGACAAGGCCCCGCAAGGCTGAGCGCGGCAGGGGACTCCAGTCGACCGCGCAGCATGTGCGGCCCGGGGGAAGTGTGCTAGACTGCCGACTCGCGGTTCCGCCTCTTGCGGGACTGCCGACGCGCGGAACTTCGGGCTCTGTGCAACGAATCCCCGTGAACCCCGCCAGGCCCGGAAGGGAGCAACGGTAGCGGGAATGGTTCGGGTGCCGCGGATCACCCGAAGTTCCCCTCGTCGCTGGCGCGGGGAACCCTCCCATGAGCTATCAGGTTCTGGCGCGGAAATGGCGTCCGCAGAGTTTCCGGGAAGTTGTCGGGCAGTCGCACGCCACCGAAACCCTGGCCAATGCCATCCGCACGAACCGCGTGGCCCATGCTTACATCTTTTCCGGGGTGCGCGGCGTGGGCAAGACTACGACCGCGCGCATCCTGGCCAAGGCCCTGAATTGCACCAGCGGGCCCACGCCAGAGCCCTGCAACCAGTGCCCTCCCTGCCGGGAAATCACCCTCGGCACGTCGCTCGATGTCATTGAAATTGACGCCGCGTCGAACCGTGGCATTGACCAGATCCGCGAGCTGCGCGAAATGGTCCGCTATGCCCCCGCGGGCGGGCGTTTCAAAGTGGTGATTCTCGACGAAGCCCACCAGTTGACCGACGAGGCGTCAAACGCCCTGCTGAAAACCCTCGAGGAACCGCCGCCCTCGGTGGTGTTCGTGCTGGCCACCACGCGCCCGGAAGACCTGACGGAGACGATCCGCTCGCGGGCGCAGCATTTTCATTTCCGCGCGCTTTCGTTTGACGAAATCAGCCGCGAACTGGAACGCATCGCTGGGCAGGAAAAGCTGGAAATGGAGCCGGGCGCTCGCGCAGTGATGGCCCGCGCCGCACAGGGCAGCCTGCGCGACGCGCTTTCCCTGCTGGAGCAGGCCATCGCTTACTGCGGCCCGCGTATCACCGATGCGCAGGTGCGCGAGCTGTTTGGCGTTGTGGCCGAGGAAATCCTGGCGGAGCTGGTGGAAGCCGTTGCCGCGCGCTCGAGCGAACGCGCGCTGAAGCTGGTTCATCGGCTGATGGCCGAAGGGCACAACCTGAACCATTTCTGCCGCGAGGCCATCCGGCACGTGCGTAACCTGCTGGTGGCGCGCGTCTGCGGCCCCGATTCCGAGCTCATCGCGGCGCCCGCCGAGGAGCGACCCGCGCTGGCGCGGGCCGCGGCCCGCTTCAGCGAAGAAGACCTGACACGCTTCTTTCAGATTCTGCTGGTGGCCGACGACGATTTGCGGCGCAAGCCGGATCCGCGCCTGCACCTGGAGATGGGCCTGCTGCGCATGGTGAACGCGGCGCGCCTGGCTCCGCTTGAAGAGTTGGTGGCGAGCCTCGGCGGGGCCGGGGAGCGCGAAGCGTCGCGCGGGCCTGGGCTGCGCCAGGCACCCTCGGCGACGCCGCAGGCTTCCGCTCCGCGCGGCACAGGGTTGGCAGCGGCGGCTGCGCCGGCCAGAGAAGAGAAGCTGGCTTCGCCCGAAACGGCTGGCGAGCTGGCATCGCCGCGGCCGGTGGCTGCGCCCCCGCCCAGCATTGTGGCGCGCGCCGCGGGAGAAATCAGCGGGCTGGAAGCCGCCCAGGTGGAAGCGATCAAGGCCGCCATCCTCGAGCAGCAGAAGTTTCTCGGCTCGCTGGTCGAACACGTCACGCGTTGGGAGCTGGAAGGCGCCGAAATGCGCCTGTATTTTCCCGTCGAGCGCCGCGCGCTGGCGGAAATGCTCCAGGCGCGCGATCCCATGGAACGATTGCGCACGATCACCAGCCGGGTGGTGGGGCAGGCCGTGCGCGTCTGTGTTAGACTGGATTCCGCGCGAGCCGCGGCGCGCACGCCGACCAGCCGGCTGGATCCGGCGCAGTCCTCGGAGTTGCGCGCGCGGTTCGAACAGGATCCCATCGTGCAGGCCATGCTCGACCGCTTTGGCGGGCGCATCTCGGAAGTCAAGGGCCGTGAAGAGGAATGAGCCATGGAAGTGAAGGCATTGCAGCAACTGCTGGCGTCGTTCCGTCAGGTGCAGGAGCGGCTGCAACAGGAAGTGGAAACCTTGCAGGTGGAAGCCTCGGCCGGAGCGGGCATGGTCACCGTGAAGATGAACGGTCAGAAACAGGTCACCGAAGTGCGCATCGAACCTGAGGTTTTTGCCGGCAAAGACGCCGAGTTGCTGCAAGACCTGATCCGCGCGGCCGTGAACGAAGCCAGCCGGCGCGTGGATGAAGAGCTTTCCAACCAGTTGAAGAGCCTCGCCGGAAACATGCCGGGGATCGTCGGCCTGAAGATCCCGGGATGGTTCTGAGCCCATGCGCGGTTGGCCTGCGCGCCATCTGCCCCATGCCTGATTTTGCCGCCCCCGTTGCCCGGCTGATTGACGCGCTCAAGCGCCTGCCCGGCATCGGCCAGAAGACGGCGCAGCGGCTTGCCTTTTTTCTGCTGCGCGCCGACCGCGAACTGGCCCTCGCGCTCGCCGATGCCATCCGCGACGCCAAGGAAAACGTCCGGCCGTGCTCGGTGTGCAACAACCTTACCGACACCGACCCCTGCCTGTATTGTGCCGGCCCGGCGCGCAACCGCCGCCTGATTTGCGTGGTGGAAGAGCCGCACAACATCCTGCCCGTCGAAAAGACCCGCCAGTACAACGGCCTCTACCATGTTCTGGGTGGCGCGCTCTCGCCGCTCCAGGGCGTCGGCCCTGAGCAGTTGAACATCAAGGGCCTCATCGAACGCTTGAAGGACGGCCAGGTCGAGGAGATTATCATCGCCACCAACCCCACGGCCGAAGGCGAGTCCACCGCTGTGTACCTTTCCAAGCTGATCAAGCCGCTCGGCATTCGCGTCACGCGCATCGGCGTGGGCATCCCGGTGGGCTCGGATCTGGAATACGCCGATGAAGTTACGATGCTCAAGGCTATGGAAGGCCGCCGCGAGCTGTAGGCGCGAGCCGGCAGGCTTGCCAACCGCCGCACCGTGGGCGTATACGGTCTATGTTCCCGGGGGGCGTGGGTGCCCCCGGTTGACCGGCGGTTGCTGCCGGCTGTTTGCCTGACTGCGAGGGCTGCTTATGCAGCGGATGGATCGGCGAGCGTTCCTTTCCGGCCTGACCGGGTCGCTGGTGGCCTCGACGCTTTCGCTGAAGGGCGTCGCACCAACGCAGGCCCAGCAGTACGACGCGAAGACGCCGATGGTCACGGGCCAGCAGTGCTGGCTGGACGTGGCCGCGCCGTTCGTGGTGGAAGACCCGGAGCTTTCGCTGCGCACGGAGATCCTGCTGACCGCGACGTGCTTCCCCGGAAGGGACGGCTTCCGCGATGCGCAGTACGGCACCGAGTATGAAATCCAACTGTTTGATTCCCGCGGTCGAGAAATCCATCTGGGCAGCGCCCGGCGGATGCTGATCCCTGCGCTGCGTCCCACCGTGTTGCGCATGGGCGAAGTGGCGGGCAGAAAGAAATTCTGGGGCAGCGCCAAGATTCGCCTGATCCCGCGCGGCCCGCAGGTGACTCATGCCGGCGATCTGTTTAGCGCCGGATTCGTCCGCTGGAACACGCCCGGGAATTTCGACAACGTCCACGCGCATCCGGCGGCGCCCAAGCAGGCCCGCGGGCGGTTTTACTACTCGATGCCGTTTCCCGCGCTCAGCGAGTACCACTGCGCTTTCGCCCTGTTCAACCCGAATGAAGACGAATCCGCCGGGACGATTCGCTTGGTGGCGCCGCGGGGCGAAACTGTTGTCGAGCGCCGCTACCGCCTAGCTCCCTGCCAGACTGCGCTCTACTCGCTGGCCGACCTGCAGACCCAGGATTCGCCTGGCGAGGCTCTGGCCATCAGCGCGGCGCCCAAGAATGCGCTGGCGCAGGGCGGCGTGGTGGTGGTGACCAACGAGACGCAAGCCGTCTCTTTCGCCTACACGCTGATGAAAGGCCGCACGGGAGGCGTGTTCACCGTCGAGCATCCGCTGCACTTCGCGCATGCGGAAGTCAAGGCGGGCCGGAAGTCCCCCTACGCGGCCAATGGCTCGTTCCCCGCAGAGGCGTTCCTGTACACGCCGCTGCTGTTCGTCGGCCGGTGCTTCGGAGGCGTCGAGCTGGAGTCGCGCCTGTATCTCAGCTCCAGCCGGTGGCGCGAAGAGCTGCTCTGGCTGATGCCCTTTGCCACCGACGAGCGGGGGATGATCGCCTGGGTGTCCAACCGCGATGAACAGTTGGCGGCGCGGGTGGTTCCGCGCGAAGCCAGCGAGCAGGGTCTGCTGCGCCTGGGCGTCTTCCAGAGTTGTCGGCTCGATGCGGCGCGCCTGCCTGTGGGCGGCGATTTCTCCGGTGGGTTCGGCGTGGCCACCATTCCGCCCACGTCCCATTCCCTGATGAAAGTGGAGGTGCGCGCCAGGAACTGGGGCCGGGTGGCGTTTACGCATTTCCGCCCCGGTGGGCACTTCCACAAGCGCTACCGCACCGTGGCTGAGCGCGGCGGCCTGGCCACCGACTATATCGTCTCCGGTTGCCAGGTGCGCGGCACCGCCGCGGACCGCAGGCACGACTGCCTGCTGGCCGTCATGAACATCGAGTTCGAGGAAGAGCACACGGGTTCGCCCAAGATCCAGCTCTTCGGCCCGGGAGGCCTCCTCGCGGAAAAGGACCTCGGCGCATTCCCGCCGCTGGCCTGCCGGCACCTATTGCTCTCCGAGCTTTTCCCGGCCCTGCACACCGAG
>Ga0209172_10004917_pt1 | contig 17008 bp, 15 predicted proteins | sample LarsenN4metaG_FD_184113 | JGI IMG/M metagenome (GOLD analysis project Ga0209172, IMG submission 184113) | Hot spring sediment bacterial and archeal communities from British Columbia, Canada, to study Microbial Dark Matter (Phase II) - Larsen... ... | reverse complement strand
CAGGCGGCCACGAGCAGCGGGCGGAGAAACGGATCCCACAGGTTGGGCACGCCGACGATCGCGCGCCCGCCCGGCCGCAGCACCCGGAAGATCTCCGCCAGCGCGGCGCGATACTCCGGAAAGTGCTCGATCGTGCCCATGGAGTAGATCAGATCGACCGAGTCCGCCTGCAGCGGAATCGCCCGCACGTCGCCGAGGAGGACCCAGGGCCGGTGCGCCGCCAGGACCGCGGCGGCCTGCCGGACGGTCGGCAGGGAAATGTCGATCCCGAGGGGCCGGGCGCCCTGTTCCGCGGCCCAGCGCAGGATCTCCGTGTTCTTGGCCTCGTCCCACAGGTCCGTCTTGAGCAGGCGACGGCCGCGCAGATCCGGGAAGAACTGCTCGTGCAGCAGCCGCTCGCACTCGAAGTAGTAGGCGGTGGAGGGCGCGCCTTTCAGCAGGGGAAAGTGCTCCCCCACGCCATCCCAGAAATCGAGGTAGGCGCCGCCGCTGCGCGCGGCGGGAGAGGGTTCGTCCTGGCGGACCACGACGCGGGACGCCGGCCCCTACGCGCCGGCGAAGGAGAGGTCCGTGACCTCGAGCATCGGCACGCCGAACGCGCCGGCCCAGCCCGGCTGCCAGGTCAGCGTCGGCCCCAGGGCGGTGATCTGCCGCAGGAGCGCCAGGAAGTCCCCCGCCACGGCGAAGTTCTCCACGGGATACGCGACCTCGCCGCCTTCCACGCGCAGGCCCAGCGCCTGTACCGAGAACTCTCCGCTGATGAAATTGGCCCCGGCGTGCACGCCCATCACCTCCGTGACCAGGACGCCGTCCCGGAGCGTGATGCCGGTCCCCGGGACCATGTACAGGTTGCTCGGCGCGATTCCCACCGTGCCGCGGTAGTGCCGCGCGGCGTGCCCGGAATTCTCCAGATTGAGCACGCGCGCGGTCTCGGCGTTGGTCAGGAAGGCGAGGAGGTTCCCCTGGGCCACGAGGGTGATCGGGCGCGCCGGCGTCCCCTCGGCATCGAAGGGACGCGACGCCAGCCCGCCGGGCAGGGTGGGATCGTCGATGAGCGTGAGCAGCGGTGAGCCGATCTGCTCCCCCAGCCGGCCGGCCAGCCGGCTCTTCTTCTCCATCACGGTCCGCCCGCTCCACAGCGGCCAGAACGCGCCCAGGATATCCACGAAGGCCTTGGGCTCGAAGTAGGCGGTATAGCGCCCGGTCCGCAGCGGACGCGCGCCGAGCAGACGTCCCGTGCGCTGGGTCAACTGCAGCGCCGTGCGCCCCGGGTCGAGGTGCTGGAGGTCGGTGACCCACTGGGAGTCCCAGCCCTGCTTCACGCTGGTCCCCTCCTGCATGACGACCGAACCGGCCATGCCGGCGAGGCCGCGGCGGTAGGCCCCGGAGGCGCCGCGCGTGGAGGCCAGGCCGACATCGGTCTCCCGCTCCGTGTACGAGCCGTAGACGACCTGCTTCACGCGCGGATCCTCGCGGATGGTCGCCTCGAGGCCGAGCGCGGCCTGCACCTTCGCCTCCGGCGGCGCGGCCAGCGCCGTGCCGAGGAGGTCCTGCCGGCCCAGCGGCCGTCCGTCCGGAATGAACTCGGTGGACTGCTCCTGGAGTGCCGCGTTCTGCAGCGCCTCCTCCAGCAGCCAGTCCAGGGCGGCGAGGGAGAGTTCCTCCGAATAGGCGTAGCCGACGCGGCCGCCGGAGGCCACCCGGATCCCGACGCCGCCCCGCTCGGCCTGTGTGAGTTGCTCCAGGCGTCCCTGGAAGGCGCGGGCCGTAAACTCGCGGCTGCGCGCTTCCAGGATCTCCACATCGACACCGCGCGCATGCGCCTGCTCCAGCAGGTAACGCTGCGCCTCCTCCGACGTCATCTACGCCTCGCCTCCCACCACGAGTTCGGAGACCAGCACGTGCGGCTGCCCCACCTCCACGGGGATCGATCCCGAGAGGGACCCGCACATGCCCGGCGCGGTCTCCAGGTCGTGCGCCACAGCCACGACGCGCCGGATGGTCTCCGGTCCCTTCCCCAGCAGCATCGCGCCGCGCACCGCCTCGGCCAGCCGGCCGCCGCGGATCAGGTAGGCCTCCTGGACCCCGAAGTTGTATTCGCCGGATCCCGGGCTCACCTGGCCTCCCCGGAAGGCGCGCGCGTAGAGGCCGGCGTCCACCTGGGCGATGAGCTCCTCCGGCGCGACCTCCCCCGGGGCGATAAAGGTGTTGCGCATGCGCGAGGTGGGCGCGAAGGTGTAGTCCTGACGCCGCCCCGACCCGGTGGGGCGGTAGCCGGTCCGCTGCGCCCCCCAGCGGTCCACCAGGTAGCTGCGCAGGACGCCGCGCTCGATCAAGATTGTGCGTTCTGTCGGCATCCCCTCATCGTCGAACTCCGAACTCCCCCAGCCGTGCGGCGTGGTGCCGTCGTCGATGTAGGTGACGGCGGGACTGGCGACCGCTTCGCCCAGGCGGTCGGCCAGCACTGACGCTTTCTTGGCCACAGCGGTGGTTTCCAGCAGGTGGCCCACCGCCTCGTGGAAGATGACGCCGCCGAAGGCGTTGCCGAGCACGACCGGCATCGTTCCCGCCGGCGCGGGGCGCGCCCGGAGGTTGGTCATGGCCTGCTGGCCCGCTTCGCGCCCCAGGGTTGCGGGCGGATAGCGGTCCAGCAAATCCAGGCCCACACCGAGGCCCCGCGAGGCGACCCCGGCCTGGACCTCCGCACCGTCCCGGGCGACCGCCTGCACGCTGAGGCGGGTGCGCACGCGCCGGTCCTCCACCCAGGTTCCTTCCGAGTTGACCACCAGGACCTCCTGATCCCATTCCAGCAGGCTGGACTCGACCTGGCGGATTTCCGGGGCGACGCGGGCCGCGCCGTCCGCTTCCCGCAGCCGCTCCAGACGGTACGTCTTCGGGAAGGCATCGAACGACACCGCGGGCGCGTGGAGTCCGGCGGCGACCGTCTTGCGGAAGTCCAGTCCCCCCCGCCCCTCGGCGTCCACGCGCCCCGCCTGCCCTTTCAGGCGGGTGAGGTTGGCGGCGATCTCCAGCAGCGACCCCAGCGCTAGATCGTTCGTGTACGCGTACACCACTTCGGCGCCGAAGAGGAGCCGCAGCCCCGCGCCGTACTCCAGACCGCTGGTCGCCTCCTTGGCCGCTCCGTCCAGCACCCGCAGCGCCCGGCGCCGCCAGCGTTCGACATACAGTTCCGCGAAATCCGCTCCGCCCCGGCGTGCGGCCGCCAGGACGGCTGCGGCGATCCCTTCTTCTAGCATTTCGCCTCCTCAGGTGGGGAGCATGTTGCCTCCGGCCCGCCTCGGCGGACCGGGGCACCGCTGTTCAGATTACACGATGCCGGGGGTTCGTGTGACGGATCGAAATGCCGCAGCCGGGCCCGGTCGGGCCGGGCCCGGGTGCCCCCGTACCGTGCGGGCGATGCCCCTAGCCGGCGGTCGCCGGCGCGACCACCACCGTCTCCCGCAGGTAGCGCGCTGCGTCCTCCGGCGCCATGGGGTTAATGTGGAATCCCGATCCCCACTCGAACCCCGCTGTCGTGGTTAGCTGGGGCATGATCTCGATGTGCCAGTGGTAGGCGGGGGAGTTGGGCAGCTCGTAAGGCGCCGTGTGCACGATGAAGTTGTACGGCGGGTTCTCCAGACAGAGATGGAGCTTGAGCAGGACCGTCTTCAGGATGTTCGCCAGCGCAGGAACATCCTCCGCCGCGATCTGTCCGAAGGACGCCATGTGCTGGCGCGGGAGGATCCAGGTCTCGAAGGGGAACCGCCCCGCGTAGTGGCAGACAGCCACAAAACGCTCGTTAGCGTAGACGATGCGCTCGCCGTTGCTGGACTCCTGTGCGATCATCTCGCAGTAGACGCAGTTCCCGGCCTTGAGGAAGTAGCGCTCCGCCGCGTCGATCTCTTCGCTCGTGCGCTTGGGCACCATGGGCAGCGCGATCAGCTGGGAGTGCGGGTGCGACAGCGACGCCCCCGCCACGCGCCCGTGGTTGCGAAAGAGCAACAGGTACTCGAACCGCTCGTCCCGGTCCAGGTCCTCGTAGCGCTGGTAGCAGGCGCGGATCACGTCGGCGATGTGGTCCTCGGGCAGCAGCGCCAGGTGCGTGTCGTGCTCCGGCGTCTCGACGATGACCTCGTGGGCGCCGACTCCGTCCATGCGCGTGAAGATCCCGATGTCGCTGCGGGCCGTGTCCCCCTCGATGCGCAGCGCCGGGTACTTGTTGGAGACGACGCGCACCCGCCAGCCCGGCCCGTTCGGCGCGCTGCCCCCCGCGCGCAGGGCGAAGATCTCCGGCGGGGTTTGCTCCTCGCGCCCCGGGCAGAAGGGGCACCGCTCCGGGTCGGTCTGATCGTTGACATGCCGGGAGAGGAAGTCCGTCGGCCGCGCCGCGCGTTCGGTGGCGATAATTACCCAGCGGCGCGTGATGGGATCCTTGCGCAGTTCCGGCACGCCGTGAACACCCCCTTCTCCACCCCACAGATTCGCTGCGTGAATCTGCGGGGACCCCGGAGTCCTCTTAACCGCTCGGTCCTGTGATCACGGGCTAGCCTGACCCGGCGGCCAGGCCCTCTACTCTTCTGCCCACCGCTTCCCGGTACAAGGCGGCGTAGCGGCGCGCGGAACGATCCCAGGAGAAGTCAGCGCGCATCCCGGCCGCCTGCAGCCCGCGCCAGATCACCGGATCGCGGAACGCTTCCAGCGCACGGTCGACGGCGGCGAGGAATGCCAGCGGGCTATAGTCGTCGAAGACGAATCCCGTCGCCGTCCCCGCCCGGAGGGTCTCCAGCGTGGCGTCGGTGACGGAGTCCGCCAGGCCGCCGGTCCGCCGCACCACCGGCACCGTCCCGTAGCGCAGGCTGTAGAGCTGGTTCAGCCCCGAGGGCTCGAAGCGCGACGGCATAAGAAAGATGTCGGCGCCGGCTTCGATGCGGTGGGCCAGAGGTTCGTCGAAGCGCAGGGCCACAGAGACCTGGCGGGGGTGGCTGCGGGCCAGGTAGGCGAAGAGCGCGTGGTAGCGGGGCTCACCGGTGCCGAGCAGCACACACTGCGCACCCCGCTCGACGAGCGAGGGCAGCACGGCCGCCACCAGGTCGCCGCCCTTCTGATCGGTGAGCCGGCTGATCATCCCGAGGAGCGGCGCGTAGGGCAGCACCTCCAGTCCGGCTTCCCGCTGCAGCGCCCGCTTGCAGAGCCGCTTGCCGTCCAGGTCGTCCGGTCCATACCGGGCGGGAAGATGCCGGTCGGCCTGGGGATCCCACTGCGTGTAGTCCACGCCGTTCAGGACACCGTGCAGGTCGCCCCGCCGTTCCCGCAGCACGCCGTCCAGGCCGGCCCCGAACTCCCCCGTCTGGATCTCCCGCGCGTAGGTCTCGCTGACGGTGTTCAGCAGGTCCGCGTAGAGGATGCCGCCCTTCAGGCAGTTCACCTGGCCCCAGAATTCCAGACCGCCCGGGGTGAAATACTCGGACGGCAGACCCAGGAGCGGGAACTCCGCGGCGGGGAAGAGGCCCTGATGGGCCAGGTTGTGCACGGTCAGCAGCGTCGGCCAGACCCGCCGGCCGCCGCGGCGGCGGTGGCGCAGGTAGGCGGGGACCAGCCCGGTGTGCCAGTCGTTGCAGTGCAGGAGGTCGGGCGAGACTTGTTCGGCGAGGGCGATGACCGCCAGGCTGAAGAATGCGAACCGTGTCAGGTTGTCGGGATAGTCCCGGCCGCCTTCACCGTAGAGTCCCTCCCGGTCGAAGAGAGCCGGGCACTCCACGAAGTAGACGGGCACGCCCGCGGGCGTGCGTCCTTCCCGCACCGCGCCCTCGAACGTCGTCCCGGCCAGCGGCAGGTGCAGGGGCAGCACCGACTCGGCGCCGTCGGTGGAGATGCCGCGGTACCGCGGGAGCACCAGCCGCACGTCGTGCCCCAGATCCCGCAGCGCCGAGGGCAGGGCGCCGGCAACGTCGGCCAGACCGCCCGTCTTGACAAACGGCACGGCCTCCGACACGCAGTAGAGGACCTTCACAGCGCCCCCCTTATAGCATGGGCGTTGAAGAAGCGTCAATCAGCGTGGACGGTCCAGCCGCGGGCGAATCGCCTCCAGCGCAAACGGACGCCCGTGGCCGGGATAGATCGTCCGCGCGCCCAGTCCAATCAAGCGCTGCCAGCTCTCCATCAGCCGTCCCAGATCTTCGGCCAGGACCGGCAGGGCCGGCGTCGCGCGCAGCGGTCCCGCGCCCACGGCCATGTCGCCCACGAAAGCGTCGCCGGTTTCCAGCAATAGCGTTGTGGACCCCGAGGTGTGCCCGGGGGTGTAGACAATCCGGCCGGGGATACCGTACCCGGCCAGATCCACTGGCGCGTCGCCGACCTCGACAGCCACCGGGGCCGGGGTGAGTTTCAGAAATGGGACAACGGTCCGGGCCCCGGCATGGAGCACGCGGCCCCAGGGGGACGTTCCGGGAGGGACGACGATCACTCCCTGCTCCAGATAGCGGCGGTCCCTACGGTGGATCGCAATGGGCGCCCCGGTGGCCTCCTGGATCTCCCGGGCCGAGCCGATGTGGTCGAAGTGGCCGTGGGTGATCACGATCAGCCGGATGTCGGCGGGACGCACACCGAGTCCAGCCAGCGCGCGGCGAAAGACCGGCCCGTGGTGCGGGAGACCCGCGTCCACGAGAACGACACCCTCGGCCCGGATGAGGTAACTGCGGACGTAGAGGCCCAGGGGCATCGGGTGGATGGTGAGGCTACGGGAAGTCAGCATATCCGTCCCTTCTCTTATTCCCCGGCGGAGCCGACCATCGCCAGCATCAGGTCGTTGACATTGGTGAGCGTCGGACCGGTGATGAGCAGATCACCCAGAGCGGCGAAGAACGGATAGGCGTCGTTGCGGGCCAGGTGGTCCCGGGGATCCAGGCCGAGGGCCCGGGCGCGCGCCAGGGTCGTGCCGTCGGCGACCGCGCCCGCCGCATCGGTCGGCCCGTCAGTCCCGTCGGTGCCCGCGGACAATACCAGGGTCGCCGGCAGATCCGCGATCTCCCCCGCCGCGCCCAGGACGACCTCCTGGTTGCGCCCGCCTTTGCCGGTGCCGCGCACGGTCACCGTGGTCTCGCCGCCCTGGAGCAGGCAGACCGGCAGAGGTCCGTAGCGGCCTTCCTGTGCTTCTCGCGCGCGGCGGCCGAATGCGGCACCGACCACGCGCGCCTCGCCTTCCACCGCGTCGGAAAGCACCGTCGTGGTGAACCCGTCCGTGCGCGCCTGCGCCTCCGCCGCGCCTAACGCCTGCCGGATATCCCCGATGATCGCGGCGCGTGCCCCGGCGAAGACGGGATCGCCCGGCTTCGGCGTCTCCGGAATCCGGCCGGCCGCGCCGGCGCGCAGGTGCTCGACCACCGCGGCGGGCACGCGGTCGGCGATCCCGCGCCGCTCCAGGACGGCGAGAGCATCGGCGAAGGTGGAGCGGTCCGCCACGGTCGGTCCGGAGGCGATGACATCCAGTGGATTGCCCAGCACATCGGAGAGCACGAGCGTGACCGCCCGGGCGGGGACAATGGCGCGGGCCAGGCGGCCGCCTTTGATCCGAGAGAGGTGTTTGCGGACGGTGTTCACTTCGCCGATCGTTGCGCCGCCCTCCAGCAGCAGCCTGGTCGTGGCGAGTTTGTCCTGCAGGGAGATGCCGCTGGCGGGCGCGGTGAGCAGCGCGGAGCCGCCCCCGGAGATGACTATCAGCACCAGATCCCCCTCCCCGGCAGACTCGGCCAGCGCCAGCACTTCTGCAGCCGCAGCCACGCCGGCGGTGTCCGGCAGAGGATGGCCCGCTTCGAGCACGCGCACCCGGCGTGTCGGGACGGCATGACCGTATTTCACGCTGACGACGCCCGCAGTGATCCGGCCTCCCAGGACCTCCTCCAGCGCCGCGGCCATCGCCGCGCCGGCTTTGCCGCCGCCGATCACGAAGACGCGTCGCGTCCGCGAGAGGTCGTATGGCTCGCCGGCGACGAGCAGGCGCTCTCCCTCGCGCTCCACCGCGCGCCGGATCGCCGCGGCCGGATCGGCGGCCTGGAGCGCGGCGTCCAGGCAGCGCAGCGCGGCGCGGCGCAGCGCCGGCGCGTCGCCGTTCTGGAAGAAGGATTCAGGAAACGGGTGCATCCCGCCGGGGTGCATCCTGCCGGAACGGATCCTGCTCGAGCCGAACTCCGAGAGGCATCTCCCACAGGGGGCCGGGCGTGTTGGGACGCACGGCCGCCACCCGCGTCGTGCCGATACCCTCGCGTTCCAGCGCCCAGCGGACCGTATCGCGCGCCAGCGGCGGGAGGTTGTTCGCCTCGCTGAGGTGCACCAGATGAACCGTCTGGGGCCGACCGCCCCGCGCGGCCCAGACCGCGGCACCGGCCGCTCCGTCATTGGAGAGGTGTCCTACGGGACTGAGGATGCGGTTCTTCAGAAACCAGGGATAGCCGGAGACGCCGAGCAGGCGCGGGTCGTAATTCGCCTCGAGCACGACCAGGTCGGCCCGGGGGAGCCGCTCGCGCAGCGCGCCGTCCACGTCGCCCAGATCGTGCGCCAGCAGTACCGTCACCCCGTCCACCTGAAAGAGGAATCCCACCGGCTCGACCGCGTCGTGCGGAATGGCGAAGGATTCGACCAGAAACTCCCCGACGCGGAACGGGACGCCCGTTGTGAACGTGTCCCCCTCGGCGCCGGCCAGCGCGGCGGACGCGTGCAGAAGTGTCCGGGCATTTCCCAGTACCGGGATGCCCAGTCGGGCCAGGGCGCCGGCGCTGCGGGCGTGGTCGTCGTGCTCGTGCGTCAGCAGGACCGCCGTGAGATCGCGCAGCTCGAGCGCGAGCGGCGCCAGCTCGCGTCCGATTACTTCCACCGGAAGGCCGGCGTCCACCAGGAGACGGGTCTCGCCCGCGGCGATCAGCACCGCGTTGCCGGCGCTGCCGCTGCGCAGGACGTGCACCCGGATGGACCGGCCGACCGGCGCCCCGGACGACGGTGTCGCCGCAGACCCTCCAGGTTGCCTCATGGGATCTCCATATAGAGCAGCGCGCGCTCGGCGGCCAGGGCGGAGAGGCGCGCGAGGGTGCGCCGCACCTGATCCAGCGCGGCAGGGAAGGCCGGCATCCCCGCCACCCGCGGGGGCTTGACCGTGAAGACGGTGACCTCCCGCTCCGCCGGAATCCCCGCGAGTTCCTGCGCGCGAAGCAGGGCCAGACGGAAGTCGCCGAGTTCATCCACCAGGCCGCGCTCCTGCGCCTGCCGACCGGTCCAGACCCGGCCGCGGGCGATCGCCTCGATCTCTCCGCGCGCCCGGGAGCGGCCCTCGGCGACGCGTCCGATGAACCGGTCGTAGATGTCGGCCATCTCGTGCCGCACGCGTTCCCACTCCGTCTCGCTAAAGCGGGCGAACGCGGAGGGGATCGTGGCTGTCGCTCCACGTGCGAGAATCTCGCGGTGCAGGCCGAATCGCTCGAGCAAGTCCGCCGCCGCGAACTTGCCGCTGACTACGCCGATGGAGCCGGTGATCGTGGCCGGCTGCGCGATGACCCGGCTGGCGCCGCAGCTCACGTAGTAGCCGCCCGACCCGGCGACGTCGCCCATGTACACCACGACGGGCTTGCGGCGCTTGAGCCGCTCCACCTCCCGCCAGATCAGGTCGGAGGCGAGCGCCGACCCGCCGCGCGAGTCCACGTAGAAGACCACCGCGCGCACCCGGGGGAGCTGCTCGGCCAGGCGGAAGGCGCGAGCCACGGTGCTGGATCCCGCGAACCGGTTGCCGAAGTACGGCACAGGGAACGGGACTTCCCGGCTCTCTCCCGGCACGATCGCCCCGCGCAGGGTCACCACCGCCACCGCGTCGCGCCGCCAGCGATAGGGAATCGGAATGCGGCGCCTGGCCTGCGCCCAGGGCAGCAGCACCGCCTCCCGCTCGGGCGTGCCCAACCGGCGCGGCAGTTCGTCCTCATAGAGGATCGCGTCCACCAGCCCCTGAGCCTGCGCCTCCGCGGCGGTCATCGGTGCGCGATCGATCGCCGCCCGGACCGCCGCGCGGTCCAGGTGCCGCGCCGCGGCCACGTCGTCGGTGACCTGCTCCAGCATCGAGTCCAGGAGCGCCTCCACCATCTCCCGGTGGGTCGGCGAGATGGAGCGGCGCAGGAAGGGATCGGCGGCCGTCTTGTACTCGGCGATGCGGTCGAACTCCGGCGCGATCCCCGCCCGGTCCAGCGCCTCGCGGAGGAAGGTGATCTCGGTGCGCAGGCCGACCACCGCCACCGACGCGCTCTCCGGGAGCAGGATCTCGTCTGCGGCGGTGGCCAGGTAGTACTGCGGGGTGTTGATCACCGTGAGATAGGCCGCCACACGCTTGCCCCGCTGCCGAACCCAGCGCAGCGCGTCGCGCAGGCTCTGCACCGTGGCCAGGCCGGCGCTCAGGTCGCCCAGGCGCACCACGATGCCCCGCACGCCCGGCACGCGGGCGATGCGCTCCAGCGTCTCGCGCAGCTCTTCCAGGCTCTCCTCCGGCTCGGGCACCAGGGGCAGTCCTCGCCAGGGGCGGAAGCGCGGCCGCGGGACCCGCCGCTCGGGGTAGGACCCGGCCAGGTCCAGCACGACGTAGTCGGGACGCGGACCGGGCAGACGCGCCAGCAGGTTCTGCAGGAAGCGGATGAAGTTGACGATCAGGTCAACGAGCACGGTCACTCAATCGTATCCCAGGTCGGCCAGGCGCCCCTCATCGATACCGAAGTGATGCGCGATTTCGTGCACGACGGTGGTGCGGACCTCCCGGCGGACCTCCTCCTCGGTATCGCAGGCCTCCTGCAGAGGACCCTGGAAGATCGTGATCTTGTCCGGTAACAAGGGATCCACCAGCACGCCGCGTTCCACCAGCGGTGTGCCCTCGTAGAGTCCGAAGAGCCAGTCGTCCGCCTCCAGGCCGGCGCTCTCCAGCTGGTCGGCGGTAGGCCAGGACTCCACGACGAGTTGCACGTTGTCCATCCGCCGGCGGAGTTCCTCAGGGATACTGGCCAGGGCTTCGGTGACCAGCCGCTCGAAGCGTGCGCGGCTCACGCGGATCGGCACCGCCGGCCCTCTCGTTCCGGCAGACTCCCGGGGCGCGTCAGGATTCCGGCCACCGGAGGAGGAGGAAGTCGCGCCCTCCGGTCACCACCAGATCGACAACCTCCGTCATCAGCTCGCGGTACTCTTCGCTCTCGCGCATCTGGGCGAAGGCTGTCTCGTAGGCCGCCAGAGAGGGCCACTCCGTTTCCCACGTGACGGTGAACAACTCCCCGGAGAGGTCGGTGTAGATGCGGGGATGGTGCTGCGCCTCCAGGGTGACCGAAATCCCTTTGAGGAGTTCGATCAACGTACTGGCGGCGCCCCATCTCGTCCGAAACCACGTGCGCACGAGAATCATCCGTGTCCTCCCGCTGACGCGATCACCTGGCCCCTCGCCTTTTCGTCAGGCTGCACCCCGCTCCCTTTAGAGTCTTCCGGAAGCCCATGTTTCGATGAATGACACATGGATCTAGGCTGCGCGGCGTTGCGCCGGCCGAAGGGGATTGCTTGAGCGAACTATTCGCTTGACGAACCGGCCCCTGAGTCTCGTGTGCTTTCGAGAACGAGCGCCCCCCTAGGAATAGAACTCTCGTATTTCCCGGCTGAAGGCCAGGAAGAATCATTGTTGCCAAGATCGCACTCAAAGTAGCCTGCCAATTCTCAGAGCCGTCATGGACTACGGTGACGCGGGCCCGCCCGCCGAAGGTCGGCCGGCGTTATGGCGACGCGCGTGTCCGCCGGCCAGAGTGTGCCGCGTTCGCCGCCGAAATCTCCCCGGCAGGTCATCTCAATACGGCGGGGCGGCTCGTAGACGGTCACCATCCCTACCAGGCGAAACGGCTGGCCCCCGGCGGTGACGCCGCGTTCCTCGTAGCGCCCTCCGACCCGTCCCTCCAGCGTGATCTCGTGGGGATGCCACCAGCGGTGCAGGCCGTCCTGCGTGCGACGAAGGTCCAGCCCCGGTCCGCAGGGGCATCGACCATGACGTCGGCCGCGATCACCAGTGCTCCATTCGTCTACCTCCCTGTTCTTCGTTTGCGCTTATCCTCTTCCACCAGATGTTTCAGGACGCGCAGATGCTCCATCCAGAAGGCTTCGTAGTGGCGCAGCCAGTCTTCATAGATCGCGCGCAGGGGCTCGGGGTTCAGACGGTACCACCGCTCGCGTCCCTCCGGCGATTCCGCGACCAGCCCGGAGCGGCGGAGGATGCGCAGGTGGCGGCTCACAGCCGGACGGCTGATCTGGGGAAAGCACGCCGCAATGTCGCCGGCCCGCACCGGCCCCTGATCGCGCAGGAGGTCCAGGATGCGCCGCCGCGTCGGATCGGAGACGGCGCGGTACGGGGAGGTGGCAGCTCCCGGCACGGCTCACGTCCCGCTCCGCTAGGCGGCCGCTTCGAGCATGGCCTTCAGGCGGCCCAGGACATTGTCCCCGGTCCACCCCCCCAGGTAGTCGGCGTAGGCCTGCGCGGCGATATCCTTCGGCAGTTGTTCGAATCGGCTGTGAGTGAGGAGCACATGCGTGCCTCGGGCCAGCGGTTCCAGACGGATGGTCACCACGGTGGGCACGGGCCACACGGAGCCGCCGATCTCCTCTTGAACCCAGCTGAAGGCCAGCTCCCGCGGGGGATCGAAGGTGAGAACCTCTCCATACATGCGATACAGCGGCTCCCCGGCCAGCGGGTAATGGAAGGCAATCCTGCCGCCGACACGCGGCTCATATTCGTCCAGGTTGGGAAACCACCGCTTCATCCCCTCAACGGTCCCGAGCACGGCCCATACGCGCTCGACCGCCACAGCGACATGGGTTTCCAGGCGAATGGTCATTGGACGAACCGCGGGCACCCGGTTCTGCATCCCTCACCTCCGCGCACGCAGTTTAATTGAGTAACATAATGGTTACATATCACTTGGCGCTGCGTCAAGCCCGCGACGGCGCGCAAGGACCCGCCCCAAGGGGGATACGGACGCCGGTCCAGAACATCTGCTGATGGCGGCCGCATCCGGCGGAAAGGCCGACCGGAACACGGGAGGTGAGCCTGTGAACAGGACAGTGGGACTGCGTCCGGCCCTGCAGGTAACCGGCGTTTACACCCTGCTAGTGGGTCTGCTGCTGCTCATCCCTTCCCTGGGATCGGCGGTCTTCGCCTACACGGTCAAAGATGTGGCGGCGGCCTCCGGGTGGGGCAGTGCCCTGCTCAGCCTCGGGATCGTCATCCTGGCCGTCGCCGCGGACGTGGACCGCCACGGCAGGCTGGCCTGGACCGTCGTGGCCGGGTTGCTGATCTCGGCCTTCGACCTGCTCTACTTCTTCATCACAGGTGCGTATTCGGCGCGCAACGTGATCGTGCCCATCATCATCAACGCGCTGCTGGCGGCCTGGATCTGGTCGGTGCGGCCGAAGAGCTAGGGGTCCGGCGGGTTAGTTAGTTTGTCGAGTTAGTCGGTCAGTCGATAAACAGCGGCACCAGCTCGTGGCGGGTGACGTCGAGCAGCCCGCGGTCCGTCAGTTTCAACGCGGGAATCACGGACAGCGACAGGAACGACAGGGCCATAAACGGGTCGGCCAGGGGGGAGCCCATCCGCCGGGCCATCCCCAGGAGTGTCCGCATCTGCCCGGCGACCACGGGCACGGGTTCGTTGGACATCAATCCGGCGATCGGGAGCGGCAGACGCGCCTCCTCGCGGCCGGCCACCGCGACCAGGCCGCCCTGCATCTCCAGCACCAGGTCCACCGCCGCGCGCATGGCGTCGTCGCTGGTCCCGACGACGATAATGTTGTGCGCGTCGTGGGCCACGGTGGAGGCCAGCGCCCCCAGTTTCAACCCGAACCCGCGCACGAACCCCAGACCGATGCGGCCGCTGCCGGTGTGCCGTTCGATCACGGCCATCTTCAGCAGGTCCCGACCCGGGTCGGCCACCGCCTCCCCGCCGGAACTGGCGACCTCAGCCTCCCCGGCACCGGTCACGATCTGGTTGGGGATCACCTCGATCACGCGCAGGCGCCGCCCCTGGGCCGGGATACGGAAGTGCAGCGTGCTCCGTGGGACGTTGATCGAGCCGCGGAGCGCGGGGAGCTTCTCCGGGCGCACGTAGGGCAGCAGCTCCCCGTCGCGGGCCACAAGCTTCCCCAGGCGGTAGACCAGGCGCGGGCGCGGCGCCAGGATGTCGTCGAACACGATCAGGTCGGCCAGGCGGCCCGGCGCGACGGCCCCGCGGTCGCGCAGCCCGAAGTACTCGGCCGTATTCAGACTGCCGATCTGCAGAGCCAGCAACGGGTCCAGGCCAAAGTCCACGGCCTGCCGGACCATGGCGTCGATGTGGCCTTCCTCCAGCAGGTGCAGGGGGCTGCGGTCGTCGGTACAGAAGACGAAGCGGCGGGCGTTCTGCGGGGTCACCAGCGGCAGCAGGTCGTGGAGGTTGCGCGCCGGGGTAGCCTCGCGGATCATCACGACCATGCCCCGTTGCAGTTTCTCCCGGGCTTCTTCGATTGTCGTGCACTCGTGGTCGGACCCCACGCCGGCGGCCACATAGGCATTCAGGTCGAGTCCGCTCACCCCCGGGGCGTGCCCGTCTACCGGACGCCGGCCCGCCGCACGGAGTTTGGCCAGGACCTCGTCATCAGCACCGAGTAAACCTGGGTAGTTCATCATCTCGGCCAGGCCCAGGACCCATTTGTCCTGCATCAGCGTCTCCAGGTCGTAGGCCGTCAATTCGGCGCCCGCGCTCTCCATCGGGCCCGCCGGGACGCAGGAGGAGGCCATGATGAAGACGCTCAGGGGGTTGTACTTGGCCGCCTGGAGCATGTAGCGGATACCGCTCATGCCCAGGACGTTGGCGATCTCGTGGGGGTCGGCGATGACCGTGGTCGTCCCGTGCGGCACCACAGCGCGGGCGAACTCCGGGACGCTGACCATGGAGCTCTCGATGTGGACGTGCCCGTCGATCAACCCCGGCGCCAGGTACGCCCCCTTCAGGTCGTGCACCTCCGCGGCCCGGTACGCCCCGCTGGGGCTCATCCCCGCGATCCGGTCCTCGGCCACCGCCACCTCTCCCTCGATCACCTCGCCGTTGAAGAGGTCCACGATGCGCGCGTCGGCCAGCAGCAGATCGGCGGGCTGCCGGCCGCGGGCCACCTGAATCAGGCGCGACAGGTCCATCACCTTCACCTTCCCTGGCGCGCGCGGGGCTTCCTGCGTACAGCGCCGCCGCGTGGCCGCGGTCGCCAGGAACGGCAGGCGCCGTGCGCGCTGGGCCCGAAGTGAGCGGAGGATGTGCGGGAGGGAGCGGGTATGGAACGGACCTCAGAAGTGGCGCACGACGCAAAGCCGGCGGACATGAGCCCGGAGGAGTTCCGGACCTACGGGCACCGGGTGGTGGACTGGATCGCCGATTACCTGTCGCATCCGGAGCGCTACCCGGTGCTGGCCCAGACGGTGCCCGGGGCCCTCCGGCGGACCCTACCGGCCGAACCGCCGGCCGAAGGAGAATCCCTCGATGCGATCCTGGCCGACTTCGAGCGGCACATTGTCCCGGGGATCACCCACTGGAACCATCCCGGCTTCTTCGCCTACTTCGCCATCACCGGCTCGGGGCCGGGAATCCTGGGCGAATTGCTCGCCGCGGCCCTGAACGTCAACGGGATGCTCTGGAAGACCTCCCCCGCGGCCACTGAACTGGAGGAGGTCGCGCTGGACTGGCTGCGGCAAATGGTCGGCCTGCCGCCGCAGTTCGGGATCATCATGGACACCGCCTCCGTGGCCAGTCTCTGCGCCATCGCCGCCGCCCGCGAGGCGGTGGACGACCACGACGCCCACCACCGGGGAATGGCCGGTGGTCCGCGGCTGCGCCTCTACACCTCGGAGCAGGCGCACTCCTCGATCGAGAAGGCCGGGATCGTGCTGGGGCTGGGGCAGGAGGGCGTGCGCAAGATTCCCGTGGATGACCAGTTCCGGATGGATGCCGCGGCGCTGGCGGCCGCCGTGGCCGAGGACCGCCAGGCCGGGTGGCGGCCCTTCTGTGTCGTCGCCACGGTGGGCACCACTTCGACCACCAGCGTGGACCCGGTCCCGGCCATCGCGGAGGTCTGCGCGCGGGAGGGGCTCTGGCTGCATGTGGACGGCGCGTACGCGGGGATGGCGGCGATCCTTCCCGAGTACCGTTGGGCTCTGGCAGGATGCGAGCGGGCCGACTCCGTGGTCATCAACCCGCACAAGTGGCTCTTCACGCCCATCGACTGCAGCGCGTTCTACTGCCGCCGGCCCGAGGTCCTCCGCCGCGCCTTCAGCCTGGTGCCGGAATACCTGCGCACGGTTGAGGCAGAACAGACCGGCGTGCGCGATCTGATGGAATTCGGGGTTCAGTTGGGGCGCCGCTTCCGCGCGTTGAAACTGTGGATGGTCATCCGCTACTTCGGCCGCGACGGTCTGGCCGCCCGCATCCGGCAGCACATCCGGCTGGGGCAGGCCTTTGCCGGCTGGGTGGACGCCCACCCGGACTTCGAGCGGCTGGCGCCGGCGCCGTTCAGCGTCGTCTGCTTCCGCGCGCGCCCGGCCGCGTTGGCCGCGCGGGCGACCGAAGCGGGCGAGGACGAAATGGAGAGCCTGAACCAGCGGCTGCTCGACGCGGTGAATGCCTCGGGGCGCGTCTTCCTCTCGTCCACCCGGCTGCACGGGCGTCTCACTCTGCGGCTGGCCGTCGGCAACCTGCGCACTACCGAGGAACACGTGCACGCGGCCTGGGACCTGCTGCAGACGGAGGCGGCCCGCCTCGCGAAGCGCGCCTGAGTCCAGAGCGTTGAGTTGCCGGCGGCGGTGCAGTAGGCTACGCTGTGGCGTGCATTTCCGATGGCTGAGGTGAACGAATGGCCCACATCCTACCCTTCCGCGGGCAGCCCACCTTCGACCTGGAGATCGCGGGGACCGTACGCACCCTCCCCCTGATCCAGGTCTCGCCCG
>Ga0209172_10004916_pt1 | contig 17012 bp, 16 predicted proteins | sample LarsenN4metaG_FD_184113 | JGI IMG/M metagenome (GOLD analysis project Ga0209172, IMG submission 184113) | Hot spring sediment bacterial and archeal communities from British Columbia, Canada, to study Microbial Dark Matter (Phase II) - Larsen... ... | reverse complement strand
CCCGTCGGGAGGCGGTGGTTTCCCGGGTGGCGGCTTGCCGAGCCCCGGCGGCGGTGGCGGCGGCGGGTCGTCGGGCGGCGGCGGCCTCCCGAGCCCCGGTGGCGGTGGCGGTGGCGGCGGTGGTGGCGGCGGTGGTGGGCTTCCAAGCCCCGGTGGCGGCAGCTCCGGTGGCGGTGGCGGTCTCCCGAGCCCGGGCGGTGGCGGCGGCGCGGGTTTGCCCGGCGGCTCGGGCAGCTCAGGCGGCGGCGCGGGACTTCCCGGCGGAGGCGGCGGCCTCCCCGGCGGCGGCGGTATTGGCGGCAGCGGCGGCGGCAGCCAGGGCGGATCGAGCTCCCCCGGCGGTGGCGGCGCGGATGGCGGCTCGCAGGGTGCGGGCGGCGACGGCGGGGGCGGCGACTTTCCCGCCGACGACTCGGCTGGCGGGGGCGGCGGTGACGGCGCCGGCGACAGCGGCGGCGGAGGCGGCTCCGGCGACAGCGGCGGTGGTTCGAGCGGCGGTGATCCGTTTGGCGACGGAGACGGCAGCGGCTCGAGCGACGGCGATCCGTTCGGCAGCGGTGACGGCAGCGGCGCCGGCGGAGGATTGGGCGGCGACGAAGAGTTCGAAGAGTCGCTCGGCGATTTCGATCGCGCGATGGATCGCGAGCAGGAGGAGATCGCACGCGAAGGCGGCGGCGCCGGTGCCGACCGATCCGCCGGCGGTGGCGGAGCGTCGGGCGACGGAAGCGGCGACCAAGCAGGAGGCGGCGAGCAAGCGACCGGCTCCGCGGGCGACGTCGGCAGCGGTGGCGGCGGCTCGGCGGGTGGAGGGGCCGTGATCAGGGATCTCGGGCCCGATCCCGCGGCGGTTGCCAGCGTGGAAGGCTGCAACGATCAGGATCGCGTTGCACGGCAGCTCTGCGAGGCCGCGACCCAAGAAGCCGATCCGTTTTTGCGTGCCGCGCTCTGGGACGAGTACAACGAATACAAGAAATTGATCGCGCGCCAATGATGGCGGGGGGACTCATGGGCCGTGCCGTCTTGTTCTTGATCGGAAGCTGGTGGCTCGTTGCGTGTACGAGCTCCGAGGTCGTCGTGGCCCACTCGGTGCCGCTCAGCACGGCCGCGGTGGCCGCGCCCGAGGAGGAATTGCTCGACGTCGGCATCGTGCTGTTCGACTCCGGCGTACCGGAAGGCGAGATCTCGAAAGAGGTGCTCGAGGAGCTGATTCGCGAGGGCACGTTCGTCCACATTCGCCGTTCCGAGTCGGTGTACATGTCGCACCTTCTGCGCCAGACGCTGCAGAAGACGGGCGCTTGGGGCTCCGTTTGGATCGCGCCGAAACCGGCCACGACCGCGGACGTGACCGTGACGGGCAAGATCCTGCAGTCGGACGGCGATCGGCTACGGCTCCTCGTGACGGCCAGGGACTCGACGGGCCGAGTCTGGATCGACGACGAGCTCTACGAAATGGAAACGGCGGCCGGGGCGTTCAACCGTCGGCGCTATCCCGACCTCGACCCGTATCAAGACGTCTTCAATTCGATTGCGAACGATCTGGCCGTCGCGCAGAGCAGGCTTTCGGCCAAGGACCGGCGCGACCTGCGCACGGTCACGAGCATTCGCTACGCGGCGGACGTGGTTCCCGACGCATTCGCGGGCTACGTCGTCGAGGAAAAAGGCCGCTACGCGCTGAACCGCTTGCCGGCCGAAGGCGATCCGATGTTCGACCGCACGCAGCGCGTGCGCCAGCGCGAACGGCTCTTCCTCGACACGCTCGATCAGCACTACGCGCAGTTTTCGGCCGAGGCAATGGCGCCGTACGACAGCTGGCGCGAGTACACGCGCGAGGAAGCCATCGCAGTGCGCGAGCTCACGAAGTCCGCGCGCTGGCGAACGGGGCTCGGCATTGCGACGATCGTCGCTTCGATCGCGTACGGTAACAGCTCCGACAACACGTTCTCCGACCGGCTGATCTCTGCGGCGATCATGAACGTCGGCGTCGAGATGATCCGCTCGAGCCAGGTGCGCAAGCAGGAGAAGCGCTTGCACACGGAGACGCTCGAGGAGCTCTCGACCGACTTCGACGACAGTCTCGAACCGATGGTCGTCGAGATTCAGGGCACGCAACATCGGCTCACGGGCACGGCCGAGGCGCAATACGACGAGTGGCGCCAGCTGCTCAGGCAGATCTTCGTGGCCGAGTCGGGCTTCGTGCCCGAAGACATGGCGATCTACACGGAGCCCGAACCGGAGCCGCCCGTCGAGCTGCCGCCCCTGCCGCAGCTGCCTGCCGACGCCGCGCCGGCAACGGAAACGGCCGAGACCGCCGGCGAGGGCGTCACGACGGAAGCCGCCGATGCGGGCCCAGCAGCTGGCGACGGAGTTTGACGAGCGGAGGATCGGCACCGCCACTTGGCCGATCGGCGAGCGCCTCCACGCTTGGCACGTCGTCGCGCCGCTCGGCCGCGGCGGCACGGCCGAGGCGTGGCTCGCGCGGGCGCCCGACGGTCGCGAAGCCGCGCTGAAGCTCGCAAGACCCGAGCTCCGGGCGCACCCCGCCGCGAATGCGGCGATACGCCGGGAGCACGAGGTGCTGCGTCGCGTCGCGAGCCCGCACGTGGTCGCCTCCTACGATCTCCTCGAGTGGGCCGGGGCGGCGGTGCTCGTGCTGCAATATCTGCCGCACGGCGATCTCGTCTCGCTGGCCGGAGCGCCGCCCCGCAGCTGGCTCCGCGCCTATGCCGGCGCCGTCGCCGGGCTTCGTGCGCTCGAAAGGCAAGGCCTCGCTCACGGCGACGTGAAGGCGCGCAACGTGCTGTTCGGCGCCGACGGCAACGCCCGGCTCATCGATCTGTCGCATGCGCGGGCGCTCGACGCGCCGGCCGCCGCGTCGACGGCGGCCCATGCCCCGCGGCCCGGAGCCCATGCCAGGGCCGCCGAGGGGGACTGCTTCGCCTTGGGCGTGCTTTTGTACGAGCTCGTGACGGGCCGGCTTCCTTACGGCCCCGAGGGCGCGGCGGCCGCCGGCGCGGAGCCGCAGGTCGCGCCGCTCGAGGATCCCGAGGCGGAGCGGCTGCTGGCGGCGGCCGTCACGGCGCTGCGGGCGGACGGGCGCGGCCTGGGACTTTCGTACTTTGCCGATGTCATAGAATCTGTCCGCGCGTAGACGGCTGATTTCCGACGTGGAATCCAACTCCCCACAACACGACGAGACGATCGTTCCGGTTCGGCCGGTCTTCCGCGACGGCACCGGTGCGACGCCGCGCACGGGCAACGCGGTTCCGCGCGTCGCGCGATCGGCGCTGATGGTGATCGGCGTCGCCGGCTTCGCCGCCGCGGCGACGGCCGCGTTCTACTGGCTGCCCGCGCGTGTCGAGCAAGAACGCGTCGCCGCCGTCCCGGCGGCCGAGCCCGAGCCCGTGCCGCCGCCCGAGCCCCCGCGGCCCGTGCTGACGCCGGAAGAAGAAGCCGCGCTCAGAGCGCAATCGGGAACCTTGCTCGCCGGGCTGCTCACGCTCCAGGAGGAGCTCACGCGCCTCAACGTCGGGAGCTGGGCCCCCGACGACTGGGCGAAGTACAACGAAGCGTCGGAAGCCGGCGACAACGCGTTCTTGGCCGACGATTTCGCGCTCGCCGTCGAGCGGTACACGCAAGCCAGAACCCTCGGCGACGCCTTGGTCGCGCGCGCGGCGTCGACGCTTGCCGAAGCGCTCGCCGCGGGTGACGCCGCGCTCGCCGCCGGCGACTCGGCGCGCGCGCTCGAGCAATACGGCGTGGCGCTCACGATCGACCCCGAGCAAGCGCGAGCGCTGGCCGGCCGCGCGCGCGCGGAGCGCTTGCCCGAAGTGCTCGAGCTCGTGCAACGCGCGAGCATCGAAGTCGCGCGCGGCGAGCTGAGCGCTGCGCTCGCGACTTATCGCGAAGCGCTTGCGATCGATCCCGAGTGGCCCGCGGCGAGCGGCGGCGTCGCCGAAGTGAATCGGATGCTGCGCGACGCAGAATACGAACGCGTGTTGTCGCGGGCGTATGCGCTGCTCGGCGACGAGGATTTCGCGGCGGCGCAACGCGAGTTCGAAGCGGCGCTCGCGCTCAAGCCCGGCTCGCGCGAAGCCGCGGACGGCCTCACGCAGGCCGAGCAGGGCGCCAAGCTCGCGGAGATCAGGCTCGCCGAGGTGCGCGCGCTGGCGTTCGAGCGGCGCGAGCTCTGGGACCAAGCGATCGAGCTGTATCGCACCGTGCTCGCGAACGACGGCACGCTGCTGTTCGCGCAAGAAGGGCTCGAGCGGGCGCAAGCGCGCGCCGGGCTCGACGCCAAGCTCACGAACCTCCTCGACAACCCGTCGCTGCTCCTGACGGACTCCGTGCTCGCGGATGCGCGCACGCTGCTCGAAACGGCGGCCGCGGAGCCGGAGAAAGGGCCGCGCCTTGCGCAGCAAATCGAAGAGCTCGGCAAGCTCATCGACCTCGCGTCGCAGCCGGTCGTCGTGCAGCTCGAATCCGATCAGCTCACGAACGTCACGTTGTATCGCGTCGGCGTGCTCGGCGCGTTTGCCGCAAAAGAAGTCGAGCTCCGGCCGGGCACTTATACGGTGATCGGCAGCCGCGACGGTTATCGCGACGTGCGGCAGACGTTCACGGTCCGGCCGGGCCGGAATTTGGAGCCGATCCGTGTGGTCTGCGTCGAGCCCATTTAGGCGTAGGAAGGCGTCGTGACAGAAAAGTCCACAGCCGGTGTCGTCACCGTCGAGCAAGAGGGCCGCCTTCGCGAATTCACGGGCGCCGAGCTGCCCGTGACGCTCGGTGCGGATCCCGCCGCCGACGTCGTGCTGCGCGGCGTAACCGGCAGTGTTCAGATCGGGCGCCTGAAGGACGTGTTCTTCGTGCAGGCCGGCCGCGGCGCGCGCAATCTGCGCGTCGACGGCGAGCTCCTGACGGGCACGCGCGAGCTCGACGACGGCGACGTCGTCGCTTTCGATCGCGCGCGGCTCGAATGCCGGATCGCCGGCGGCAAGCTCGCCGTCCGCGTCGACTGGGTCGTCACGGCCGGCGACACGGCGCCGCCGGATCTCGATCAACTGGCTCGAGCCGACGCCGGTGCTACGGACGTCGCGATCACGCCGATCTCGTTCAGGCCCACCGCCGAGACGTCGCGAGCGACGGCTCGCCGCCCGAGCCGCACCCAGATCGGCATCGCGAGTGGCTTCGCCGTGCTCGCCGTCGCGGCGTGGTTCGCCTTCACGGCGAAGTCCGTGGCGCTCGATATCGAGCCCACGCCCGCGAGCGTGAGCTGGCCCGAGACGCTGTTCAAGCTCAAGGTCGGCGATCGGTTCTTGGTGCGCCCGGGCGCGCATCGCGTCGCGGCGGAGCTTCCCGGCTACTACCCGCTCGACACCGAGATCGAAGTCGGGCCGCTCGCCGATCAGCGGATCGAGCTCACGCTCGAAAAATTGCCCGGCGTCGTGACGATTCGCTCGGAGCCCGAAATCGGCGCCGAGGTGCTCGTCGACGGCGTCGCGGTCGGCACGACTCCGGTAGAGGACGCGACGATCAAACCCGGCGTCCACCAGATCGAGCTTTCGGCGCCGCGGTATCTCTCGGCCGCGCGCGAGCTCGACGTGGCCGGCGCCGGCGAACGCCAAGAGCTCACCGTGGCCCTGACGCCGGATTTCGCCGTCGTCTCGCTCCGCACGGATCCTCCGGGTGCCACGATCCTCGTCGACGGCGTCGAAGCCGGCGTTACTCCGGGCGGCGTCGAGATCATGAGCGGAGAGCACGACGTCGAGGTGCGGCTCGCCGGCTACAACGCTTGGCGCAGCAAAGTCTTCGTCGAGCCGAATCAGCCGCAGGAATTGCCCGACGTGAAGCTCACGCAGGCCGACGGGCGACTGGAAGTCGCGAGCAACCCGAGCGAGGCGAACGTCAGCATCGACGGCGAGTTCCGCGGCCGCACGCCGCTCACCGTGCGGCTGGCGCCGGGGCGCACGCATCGGTTGGCCGTGGCGAAGCCCGGCTACGAAACGGCCACGCGCGAGCTGTCGATCGCGGCCGACAGCGGCCGCCGCTTGAGCGTAGATCTCACGCCGCAGTACGGCGACATCGAAGTCGTGAGCACGCCGCCGAACGCCGAGGTGTGGGTGGACGGGGAACGGCGCGGCACGACACCCGTTACGCTGCAGCTGACGGCCGTCGAGCACTCGATCGAGATCCGCCAAGACGGGTTCGCGACGGCGCAAGCCGCGCTGACGCCACGGCCGGGCTTTCCGCAGAAGCTCGAGCGCACGCTCGAGCAGCTCGACGAAGCGTCGGGCGGCGGTTTCCCGAGCGTCTTGCGCACGAGCGAGCGGCAGGAGCTCAAGCTCGTGCCGGCGGGGGAATTCACGATGGGATCGTCGCGCCGCGAGATGGGGCGGCGCTCGAACGAGCCGCTGCGTCCCGTGCGGCTGACGCGCGCGTTCTACTTGGGCGCGCGCGAGGTCACGAATGCGGAGTTCCGCAAGTTCAAGCCCGATCACGACTCGGGCGAGTTCGCCGGCCAGTCATTGAACGGCGACGATCAACCGGCGGTGAACGTGAGCTGGGAAGACGTCGTGCAGTATCTGAACTGGCTCAGCGTCAAGGACGGCCTGCAGCCCGTGTACGAGCAACGCGGCGGCGGCTGGGCGCCCGTCGTGCCTCTTAGGAACGGCTACCGCCTGCCGACGGACGCCGAGTGGGAATGGGCTGCGCGGTTCGCCGGCCAGACGAAGGCGCTGCTCTATCCGTGGGGCGAGCAAATGCCGCCGCCCGACCGCTCCGGCAACTACGCGGACATCCAGGCCGCGCGCACGCTGCCGTCGACGCTGCTCTTCTATGACGACGGCTACTTGGTCAGCGCGCCCGTCGGCAGCTACGAGCCGAACGCCTACGGCATTTTCGACTTGGGCGGCAACGTCGCCGAATGGGTGCAGGACTTTTATACGCTCGACTTGCTCGAGAGCACCGAGCGCGTCGACGATCCGCTCGGGCCGAGCGACGGCCGGTTGCACGTGGTGCGCGGCGCGAGCTGGCGGAGCGCGACGATCACGGACTTGCGCGTCGCGGCGCGCGGCTCGGGCTCCGAAGGGCGCGACGACGTCGGTTTTCGAATCGCGCGCAATCTGCAATGAGGAGTCCGATGCGAATGAGGGGTCCGATGCGCCTGCTGCAATCGATCGCCACCGTGCTGCTCGCGGCGAGCTTCGCCGTTTCGTTCGCGCAGCAAGAAGACCCGCCGGCGCCGCCGCAAACGGAGCCCGCACCGCCGCCTGCTCCGCCGCCTGCGGAGCCCGAGCAGGACGAGGCCGACACGCCGCCGGCCCCCGGCGAGGACGTCGACGACGTGTTCATCCCCACGGAGGAGCTGCAACCCGACGCCGCCGTCACGTTTCCCGTGGATATCTGACCGCGCAACCATGGCCGCCGCCGCAATCGAAATCAACGATTCGGGCTTGATCGTCGCGAGCGAGACGGACGTGCTCGCCGCCGAGCCGGGTTTCGCGCGCGTCGAGGGCGGCCGCATCGTGACGGGCGAGCAAGCGCGCGCGAGCGCACGCCTGCACCCGCGGCGGACGAGCAGCCGTTTCTGGAACGAGCTCAGCCTGGAGCAGGGGTCGGCCGGCGCCGACGTCGGCAAGAGCGCGGCCGAGCTCGCATACGCGCAACTGAAGTCGCTGTGGGAGCGCGCTCGAGCCGCCGTCGACGACGTCGTCCTCGTCGTGCCCGGCGCGTATCGCACGGAGCAGCTCGGGGTGTTGCTCGGGCTCGCGCAGGAGTGCGGCATTCCCGTGCGCGCGCTCGTCGACACGGCGGCCGCGGCCAGCGTTCGGCCGTATCCCGGCCGGCAGCTCGTCTACGTGGATGCCGGCCTGTATCGCGTCTCGGTGTCGCTGATCGAACAGGGCGCGAGCGAGGCGCTCGTTCGCGAGGAGCACGCGCTCGGCCAAGGGCTGTCGGGCGTCTCGGCCGCGTTCGCGCGGCGCATCGCGGATCTCTTCGTGCGCGCGACGCGCTTCGATCCGTTCGCGCATGCGCCGGCGGAGCAGCAGTTGTACGACCGCTTGCCCGAATGGCTCGACGCGCTCGCGCGCGACGAGCGTGTCGAGCTCGCCCTCGAGTATCGCGGCGAAACGTTTCGCGTGACCGCCGAGCGCGACGCCGTGCTCGGCGCCGCGTCCGGGTTTTATCGCGCAGTCGTCCAGCTCATCGCACAGCATCGGCAAGCCGATATGGGGCTCGTCGTGCAGGTATCGGAGCGCCTCGTCGCGCTGCCGGGCTTCGTCGGCGAGTTGAAGCGGCTCGACGACTCGCGCGTCGAGCGTTGCGCGAGCGGCCATGCCGCGCGCAGCGCGCTGCGCGCAGAGTCGATCGTCACGGCACGCGGCGACGTGAAGCGGCTGAAGCGCATGCCGTGGCGTGAGCCGCCGCTCGAGGTGGCTCACCCCGCCGAGCACGGCGCCGCGGAGCCGCCGCCGCTCTTCGCGCGCGACAAGCCGCCGACACACGTCGTCTATCGCGGATTCGCATATCGCGTCGACGCCGGCGGGCTCGCGATCGGGCGCGAGCCCGATGCGAGGCGCCGCACGGTGCTCCTCGCCGGTGAAAGCGGCGTGTCGCGCCTGCACTGCGAGGTCGTCTTGCGCGACGGCGAGCTCAAGCTGCGCGACTTGAGCAGCTACGGCACGTTCGTCAACGAGAGGAAGGTTGCCGGTGAAATCGCTCTGAAGCGCGCCGACGTGATCCGCGTCGGCTCGCCGGGCGCCGAGCTCACGGTCGTCGAAGTCGAGGGTGACGCATGAAGCGGCGTAGAGGGGAGCTCAACGTCTTCTCGATGTCGTTCCTCGACGCCATCACGGCGGGCTTCGCCTCGGTGGTGCTGCTCTTCATGATCGTCAGCGCGAACGCCTTGATCGAGGGCCGCACGGCCATCGAGGATCGGGAGGCCGAAGCGCGGCGCTGGGAGCTCCGGGTTCTCACGGGCCAGCGCAATCTCGTGCAGCTCAAGGATCAGCTCGAGAGCCAGCTGCGGGAGTGGAACGCTCTGCTCGCGCTGCGCCAAGGGCTGGCCGGCGAGATTGCCGACACTCAGACCGAGCTCATGGCGATGACCGAAGATTCGGAGGCGAGGCGCGCGGCGATCGAGCGGCTGCGCCGGGAGCTCGCCGAGCTCAACCGGCAGTCGGAGGAGCTCGAGGCGACGCGCGATGAAACCGACGACGGCACGACGCTGCGCTCGTTCCAGGGCGAAGGCAATCGGCAGTATCTGACCGGCATGCGCATGGGCGGCGAACGTGTCGTGATCCTCGTCGATACGTCGACGAGCATGCTCGACCGCACGATCGTGAACATCCTGCGCCGGCGCAACATGACGCCGGAGCAGCAGCGCCGCGCCCCGAAGTGGCAGCAGGTCGTGAACACCGTCGACTGGCTCACGACGCAGATCGCGCCCGGAACGCAGGTGCAAATCATCGGCTTCAACGACAAGGCCACGTGGCTGATCCCCGGAACGGAAGGACGGTGGGTCACGGTGTCCGACGGCGCCGAGCTCGATGCGCCCGTCGAGGCGCTCCGCGCAACCCATCCACAGGGCCCGACGAGCCTGCATGCGGCCTTCAACGCGATCGAGCAGCTGAACCCGGCGCCCGACAACATCTTCCTGCTCGTCGACGGTCTGCCGACGATGGGCGAGGTCGTGCCGACGCGCGGTGGCGTGACGGCCGGGCAGCGCCTCGATCACTTCAATCGAGCGGTTCGGCAGCTGCCCGTCGGAGTGCCCGTCAACACGATCCTGTTTCCGATGGAAGGCGACCCGCAGGCGGCGCCGGCTTATTGGTTGGTGGCCATCCGAACCGGTGGGTCGATGATGGCGCCTTCGGAGGACTGGCCATGAAGCGGCGCCGCGAATTTGCCGAGTCGAGCATGCTGTTTCTCGCCGCGATCACTTGCGGTTTCGGCGCCATGATCTTGCTGTTCCTGCTCACGCGCGTCAGCGAGCCGGCAAGGCTCGAGCAAGCCGAGCGCGATCTCGAGGGCCTCATTGCGCAATACGAGCAAGAGCTGAACGACATCGTCGGCGAGACGGAAAGACTGCAACGCGAAGCGGCGACGACCGCCGAAAACCTTCGCAGCGACCGCTTGCGCGTCGAGGACCTGAAGGCGCAGCTCGAGCGCATTCGCGCACAGGTGCTCGCCGTCGAGGACCCGACGCTCGAGACCGAGCAGAAGCGGCTCGCCTCGGCGAAGCAGAGCCTGACCGAGGAGATGCGGCGGCTGCTCGCCGACTACAAGCCGCCGATCGACGAGTACAAGGTAGGCGGCATTCCCGTCGACAGCGAGTACATCATCTTCCTGATCGATACCTCGCCGAGCATGACGCAATACCAATGGGATCGCGTGAAGCAGCAACTGCGCGAGACGCTCGAGGTCTATCCCACGGTCAAGGGCATCCAGATCATGAACGACGAGGGCGAGTACATGTTCAAGGCTTATCGGGACGAGTGGATTCCCGATACGCCGACTCGCCGGCAGGCGATCCTCGATGCGATGGACAACTGGGACGCGTTCTCGAACTCGAATCCGCGCGAAGGCATCCTCGCGGCGATCGACCGGTTCTACGACCCGAACAAGAAGATTTCGCTGTACGTCTACAGCGACGACTTCGCCCAGGGCTCGATCAATCCCGTCGTGCGCGAGATCGATCGCCGCAATCGGGCTACGGCCTCCGGCGAGCGGCTCGTGCGGATTCACGCCGTTGCGTTCCCGGCCGTGTACTTGATGACGGGGGGCGACCTGTTCACGGCGGCGGACTTTGCGACGCTGATGCGCATCATTTGCCAGCGCAACGGCGGCACGTTCGTCGCGCTGCCCGTGATACGCGGCGGAGGCCGGCGGGGCTAGAGCGCGTGTTTCATTGCGCCGATCGCAACCGGTCGGCATCGAGGCTTGGAGGTTCGAATGACGGCTACTCAAAATTACGTGCGCGACCGCGTCACGAAGCTCGCGATGCTCGCAGTCATCGCGGTGATCGTGCAGCTGTTCTACGCGAGTTACGTGCGGCCCACGGCGGAGCAATGGCTCGCGGATCAGCGGGCGATCCAGGCGAACGATCCCACTTACGTTCCGCCTCGCTCGATCTGGGTCACGATCCAAGACGCCGAGCAGCAGGTGACGATCATCGTCGCGATCTGGGCTTTGATCCTCTCCGGGCTGCGGTTTCGCGAGCTCAAGGCTCAACGCGAGCTGCTCGAAGCCGGCTATCTGAAACGGCAAGTGGGCGTCGTGATCCTGCCGAGCGACGCGCGCGAGTACTTGCGGACTTTCGAGCAGCTTCCGGCGCGGGAGCAAAACTCCGTGTTGCCGCGCGTGCTCGCCGCGGCGCTGAAGCGCTTCGGCGCCACGGGCAACGTGCAGGATGCCTCGCAGATGGTCCACAACACCTGCGAAAGCGAGCACAACCGCCTCGACGCCGAGCTCGCGATGCTCAGGTTCAGCGTCTGGGTAGCGCCGGCGCTCGGGTTCATCGGTACGGTGCGCGGTATCGGACTTGCGCTGCAGGGCGCCGAGCTCGCCGTCAGGGGCGAGACGACGGCCGTCACGAACGGCCTCGGCATCGCGTTCAACTCGACGCTCGTCGCCCTGATCTTGAGCATCATCCTGATGTACGTGCTGCACGAGATCCAGCTCACCCAGGAGCGGCTCGTGCTCGATACGGAGAACTACGCCGAGCAGGAGCTGATCAGCCGCCTGCACAGCGGCTGAGCCGGCCATAATTCGTCAGGATTGCGGCAGCGTGCTGCCGCAATCCATCAGCCCGCCGTCAGTGCGGTTCGCTTGAATAGCGCCGTGTCCAAACCACTTGCGCTCGAGGAGCGAACCATGCAGAAGAAGCTCATCGTTTTGTTGATTGGCAGCTTGCTCGCCGCGCCGGGCTTCGCTGCGGCCAAGGACCGCGCCGACCGGGAAGCCGCGCGCGCTGCGAGGCAAGAGGCGCGCGCCGCGCGTCAGGAGGCGCGACACGAGTCGCGTGCCGCGAAGGAAGAGGCGATCGGCTTGGGCAGCGGCGCCGCGATCGGCGGCCTCGCCGGCGGGCCCGTGGGCCTCGTGCTCGGCGCGGCGTTCGGCGGCTGGCTCGGCGACCGGTTCCACGAAGAGCGTACGGCACGCCGCGACGCCGACGAGCGCGCCGAGCAGGCCGTTGCCCGCGCGGGCTCGCTCGAGCAGCGGCTTGCCGCGAGCGAGCGCGCGGTCGCGCAGAAGAACGCGGAGCTCTTCAGCGAGCGCGTCGCGCATCGGCGCAACTTGCAGGAGGCGCTGTCCGTCGAGGTGTTCTTCCGCACGGAGGAGAGCGGTGTCGGCGGCACGACCGAGCAGCGGCTCGAGAAGCTCGCGGCGCTGATCGAGCCGATGGACGGCGCCGTGATCCGGCTCGCGGGTCACACGGACGCGCGCGGTACGGAGTCGTACAACGCCACGCTGTCGACGGCGCGTGCCGAGGCCGTCCGCGAAGCGCTGATCCGCGGCGGCATGCCGGCCGAGCGCGTGATCGTTACGGCCGCCGGCGAGACGGCGGCGACGGCGGCGGAGCAGGACGTCGACGGCATGGCGCTCGAGCGGCGCGTCGAGCTCGACATCGTCGACGTCGGCGACGCGAGCCGCGTGGCGGAGCTCGGCACCAACTGAGACGGAACGCGTTCCCCCCGAAGCGGCCGGGAGCCGCCGTCCTCGACCGAGGCGGCACTCCCGGCCGCTGCACCGCCCATCGGAAGCGACACAATGGCGCTCGACGCGGGCGGCCGGCCGAGTGGGAAGCTCGAGGTCATCGCGAGCATCGAGGAGCCGGCGCTGATCGAACGGATCCTCGCGCACCTGAAGCGCCAGGGCGAGTACGAGCCGCCGCGCTGGCCGTTCGCCTCGCGTGCGCCGCCTGCGCAGTCGCCGCTCTTCTGATCCGCACGGCCCTTCGTGTCCTCGCCCCGCGCCATCGTCCGCAAGGAGCGCGTCGGTGAGCTGCGTCCGGCGCCACGAGCGGCAGGAAATTTTCGGCGAGACAGCGTGGAATGGCTGCATCGCCGCCCCGGCGCGAGCCTCGCGAGCCGTTGTCGCGCTCGATCTACCGCTCGCTGCGACCTGCGCCGGTACCACTGGCGTTTGGCCTAAGGCCCATTACACGTCGCTTGTTTCGCGTATGCCCTGGCAGCTCTCGGAGGAGGCGGTGAGTCAGTTGCTCGCCATCAGTCCGCGGCAGATCGACCGCTGTCTGCAGCCGTTCAAGGGCGAGTTGCGCAAGCGCCAGTACGGGCGCACCAAGCCTGGCACGCTGCTCAAGCATCAGATTCCGCTCAAAGTCGATCGGTGGGACGTGGCGGTGCCGGGCTATACGGAAATCGATCTGGTGGCGCATTCAGGCAGCCGAGCGGACGGGGAGTTCATCCACTCGCTCAATGTCACCGATATCCACACGACCTGGGTCGAGACGCGGGCCGTTCTCGGCAAAGGCCAGCACCCCGTTCAGGAGGCTTTGGAGCACGTGCGCCAGGCGCTGCCCTTCCGCTTGCGCGGCATCGATTCCGACAACGGTACGGAGTTCATCAACCATCACTTGCGCGGTTACTGTGCTCGCCACGACATTCAATTCACCCGCGGGCGACCGTACAAGAAGGACGACAACGCGCACATCGAGCAGAAGAACTGGACCCACGTGCGCAAGCTCCTCGGCTACGAGCGCTACGATTCCTCCGCCGCGTTGGAGGCGATGAACGCGCTATACACGGACCTGCGGCTGTTGCAGAACCTGTTCCTGCCTTCGGTGAAGCTGCGAGAAAAGCGCCGAGTGGGCGCACGTCTGCGCCGCCGCTATGACCTCGCGCGCACGCCGCTCGAGCGACTCACTGAATGCCCCGACGCCGATCAAAAGAAGCTGGCGCAGCTACGGCTGCTGCAAAATCAGCTTGATCCCTTCGAGCTCGCACGACGCATCGATCGGGCGTTGACCGCGATACACCGTCTGGCCAATCGGCGAGTGCACCCGGCTGCTCCGACCCGCCCGCCAGCCGTCAAACCGCGTCACGACCTCATCCTGCCCTCAGCGCGCAAGGAACATGCGTTCCTACCTTCGGTAACCCGAGTTTCGGCGCGATGATGTCCTTCCTGGTAACCGATACTTATGGCTTGACAGGCCCCGGTTTTTCGAGCGTCGCCGATCGGCGACGCACGCGAGGAGTATATAATCGCTCGCAGGTCGCCGACCTCTCGACGACGCTCTTCGACAGCAACAACACGAAGGTGACGAACCATGGCGAAGTATTCCGGGGGATGCGAGCACGTACACACGAGCTCGGATAAGGATCCGATCGACAACCACGTTTGCCACTGCTCGGTGTGCAAACGCGTAACGGGGCAAGCCACGACGCACGTCGTGTTCTTCAACCACGGCGACCTCAAGGTCGACAACATGGCGGGCCTCAAGCGCCAGCCGTTCAACGATCAGAATCCGAAGGGGCCGCTCGAGCTCTGCACGTGCGCGCAGTGCGGCAAGCCGATCATGCTCGACGACAAGCAGCAGCGCATTCGCGTGATCGTGCCGAACTTGATGGGTCACACGGCGATTGCGGCGCCGAGCTACCACGCGTTCTACGATGCGAAGTCCGGCGTCAAGAAGCCCGCCGACGGCCGGCCCGTTTATGAAGGGCTGCGTCCGGACTTCGTCTGGCCGAAGGGCCTGCCGGCCTAACGCGCCTTTTGCGTAACCACGCCCGCGGCGGCGGGCGTGGCCCTTCCTCTCCGCCCGCCACGGCGTTCTTGCGCTCGATCTACATGGGAGCGCAGAACACCTCGCGCCGCGCCTCTCGTTTCGCGCGGACGCTGCATTCACTGAGCGCTACGTAGATCGACGGCGATTCAAGAAAGTGACAGGCGTCGCTTACGGCACCGCCCCGGTTGGCTAGAGTCTCGCCCACTTCTCGCGCGTGGAATGGGCGGATGGATCGACCGCGGAACGTGTCTGTGTTCGTGATACTGGTGTCGTCTCTGCACGTCTGCGCCCAAGCCAGCGCCCAAAGCTTCACGACATATCTCGAGTCGTCAGCCGCCGACCAGAAGCCGCGCAGCAACCTGGGTTTGTCCATTCGCGGCGACCGGATACAGCTGCGCGCGGGCGTCGCAATTCGCGGGATCGCGAACCCGGACGACCCGCATCACTACGGACCCGGCGAGCACACCGAGGTGGTTCCGAGCTTGCGCTCGGCGTTCAGCGTTGCGAAGAACCTCGCCATCGAGACGCGCGTGAGCCTGCCCGAGTGGAACGCCGGCACCGACGCGACGCTCGATACGCGCTTGCGCTACAGGAAGTCGCTCGATACGTTCTTCAACGAGCTCGACGGCAGCTTCTCGCGCTCGCCCGAGGGCTTCACGAAGCAGATGCTGCGGCTCGGCTTTCGCCAGCTCGTCGGCCACGGGCTCGCGAGCACGCCGCTGACGATCACCGGTGCTGCGATCTTCGAGGCGAGGCAACACGCGGCCGATCTGGCCGGCGACAGTCATAAAGTCGGCGTCGAAACGCGCGTGACGGGCCTCATGCCGCGGCTCTCGGCGTCCGATCACAGCCTGAGCTTCAAGGTCGAAAGGATCGTCGGAGCGCGCCCAGAAAGCGCGAGCACGCTGGCCTACGACCAGTCGTGGACCTTGAGCCCGCTTACGGACATGGGCCTGAGCCTCAAGGTATTGCGAAGAACGTACAGCTCCCTCGACTACGAGCCGTCGATCGACTTCAGCTGGCACTCGCGACTGTAGGCGCCTGGCCGCGCTGAGCGGCATCGCTGCTTTCGACTCCGCCCCTGGACACGTTCGGTCCGGGGAAAGACGATAACGAGCACATTTCGTCAGTAACTCGACCGCCGGAGCCCGTCATGCGAACCAAGATCGCCGCAATCGCCCTGAGCTTGCTCGTCTCTTCCGCTCCATCCAGCCAAGAGAACCCAAGTTTGAGCTTCGCCGCCATCAGCGCTCGTCACCCGTCCGTCAGGATGAGCGAAGCCGACGTCGCGCGGTTCAAAGCCGAAGGTGAATGCCTTGCGGGCGTCAAGGCGCTCGGCAGCCTGCCGATGGACGAGTTCCAGCCGAACATCGAGTGGCTGAACATCCGCACGCAAGCGATGCTCGCGCTGGCGCGTCCGTGCGAGGTGCTCGTCATGCTCGAGGCCGCGCACGACGCGCTCGGCACCTCGAACGCGCCCAGCCAAAGGAACTGACGAGCCGCGGCGGAGAATCGCTGCCTGCGCGCTAGAGCGGCCGCCGGCGAAACTGCCACGCCCCGAACGCGAGCACGCCGACGACGAACAGCAGCGTCCACGCGATCATCGCGGCGCTCGGCACCGAGGCGACGCCGAACGGCCCGGCCTGAAAGAGGGCCGTCGTCACCGGTTGCATCTCGTATGCCGCGCGGCGCCACATCGCGTCCGACGGGCTCACGAGGCTCACGACGGTGCCGACGTAGCGGGCCGTCGTGTTCTGGAACAGGCTCAAAATCTGCTCGATCCAGCCCGCGATGAATGCGACGCCGTAGAAGCCGAACGCCACGATGCCGTTCGTGATCGTGGAAAGGCGAACGCCGCCTGCGATCGTGATCGTCAGCATCACGGCCGCGCCGAGCAGCATGAGCGCGAGCGGCGCCGCGACGGCGGGCGCGGTGTAGTCGGCGAACAAACGCATCGTGAGCAGCACGCCGCCGCCGAGCAGCGCGAGGTACGCGGCCGTCATTCCGAGGTACGCGAGCCACTTCCCGACGACGATCGCCGCGCGGTCGATCGGCTTCGACGCGAGCGTCTGAATCACACCCGAGCCGATCTCCCCCGACAGCGAATCGATCGGCAGCAAGATCGCGACCGCGGTCACGAGAAAGTTCACGACGTAGAGGCCGGCGACGGTCAGCACGGTCGCCGCGATGCGCATCTCGACGGGGTTGCCGGCGCCTTCCTGCGCCGCCATGCGAAAGCCGTGGTACACCGCCGTCGCGAACACGG
>Ga0209172_10004910_pt1 | contig 17026 bp, 19 predicted proteins | sample LarsenN4metaG_FD_184113 | JGI IMG/M metagenome (GOLD analysis project Ga0209172, IMG submission 184113) | Hot spring sediment bacterial and archeal communities from British Columbia, Canada, to study Microbial Dark Matter (Phase II) - Larsen... ... | reverse complement strand
ATACACTAATCCTTGGGCGTGTTGAACAATGGTTTCCATAACCGTTCAGTTAAATTTTGATTACGCCCTTTCTTTCAGATTTTTCCTTCTTTGGCAACCCCTTGTTGAAACTGGTGCAAGATCTCAGCAAACCTACATTTGTTGTTCTGGTTATCATTATTTCCCTTTATCACCGCGTGGATGGGTGAAAATCACTTTGCTGCGTTGCCTGTGGCGCTCTATGGTGTGGTTCTATTGTTGGCTGCGATCGCCTACTTCACTCTGACCCGCACACTTGTTTTTCACCACGGTCAAGATTCCACACTTGCAACTGCTCTTGGTCGAAATTTTAAAGGCAAGTTATCGGTATTGACTTATGCAGTTGCAATTCCACTTGCTTTTGCAATTCCTTGGCTTGCATGTGCGTTATATGTTCTGGTTGCAGTTCTGTGGCTCATTCCCGATCGCCGTATTGAAAAGGCGTTGAACTCATAAAGTTCCATTTTTGATGCAGCAAAAACCAGCTAATAAACCCTCTGCACCAGCACAAATGTAGGTTGTTGGTCACAGACAAAGGTGATCTGCATCCGGTGAGCAGAAACGTTATGCCGCAACGCGAGATAGGGTCAAACGCATTACATGAGGAACACCATGAATAAGCCCAAGTTTTTTGTTACCCCTGGTTATGGGGAATACATGCTGAATGAATTGCATTACTCGCAAGCGGTAAAAATTAGCGATCGCGTGGAGACATCAGGTCAAGGTGGTTGGGATGACAATTTGCAAATTACCGAATCGCTTGCAGACGAGATTGCTCAGGTGTTCCGGAATGTAGAGCGAACCTTGGCAACTGCTGGCGCGGGTTGGGAGCATGTTGTCCACGTCAATTCTTACCATGTTGGCGGATTCCCCCCGGAGGTTAACCAAGTGATGTCCAAGCCATTTCGTCACTATATGCCTAACCACGCTCCAATCTGGACACAGGTAGGAGTCGCAGCGCTCGGACTGCCAACGATGCGGATTGAAATTCGCGTTACTGCAATTGTTCCATGAGTTTCGCGTCAGTGGTAACGGGGTGATTGCAAAGTTAGAGAGTTACCTCCGCTAAGTGGCATCGAAATCCTGTCAATGTTTATTCTCAATCAAGGGGCGTTGGCACAGATGGAATCTATGAAGGCAGCGGCGCGGTATTAACTGCGTTTGGTGATGTTGAGAAGTTTGAGATTCAAACGGTTCCCACACCAAAACTGAAGGTGCATCAGGTGTTAGCCAGAGTTTGTGCAACTTCGATTAATCTTTGACCAGTTCACAAGCGGGAAAACATGGGTAGATGAGTTTGGATCTCCAGTACAGGAAGCGGATTTTCGTAAACTCTTGAGCTATTCGCCTTATCACAACATTGAATCTGGCAAGGCATATCCCGCGATCCTTCACCACTACCGACACGGACGATCGCGTAGTGCCAGGACACACCTTCAAATATGTTGCGGCGCTCCAGGCGGCAGAGATTGGTGACAAGCCCCATCTTGCTCGCATCTCAAAACGGCAAAGTAGTACAATTAACTTTTTTCAACTGCTTCAAATCTCTATCCTTGAGATCTAAAAAGACCAAATCTTTCGCAAATTGTAGGCTTTGAAGTCAGGCGAAAAGATCGCCAAAAATGTTACTGGACAAAGCTTTTCATAAAACTTTGCCATTTTTTGTCTCTACGTGCCCACTAACCCTGATATGTTAATCATTTCTACTGCTTCAACTCATAGGGATTCCTTAACAGCCCGTCTCGGTGTAGCGTGAAGAGGTTGCTTACCGCTTAAAAGAATGCCTTTCTTTAACAAGTTAGAAGCCGCGATTAGTCGCAACTCCAGTTTGCTGGTTGTCGGACTAGATCCCAATCCAGAACTCATACCCACTCACTACGGCGTTGATTACACCTCTGTTACAGACAATCGTCGCGACCAAGCTGCTTTGATTCAGCAGTTAGAACGCTGGCTGCAGGATGTCATTGCTCAAACGGCTGATTTAGTCTGTGCGTACAAACCGACGCTAGGCTTCTATCAAGCATTGGGAAGTTCAGGTTTAGACCTGCTACAAACAGTACTGAACACCATTCCCGCTCACATTCCGGTGATTTTAGATGCAAAGCACAGTGACCTGAACAGCAGTAGTGTGATTGCTCACAGGTTTTTTAGTCAGTGGCAAGTCGATGCCGTCACCCTCAGTGCTTACCTTGGACAGGATTTAGTGGCTCCCTTTTTGGTGTATCCTGGCAAAGCCGTATTTGTCCTGGCTTGTACCTCAAATCCATCCGCCACCCGATTGCAAGGCTATCCATCAACAGACTCGCCCTTTTATCTGCAAGTGATTCAAGAATGTAAAACCTGGGGTACGACTGAGCAGGTGGGGGTAGAGGTTGGCACAACGACGCCGGATACCCTGGCACGGGTGCGGGCGATCGCGCCAGAGCGACTGATCTTGGTACGCAGCATCTGGCAGGAAGGCGTGGATCTCAGTCAACTCTTGAAAGCCGGGTTAAATCGTAACGGGGAAGGGTTACTGGTTCCGATTCCGCAAGATTGGATGAGTCAGGCGGATTTAACCCAACGAGTGCGATCGCTGCAAGAGCAGATCCATTCCGTCAGAACCCAAGTGATTCAGGAAAACGCGAGCTGTGATGTCTGGGTTTCTAACGTCTGCACTCTGGAGCAGCACCCTCATCTAGACTTGATTCTGCAACTCTATGATGTTGGCTGTATTCTCTTTGGCAACTTCGTTCAAGCCTCTGGAGCCGTTTTCCCTTATTACATCGATCTCCGCAAAATCATTTCCAACCCGCAACTGTTTCAGCAAGTGTTGAATGCCTATGCAGCCATTTTGAAAGACCTGAGATTTGATCGCATTGCAGGCATTCCCTATGGTTCATTACCCACCGCAACCGGATTAGCACTCCAACTTAACCGTCCGATGATCTTTCCGCGTAAAGAGGTGAAAGCGCATGGCACCCGTCGTATGGTAGAAGGCAACTTTGAGCCAGGCGAAACAGCGGTCGTTGTGGATGACATTTTAATTAGCGGCAATAGTGCGATGGAGGGAGCCGCTAAGCTCAAGTCGGTCGGACTCAATGTCCAAGATATTGTGGTATTTCTAGATCACGAGCAGGATGTGAAGGGTCGATTGCAGGCCAATGGCTACCAACCCCACGCCGTTCTCACCATTTCGGAGGTAATCGCGACGCTTCATCAAACAGGTCGCATTAGTGATGCAGAAATGGCGGTATTTGCAGCAGGCTGAAGCTGCAGAGGTTGTTTGACCTTGCCATAGAATACGTGCATCCGTAAAGGACTCCGCTGTGAGCAGGGAAACGTTTACATTTCGGTTGGATGCAGAGAAGCGGCAGCACTCGATGAGATTGCCGATGGGCTAGACCGCGATCGCTCCTACATTTTGAATGAGGCGATCGACCTTTACCTGGAAGTGCATCGCTGGCAGGTGGTGCATATTCTGGAAGGGTTGCGCCCAGCAGACAATGAGGAGTTTGCCATGGCTGAAGAAGTGGCATATGTTTGCTATTCCTTTGGGGTTGATCGGGCGTAGATCAAAGTTGAATTTATCCTGGATGGGTTGCAAGGAGTGGGTGTGATTAAGCCGAGGTGAATCGCCATTTAGCCCCACGATCGCGATCTTTGTAATTCCCTGGTGCTGAGTCTAGTTGCGCCCCTTGCTGATATTACTCGGATGCAAGTCTGGGAGGATTGTTGCTGGCGATGGTACTAAATTTTGTGTGTCTGTGAACCTTATCCTAAACCTGATCAAATCAATTATGTTGCAGATTCTAGGGTTTATTTTGGGTGTCTTACAACTGGCTCTCGATATTGAATTGATATATGTCAGCCTAGGGCTGCGAGGCATCATCATGAAACAACATTTGAGTGAGTAGAGGGATTCTTCTTTAATCAGCGATCGCTCCCTACAATTGATTTTAGAATTTAACGATTACTGACCTCTCCTTATAAGTCGCTTATTTCTCACTCCTATAAAACTATTGGGATTTTTGAAGTAGGATGAAGCAAAAGTGCCCTTTATTTGATACTTATGAATTTATTACTTTCAATACTTATTTTATTAGCATCCAGAAAGCAACTACTAATTCATCAAGTTAATTTTTGAATATTCTCAGAGTTCGTCTGCTTATCGTTCTAAAAATAGGCTAGACCAGAATGAAAACAAGCATTGATGCTGGTGGTTTTAATACCACGGGAGGGTAAGTGAGCCAGATAAGCGATCGCAGCACTTCGCTTAAGTCTAGACTTTTGAAATTGACGTACAACTCGGTTCAGCCCAACAGCAAAGATAATCGCCATGAAAAACAGCAGCACGATCGCTCGAATTTGCCACAGCACATAGAGCGAAACCACTAGCGAAAGCAAGCCGATCCAGCGTCCTAATGTCAAAATTTATGCCTTTAGCTGAGTGGAAGAGAAAAACTGGTTAATCTACACTCTAACAGCCTTTTGATGCCTGCTAATTTTGATTCAACTTAGTTGAAAGAATTTCTACCGCAAGGAATATATTGCGTTCTATCTCATGAGGGATATTAATATAAAGAGTAAATGTAGTAACTGTTTAATGATTAATCTGACTCAAAAGGTACACGACTTTAATCCTATTAGTGATTAGGGTTTGGGTGAAATGATAAATCTAGGAGAACAGTAATGAAACTTCGTTCTCGGTACACCCCGACGTTATGCATTTCTTAACAGTTAAGGTAAAACTACACCGATCGCAGACCAACCAGCGGCTCAATATGTAGTAGGTCGTTAGTCTTATTGGGAGAGAGCTTTTATGCAAACGGTTGAAAAACAATCACTAGAGTCAAAACTCGAAAAAATTGGCAATGTTTTGCGCCTAACCGGGTGGATTGGACTCTCTGCCCAAATTGGCTTTGGTGCAATCGCTTTATTGCTGGTTGTGTTTGCGATCACGGGTCGAAATTTCAGTCAGGCGACTGCACTTCCACCGGGTGTATCTCCCGGTATTGGCGTGAATCTTAACCGTGGTGTCACTCCAGGTATTGGCATTGGCATCTTTTGGGCAGTCTGTGGCATTCTAGCGCTGCTAGTGGGGATCTACTTTGCGTTTCGTCAAACACGATTTGCTAAACGGTTGCGTCATGCAGACACTATGAGACACCCTGCAAAATCAGAGGTCATGAATGTTTTGCGTTTAGGCGCGATCGTCGGTTTAGTTGGGATGCTGCTGACGATCTTAGGGGGAGGCGCAACGTTAGGAGTACTGTTCTCTAAAGCGATCGCTCAGCCCCAAGGTGTTGCGATTTACGATCCGACTCGTGTCATTCGATCGATCGATATCATGGTGGCAATGGCAAACATGAGCGGCATTGCTGCCCACTTTGTCGGTGTGGTTGCTTCTTTGAGCGTGTTTGAGTGGCTGCATCGTTAATTCGCCAACATGCTCAGCTTTAATGAACTCACAACTTGATGTTCGAGAAATGGAATAACGATCCCGTTAGAAGATGAGAAAAAGCCAATGCGACAGCTTCTTGTGCAAGTGCCGCAGGGATGTGGAAAAACTGTTTTAGAGGTTGCCAAAGCCTGCGACGGCACTAACCTGGCAAAAATTGAAGCAGCGGGAGTTCAGCAACCGTTGGATCTGGTATTTGTTCACATTTCCAATCGCAAGCTGGAAAAGCTGCTTGAGAAACTGCAAGACATACCGGATTTAAGCTTTACGCTGCTGCCAACCGGGATCATGGCACTCCATCCACCTGCCGATGCCGCTGCTACTCAGGTGACCAATGTTGAAGCGCGTAGCCCGATCGAAATCTTTCTTTCAGGTCTGCAAAGTACCGGGTCTTGGAAAGGATTTCTCAGTTATGCAGCAATCGCCGGAGTCGTCGTTTGGATTGGCTTGTATACCAGCACAAGTTACCTCTTGGTAGCCGCGATGTTGCTGGCTCCGTTTGCAGGTCCCGCGATGAACACCGCTCTAGCAACCGCAAGGGGCGATCGCCAACTGCTTCGACGCAGCATTGTCCGGTATTTTGCCGCCTTAGGTGTAACGATCGCGACCACTGCTTTGCTGAGTTGGATACTTCAGCAGCAGATTCCATCCAACTTGATGATCGACAGCAGCCAAATTTCCACCGTTTCGGTTTTGATTCCGCTGGCAGCGGGAGCAGCGGGAGCGTTGACCTTGATCCAGTCCGATCGCAGTAGTTTGGTGTCGGGAGCTGCTACTGGAATGCTGGTTGCGGCTTCACTGGCTCCACCCGCAGGCATCGTTGGCATGGCGGGAGCGATCGGACGTTGGGATCTAGCAACCAATGGACTCTTTTTACTATTACTGCAACTGGGTGGGATTAATTTCTCTGCCGCACTGTGGTTTCGCTTGTTTGGCGGATTATCCACTCAAGGGGCGCGTTATCAGCGTGGGCGACGTGGTGTGTTTCCCATCTCAGTGGGGCTAAGCGCGATCGTGCTGGTCGGGTTGCTGATGTGGCAATTTTCTAACCCGCCCAACTTAGAACGCTCCAGTCGTGCTCAACGAGCCAATGCTGAGTTGCAGCGGGTTGTGCAGCAAAGTGATTCTGTTCAATTGGTTGAGTCCAACGTGCGTTTCACTAGAGCCAATATTCAGGGGCAAAATACCTTGCTGTGTGTGGTGTATGTTCAGCGTCAGCCAGAGGCAACTCGATCAACTGAACAAATCCGCGTTGATTTGACTCAAGCGATTCAAGCACACTTGGTAGCACAAGGTTTCAATGCGATGCCCCTGGTTAATGTGATTGTGCTAGAAACACCTGCTGTTAAACCATGACCTTCAATTATCGTGATGAAATCTGTAGATCGATAAACGCGAGATCAAAATTCAGGGAAATGGGTCAGACAGAACAAAGCCTGCTTCAACGACAGAGGAATAGCAAATGAGAGCTAAGTTTAGCAAGCTTTTGGATTCACTGCACTCTAGTTTCTGGTTTATCCCGACCCTGATGGCTGTGCTGGTGATCGGGCTTTTATTGATCACGATTGGCATTGACCAACAGCTAGAAGCCGACATTATTGGTAATCTAGGGAGGCATATGCGCTGGGTTCCAATGGTTCACGAGCTATTCTCTCTGCGATCGCAGGTTCAATAGTGACTGTTGCCACAACTGCATTCTCGATTACCATCGTGGCGCTTCAGCTTGCGTCTTCGCAGTTTGGGCCGCGTCTGCTGCGTAATTTGATGCAAGATATCGGCAACCAGATTGTACTGGGAACTTTCATCTCCACCTTTGTTTACAGCCTGATGGTGCTGCGAATCATCAATGGTGTTGCAGAAAATGAGTTTGTGCCGCATATTGCAAGCGTTAAAACACGCCCTAGGGTTAATACGGAGAGTTGAGCCAAAGCCCTATCATGAAATAGTGCCTCCCAATGGAGAAGCAATATGGCTAACCAGAAACAAATGTCGGGAATGGGCTGGAACCGATTTGTGGCGATGATTGCGACCTCAACGTTCATCATGTTCTTCTTGATGTATCAGCTCATATATTCCCTTGATCACGCCATGTTTAGCGTAAATCGGCTGGTTGCCTCATTATTGATGGGGTGTGTGATGACCGCTGTGATGCTTTCCTTTATGTGGTCGATGTACCGAGGAACAGGAACCAAGATCGCAGTTCTCGGTTTGGCGATCGCTCTCGGCTTGATTCTGTTCTCCGTGAATAGAACCCAGGCACTGATCGGAGATGTCAACTTCATGAAGTCGATGATTCCCCACCACTCAATCGCCATTAACAATGCACGGAAGGCAAGCATTAGCGATCCGCGCGTTCGTGAGCTGGCGGATGGGATAATTGAGGCGCAAGTTCGTGAAATAGCCATTATGCAGTTGCTTCTCAATGATATTGCACAGAACGGAGAGCGGGGGATAGCGGCGCTTCCCGCACGATCAACCGAAGTCACCCCTGATATGGAGCGCCAGATTAGAGAAGCAGCACAGTAAAGATGCGCTACTTTAATGCTTGCCTTGCTTGGGGCAAAAGCCAACGATCGTCTGTCCGAAAGTTTTGGTGTGGCTCCAATTAACCTGGGCAACCGAAAGGCTCACCCCATCCACTTTCGTTTTCAGCACGGCAACTTGTTCTGCCTGTCCTGTCGCTTGGTAATCACTCAATAAGGTGTAACTACCAAGCTTGGGGAAACTGGGTTTCAACCTCAAATCGTCCATTGCCTTTGTAGCCAGGATGGAGATGTTGAAAGACCTGTAGGTCATCGCTGACTGCAATCAAGTGCATGATCTGCTCCTGGAATTAGTCAAACTGAGCGATCGCCTTTCCTTCCTGATCTTGTACCTCAATCTGAAGCATAGTCGGAGTATTCGGAAGAATTACATCAGTGGTTGTAAGTTTAGCTTGAGTTGATGTAGATGTGTTTGCAAGGTGATCTCCATGTTCGCTATGACTGTTTGTATTTGTTGCAGCATGGCTATGACTTGCTTGTTCTGTATGAGCCGTCTTGGTATGAGTTGTCGCAAGCATTTTGGGATTCTCCTTTACTTGAGAAAGTTGTGGGCAGCCTTGAACAATGAATAATGTTGTAATGACAGCGATCGCGGTGATACGCCGATTCATAATCAACCTCTAAAATTGACTTTAAAGATAATGTGTAGTGCTATAGGAGGTGAAGATGTTCTTCAAGCCAAATCCGTACTTCTTCCTCAGAATTCAAGCGAACTGTTTGTCCAGTTCTAGGGAAATAAACGTTCCACCAGATATGACCAAACCAGTCTGTTGAAGTCCAAATTTTTGGCTCGTCAGAGGTTGTCATGACATTGACAATTACTTGCCAGATCCCATTTAGCCAGTTTTTAAGTGAATTGGGTTCAGACTTAGAAACGGATTCCGTGATTTGTTCTAATTCCCAGTAGAGCGCTCTCTGTGCTTCTGTCTGCATGATGTCTTTCCTTGAATGAATTTGTTTGAACGGCACAATGATTGGAACCCACTACTTTTTGTGGTTGATTGATGTTACAAAGCAATAGAAGTTGAAACTTTTTAAGCTTGTAAGCCGTGTTTTGATCCAGCCTTGATTCAAGCTTGTTGGTATCTTAGAGTCTCCAGTCAACTAGAGAATCAAGTCCCGAATCAAAGTTTTTTGCTTTCTGATTAAGCTAATTTGTCTGAAGAATGAAGTGATTTTGGGCGTACCAGTTTTTCTCGGATTTTGCCAATCACAATGTAAAGCACAGGGACAACAAATAGACTGAGAAATGTGGCAACAAATGTACCCCCAAAGACTGCCGTTCCTAAGGACAGACGGCTAGCGGAACCTGCGCCTGTCGGAAACAGCATGGGATAGGCACCCAAGAGCGCCGCGATCGCAGTCATCAAAATGGGGCGCAAACGGTCTTGAGATGCTTCAATAATGGCTTTGGTGAGGGAAAGTCCTTGCGATCTCAATTGATTGGCAAATTCCACCATCAGAATCGAGTTTTTACTGGCTAAACCAATCAACATCAACAGCCCTACCTGGCAGTAAATGTCGTTGTACAAGCCGCGCATCCATTGCACTGATAAGGCACCCATCACTGCCAGTGGTACCGACAGCATGATGATCAACGGATCAAAAAAGTTATTGTACTGAGCCGCTAAGACCAAGAATACGAAGAATACACCCAAGCCAAAGATCAACGGTGCCTTTCCTCCAGACTCTAACTCTTCCAGGGAAATGCCCGACCACTCAAACCCCATATTCGCAGGGATGACTTCAGCCGCTAGCTTTTCCATTGCCTGAATTGCCTGACTAGAACTAAACCCAGGAGCCGCAGCACCATTAATTTCGATGGCTCGATGCAGGTTGTAGTGATTAATTGTTTGGGGACCAGTGGTGGAAGTAATTGTTACCAGATTGTTGAGCGGAATCATGTCTCCCAGCCGCGATCGCACATACAATTGACCAATATCTTCGGGATTGGAACGGAACTGTTCGTCTGCTTGAACATATACCCGGTAGGTGCGCCCAAAGGCATTAAAGTCATTCACATAGCGGGAACCAATGTAGGTTTGCAATGTACTGTAAATCTCTTCCACAGACACTTGTAATGCTTCTGCTTGATTGCGATCGACCTCAATTTGCAACTGGGGTGCATTTGCGGTGTAGGTGCTAAAGACTCCCTGCAATCCAGGTGTTTGATTCGCACGAGTCAGCAATTCCATCTTGATGCGATCTAAGGAGCTAATATCCTCTGTGTTACGATCGCCCCGCTCCTGCAATTGAAAGACAAAGCCTCCAGTGCTGCCCAAACTGGGAATTGTGGGCGGGTTGACCGCAATCACGGGAGCCTCAGGAATTCCCATCAGTCCGCCTCGAACGCGATTCAAGATGGCAGAGACAGTCTGTTCTGGCTGTTGCCGTTCATCCCAGGGTTTCAGAGGCGCAAACATCAAACCTCGGTTGGGGGTGTTACCGTTAAAACCCACACCACCCATTGCAAACGTGCCTTGGATTTCTGGTTGTTTGAGCAACTGTTGTTCTGCTTGAGTCACAATCTGACGGGTGTAGTTGAGAGACGTTCCATCGGCGGCTTGAATCAGGTTAATAAAATACCCCTGATCTTCCTCCGGCAGAAATGCTTTGGGAACGCGCAGGTATAGCCCAACCGTCAACACTAGGGAAGCGATGAATAACACTATCACCACTTGTTTGAAGTGGGTGAGAACCTGGAGCGTTCGCCGATACCCCCGACGTAACTCATTCAGAAAGCCGTTGATTCGTTTTGCTAGCCAACCGAGAAGTCCGCGCGGTGGGGGTTGTTGTCTGAGCAGCAGGGCTGACAACGCCGGAGTCAGGGTGAGCGCATTGAAGGTAGAAATCGCGATCGAGAAGGTAATCGTCAGTGCAAATTGCTTATACAGTTGTCCCGCTGTTCCTGGCAAAAAACCTACTGGGATGAAAACTGCCATCAGCACAATGCCACTAGCAATCACCGAACTGAATAACTCTTGCATCGCTTCTGCGGTAGCTCGTATCGGGCTGAGTCCCTTTTCCTGAATCAATCGGGTGACATCTTCAGCAACCACGATCGCATCATCCACCACCATTCCAGTTGCTAGAGTTAGACCAAACAACGTCAGACTATTGAGCGAGAAACCAAACAGTTTAACAAAGGCAAATGTGCCAATTAAAGAAACCGGAATCGTCACTGCTGGAATAATGGTTGTGCGCCAGTCTTGCAGGAAAATGAAGATGACCAGAATCACTAGACCAACTGATTGAAACAGCGTGATCACTACTTCGTGAAAGGATGCTTCGACAAAGCGAGAAGAATCATAGGGAATTTCGTAGGTTAAGCCGGGTGGAAAGTTTTTTGCAAGCTTTTGCATTTCCGCTTTAACCGCCCTGACAATTTGCAAAGCGTTGCTGCCGGGGATTTGCAAAACCTGATAACCCACCGAGATATGCCCTTTGTAGCTGGCAAAGGTACTGTAACTTTCGGCTCCCAATTCAGCCCGTCCCACATCCTTGAGCTTGATAGTGGTTCCATCCACATTCGCTTTGAGAATCAGATTTTCAAACTCATTGGCTTCTTTCAATCGACCATCGGTTTGCAAGTCGATTTGATACAGTTGTCCATCTGGAGTTGGAGGTTGTCCGATACTGCCAATGCCCAATTGCAGATTTTGCTGATTCAGGGCCGTAATCACATCCTGAGCGGTCAAGTTACGACTGGCTAACTGTTGGGGGTCGAGCCAGATCCGCATGGCATAACGGCGATCGCCAAAGGCAACTACATTCCCCACTCCTGGAATGCGTCGTAGTGGATCGAGCACATACAAATCAGCGTAATTACTAATGAACGTATCTTCGTAGCGATCATCCTCGCTGTAGAGTGCCATTGCCAAAACGATCTCGCTGGATTGCTTGGACACCGTTACCCCCGTTTGACGGACGACTTCGGGTAACTTGGGTTCCGCTTGCAGCACCCGGTTTTGTACATCAGAGGCTGCCACATTCAGGTCATATCCCTGCTGAAATGTGACGACAATCGTGCTACTGCCATCGTTACTGCTGGTGGAACTGATGTAGCGCATCCCTTCTACCCCATTAATCTGCCGCTCCAGCACCGTTGTCACCGTGTCTTCCACTACTTGAGCGCTGGCACCAACGTAATTGGCAGTGACGGTAATTTGGGCAGGGCTAATATCGGGATACTGTTCTACGGGTAAGGCTGGGATGCTGACGAAGCCAATCGCCAGAATTACCAACGCACAAACAATCGCAAACACAGGCTTCTTGATAAAGAAGTTGACGAACATAGAAAACCCTCGATTTGCAAAATGAGTTTGATGACGATTTACAACTCAGGTTGGACAGGAGCGTCATCTCGCAGAATCATGACTCCAGAGGTAATTACCCGTTCTCCTGGCTTGAGGCCGCTCAGCACCTGGTACTGATTCCCTTCTACCCGATTCAATTTGACCAATCGTTGTCGTGCCACAAACCCCGATTGAGTCGGTTCTGCGACAAACACAAAAGCTTCTCCTCCCAGGCGTGTCACTGCAGATGTCGGGACTAACACCCCAGAACGGCGATTCCAGGTGACTCTGACCCGCGCAAACTGATCGGTTCGTAGTTTTCCATTCCGGTTATCTAACTGAGCCTTGACCAGAACGGATTGGGTCGTATTGGCAGTATTCGGTGCAATAAACGAGATTTTGCTGGTGGCTGTGGGTTTTCCCTGGCGATCTAAAAGCGCGATCGCATCACCCACCTGTAACTGAGTGGCTTGCTCCGTTGGAACTGAGAAATTAACTTCTAATTGGTCATTTTCAGAAACCGTGATTAAAGCCGTTGCTGGATCAACAAAATCCCCGACTTTTATGGGAATGTCTCCCACCACGCCCGCAAACGGTGCAGAAATTTGAAAATACTGAAGCTGAACTTGTTGCTGCTGAGTCCGAGCCTGAGCTTCTTGTAAGCCTTTTTCTGACCGGACAATAGCCGCCTGTTGTGCCCGAATTTCCTCATCGATCGCCCCTAGTGCAGCCTTTGCCACTTCCAACTTATTTGTGTATTGATCCCGCAGTTGCGTTGCTACGGCTCCCTCTTGCGCTAAATACGCAAACCTCTCATAGTCTTGCTGGGCAAACTTCACATCTGCTACTTTCGATAAGCGAGCCGCTTGTAATGATCTCAAGGTTGCCCTGGCACTGTCTATACTGGCTTCGGCTGAGGCGATCGCGGCATTTCCACCATTCAGAATTGCCAACTGTTCGTTCGGATCAACCTGAAGCAGAATTGTCCCTTTCGTCACGCGTTGTCCCGGTTCAGCCCAAATTTGCGTGACCTGTCCCTGAATCCGTGGGCGCAGGGTGACAGAACGACGGGACTTTAACTGCCCCACATACTCAGCCCTTTCAGCAATCGGATGAGATTTGAGCGAAAGGGCTTTTACAGGCATTGCAGTCGGCTGGGCGATCGCAGGCGGGGCAACCGAATTGGGGGCAAACACACGCCAGAATAAATATCCACCACCGCCCAACAACAGTGTGAGAATTAAAGTCCAAACAATGGGTTTGCGAGGAGATGGGCGCTGCGAAGAAACCTCTGGGTGTTCTTCAGAAATTACTGAAATTTGGGGAGATGTCATTACTAAAACCTCATGATTCAACTTCAAGCATCCATGTCTATAAAAGAGCTATCCAATCAGGAGGATGAATTGGATGGCTGCTTTGCAGGGTTGAGCATCACCTATTGATTTTGAATCGAAATGATTTTGATCAAAAACCGTTCCTGAATCAGGCGATCGCGTTCAATAGCTGTGTTTTCTCTGAGGTTGTTTCACGGAGGAAGGAAGGTTGCTGTTGAGAGGCGTCCAATACTTGAGTCGATGTTTTTTTAACTGGTTGTCGCGATCCATTATCATGAATTTTTTCTACAGTATTGGACTCTGACAACTGTTCCAAGCGTGTTTCTGTACTGGCGCTGGGAACACCACTAACAGGCAATTTCAGAACTACTAAGGCAATAAGCAATGTGTTTTTCATGGTTTGAACTCCAGATGAATGATGGGTAAACAATTAGTGTGAAACATAAGTTGGATTAGAAAATTCACTTCTGCATTCAAACTAAAATTAGTTTAGAGTCTCCATTCAACTAGAGAGTCAATAGTTAAAAACAAACTTTTTGATAGTAATAAAAGTCAAATTAAAATATAAAAAGCACTGCCAAAATAGCAGTGCTAAATGAATGAATTTCTAATTTTAGAAAATACTAAAAAAGTTCGTCGAACCTATTGGATGATTGGACAAATAACCAGGCTCGATTTATTTGAGATGGTTCTTTCAGAGAGAATCTCTTGTAGTTCTAATTTAAGGATTTGTAGCTGGTGGATTTGGCGATCAACATCAGCAATCTTGTCCTGTAATTTAATTCGCACATGGTCACAGGGTAAATCACCTTGATCATGTACATCTAAAAACTCTTTGATTTCTGCCAGACTTAACCCAAGAGATTGAGCACGTTTGATGAAACTCAGACGATTAAACACACTGGCATCAAAGAGGCGGTATCCTCCTTCCGTGCGACCAACGGTTTTCAGCAATCCTAACTCGTCATAGTAGCGAACGGTTTTGATGGGCAACCCACTCTCTTTCGCCACAGAGCCAATCTGGTGTAATGTTTCTTGAGTTAACATGGTAGCCTCACCAATGCGATAGTTTTATCCTAAACTCTCTAGTGGGCTGGAGAGTCAAGAGGTAGGGGAAATCACTTTTCCATTATTGAGGTATGGCAATGATTCGATACCGTTGGCGAATCAATGGGAGAAAAATAACCTGCTGAATTTTGTGGAAAAGTTAAGCTAGAAGCCATTGAAGTTAAGCGATAGTTCAACTACCGTATTGAAAGAACCCTGTGAGAAATCTTTCTTAGTGAAATATTAGTTTTGAGAGTTCGGCGATCGCTCATCCAGCTAACGACTAAGATCAACGGCGACGAGTGAACTAGAACGAAGCAAGACTCCTCAACTGTCTGCTTCATCGACTTGTTAGGTTGTGTTGCTACAGATCGCGCCTCATTTTTCTGCGCCTACAAGCCGTGTTGCAGAAGTCACCTGTGAACTAGCCCTTGCAGACAGCAACCAAGCAGCGCCGATCAGGGTCGAGTACCCCCCAAACAGAAAAGCTGCATATCGCCCTGCTGTTGCAGGTTGCATATTGTTCATCAGTTCCGAAAAACCAACAAGAATTGGAATTTCGCCTAACATTCCTGGCAAAGCAATACAGATTGCACCTTGTAACCAGTCTTTCTGCTCAATCTTCCGCCACTTCATCAGTCCTAAAGAAACACCGGCATATAAGATGCCTGTGGAAATTAGATTGAACCAATATCCAGCAACAGAACCTTCGAAGAAAGATGAGCCAGTCATACGAAAAACCAGCGTTGCGGCGGCCCAAATGATGAAGCCAAGGGTGATGAAGCCAAGTTTGTCTTTTGTATTCATGATTTCTCTCCAGTTGATGTTAACGTAATAGCTGTTACGTTAATTATTAATGTAATAGTCGTTACGTTAACTGTCAACTATGAGCCGTCCCACTCAGCCACAGAAAAAGGAAGAGCTTCTAGAGCAATGTCTAGCTGCTGCAATCGAGGCAGGAGCATTGGATTCAAGCATCAACGCGATCGCAAGGAAAATAGGCACGAGCGGACGAATGCTCGTTTACCACTTTGGCTCTAAACAAGAATTGGAGCGACAACTCATTGGTCGGTTAGAGACTCGCCTACGCGAAAAGCTATGGTCACTTCAAGGCGTGTCGCTTGGGGAGACAGCGAGTCTAGCAGAATCTCTGCTCGAAATGTGGGGTCATTTAACTTCACCAGAGATGCATGGCTTGCTGAAACTGACGATGGAGCTTAATCAACGTGCTATTCAAGGTGACTCAGAAACACAACATTTTCTGGAGCAAGAGAGCCAAAAATGGGTAAAGTCTCTGTTTGACCTCACAAATGACAAAACTACTGCTTTATCAATATTTCACGTATTTCAGGGCGCAATCTTAGACTTTCTGACTACAGGAAATGCCCAACGCGGACAACAATCCATTCAGGTTTTCACAGAAACTCTACGATAGCTTCAACCTGAACATCTACAGACAATCTTCCGGTTACTGCCCCCAACGGAACTTCAAGCAACCTAACGGTCGTGTTCAGCGGCGGTCGATCACCTCTGCAACAATACCAATTAACCTCTGTTGTCTGATCCAACAGATTTGTTCTACTGCGATCGCTAACAATAGTTTACTCAAGACTTCAACTTAGCCGTGTTATCAAAACATTGAACGATGCCCCTCCAATCCTTATCCTCCATTACCGTCTCGGTATAGTTGTTTTCTGTGTAAGTTCCGATAACATCTCGCCAGAACTGTTGGGCAACACTGTTCGTATAAACTTGATGGATCTCCCAACGCCCACAAAATAAATCAAAGACGTGAAATGCGACCTGGCGACCAATTCCCTGCTTACGGTACTTTCGTAAGATAAAGAATTCTGCCACTGAGTATTGGCTACCTGGAAGGTAGGTGTATTGATTCACCAACACAAAACCAGCAAGTTTACCATTCACTCGCACCAGATACGGATGGCGATCGGCCTCAACCCAATAGTAATCCAGATATTGATAGCCAAAGTAGCCATGCTCGTTCAGGTCCGTGTTCTCAAATTCTGAGAAATCATACTGATAAAGCTCCATCATTTGCTGGATGATTGGCTTATCTGTAATTGGAGCTGGTAAGACCTGGACATCCACGGTGTACCCCTGATTGGCACTTTTAACTTCACTGACCTCTTTACAAATACAAAATTCTAGATGCCAACTACGAACTTCAATCTTTTAGCACCGCCCACGAGCAAAGCATTAGAACTAATTCAAAAAATACACCATATTTAGGAGGGGCGCTAGCGCAGCCCTAGCGAAGCCATGCCAAAGGCTATTGCCGCAAGGCTATACGGCTGTTCGCCCTTACATATAGTGGAAAATCGCGTTTAG
>Ga0209172_10004908_pt1 | contig 17030 bp, 8 predicted proteins | sample LarsenN4metaG_FD_184113 | JGI IMG/M metagenome (GOLD analysis project Ga0209172, IMG submission 184113) | Hot spring sediment bacterial and archeal communities from British Columbia, Canada, to study Microbial Dark Matter (Phase II) - Larsen... ... | reverse complement strand
CATCGGTGTGGGTGTATTCCTCCAGCCCGCGCTTGAGCAAGATGACCAACTGGCTTTTACCGGATGAGGGCGGTCCATAGAGCATTAAGATGCGCTTGCCGACGTCCGAGCCCAGGGCGGCGGCTTTGAGATACTCCACCACCTTGGCCAGGGCGTCGTCGATGCCGAAGAGCTCGCGCTCAAAGAAGCGGTAGTGTTCCTGGCCTTGGTCATCGACGTCCACCCCGGCGGCGCGCACCATGTCGTAGAGGCGGGCGTGCGCCAATTGCGCCAGCTTGGGATTGGTGAGCACCAGCGGGAGATAGTCGCGGAGGGTCCCCTCCCACTGACACACCCGGTATTGCTGCGCGTGCTCGTCCAGCTTCTTGAAGATGTCGTCCATCGATGCCCTCCTTGCCGCTATCCAGGGCCAGCTCCGCTTGTCACTCCGAGCCTGGCCGGTGCAGCCTTCCACTGCGACACCCCTGCTACCACCCGCTCAGCTGGCGCTGCATCAGGATCTGGCATGGCCTCCCTTGTCGGTTGAGCGATGCTGCGCAAGGTTAGCCTCATGTTTTTGGAAAGACGACAGTCTCGCCTCGGACTGAGCGATATGTCAGGAACCTATCCGATCTGATGGGAGAAGAGGCGACAGAGCGGCGGAAGGACGTCGGAAGCGCTGGACTGGGAACAACGCATGTGGCTGTTCAATAGCCCGCGCCACTCACCCTTCTGCATATGCGATCGAGGAGCATAGCATCCATGTCGTCAAGAGGGTCTCCCAGCCATGAAGGAGGCGAAGATCGATGAACTCCATGCACTCCTCTTCCCCATCAGTCAAGGGGTTATCTACAGCGATGTTGCTCGAAACCGCTAGAGGTTTTGGGTGTCTAGTCTGGGATTCGCAAGAGTAGCGTTGCTGTCCATCCATTGAGCAATATCTATGCCATAGGCCAGCAACCCTGGGGGGAACTTTTCTGGCGTCATGTGCGCCTTGCCCTCCAAGGATAGAGGTCCAGTCAGTCTCGTCTCTCAATGTGAGGCAACCCTCTCATTATGAGAGAGTGGGAGGACGACATTATCGGGACAAGACGTTAGTGCCCGCCCGCCGCGCTTTCAGGGCGTCGTCGAGCGTCGGGTCCTCGCCCACGCCCACGAGCGTCTTGCCGAAATTGCCGCCCTCCAACATGGCCCTAAAGGCCTTCGGCGCTTGCTCCAGCCCAGGCCACAAGTCTTCTTTGTACTTGATGTGGCCTGCCCGGATCCAGCTGGCCATCTGTTCCAGAAAGGGAGCCTGGTGCGCACTGACGAAGTCCCGCACATGGAGGCGGTGCACCTGGACGTGTTGCCGCTCGAAGGTGGGTGTGCCCTGAGCCATCCAGCTGGCGTGGGCATCGTCTGAGGTGGCTTGGCCATACTGAGAAACGAGGCCGCAGAGACTGATGCGCGCCTGCGGGTTGAGCAGCGGCAACACGGCAGTGAAGACGCGGCCACCGACGTTCTCAAAATACACATCGATCCCTTGCGGGCAAGCCACCCTGAGGTCTTCTGGCAGGGTGGTGCTTTTGTGCGAAACACAGGCGTCAAAACCTAAGACCTGGGTGACGAAGTCGCACTTGGCCTGGATGCCCGCGATGCCGACGACACGGCAACCGAAGATCTTGGCGATTTGTCCGGCGATCTGACCGACGCCACCAGAGGCCGCTGACACCACCACGGTCTCGCCAGGCTGGGGGCGACACTGCAGTGCGATGCCAGCGTAGGCCGTGAGACCGAGCATGCCCATGACGCCAACGGCCGTGGAAATAGGTGCCTGGGCCGGATCCAGCTTGCGTGGGAACATATACGCGAACACCGAGATCCCCTCGCCGCTCAGGCCATACTCCTGCCAACCATTCGTGTTGAAGACGAAGTCGCCTTCCTGATACCCAGCCAGGCGGCTTTGGACGACTTGTGAAACGGTGCGCCCATGACACACCTCGCCGAGCGCCTCGACACCGTTGACTTTGCGCCCCCACTGATAGGGGTCGAGCGAGAGGTAGATCGTACGTGTGAGCATCTGGTTCGGCCCCGGCTCAGGAGTCGGCGCCTCGATCAGCGCGAAGTCGTCGTCGGTGGGTAGCCCTTCAAGCGGTCTCCGCGCCAGAATCCACTGTCTATGCATCCCTGTCCTCCTTCCTGACATCGCAGTGCTCGTCTGACACCCTATTGTATGACAGCGCCATCCAGGCCGGGTTCGACTCGGTCGATGGCTTCCAATGCAGGGGAAGTTTAGCATGCTTTGCGGTTGTCACCACTCCAGGATTGACCTGACACGGCATCTCCTCTATGCTCTGGCCATCTGTATGGCTACCATTCGGATGTGCAGCGCTTCTGAGGTCCCCGATGTACGGTGGGGACGGTGATCATGGTGCAGATGCGGCAGACGGGAGGACATCGCATGAACGTTACAGCAGCACGTGGTCTGGCACGTATCCTCAAGGCTGAGGGCGTCCCCTGGGTCGCCTGTTATCCGACGAATCACGTCAACAATGCGCTCGGGGCGGAGGGCGTGCCCATCCTGATGATGCGCGAAGAGCGTTATGCGGTGGCCGTGGCCGACGCATTCTCGCGCGTCACCGGAGGGGAGCGCATCGGGGTGTGCACGCTCATGGGCGGCCTCAATGCCGCCGGCATCCAGCTGGCCTATGGCGCCGTGGCGCAAGCCTTTGAAGATTCCTCACCGATCCTGGTCATCACCGCGGGGGTGCCGCTGGGGGCGGGCGGCCATACGCATTATGATATGGTGCACGGCTTTCAGTCGGTCACCAAGTGGGTGGGCGTGGTGGACAAGGCCGAGCGCATCCCCGACGTCGCGCGGCGGGCGTTCACCCTGCTGCGTTCGGGTCGCCCTGGGCCAGTGTTGCTCATCGTCCCTCCGAACCTCGGGGAGTACGACGAGGCCGCCCATCCCTACACACCGGTCAAGGGCTGGCGCTGTGCGCCCGATCCGGATGACGTCAAAGCCGCGGTGCAGGCGTTATTACGCGCCCACAATCCGTTGCTCTACGTCGGCGAGGGCGTCTTTTACGGTCAGGCGACGGATGAGCTCAAGCAGTTCGCCGAGCTCGCCCAGGTGCCGGTGCTGACTACGCTCAAGGGCAAGAGCGCCTTCCCGGAAAATCACCCCCTCGCTGTGGGGGTGCGTGGAGAGCTGGCCGAGCACTTTCTGCGCCAGTGCGATCTGCTGTTCGCTATCGGCTCCAGTTTGTTTCCGAACCGATTCAGCCATGCCGTCCCGGATGCCAACCGGAAGACCATCGTGCAATGCACGGTCGATACGCTGGACATCAACCGCAGCTACGAAACCGACTACGCTGTGATCGGCGATGCCAAGTTGACCCTGCAGGCCTTGATCCAGGAGCTGTCGGCGCAGACCGGCGGTAGGATGCACCAAAATCAGGCCCTCATCGATGCGATCAAGGCGGGGAAGGAGGCGTTCCTGGCCAAGTACCGTCCGCTGCTGAGCTCCGATGAGAAGCCGATCAATCCTTACCGGGTGTACGGCGACCTGATGAAGGTCCTCGATCCGTGGAATTCCTTCGTAACCGCCGACTCCGGGAACACCCGCGACCAAATCAGCACGGTGTATGAGGCGCTGATTCCGCGGGGCTACTTGGGTTGGGGCAATGTCTCGACGCTCGGGTTTAGCCTGGCGGCGGCGCTGGGGGCGAAGCTCGCCTATCCTGAGCGCCAATGCGTGAACATCACCGGCGATGCCGGTGTATCGTACATGATGGGTAATTTCGAGGCGGTGACGCGCTATGGCCTCGGCGTCACCACGATCCACATCAACAACGGCGGTTTCGCGGGCTATGGCCCGGGATTTTGGGGGCCGGGCCACGATCCGTACACGCATGAGGTCTCCGATCACGCCAGGGTCTGTATGTCGGCCATGGCCAGGGCGCAGGGCTATCATGCCGAGGATGTTACCGAGCCGTCGGAGATCATCCCGGCCTTGCGGCGCGCCCTCGATGCCAATGCCAAGAACCAGCCGGCCTACTTGGAGTTCATCTGCGCCCAGTATCCGGTCTATGGCAACTGGATCCGCGACGCCGAGGTTGGCCACTAAATCTCTGGCCGGCCACGTCATGCGGTGAGCCCAGGCGAAAGCCCCTGCTGTCACCCAAACCTAGAGCGTGGCCGGCCTCATCCGCAGTCGGACCAGATCGATGCCGACACGAACCCCGTGACCGTAGCAGCAAGCCGTCGTCGAGGTCGGCCCGAGCCGCGGCAGACTGCCGCTGATGCCAGGGAGAATGCTGCAAGGCGGGATGGCAATCGAGGGCGATGCGTTTGATGCACCTGGTGGTGTGATGCCTTGACAGCCGGAGAGGTGGCCACTATGCTGAGGTGCATCCGTGACGCCTCATGATCCCCCTCTCCCTGCGGGAGACAGCAGGGTGAAGCGCAGGCAGAGCCTGGGGAGGCCATGGCCATCGCTATGGCTGAAGTAGGGTGTTGAAGCGCTGTGAGCAGTGAGGAACAAGCCAGACCGTGCTGGCCAAAGTGTTTTCCAGCGCCCTGTTGGGCATTGATGCTGCTCTCGTTGAGGTCGAGGTCGATCTGGCGGCTGGGCTGCCCAGCTTCACGGTCGTGGGGCTTCCCGATGCCTCGGTGAAAGAAAGCCGCGAGCGTGTGAAGGCGGCCATCCAGAACTCCGGCCTGGATTTTCCCCTCCGCCGCATCACCGTCAACTTGGCTCCCGCCGACCTGCGTAAAGAGGGCTCGGCCTACGATTTACCGATGGCCGTCGGCATTTTGAGCGCCACTGGCGCAGTCCCCGGCGCGCAGCTGCCGATGGTGGTCATCCTCGGCGAATTGTCCTTGGACGGCCGGGTGAAGCCGGTGAAGGGGGCGCTGTCCAGTGCCCTGGCGGCGCAACGTGCTGGCATGCAGAGCCTGCTGGTACCGCGCGACAATGCCTTGGAGGCGGCCGTGGTCGACGGTATCACAGTATACGCCGTGGATACCCTGCCGCAGGTGGTGGAATGGCTGACCGGGCGGCTCAGCCTCGAACCCGTGCAGGTGGATCTGGCGGCAGCCTTTGCCGCGAGCCCTGCCGCCGCGGTGGATTTCGCGGAGGTCAAAGGCCAGGCCCAAGTCAAACGGGCGCTGGAAGTGGCGGCGGCCGGCGGGCACAATCTCCTGATGCTGGGCAGCCCCGGCGCCGGGAAGTCGATGCTGGCGCGGCGGCTGACCACCATTCTGCCGGTGATGACCCTGGCGGAAGCCATCGAGACTACGCGCGTGCACAGCGTCGCAGGGCTCACCGACGGCCGCACCGCCTTGGTGACGACGCGCCCCTTTCGGGCGCCGCATCATACCATCTCCGACGTTGGGCTGATCGGCGGCGGCGCCGTGCCGATGCCGGGGGAGGTATCGCTGGCGCATCATGGGGTGTTGTTCCTGGATGAGCTGCCGGAGTTCAAGCGCCATGTCCTGGAAGTGTTGCGGCAGCCGCTCGAAGACGGCGTGGTGACTATCGCCCGCGCCGCGATGTCGGTGACCTTTCCCGCGCGGCTCACGCTGGTAGCCGCCATGAATCCATGTCCCTGCGGGCACCGGGGCGATCCGGAGAAGCCCTGTACCTGCACTCCTCTCGACGTGAAGAAGTATCTGGGCCGCATCTCCGGCCCGCTCCTCGACCGCATCGACATCCACATCGATGTCCCGCCGGTACAGTACCGCGACTTGGCCACTGAGGCCCCGGCCGAATCCTCGGCGAGCATCCGCAGCCGGGTGAACGCGGCGCGCGCGCGGCAGCAGCAGCGGTATGCCGCGGAGGGGATCTTCTGCAATGCGCAGATGCTCCCCAAGCACCTGCGTATGTACTGCCAGCTAGAAACGATGGGACAGCGCCTCCTAGAGGCGGCGATGGGTCGCCTCGGCTTGAGCGCGCGAGGGTACGACCGTGTGCTCAAGGTGGCGCGGACGATCGCCGACCTGGCGGGTGCCGACCACATCTTGCCCGAACACCTGGCTGAAGCCATCCAGTATCGCAGCCTGGACCGCGACCGCTGGTCGTGAGAGAGATCAAGTATTCGATCCGCCCAAGCGATGGGACAGAGTGGAGCGCAGGCGACATCCTGATTCTGTAGAGCCCCGCCAGCGCTGAAGGTGCACGGACCTACGCTCCACGACGATCATCTGGTCATAGAGTTCGCCAAAAAACCCCGGCCATCCACACGCGGGCCTCGGTCGGCATGCTGGCTAGATATAGCCATGCTGTTTATAGCTGCACAGGTCTCGAACCGACTGCGCCTTCATACCGAAGAGAACGTGCCCTTCTGGCGGCATCCCCTGGCTGGTTATCTCTGCACACCCATTTGCGGTCAGGCAAGCATTCGACGTCGTCAACTGTCCGTAAGCCCATCATGGCTTCGCTGCGATTCCGCGCTCCGGCATAGCCCTTGCGAAGGCAGGTGGACGGAGCGGCCCAGGGGACCCGCTGCCGTGCTATCCGCAGAGCCGTACTGTTTCGCACCGAGACAACGCCAAAGATCCAGTGGCATGCGGTAGTGGGTTGATGATTGGGTACATGCCATCGCCATCGACACCTTGTGGCGGGGGATGGAACGGCGTTCCTACGGGGGCTGTGGTCATCACCGCCTTCTGAATCCCCTGGACACGTGACATGAGGTGGGGGCGGGGCTTTACCACAATTCTTTCGATGAAGATCCCCGCGAAAACTTTCGTGACCGCGCGTATCTCTCGCATCACCGCTCTCACCCGCGCCCGCAGGGCGCGGGTGACGATCCATCCATGCTACGGCGCCCGTCATGTGATCTCCGATACAGGGTGGCTCGACGGCGGCCGGGTGCTGCGGCCGAGCAAGCATCGTTAGCGCACCATGGTGGGCTCTTTCTCGATGAGCGACGGGAGTTCCAATGGGGTGTGCACGAAGTGCTGCACCGGCCGTTCGATGGTGGTATGCTTACACATAATTCTGAGGTTTCTCGTTTAGGCTTCGCTCCACTACTCACGTCTCAGGGGCGTGTCAGGACTCCTGCTGGCGCGCTTCCTCACGGCTTCCACGAAGGCAGGAGGGTGCATGCGCTGTCCGAGGTGTGGATCTGAGAATCCTGCTGGAGGCAAGTTCTGCATCGATTGTGGCACGGCTCTCAAGCCTCGCTGCCCCCGGTGCGGTGCCGACAATCTCCCGCGGGCTAAGTTCTGTGGTGAATGTGGGACGCCCCTCAGTGGGCAACCCTCCGCGCATGCTCAGCCCCCGCTTCATTACACCCCCCGCCACCTGGCGGAGAAGATCCTGACCTCCCGCGCCGCCCTCGAAGGTGAGCGCAAACAGATCACCGTGCTCTTCGCCGACCTAAAGGGCTCCCTAGAGTTAGTGGTCGACCGTGACCCCGAGGAAGCGCGCGCGCTACTCGATCCGGTGTTGGAGCGCCTGATGGCAGCGGTGCATCGCTATGAGGGCACGGTGAACCAGGTGCTGGGCGACGGCATCATGGCCCTGTTCGGCGCGCCGATTGCCCATGAGGATCATGCCGTGCGAGCCTGCTATGCGGCCCTGGCGATGCAGGAGGCCATTCGCCACTATAGCGAAGAACTCCGCCGCACGCGCGGGAGCGAAGTACAGATCCGCGTCGGGCTGAACTCCGGCGAGGTGGTGGTACGCGCCATCGGCAACGACCTGCATATGGACTACTCCGCTATTGGCCAGGCCACGCACTTGGCGGCGCGCATGGAACAGCTCGCTACCCCCGGAAGCATTTGGCTGACGGCGGAAACCCTCAGGCTCACAGAAGGGTTGGTCCAAGTCAAACCGCTCGGCCCGATGCCGGTTAAGGGGCGATCGCATCCAGTGGAGATCTTTGAGCTCACGGGTGCTTGGCCCGCCCGAACGCGGCTGCAGGCACTTGCGGCCCGTGAGCTCAGCCGCTTCGTGGGGCGGCAGGCGGAGCTCGAGGTCATCCGCCGAGCCTTGGATCGGGCTGCGGCGGGCCAGGGCCAGCTGGTGGCGGTCATCGGCGAGCCCGGCGTGGGCAAGACCCGCCTCTTCTACGAGTTCATCTGTTCGCATCGGGCGCACGGTTGGCTCCTACTCGAAGGCCATGGGGTCTCCCACGGCAAAGCCACCCCCTATCTTCCGATTCGCGGCCTCCTCAAAGCCTACTTTCAGATCGAGGCGCGGGACGATGCGGCGCGGGTCCGCGACAAGCTGACCGACAAGCTCCTCACACTGGATGAAGCCCTCCTGCCGAGCCTGCCTGCTTTGCTCACGCTGCTGGACGTGCCGGTCGATGATCGTGAGTGGCAGGCTCTCGATCCGCCTCAACGTCGCCAGCACACCCTTGATGCATTCAAGCGCCTCCTGCTGCGGGAGAGTCAGGCTCAGCCCCTGATGGTGGTCTGCGAGAATCTGCACTGGATCGACACCGAGACCCAGGCGGTTCTCGACAGCTTAGTGGACAGCCTACCGACCGCCCGCGTCCTCCTCCTCGTGAATTACCGCCCTGAGTACGAGCACACCTGGGGGAGCAAGACCTACTACACGCAGCTCCGACTCGACCCCTTGCCGCCCACCAGCGCCCAGATACTCCTCCAAGCCCTTCTCGGGGACGATGCCGAGCTGGCGCCGCTCAAGAACGCACTGATCGAGCGGACCGAAGGGAATCCGTTCTTCCTGGAGGAGAGTGTGCGGACCCTGGTGGAGAGCCAGATCTTGGCCGGCGAGCCGGGTGCCTATCGCCTGGCGCAGACGCCTTTGCCCATGCAGGTGCCGGCCACAGTCCAAGCCGTCCTAGCCGCCCGGGTGGACCGACTCCCCGTTGACGACAAGAACCTTCTGCAGACCGCTGCGGTCGTCGGCAAGGACGTGCCGCTGCCGCTGCTACAGGCTATCGTAGAGCTAGCTGAGGAGACCCTACGTGGCGCACTCAGCCGCCTGCAGGCCGCCGAGTTTCTGTACGAGGTCAGCCTGTTTCCGGAGCTCGAATACACCTTCAAGCACGCGCTCACGCAGGAGGTGGCCTACGGCAGCCTTCTCCAAGAGCGACGGCGTGCCCTCCATGCCCGGATCGTCGAGGCCATCGAACGCTTGTATCCAGACCGCATAGCTGAACAGGTTGAACGGCTCGCGTACCATGCCCTGCGGGGCGAGATGTGGGGAAAGGCCCTGGCGTATTTTCGGCAAGCTGGTGCTAAGGCCGCCGCACGCTCGGCCCACCGGGAAGCGGTGGAGTGTTTTGAGCAGGCGCTGGAAGTCTTGCGGCATCTCCCTGAAACTCAAGATACGCGTGAGCAGGCCATTGATCTCCGCTTTGAGTTACGCAATGCGCTTGTCCCCCTCGCCGAACTCCGGCGGGTCCACGACTGCCTTCGCGAAGCTGAAACCTTGGCGATGACCTTAGGCGACCGCCAGCGGCTCGGACGGCTTTACTGTTATATGGCCAGCTATTATTGGGTCATAGGCGAGCCTGAGCGCGCCATAGCGTCCGGCCAACGTGCTTTTTCCTCTGGCGAGTTCGCCCTTCAGATCGAAGCGAACCTCTTCCTTGGCCAGGCATACTGCACGATGGGCGAGTATCGTCGAGCGATGGAGTTTCTTGGGAGAAACGTGGCATCCCTGGCGGGCGATCTCAACCATGAGCGCTTCGGCATTGCCGCCCTTCCCTCCGTGATGTCTCGGACCTGGCTGGCTTGGTGCCATGCAGAGTGCGGCGAGTTCGCGCAAGGGATGGCCTGCAGTGCAGAGGGGCTGCAGGTGGCCGAGGCGGTCGAGCACCTCTACACTCTTATTGTGGCGTATTATGGATTCGGCCTCCTCTGCCTGCGAAAGGGGGAGCTTCACCGGGCCATCCCGGTGCTCGAACGTGGGCTTCAGCTCTGCCAGAGCGGGAACCTGCCGATTCAGTTCTCATTGATCGCCTCGGCTTTGGGCTATGCCTACACCCTGTCCGGGCGTATTCCTGAAGCTCTCCCGCTCTTAGAGCGGGCTGTGAGCCAAGCGGCAGCCCTGGGAAGGATGGATAACCATTCGCTCAGGGTCGCCTGGTTGAGTGAAGCCTACCTGCTACATAAGCGCATAGACGAGGCACGCCGTCTTGCCGATTCCGCCCTCGATCTCTCACACCGGCATAAAGAGCGTGGACACCAAGCGTATGTCCTGCGGCTCCTCGGCGACATCGCCCTACGCCGCGATCCTGCCGATGTGCAACAAGCCGAAGCCTTCTACAGGCAAGCCCTCACCCTGGCAGAGGAATTAGGAATGAAGCCGCTCTCGGCGCATTGCTACTTCGGTCTTGGCAGCTTGTCTCGCCAGAAGGGGGAGCTGGCGCAGGCTCGCTCCGCAATCTATGCCGCCGCCGAGCTGTTCCGGGCCATGGAGATGCCGCTTTGGCTGGCGCAGGCGGAGGTCTCATTGGCGCAAATGGATTGACGCACCGCGAGGATTGTCCATAAGGCGCGCTGGGGGCTCTCCCCGGGAAGACATTCGGTGATGTGAGTGGTACGTGCCTCAATGTCGGCGTTTCGTTGGGCACTGAGGTTAACGCTTGCAGCGATCGCTTTTGCCAGAGGCGTGATGGCCCTGAGGGCTTACGGCTGCTCTCGGTTTTGGACGGGAGCTCTATCCCACAGACAGCCTTGCCTTGGAGATGACGATGGCCCGTCGAGAGACTTTTGCCCGATCAAACCAGCCTCCCCAGGATGGGGGGATTTATCCGCTGCTCTCGGCCTGGGCTGAGCGCACTCCTGCTGCCATTGCCCTAGCGGCCCCTGGACGTACCCCTCTCACCTACGGCCGTTTGCGTATCCAGATGGCAGATGTCGTGACCAGCCTGAATGCCATGGGGCTAGGCCGTAACGACCGTGTTGCGCTGGTAATGCCTCAGGGGCCGGAGATGGCCGTGGCCTTTCTCGCCGTCGCCGCCGGGGCAACTTGTGCGCCGCTCAATCCTGCCTATCGTGCAAACGAATTTGGGGCTGCCCTTGCCGATCTGCACGCCAAGGCGCTGCTGGTTCAGTCGGGCTTGGATTCGCCAGCGCGAGCTGCAGCGCGGGCGTATGGCATCCCGATCATCGACGTATCGCCAGTGTCTGAGGCGGAGGCGGGGATCTTCACGCTGAGCGAGGGTGGATATTCATACACGGGTCGTCCTGATTTCGCCCAGCCCAGCGATGCGGCCGTGGTGTTGCTCACGTCGGGCACGACATCGCGGCCGAAACTTGTGCCGCTGACGCACACCAACATGTGCACCGTGGCACACGATATTGGAGTCGCCCTCGGCTTGGTCGAGGGCGATCGGTGTCTGGATGTGATGCCGCTGTTCCATGCCCATGGCCTCATCATCGCCCTGCTGTCGTCACTGCTGGCCGGCGCCAGCGTGGTATGCACGCCAACCTTTTCTGCCCCGCAGTTCTTTGGATGGATGGAAGAGTGTCAACCAACCTGGTATACGGCGGCTCCCACGATCCATCAGGCGGTCCTCACACCGGCGGCGTCCAAGCGTGAGATGAGCGAGCGCTGGCCGCTGCGATTCATCCGCTCATCCGCCGCGGCTTTACCGCCGCAGGTGCTCACGGAGTTGGAGGATGTCTTGCGGGTGCCCGTTATCGAAGCCTACGGGATGACCGAATGCGCTCAGGTGACATGCAACCCACTACCGCCTCGTCGGCGTAAGCTCGGCTCAGTGGGTGTCGCCACGGGCCCAGAGGTGGCTATCATGGACGAGGCCGGCTCTCTACTACCCCCAGGGGAAACAGGCGAGATCGTCATCCGTGGCACCGGCGTGGCGCATGGGTACGAACATCCTCAATCAAGCCCTGAGAACGCATTTACCCATGGTTGGTTGAGGACAGGGGACCAAGGGTTTGTGGATCGTGACGGCTATGTGTTCGTGACCGGGCGCTTGAAGGAGATCATCAATCGCGGCGGCGAGAAGATCGCCCCACGTGAAATCGAAGACGTACTCATGGATCATCCCGCGGTTGCCCAAGTGGTCAGCTTTGCCGTGCCCCATGCCAGTCTGGGTGAGGATGTTGCGGCGGCAGTTGTACTGCGTCGGGTAGGATTGGCGACAGAACGGGAGATGCGCGAATTCGCCGCGAGCCGACTGGCTGATTTTAAGGTCCCGCGCCGGGTAATCTTTGTGGATGAGATCCCGAAAGGGCCAACCGGAAAACTGCAACGCATTGGACTCGCCGAAAAGCTCGGTGTCACAGCCTCGGATCAAAACGATCAGGCGGGGAAGCCGACGAATGCCGACTTTATCGCCCCTCACACAGCGCTAGAAGCAGAACTGGCCCAGATATGGGCAGAAGTGCTAGGGCTTGAGCAGCAGGTGGGAGCCTACGACAACTTCTTTGAACTGGGGGGAGACTCCGTTCTTGCCGCACAACTCATCGCTCGAGTCCGCCATGCCATGGGGGTGGAATTATCCATGCTGAGCCTCTTTGAAGAGGCTTCTACCGTGGCGGGAATGGCCGAGAGCGTTGAGGTTGCCAGACGCGCGGCGGGGCGTCCTCAACTTCCGCCCATCGAGCGCGTGCCTCGGGATGGCGAGTTAGCCCTCTCCATCGCCCAAGAACGGCTGTGGTTTCTGGATCAATTAGCGCCCGGCATGACAGCTTACAACATCCCTAAAGCCTTTCGATTGACCGGGAGACTGGACGTCACCGCACTGGCCCAAAGCCTCAACGAAATCGTCAGGCGTCACGAGGTCTTGCGGACGACTTTCACGGCTATCGACGGCCGACCGGTGCAAAGCATCGCTTCGACCCTGACATTGCCCCTGCCGGTGGTGAACCTCAGCGGGCTGCCCGAGGCCGAGCGCGAAAATAGGGCTCAGCAGTTGGCCATCGAGGAGGCGCGGCAGTCTTTTGATCTGGCGCAAGGTCCGCTTTTGCGAGCCGCCATCCTACAACTTGGGGAGCAGGACTATATCTTCCTCCTGACCATGCATCACATTGTTTCCGATGGATGGTCTATGGGGGGGCTGTTTCGAGAGCTGGCGGCGCTCTATGCGGCGTTTTCCACCGGGAAACCCTCGCCACTCCCCGAATTGCCCATCCAGTATGCGGATTTCGCGCACTGGCAGCGGCAGTGGCTCCAGGGGGAGGCTCTCCAGACGCAACTCACCTATTGGACGAAGCAGCTCGCCGGTGACCTTTCTGTGCTGCAACTACCCACCGACCATCCGCGGTCGGCCGTCCCGACGTTCCGGGGCGCGACGCAATCGCTGGCCTTATCCCCGCCCTTAACGGCGGGGCTGAAGGCCATGAGCCAGCGCGAAGGCACGACTCTGTTCATGAGTATGCTGGCGGCATTCAAGACCTTGCTCTACAAATATACTGGGCAAGAAAACATCCTTGTGGGCTTTCCTATTGCCAACCGCCGACGCATCGAGCTTGAGGGGATCATCGGCTTCTTTGTCAATACACTGGTCCTGCGCACTGACCTTTCAGGCGCTCCTAGCTTCCGGGAACTACTAGCCCGGGTGCGCAAGGTCGCCCTCGAGGCCTATGCCCACCAAGACCTGCCGTTTGAACACCTCGGAGAGACACTGCAGCCGGTACGGAGTCTGGGGCAGGCGCTGCCCTTTCAGGTGTTTTTTAACTTCCTCAATGTCACGGACGAGCGATTAGAGCTCTCCGGCCTGACGCTCAGCCTTCTGGAGGTCGATAATGGCACAGCGAAGTTTGACCTCACGCTCACCATCGTCGAGGAGGGGGAGAGCCTGACCGCGACCGTGAATTATAATACTGACCTCTTCGAGGCAGACTCGATGCTGCAGCTATTGCGGCATTTTCGAACCTTGCTTGAGGGCATCGTCGCCGACCCAGGACAGCGCATTTCGGCCCTCCCACTCCTGACGGAGACAGAGCGTCGCCATCTATCCACTCAGAGTAATCGCGTACGTCCGACCCAGGCTTTTACGGCCTTCACACGGAAGGCCATTGAGCAATCGATCCCGGCGCGTTTCGAGCAGCAAGTCCTCGCCTACCCTGAGCGGATTGCCGTGAAAACCCCACGGCATGAGTGGACCTATCAGGAGCTGAACCGGGCAGCCAATCGGGTGGCGCATACCCTCCTGAGCTTGCGTGGAGGCCGGCAAGAGCGCATCGCCCTAGTCTTCGGCAAGGATGCTCCGATGATCGCCGGCATCCTGGGGGTTTTAAAGGCCGGCAAAACGTATGTCCCGCTCGACACCTTCTATCCCAGGGAAAGGCTGGCGTATATGTTGGCAGACTGCGAGGCCGGAGCCATTCTGACCAACACCGCCAGCCTTCCGTTCGCCGAGGCCCTGGCAGATGGCACGCTCCAGATCGTGAATCTCGATGACGTCGACTCGGCTGTCTCCGCAGACAATCCAGATCTCTCGATCGCACCCGATACGCTCGCTTATCTGCTGTATACCTCGGGCTCGACCGGTGAGCCGAAAGGCGTCATGCAGAACCACCGCAATGTGCTGCATTTCATCAGTGTGTATACCAACAATCTGCATATCAATCCCGAGGACAGGCTCACCCTTCTGGCATCGTACAGTTTTGATGCAGCCATTATGGATATCTTCGGTGCTCTGCTTAATGGTGCCGCGCTCTATCCGATGTCCATCCAAGGGGAAGGACTCACCGATCTTGCCGCTTGGCTCATCCGGCATCAGATGACGATCTATCATTCAACGCCGACGCTCTATCGCTATTTCCTGAACACCCTCACCGGGGGAGTGGTCTTTCCCACCCTGCGGTTAGTCGTATTGGGCGGAGAAGCCGTTTATCGCGCTGACGTAGACCTCTACAAGAAGCATTTCTCCCCGACATGTCTCTTCGTGAACGGCTTGGGACCGACGGAATCGACGGTCAGTTTGCAATATTTCGTCGACCAGCAGACAGCGATCACGCGCCACGCCGTGCCGGTCGGCTATGCCGTGGAGGACACCGAAGTGGTGTTACGCAATGCCGCGGGTAAGTGGGCGGAGATCTACGGCGAAATCGGCATTCGCAGTCCCTATATTGCCCTCGGGTATTGGCGGAAGCCGGGGCTCACCCAGGCGGTATTCCATCCCGATCCAGAGGGCGGTCAGCGGCGCATCTACTGGACGGGAGATATCGGCCGGCGTCTGCCAGATGGCGCCATCGAATTCGTGGGCAGGAAGGACTTTCAGGTGAAGATTCGCGGCTTTCGTGTCGAGCCGGGGGAAATCGAGGCGGTCCTAGGTCGACACCCGGGCGTGCGAGAGACCGTAGTTCTCGCCCAGCTGGACGCAGCCGGCGATATGCGCTTAACGGCCTATGTCGTGCCTAAGCCGGGGCCGTCCCTGAGCACCCACGAACTGCGCGGCTTCCTGAAGCAAAAGTTGCCGGAATATCTGGTTCCCTCCGCCTTCATGTTGTTGGACACCCTACCCTTGACCCCCACGGGGAAGGTGGATCGGCGGGCGCTGCCGAACCTCAGCCAGCTACGCCCTGAGTTGGAAGCTGGCTTCACGCTCCCGAGCACCCCAGTAGAACAGGTGATCGCCAAGGTTTGGGCGGAGGTCCTGGGTATAGAGCGCGTGGGCCTTCACGATAACTTCTTCGAGCTGGGGGGCCATTCCCTGTTAGCGACGCAGGTCATCTCCAGGGTGCACAGCGCCTTTCATGTGACATTACCCCTGCGTCAGTTTTTCGAGACTCCCACGGTGGCCGGCTTGGCCATGGCGATTACCCAGCGCCAGGCGGAACGGGAATCTGCCGTGGTGGATGGTCTCCTGGCGGAGTTGGAAGGGTACTCGGATGAGGAAGCGCAGCGATTGCTTGCCGACGAGACGTGAAAAGGAGCGGGGAGCATGGCTAGGCCGATGTCACCAGCCGGCTGATCTCCGGGGCTGATTTCACAGCCCAAAGAATATGGGACGTCTCGCTCCAAATGTAAACGCGAAACGCAAGACTCTGCGAGTGTTTTCGCTACGATGCTCCCACGCCGATAGCTCTCTTGCCCTAGTGGCCTGAACACGTCACCGGCTCTGGCTTAGCTCCGGCCCAGATGCGGCCGTTTCCGCACTGCCAACTCTGGTGTGCATATCTGCTCATCGACGTGTAGGACTAACCACGCACTTCTCACCGCGACAACGACAGGCAAGCGCCGCCTCCCAGGGTTGTGCTCACAAGCCCCATGGCTGGCCTTGACCATCGGCGGTCATGCCGCCGGTCGGGCGGTTGCCGGTGTCTGTAGGGAATACCCGGCGTTCTGCATGGCGACCTTGTCCTGGTATCACTCTTGCGCATGGTTGGGTGCCAGGGTAGCTTGACTCCGCCCTGCGTATCCTCGGTGGTCATTGCGACTCCGTCCGCTCAAGACGATGAGACGCCCCCGACATGTCCTTCACCGAAGGCAGCACGATGCGCTGATTGGAGCCACCATGTGGAGGAGCACGCCTATGAGACCACCCCCCCTGCGCCATCCTTCGCACCTTTGACCCTGCCTCATCGACCCGCCCGGTCGCGGTACGTTGTGAGGCCTCAACTCCTGACTCGCCTCTAACCCCTCCTTGCGAGGAGGGCCTTCTCTTGGTTTGCTTGTGAAGTTGCGCTCAGGGCGGCGCTGCCCCGTCCGCAGCGCCGATCCGAGGATCTCGCCCAACGGCCTGCCAGGAAAGGGAGCCAGGCCATGCATAGTGGTGGGTCAGCCTCTCCCGCAAGCCCCGCCACCACTTCATCGATCGCAGGGAGAACGGACAACATACTGCATCAAGCCGGACAAGCTACCTCATGGTCACAGGGAGGGACCACACATGAGACGCTATCAGCAGCATTTGCCCGCCGCCGTCGCTATATGCTTTCTTGCCGTCGGGATCGCACTCCAGGTGGGAGCGCAGGAGACCGCAACCAAGGCCGACCAGCTTGGTCAGGTCCGCTTTCCGGTGTCCTGTTTGGCCGAGGCTCAAACCAAGTTCCACCGCGCCATGGCGCTGTACCACTCCTTCGACTGGAAACGGGGGAAAGCGGCCTTCGAGGAGATCGCCCGCCTCGATCCGGGTTGCGGCATGGCCTATTGGGGCCTGGCGATG
>Ga0209172_10004906_pt1 | contig 17042 bp, 13 predicted proteins | sample LarsenN4metaG_FD_184113 | JGI IMG/M metagenome (GOLD analysis project Ga0209172, IMG submission 184113) | Hot spring sediment bacterial and archeal communities from British Columbia, Canada, to study Microbial Dark Matter (Phase II) - Larsen... ... | reverse complement strand
AGTGAAAACCATTTGGCGGGGTCTGCAACGACTCCATGATATCTCTACCACTTGGCTACTACTTTATCAAAGTGACATCTCAACTGTCAAGGCTAATGATGTTAAGAAAGATGTGAGTAAGGCATAGCTTATCAAGGGGGGTGGCGAAGCCGGGGGGATCCAAAAACCCCAGCGAAGCCGAGACCGCCATCATCACCGCTGCCCAAAAACTCAGTGAGGAAAAACGCTTTTTTCATTGGGATTTGGAGTTTCCCGAAGTGTTTATCGATTTGGAAACTGCCAGTTGGCATAATCATCCCGGTTTTGATGCGGTGGTGGGTAATCCGCCTTACGATGTTTTGGCAGAAAGAGAGAGACAAGAGAATTTAGCCGGTTTGACTACATACCTGAAATCTAATCCGGTTTTTGCCCATAGTATAGGCAGCAAGTTAAATTTATTTAGGTTCTTTATGAGTCGAGCTGATTATCTCCTATCTCGCCAGGGATGTTGTGGGATGATTATCCCTATGTCCTTTTTAGGGGATAAACAGGCTGTGGGGCTGAGAAAATTTTTCTTGGAAAGGCAAAAAATTCGGTTGGTTAATGCTTTTCCCCAAAAAGACGACCCGAATCGCCGAATTTTTCCAGAAGCGAAACTCCCTACTTGTATTGTCATTTTCAGTGGTAATGCCCAAACAGACAAGATTACAGTCACAGTGCATCCGGGTAATCGTTTAGAGGAGATTTCCGGTGAGTTTGAATGCAGTTTAACGGAAATTCAGGCATTCGACGAGGAAAATTTGCCGATTCCCCTGCTTTCCTCTGAAGAATTCAAAGTTTTACGGTTGTTGGCTGATGCCAAGAAACTGCAAAGGCTAGAAAACATCTGCAAAACTTATCAGGGGGAAATTAACGAAACAAATATGGCTGATTTGATAAGTACCGAGCCAAATAGCGGCGAGCGGATATTGCGGGGAGGGAATGTGCAAAGATATGAGTTGATACCCGAACCTAAACAGGGTGTGGCTAAATATCTGGATGTGGAGAAATACCGTCAGGGAGTGGGAGGAGAGCGAAGTCACCATCCCCAGCTACCACGCATTGGCTATCAGAGAAATGCTGCTCTTGATAGTTATAAACGGCTGATTTTTGCCATTTTACCAACTCCCTGCTATTGTTTTGATAGTATATCATATTTTTTGATTACAGATAAAAATCAGGCGTTAGCTTTACTAGCGATGCTCAACTCTCGTTTGCTAGAGTGGCGATTTAGGTTAACCAGCAGTAATAATCATGTGAGTACATCAGAAATTGCCGCTTTGCCCATTCCTAAATTTACTTTCACTACGCCACAGCATCAACTCCAGCAAGCGGTAGAATATGCGATTACACTTTACCACGAATATCAAACCAATGGCCACCCCGATGCTATCTTATCCCAAGTTAAGCATCACCTAAGCCAAGAACCGGAAGAATCAGACGTTATCCACGATTTATTAGCTTATCTCGCCGAGCAAATGACGGCACTTAACCAGCAAAAGCAAGGGGAAATTAAAGGCTTTTTGCAATGGTTGGAAGGATTTATCGGTTGCCCCATTGACGATTTGACCAATAAATCTAAAATCCAGAACTATTTGGGAGACTATTACAAAAATGAACCGCCTCTGAATTTTGATGAGTTAATCGCTATTCTGAAGAAAAACCAGAAGAAAATTCAAATTAACCCAGTTGCCCGCCAAGAGCAGGAAACCTTAGAAAAGGAATATCAAGCTAGTTTAAACACTTTGCTACCGCTGAAACGGCAACTGATGCGGTGTGACAAGCTGATAGATATGATTGTTTATCAACTCTATGGACTGAGGGAGGAGGAGATTGCCATTGTGGAGAGACGCTGAGCAGGAACACGCTGGGGAAAGCTCCCCCGGTGAGGGAATCTGCTGATGAATTGCTCTACAGGGTTTACGGCTGCCCCATCTCATCATACAATAGATGCCGTAACCACTCATGGCGAAGCATTACGGTCATATATTTTCTGTCTCAGTCAAAGATTATACAATGGAATGCTTCGCCCCTACGGAGTTAATTTATGCCAATTGCCATCGACTTTGGAACTAGCAACACTGTAATTGCTCGCTGGAATGCTGCCACGAATCAGCCAGAAACGGTGAAACTACCGGGTTTGGCTTGGCAGATGGGACAAAATCCGCCTTTGATTCCGAGTTTGCTGTATGTAGAAAACGCCGCTAAAGGTCAAGTTAAGGTGGGTCAAACGGTGCGAGATTTGGGTTATGATGTGAAAAATGACCCCCGATTTTTCCGCAGTTTTAAACGGGGAATTGGCACGAAAACTAGCGGATTTTTGCCGGAATTAGACGGAGAAACGGTGAGTTTTGAACAGGTGGGAGAGTGGTTTCTCTCTCAGGTGGTGGCGGGAATTAAGCAAGTGCCTTTACCGGTGGATTCTTTGGTGCTGACTGTGCCTGTAGATAGTTTTGAAGCCTATCGCCAATGGTTGGCAAAAGTCTGCCAAAAATTGCAGGTGGAAAAGGTGCGGATGCTGGATGAACCGACAGCGGCGGCTTTGGGTTATGGGATGACGGAGAAAGAGCTGCTGCTGGTAATTGATTTTGGTGGTGGCACTTTGGATTTATCTTTGGTGCGGTTGGATGTGGAGGCACAGAAGCAACCTTTGGGGTTTATTCTGAAATGGGGGGAGAAAATGTTTGCGGAAAAGTCGGGACAACGCCCCCAAATTGCGCGGGTGTTGGCGAAGGCGGGGAAGAATTTGGGGGGGACGGATATTGATAATTGGTTGGGTGATTATTTTGCGGCTCAGCAAGGGATACGGAAAAGTAGCTTGACGGCTCGGTTGGCGGAGCGGGTGAAAATTCAGCTTTCTATGCAGGATAAAGCGTCGGAGGTGTATTTTGATGAGGAAAATTTCCAGAGTTGCGATTTGGTATTAGACCGAGGTGGTTTTGAGGAGATTTTGGCGCAAAATCGGTTTTTTGAGCAGCTAGATGAGGCGATCGAGCAGGTATTGCGCCAAGGTCGAATGCAGGGTGTGGATGTGGGGGATATTGATGGGGTGTTGCTGGTGGGGGGGACGGTGCAAATACCGGCGGTGCAAAGGTGGGTGAGGGGGTATTTTGCGGAGGAGAAGATTCGATCGCTCCTGCCATTTGAAGCTATAGCCCGAGGTGCTTTGCAGGTGGCGCAAGGAATTGAGGTGAAAGATTTTTTATATCACAGCTATGGCATCCGCTACTGGGACCGCCGCCAGCAATGTCACAATTGGCATCCGTTGATTAAGGCGGGACAGCCTTATCCCACGGGGAAGCCGGTAGAATTGGTGTTGGGGGCTTCTTTGGAAAATCAGCCGTCTATTGAGGTGATTATTGGGGAGTTGGGGGCGGAAACTGGGGGAACGGAGGTGTATTTTGATGGCGATCGCCTCATCACTCGCTCGGTGGCGGCGGGGAATACCTCAGTGCAACCCCTGAACGATCGCGCCGGGGCCCGCACCATTGCCAAACTCGACCCACCGGGAAATCCCGGGAGCGATCGGATTAAAATTGCCTTTACCGTAGATGAAAGCCGCCGCCTGTGCATCACCGTCGAAGACTTATTTACCGATGCCATCTTGCTAGAAAATCAACCGGTTGTAGAATTAAGTTAATTAATTGGCTCGTAGTAGGGCTTTAGCCCTCCAAAACCCAGATTTTTTTGGGCTAAAGCCCTACTACAAACCTAAGCGGGCTAAAGCCCAACTACGAACTTATGAGGGCTAAAGCCCAACTACAAACCTTTAATCATGCACCACAACTGGGGTGCCAATATCAGCCCAATTAAACAGCCATTCGGCGTGATTTACCGCCACATTAGTGCAACCGTGGCTCACAGGAGTACCAAAATTGTTGTGCCAGTAAGCACCATGAATAGCATAGCCCCCATAGTAGTACATCGTGAAGGGCACATCAGGCACATCGTAACCAGGACCAGTCATCCTGGCTCTCTCATATTTGGTTTGAATCGCGAAAGTACCGGGAGGGGTGGGGGTTGATTCTTTACCGGTGGAAATGATAATAGAGTACACCGGTTTACCCCCTTCCCAAGCGGTTAAGGTTTGCCGGGTTAAGTCGATTTGAATCCACCGCTCGGTAGAGCTTTGCAAAGCCAGTAGTTTTCTAGCGATCGTATCTTCGCTAGCGATCGCATCTTCTGGAATATTAGCGCTTACTAAAGAGGGAAACGCCAGCACCGGAGATATAGTCAGAGCTACACCAGCAACTACTAGACCACACCGACGCCACCAAGAAAAAGATATCACACTTTTCACAGCAGACAATCTCCTGAATTGAAAAATTTATATTTTGGGGACAAGCCGGGTTTCTTCAGCAAAATCTCTGAGAGAAACGAGAAATCGGGGAGAAACCGGGTGGCTTCACCAAAATCTCTGAGAGAAACCAGAAATATTCCTCAGAAACCCGGTTTCTGAATCTGAAGAAACCCGGTGCTTTAATTGTAACGCAGCCAAAACCCTGGATTCAGAAACCGAGTTTTTAGCGGCACAAGAGCGGATTCTACCGCGTCAAGCGCTGGTGTAGAAGATGACAGCGGTAAGCAACACCATCCCAATTACCAGCAGCCAGCAATTCTTTGGGAAACAAATCCCCCGCCAACCCCACAGCGACGGCACCCGCTGCTAATAGTTCCGGTGCATTTTCCCCTGTGACGCCGCCAGTGGGAATTAGGGGAATATTGCCTAATGGTCCGCGCAGGCTTTGGAGATAACTGGCACCACCAACAGCAGAGATGGGAAATACCTTGACACAGGAGGCACCGAGTTGCCAAGCGGTGACGATTTCAGTGGGGGAAAGCGCCCCTGGGACGATCGGCACACCCGCATCAGTGGCAGCTTGGATCAGATTGGCGCTAACGTGGGGGGTAAAAATAAATTGGGCACCAGCAGATAAGGCATTTTCCAGGTCTTCGAGAGTTAAAATAGTACCAGTACCGATAGTGAGATGGGGGAAATCAGCCCGCAACGCAGCAATTAACTCGCCAGCCCGATCGGTGTTCCAAGTAATCTCAATCAGACCCATGCCAGAGCGTGCCACTGCCGCTGCCATGTGATAGCCTAATTCCCACTGGGGGCTCCGGACGACGGCGATCGCCCGATATCGCTGCAATAAATTTAACCAACAATCGCGCACGCTCACCAAAATCGCAATTCAGTTTAGGATTAAAGGCAGGAAATACCCGCCATCATATATTAAGGATAAACCCTTGCGCCGCCAGCAGCCATGAGCTACTGCATTAACCCCAAATGTCCCAAGCCAGCCGACCCCCTCAACGCGCAAAACCGCATTTGTCGCCATTGTGGTTCGGCACTTTTCATCCAAGGACGCTATCGTGCCACCAGGCTGCTCGGCGAAGGCGGTTTCGCCAAAACCTTTGAAGTAGAGGAGCGTGGCACCCCCAAAGTCCTCAAAGTCCTACAGCTACGCCAAGCCAAAGCCGTTTCCCTCTTTCAAAGAGAAGCTCATGTATTGCAGAAACTCCGGCATCCCGGCATTCCTCGGGTTGAAGCTGGGGACTATTTTACCTTTTCCCCCCGCCACAGCGCCACCGAAGTTCACTGCCTAGTGATGCAGAAAATCGAAGGCTGTAACCTGGAAGAATGGCTCAGCCAGAGGCAGCACAGACCCATCAGCCAGCGCCAAGCTCTTGACTGGTTGCGCCAGCTTACGGAAATTTTACGGGAAATCCACAGCCACCAATATTTCCACCGGGATATCAAACCCACTAACATTATGTTGCAGCCCGGTGGCAAACTCGCCTTAATTGACTTCGGTTCCGTCCGCCAAGTCAGCGGCACCTATTTGGCAAAAATGGGTGTGGGACACCAAGGCACTATTATCGCTTCTAAAGGTTACGCCCCACCGGAACAAGAAAACGGCCATCCTGTACCCCAATCGGATTTTTTCGCTCTCGGGCGCACTTTTGTGCATTTGCTCACGGCTCGGCATCCTTTGGAATTTTACGACGCCTTCACCGACGAGCTGCGGTGGCGCCAAGCCGCTCCCCATATTTCCCCAGAATTAGCTGATTTTATCGACTATCTCACCCAACGTTTGCCGGGACAACGGCCCCAAAATACACAGGTGATTTTTCAGTGTTTGGGCGCGATCGAGCGTTCTGGCCAAAAATCCCGCCCCCCAAACCAAGGGAGGTTTGGGGGGATGGCTCAAGCCCATCATCAATTACCAAAAGCATCCCACCCGAAGGTTTTCTCTTGGAAAATGCCATTGCTGGCATTGAGCGGTTTGGTGTTGCTCCCGGGTTTAGCCTGGACTCAGGTAAAAATTTATCCTTATTTAAGTTCGATCATGGGTTCTGAATCACCACCAAAATCAGCCCAGAGCCCACCCAAGCCCAGAATAGCCACAGCGGCGATACCCATTTCTGCCGCCCCAAAAGTCTTATCACCCCAAATTGCCCCCACTAAAACCCTCGCCGGTCACTCCCAACAGGTTCGCTCTGTGGCTTTCAGTCCTGACGGTCAAACTTTGGCTAGCAGCAGTATTGATGGCACGATTAAACTTTGGGATATCGCCAAAGGTAACACGCGACAAACCCTGAAGGTGGATACCGCCCCGGGAGAGATGGTTTACTCTTTATTGGCCATCAGCCCCGATGGGGAAATCCTCGCTAGCAACAGTGGTTCTAGGGGCAGCATCGAGATTTGGAATCTGAAGAGCGGTAAATCTTTGCAGGAAGTTCAGGCACAAACTGCAGGCGTCGCCGCGATCGCCATCAGCCCCAACGGCGAAATTTTGGCCACCGGTTCCCCCGATGGCACCATCCAATTATGGAATTTACCCGGCGGCACTCAGATTAAAAGTTTTTCCCTCCATATCGGTCCGGTGCAAGCTCTCGCCATCAGTCCCGACGGCAAAACCCTCGCCACTGGGTTTCAAAACGGCTCCATCAAACTGTCCCCACTCAACCCTGGGAATGACTCCCCCCCAGAGGATAATCAAGAATTTCCCAACCCACTCCTGCTCGGTCACGTTAATAACATCCATTCCGTGGCCTTCTCTCCCGACGGCAAAATCCTCGCTAGCGGTAGTGCTGACAACACGATTAAACTCTGGGATGTAACTACAGGTAAACTGCGCCACAGCTTATCTAGCAATCAAGGCATTATTTATTCTGTGTCCTTCAGTGGTGATGGCAAAATGCTGGCGAGCGGTAGTTCTTCTGGGCAAATTCAGCTCTGGAACGTGGCCACAGGTGCTGCCATCAAAAATCTCCCTGCCCATTCTGGATTAGTGGAATCTGTGGCCTTTTCTCCTGACGGTCGCACCCTCGCCAGTGCTAGCGCCGACAAAACCATCAAGATTTGGGCTTTACCTTAAAGGCTGATTTTTTTAACTCATATGAAAGATGATTAAATATTTAATTTTTAGCGTGATTTATATCGTTTTTAGATAAATAAATATATTTTTCACAAAAATTATGGCGCCAGGGGTGGTCGATCGATATGGCCGGGGCGATCGGCGCCATCAACTCTCGCTCACCAGTAGCCCGAATACGCTATCATCCAATGGGAGGCAGTGATGTTTGCCAATCCCTTTGCGGGGATTAAAATCCCACCAAAGGCACTAACTCATACTAGCCATGCGCAACGACTCAGAACCAAAAGCCCTGCCACCCACAGTCCAGCGAGCTATCCCCGCATTTCGCATCGGCGGCTGGATCAGCTTCTGGGTACAAGTAGTTTTAGCCGTAGTTGCAGGCATCATTTTTTTATTCGCCGTTTTATTTGAACGCTCCCGCACCGGCGACACAGCCAACAATCCCGGCACCAACGCGGGCATCTTCTTTGCCGTCGCCGGACTCGTCGCCCTGGGAATTAGCATTTATTGGGCATTCCGCTACACCCGTCTTGCCCGCCAGCTCGGCGCCGCGCAACCAGGACTGCGCCCCCGCAAAGCCGACGCCATCCAAATGCTCCGCATCGGCGTTATCGTTAATTTATCAGGTATGGCCCTCAGCCTCATGGCCGCCGAATCTATTACCGGTATTCTCTTAGGCAAAGCCCTCCAGCCCCAAGGCGGTAGGTTTCGCACTGACCTGAGTCTCGATCAATTCATTCAACCCCTAGATATTTTCGTCGTCCTCGCCAACACCCACACCATTGTGGCTCACTTCGCGGGTCTGATCACCGCCTTATGCCTGATTGACTGGCTCGGGCGTCAGTCTAAATCCTAGGGGGATATGTACTGATAGACTCTGCTTGAGCCCAAATACCAGCTTTGGGCTGTCGGGGTGATTCGCGAATCACCCCGACAGCGAACTTTGATCTCCTAAATGAGGAAGTTGGGCAGATTTATGATAAAATTTAATAAAAGTTAAAATTTCGTCACTAATAATCCCGGATGAGCTTATTGGTTGTCGGTGCCACTGGTACCCTGGGCAGACAAATCGCCCGCCGCGCCCTAGATGAAGGCTATCAGGTCAAATGTTTGGTCCGCAGTTTCAACAAAGCGTCTTTTTTAAAAGAATGGGGCGCTGAATTGGTGCGGGGAAACCTTTGCGCTCCCGAGACCCTCCCCAGTGCCCTTGAAGGCGTCACCGCCATCATCGATGCGGCCACTGCTAGGGCTACAGATTCCCTCAGCATTAGACAGGTGGATTGGGAGGGCAAAGTTGCCCTGATGCAAGCAGCCAAGGCTGCCGGAGTTGAGCGGTACATTTTCTTTTCGATTCTGGATAACGAAAAGTACCCCCATGTGCCTTTGATGGAAATCAAGAGATGCAATGAAGCATTTCTGGAATCATCGGGTTTGACATACACGACCCTGAGATTAGCGGGTTTCTTGCAGGGTCTCATCGGTCAATACGCCATTCCCATTCTCGATAATCAGTCGATCTGGGTGACGGGGGAAACTGCCCCGATCGCCTACATAAACACCCAAGACATCGCGAAATTCGCCGTCCGTGCCCTTGCTGTGCCAGAAACGGAAAACAAAACTTTTCCCGTGGTTGGTTCGAGAGCGTGGAACGCTGACGAAATCATTCAGGTCTGCGAGCGCCTTTCGGGCAAAACTGCTAAGGTAAATCGCATCCCGATCGGCCTGTTGCGCGGCGTGCGCGGAATTACCCAATTTTTCCAGTGGGGCTGGAATGTGGCCGATAGACTCGCTTTTGCCGAGGTGCTGGCTTCGGGAAAACCCCTGGTGGCGTCGATGGAGGATGTTTACACCGTTTTCGGCTTAGACCCTCGGGACACTACTACCCTGGAAGCCTATATGCAAGAATACTTCAGCCGAATTTTGAAGAAATTAAAGGAATTAGATTACGAAAAGGGGAAAGGCAAAAATCATTCCAAAAGAAAGATTCCTTTCTAAACTCCTATCCCTTCGGCCAAGAAAAAGCCACCACTTTTCACGGGCAACCCTAGACCGGGTGCAGCCATCGTGGTAAATTTGCCTCGTATTAGGGCTGTAGCCCATCCCCCACTCTGTTACCTTAGACCCCCAATACCCCGTGCCCAAAGCTGGCATTATTTATAACGACGCTAAACCTATCGCTTGTCAAGTCGCTGCAAAGTGGTTTGGCGAGCTGACTGCTGCTGGTTGGGAAGTTGTGATGGCCACCGGGGCCGGCGGCATTCTCGGCTATTCCAGCCCGGAAAAGCCGGTGTGTCATACCCCGATCGAAGCACTTGTACCTGCCGGGTTCGATCGGGATATGACCTTTGCCCTGGTTTTGGGCGGCGATGGCACCGTCCTTTCTGGATGCCGCCAAGTCGCTCCCTCCGGCATTCCCATCCTGGCCGTGAATACTGGTCATATGGGTTTCCTCACCGAAGCCTATCTCAACCAGCTACCAGAAGCGATGGCAAAGGTGCTGGCTGGTGAGTATGAAATCGAAAAACGGACAATGCTCACGGTGAAGGTGATCAGAGAACATACTCACATCTGGGAAGCACTCTGTTTAAATGAAATGGTGCTGCACCGGGAACCTTTGACCAGCATGTGCCACTTTGAAATAGAGGTGGGCAGGCACGCCCCGGTAGATATCGCCGCCGATGGGGTGATTATCTCAACCCCCACCGGCTCCACCGCTTACGGTCTCTCCGCAGGCGGTCCGGTGATTACCCCGGGGGTGCCTGTATTACAACTGGTGCCCATATGTCCTCATTCCCTGGCATCTCGGGCACTGGTGTTCGCTAATACCGAACCAGTGACGATTTTTCCCGCCAACCCCAACCGTTTGGTGATGGTGGTGGATGGAAATGCTGGGTGTTATGTGCTGCCGGACGATCGGGTGCGGGTGGAGCGATCGCCCTACACCGCCCAATTTATCCGTCTCAAACCCCCGGAATTTTTCCACGTCCTCCGCGAAAAACTCGGCTGGGGACTCCCCCACGTGGCCAAACCCACCTCCGTAGAACTGCCCTAAACTTTCGCAATTTCCCTGTGGGCAGGCAACAACATATGCTAAATGCTCCCATCTCCCACAATTCGCCATCTTCTCGATTTGGCTGGACAATGGGACATAGGGGCAATACGCATATATTGCCCCTACTATGATAAATTTTCCCCTGATCCATTCTCACAGCATCAGCAAATCCCATCACCATATTTGGACAGGGCTAAAGCCCAACTACAAGCCTGCAAATCGCTTCCCCCATCAGCAATCTCCGGAGGCAAAAATTCACCGTGAATATCGAACTAACCGCAATCAGAGAAATATTTGAAAAAGGCGGCGAAGCCATGTGGCCGCTCCTATTTCTCTCCATCCTCTCCCTCGCCACCATCCTAGAAAGAATGGTATTCTGGACAAGCGTCACCCTCAAAGAAAAAGAACTGGTTAACCGCGTCTTAGAAGCCGCCCGATACGATTGGCGAGTCGCCCACGAAATCGCCCGCCAAGCCAGCAAGCAGCCTGTAGGCAGATTTCTCTACGCCCCCCTGCGCCTACAAAACCCCGACCCCGAGGTCTTCAAACTCGCCCTCGAAGCCGCCGCCGACAACGAACTTACTTCTATGCGTCGGGGCGAAAAAGTCCTCGAAGCCGTTATCGCCCTCGCCCCCCTCTTGGGCCTTCTCGGCACCGTTTTGGGTCTCATCAAATCCCTCGGTTCCATCACCCTCGGCGACATCGGTACTGACGCCAGCCGCGAAGTCACCACCGGTATCGGCGAAGCCCTCATCACCACCGCCACTGGCCTGATCATCGCCATTTTTACCGCCGCTTTCTACCGGATGTTTCAAGGCTTCTTATTCTCCCAGATCAAAATGTTCCGCAAATGCGGTAACGAACTAGAATTGCTCTACCGCCAATACTGGCCCTACGCCCCCAAAACCAGCCCCACACCCCCCGAACCCACCCCCGACACACCCGCAGAAACTCCCCCCTACCCCTCCTACCGAGAACCCAACCCTCAAGACTCAGCCATCAACGGCGCCTCTCCCACCCAGTCCCCACCAGACGCCCAAACCCAGCTCCCAGAAGACCAGGAGCCTCCCTCTAACATCGGCCCCTCTACCACCATTCAGTAGGAGCCGGAAAAAGGTTCCTCGTTGGGTTAGGGCTTGTCCCCCGTGGCGGTCTCCACGATCGTCTCTCCCAAAAGTCCTTGATTTCAACATCTCAGACACAGGGGAAACCTTGGGCACCAGGGTTTTTCCTTTCTTGCTTTCTCGGAAAAGCGATCGCCCCCCAACTCCCCCAAAACTAGCTACATAATTCTATTCTCATCCCTTGTCCTTTGCTATACTGGCTCTAAAATTACTCCATAACTCTAGTGGAGGCAACCATGCAAGTCCAACTAAAACAAATCGTCGTTCCCCCCGGTCAGCAACTCCTAATGACTGATATTAGCTGGCAGATGTATGAACAAATACTAGAGGAATTTGGGGAAAAACGCGGAGCTAGGATTAATTACAGTCAGGGAATCTTAGAAATTATGGCGCCATTGCCAGAACATGAAGATGATAAAGTAATGATTGCTGACTTGGTAAAAGCGATATTGGAAGAATACGACATTGAATTTCGCAGTTTAGGTTCAACTACCTTTAAAAGCGAACAAATGAAACAAGCCTTAGAAGCTGACGACTGTTTCTATATAGAAAATGAGGCAGCGGTTCGGGGGAAAAAACGCATTGATTTAACTATAGACCCGCCCCCAGATTTAGCCCTTGAGATTGACATTACCTCTCGCACCCGGTTTAATAATTATGAAGCGTTAGGTGTGAAAGAATTGTGGCGCTTTAATGGCACCAAATTAGAGATTAATGTCTGGCAAGAGGGGGAATATATTCAATGTGAAACCAGTCCTAATTTTCCTGGGTTGCCTGTGGGTGAGGTAATTCCTGAGTATCTGGAACGGAGTAAGATTGAAGGACGGAATAAGACAATGAAAGCTTTTCGCACTTGGGTGAGGGAAAAAATTGCCGAATAATAAGCAGAACCATAGAAGATAAAATGAGCGATCGCACCACATTGGTTAGTTGACGCCAACGACACAGCCTTGTTTCCTACATATATGCAAGCCAAAAATTATTTAAAATATGTATGAATAATATTTAGCATTCCCCACCGATTCATCTCACCAGCGAACAAAAATCAGGGTATAGCAATGGCCACAGTTAATGAGACAACAGATGTAGTAGTAATTGGCAGCGGGATTGGTGGTTTGAGCTGTGCTGCCCTGCTGGCAAAATACGGCTTAGATGTCACCGTATGCGAGAGTCACACCATCCCTGGTGGCGCCGCCCACAGTTTTGAGCGCCACGGCTATAAGTTTGATTCCGGTCCGTCTCTCCATTCTGGACTCTCCTATAGCCCTTCCTCTAACCCCTTGCGCCACGTATTGGATGCCATTGGGGAAACCGTACCCTGCACTACTTACGATATTTGGGGATGTTGGCTCCCAGAAGGGAATTTCAACGCCGCTGTAGGTGCGGACCAGTTTTGTGAGGTACTGGAAAACCTGCGGGGTAAACCGGCGGTGCAGGAATGGCGCCAACTGCAGCGGGTGATGGAGCCTTACGCCAAAGCCGCCACCGCACTCCCCCCAGCAGCGGGGCGTTTCGACTGGGGCGCTATCTTCACTATAGGCAAGTTTTTGCCCAGTTTGCTACCCCATATCGCCAGTTTCCCCAAACTGAGCGGACCGTTTAGCGAAATTGCCGACGAAGTAGTTAAAGATGAATTTATCCGCAATTGGCTAAATTTGCTCTGTTTTATGCTCTCTGGACTGCCTGCAAATGCCACCAGCGCCGCTGAAATGGCGTTTATGTTTGCGGAATGGTATCGTCCTGGGGTGCTACTGGACTATCCCCTGGGGGGTGGTGGCGCCATTATTGATGCTTTGGTGCGGGGTTTGCAAAAATATGGCGGCGAGTTGGTTCTCAATGCGCATGTGGACGCTGTGCTGGTAGAAGGAAACCGCGCCGCTGGGGTGCGTTTGCGCGGTGGGAAGGAAATTAGGGCGCGCCGATCGGTGGTTTCTAATGCGTCGGTGTGGGATATGCTGAAACTGCTACCAGATGGGTCTGTACCACAACGGTTTCGGGAAGAAAGGCAAGCTATCCCCCCCTGTGACAGCTTTATGCACCTGCATCTGGGAATTGATGCTCAAGGACTGCCTGACAACCTCGCCTGTCATCATATGGTAGTGAATGATTGGGAAAAAGGGGTGACAGCAGAACAAAATGTGGTAGCGGTGTCGATTCCTTCTCTGCTGGACCCGTCTTTGGCGCCGCCGGGAAAACAAGGGATTCACGTTTATACACCAGCTACTGAACCTTACGCGCTTTGGGAGGGACTGGACCGGCGCAGTGAGGCTTATGCACAGTTGAAACAGGAGCGATCGGACGTGATGTGGCGCGCTCTAGAGCGCATCATCCCAGATATTCGCCGCCGATGCGAATTAACCCTGGTGGGAACGCCGTTAACCCACGAGCGGTTTTTGCGCCGTCATCGAGGGTCATATGGCCCAGCAATTGCAGCGGGTAAAGGTTTCTTTCCTGGACCGGGAACACCGATAGAAGGGTTACTTTGTTGTGGTGATGGTACATTTCCCGGAATTGGCGTCCCCGCAGTGGCGGCGAGTGGGATGTTGGCGGCAAATACTATAGTTTCAGTAGCCAAACATTTGCAAATGTTGGATGATATCCGGTGGTAAAAGTAGGTAAAAGTAGGGTGGGCAATGCCCGCTGTGTCATGGCAAAATCGTAAATTTGAAAGATTCTTGGCATTGCCCACCCCACAACTGGCTTACTCGGACAACAACACAATCCGATAGCGAGCTTTATTTGCAGCCACTTTATCCATTGCCTCATTAACCTGACTCAATGGCATGGTTTCAATCATCGGTTTAATCTGATTCACCGCCGCAAACTCTAACATTTCGCGCATAAAGTGCCGCCCACCGACGACGCTACCCACCACAGATTTTTGCCCAAAGATTAAGGGAATTAGGGGCACGTTCAGGCTGGACACGGGAATCCCCAGAAAACACAAAACCCCATTGGTGGCTAATAAACTAAAGGCCACATCCCAATCAGTGGCGGAGGAAATGGTAGAAACTACCAAATCCAGACTGCCCGCAACTCCTTTCATTTCTTCAGCAGTTCCCCACTTTTGGAAGTGATGCGCCCCAAATTCTTTGGCTTCGGCTTCTTTGTCTGGGGAGGTAGAAAGTGCGGTGACTTCAGCTCCCATCGCCCGAGCAAATTTTATCGCCAGATGTCCGAGTCCGCCAATTCCCATTACTCCCACTTTCGTCCCTGGGTGTTTGATATAGGTGCGCAAGGGGGTGTAAACTGTAATTCCAGCGCATAATAAGGGAGCGGCACTGGCAGAGTCCAAGGCATCGGGAATTTTATAGGTAAAATCTGCGGAAACGCGCAGGCGATCGGCAAACCCGCCATAATTGCCCACAATCAAACCACTATAGCCTTGACGACAGATATTTTCTTGTCCTTGCAAGCAATGGTCGCAAACTCGGCAGGAACTGCGGATCCAGCCAACCCCCACGCGATCGCCCTTTTGCAAAGAATGCACTTTTTCTCCCACAGCGGTAACAACTCCCACCACCTCATGGCCCGCTACTAAAGGATATTGACTCACATTCCAGTCATTATCCCGCATATGAATATCTGTATGGCACAGACCATTATGAGTCACTCGAATTTCTACTTCATCTACTTGCAACGGCGCCGGTTCATAGTCCCAAGGTTGTAACTTTTCTCCCGGATTTAATGCCGCATACGCTTTAAACTTGGTAGCTTCAGGCATATTTTTTCCTCAGCTTGACAATATATACGATTATCGAGCTTCTATCAACCAAAATGCCGAAATTTAACAAAATCTCAAGAACTACGAGTATGATTCCAGAAGCTCGCCTATCTACTCAAAGCCGCAATAGCGCCACTTCTGTGTAGAACACCCATTCCCTGGGTAATTTCAGCAGGTATTGACGCCGTGCAAGATGACGGCCACGGAGTTTGCGAGGTGAGAACAAAGTGCTACCATAGCATATAGTCTAGCCCGCCAGCTTTTCAAATTAAATTAACCTAAATTATTTATGATGAAGCCGAAAAATGGATTGACATCCATCCGCAATCTGTGGCATTGTATGTTTATTCAAATATGACAGGGCACGGATACAGCCGCTAATCCCTATATCACCATAGCTGCAAATTATTATGTAAATTATGGCAGTGGTAAATTAGGTCATTAGTCTGGTTAACCCAAGTTCTTTCACTTACTCATTCCCCACCTCATTTGGCTATGATTCAAAGACTATACGTAAATAATTTCAGATGCCTGGAAAATTTCGAGCTAACCCTCAAAGGGATGCCTTCCGCGCTCTTAATTGGCAAAAATGGTTCAGGGAAATCAACTGTTGGCGATGCCGTAGAAGTTTTTCAGCGCATTGGGCGAGGTATCAATAGAATCCGCGAGCTGGTGAAACCGAAGGATTTCGCTCGTGGCAGGTCTGATGTGCCCATGCGGTTTGAAATAGAAGTATTACTGGAAGAAAAATTATACAAATATGCCTTAGCATTGGAATTACCAGAAAACTTTAAAGAGCTGCGCATTTTGGAAGAGCAACTCCTACTGGAAGGCGAGCCAATTTACTCACGAGAACAAGCCCAAGTTACTCTCTACACCAATTCGCCAAGTCGAGAGGCGCAGTTTATGGTCGATTGGCATCTGGTGGCATTGCCCATCATTCAGGCGAATACGGAGCCGCTGCGGATTTTCAAAACTTGGCTAGCCAGCATCCTCATTTTAGCTCCCATCCCTACCTTAATGAGTGGACAATCCTCCGGCGAAACTTTGGATATCCAGAAAGACGGTTCCAACTTCGGGGAATGGTTTTCTGGGTTACTCAGTCGCTATCCCGCCGCTTACACACAGATTGATAAATACCTCCGAGATGTGATGCCAGACTTTCAGGATTTCTTGAATGAATCTATAGGCAAAGACGCTAAAAGCATGATTGTGCGGTTTGCCGCCAATAATGCAACTCTCAGTGTTGACTTTAAAGATTTATCTGACGGAGAAAAATGTTTTTTTATTTGTGCGGTTGTTTTAGCTGCCAATAAATATAATCCCCTATTTTGCTTCTGGGACGAGCCAGATAACTATATTTCCTTGTCGGAGGTGGGACATTTTGTCATGTCACTGCGCCGATCGTTTCAGGGAAACAGTCAAATATTGGTCACATCTCATAATCCTGAAGCCATTAGAACATTTTCCGATGACAATACTTTCGTACTCGATCGCAAAAGCCACTTAGAGCCCACTTTGATCCGGTTGCTTGGCGATATCCCTGTACCAGGAGACCTCATCAATGCCTTGATTCTGGGGGATATCGAATTATGATCAATAAGTATCAACCCAGAAATGTTGAATGTCGATACAAAACTTTACATAAAAAATTACACTTATGTCTTTGATGCCTAAATTATTCAAAAAACGTCATCTCCTCAAACCAATGAACATAACTAATTTTTTGACACATACAA